>JACCDH010097726.1_pt1 | contig 37045 bp, 29 predicted proteins | sample 7442481 | NCBI WGS metagenome assembly JACCDH01 (sample SAMN15323433, study PRJNA562643) | freshwater metagenome | isolation source: river surface water | place: USA:Blue River Watershed | collected 2017-08-15 | reverse complement strand
CACTCGGTAGTATTTGGTGGATTTGCACCACATGAATTAGCCATGCGTATTGATGATGCAAAACCTAAAGCGATTATTACTGCATCACATGGTATTGAAGTTGACCGCATAATTCCATACAAACCATTGGTAGATCAAGCCATTCGTGAGGCCAATCACAAACCAAATTACATCATACATTTTGAGCGAAATAAAAACATTAACACACCTAAATCTCCAGATGTGATTGACTTCAACCAACTGATGAATACTACAGAGGAAGTGGATGCTATAATGGTTGAAGCTACTCACCCTCTTTACATCTTATATACATCGGGTACTACAGGAACACCTAAAGGAATTGTTAGAGACACAGGTGGTTATGCCGCAGCGCTAAAATTTAGTATGACCCACGTTTATAATGCGCACCAAGGAGATGTGTTTTGGGCTGCTAGTGATGTTGGATGGGTTGTAGGACATAGTTACATTGTATATGGACCATTATTGAATGGTTGTACTACGGTGTTGTATGAGGGAAAACCTGTTAAAACACCCGATTGTGGAGGATTTTGGAGAGTAGTTGAGCAACACAAAGTAAACATCATGTTTACTGCTCCAACTGCTATACGCGCCATAAAAAAAGAAGACGATCATGGTGTGATTTTGAAGCAGTATGATTTGGATTCATTAAAGGCATTATTCCTTGCAGGCGAACGTTGCGACCCGGCAACCTTTAATTGGATTAAGCATTTATTGGGCAAACCGGTTATTGACCATTGGTGGCAGACAGAAAGTGGTTGGCCTATGCTAGGAATTATGATGGGAGTGCAAGCTTTTAACGCTAAAGCTGGTTCGGCAGGACTTCCCATTTGTGGATTTGATATCACCATTCTATCCGAGGAGGGAGAGCAATTACCTGCCGGTAAAGAAGGTTTAGTAACCGTTAAACTTCCACTACCTCCCGGGTGCTTACCAACCTTATGGAATAACGATGAGCGTTTTAAAAAGGGATATTTAGAACACTTCCCGGGTTATTACTTAACAGGTGATGGTGGCTATAAAGATGAAGATGGTTATTTCTTTATTATGGGCAGAATTGACGATGTGATTAATGTAGCCGGACATCGATTAAGCACTGGAGAAATGGAAGAACTGATTGCCGCACACCCAAGTGTGGCAGAGTGTGCTGTATTAGGAATTGCCGATAATTTAAGAGGCCAAAGACCAGTTGCATTGGTGGTTTTGAAAGATGGAGTAGATGCTGTTGAGCAAATTTTAGAAACCGAATTAATTGCATTGATTCGAGAAAAAATTGGTGCCGTTGCATTCTTCAAAAATGCATTAGTAGTAAAACGTCTTCCTAAAACGCGAAGTGGAAAAATATTGCGTAAAACACTTCGCCATATTGCCGATGGTATACCTTACAATATCCCATCCACTATCGAAGACCCGGAATCGTTGAGTGAAATAGAACTTAAAATGAGCAGTAGAAAATTAGGAGTGGCTTTTCAATAAAAGCTAGCTCCGTAGCAAGCCTAATAAATTTCTCAACTCATCTATTTTATCTACTGATACAGACACCTCCGAACCTTCCATCATAACGGTTGGTTTTTCACCTCTTGTTATAGTTTTAATTTCGTTAGTGTTAACAATAAACGATTTATGACATCTGTAAAACTGCTTACCAGCTGCTAATACACCTTCAAAATACTTTAAATTTCTGCTTGCAGTATAAACAACACCATTCTTACATACCACTTTGGTGTAAGAGCCATCACCTTCCAAAAATAAAATGTCATTATAATTCACCAATAAAACTCCATCTAATTGCGAGATGGCTAACTTCTCGCTATTAGTACTACTAAATCGGTGTTTTAATAATTCATACTTTTTGAAGTCTGATTGATGATTACGCTTACAGCGCTCAACTGCAGCTATAAGCTGATCAGCATCTACCGGTTTTAGCAAATAATCTATTGCCTCTAGTTTAAAGGCATTTATTGCATATTCACTGTATGCTGTTACAAAAACAATATCGAATGTAATTTCCTCTTCCAATAAAAAATCGAGCAATTGTAACCCATTATGTCCCGGCATTTCAATATCTAAGAATACCACATCAGGCTTAATCTGTTTAATTGCTTTTACTCCGCTAGATAAATTATTACATGTGGCCTCTACCCTTACGTCAGTACACAACTCTTTCAACATGGCCTCTAAAAGTTGCCTCGCTTTGGTTTCATCATCAATTATTATTGCTCTCATCCGGTACAAGTGTATATAATCTCTTTTGCTGTGAACTTCTAAATTCACCAAACCGCTTTTTCAATTTACCAAATCCGTTTCTATTATTGGTATGGTAATTACCACAGTAGTGCCTGAGGGTTGGCCGTCATTCGTTAACTTATCTATGTATTTAACAGCAACACTATCTGCTTTACTTTTCATCAACAATTCTAATCGTTTCTGATTGGCTTGGGTTGAAAAAGAAAAATGTTTTTCTGCCCGTTTGGAGTTTATCTCTGCAGAGCGTTTCCGCCCAACACCATTATCATCAATGGTGACAATTAAATTGATGTCTTTTCTATCAAAACTAACCTCTAGTTTTCTATTACTATCTTTATGTAATAAACCATGTTTAATGGCATTTTCTACATATGGTTGCAAAATCATAGATGGTAATCTTAATTGTTCTAAGTTCAAGCTATTGTTTACTGTTACGATAAACTCAAATGTTTCTTCAAAACGCATTTTCTCCAGCTCTAAATATAATTTTAGCGAAGTAACTTCTGCCTCCAAGGTGATAGTGTCTTCATTACTCATTTCTAAAATTTTGCGTGTAAGGGAAGAAAATTTAGATAAAAATCTGGAAGCGTTTTGTCTATCGTTTAGATAAATATAGGATTGTATCGTATTTAACGCATTAAAGATAAAATGCGGATTCATTTGAGCTTTAATTGAACTTAATAATGATTTCTGGAGATTGGACTCCAATATCATATTATCGGACAATAGCTTACTTTGCTTATTAATCTGCCTAACTCTATAAGCATACAATAGGTAAAATAGGCTTATTAATATCAAAAATACTAATAGGTAAAACCACCAACGCTCCCAAATTGGAGGCAAAATAACAAACGAAGTAGTAGCAACATTAGAAACAAACCCTGATACACTTTCTACTTTGATAAAAACATGATAGTTACCGGGAGCCAATGAAAATAAATTTAACTCACGTTCACTGCCTGGAATTAGAGCCCAATTTCCATCGTTTATTTTGTAATAAACATTGAGTTTGTCATTTAAACTTAACCATGGTAAGTTAAAATCTATTCTTATATTATTTTCAGATGCTGATAATGAATTTAGTTGATGAGTTGGTAAAGGTAAATTATTACTGTATACATGATTTATCTCTAGCATTATATCACTCACTTGGTTTGATAGATTGTTTAGAGGGATTACATTAACTACATCACTCCCTGCTAAATAAACAAAAGCATCATCCACTTCAATATCCTTGTACTCCTCTGCTCCTACCTCACTTAAACCGGTAATAATTGAAACTACTTTATGCTGATTTGGATTAAAAGAAAACGCCCCATTTTCAGACAAAATGTACAATTTATTTTTTGCTTGCTTTAGTCTATAAACAGAGCTGCCAACCTTTGGTGCTAAACTCGGTATAGATTCTAGTTTACCATTTTCAAGCATTAAAATCCCTTTATTCTCCGTTGATACGTACAACTGCTTATTTACCCATTCTAAATCGGTTGCTATGATGGTTTGATTTTGATGTAATAAAAACTGCTCATCGTTTTGACTGATACGTAAAAGCCCTTTAGATGTTCCAACATAAATAGACTCATCATCTTTACTAACAGTTACAGAATTATTTCGTAATGATTCAGCACCTGATAAAAGTCGGTAACTTCTGTAATTTGGGGTAACAGCTATCGCTTTTAATCTATGCCTCCATTTTGTCTCGAAGGCTGAATTATTCAAGCAAATAAGTCCAACAAAACCGGATGCCGCATAAATATATACACCTTCATCTACTCGTTCAATTTCTTTAACAGCCGCATTAACTAAACCAATATATTTTCCTCGATGATATATGGACAAGTTCCCACTTGCTACCAACAAATCATCCGAAACAGAATCGAAGTAAAGAGCACTTACTTGTTGCTTAAACTTAAGTTGCAAATATGAATTGAATTTGCTCTTCGATGGAGTAAGTGCATATAAAAAACCTGAATTACCACCAACCAGAATAGTGTTATTGGAATATCCGCATGTACGAGAAAATAACTCTTGTCCAATTTGGTATTGTAATGCGTTAAGTTGAGGCAGATACAATATACCTTTCCCTAGAGTGGTAATCCAATATGCACCATGTTTATCTTTAATTACACCCGATATACTATAACTTTTAAACAAGGGTTGCTCTAATGCCAATGGTTTTAGTTCTTTATCAAACACAAAAACACCATGTGTAGTATTTAACCATACTAAAGAGTCGTTCGTTACTGAAACAGTTTGAATTAAAGCACCACCAAGTTTAACCGCTAATGGCACCACCTTTCTAAAAGGGTAAATCTGATATACAAATGGTTGACTTAAAGGTTTTGAGTAAGCATATATAGCAGAGCCTATTTTGAATGTATAAACCCTGGCATTTTCAGGATTTTGACGCACCGTATTGCTTAGATACTCACGCTTTTTTCCTGAGAACTGCCACAAGGAATCAGACTCTAAAAATGTAAATCTATCCGCATATAAAAAAGGTGCAGCAATCTGATATTTTATCTTGAATGAATCTATTGGCTGTAAATTACTATTGACAATTTGAACAGAAGAATCGGCCGTGAAGTACATATTACCTCCAGCATCTATTACGATAGGGGTGTAATACCCGGCAACTTTAATTTGGGTTGGATAGTAACACGAATCGTTTTGGACATAAAAATGCTGCCCAATAAAATTTTGAAACCAAATGCGCCCTTTAGCATCTAATTGCAAATCAGAAACTGCCTGCCCAGTTACAGCAGTGTGTGTGTATGTTTTATAAGCGTAACCATCAAATCGCACCAACCCTTTTTCGGTACCCAACCACAAGTAACCTTTTTTATCTTGTGTAGATGAATAGATCGTATTGCTTGGCAAACCATTTAGTTTGGTTAGCTGCCTGTATACCGGATATTGTGCCTTTAAATTAACACCGATCAAAACAAGAATTACAGCCAATAATTTATTCATCAACACAAGTATAAGCGATTCTTTAAAACATACTTCTGTGTTTGGTAAATTGATGATAGGATTTGGTAAAACCAATTTTAAAAGCCAATAAACCTACTCAACATTTGCGTTACAAAACGCTATAAAATGAAAAAACAACTCCTAACATTATTCACCCTTTGCAGCATGCTTGGGGTTATGGCCCAAATTCCTGAAACAGGCTTAGTGGCTTATTATTCGTTTGATGAAAACATAACAGACGACAAAACAAAAAACTACTTCAACTTAACCTCTACCAATAGAGAAACTAGCTTTCGTTTGAACGAAAATGGCAAATTCGGAAAATCATTTTTAGCCAATTCCCAAGAAATTACAGATGGCTTATACACTGCTGACACCAACCTACAGTTTAGGACAAGCTTTAGTATTTCTGTTTGGTTAAAAATAGGTATTGGAACACCTGATGCATGGGGAACGGTTATTTGTAACAGAAAAAATCGTCAAAATCCGATTTACAACAACTACGGACTATTTGTACGTAATTTCGGTAATGGTGATAACAGAATTGCTTTTACAGTAACTGATTCGTTGTTAACCTTACCAACATCTATTGATACATCATGGCATCATGTGGTGGTTACCTACAACGCTGGTTATGCAAAAATTTATGTTGATGGGATATTGAAAATGTCCGGTTCAGGCTTTCCTACATCTATTGCATACAACGCACCCGATTTAGGTACACTTGAGGCAGCAACTCAACTTGGTAATATTGTTGGCAATGGTGCTAGTATGTTTCAAAATTTAATTGACGAGGTTGCATTATACAACCGTGAGTTATCTAATACTGAAGTCCAAAATTTGTTTAACGCAAACTCGAACACGCTTGTTACCATGGCTCAAGAATGGAAAAAAGTTTATGGTAATGCAAAAATGAGGGTTAGTGAAATTACGGCAAAAAATAGCGATTTCATTGGGTTTATCGCTGATGGGGAGAACTTTGTATATAGTATTTCAGCAAATGATATTACCTCAGAATCTTACAACGGTTCCTCTGACGCAAATTATATTCATTTATCTAGCAATGGTCACGCGTTAATTCAAAACGGGAATAGCTTATTTTATTATGACGGAAGCGTATCTCAATACACAGATATAAGTGCTAATGAAGTGACATACTCTGCTATTAATGCAACAACGGCATACAAAATTGGAGGTAAAAATACGGGTATCTATAAATACGCAAACAATACATGGGTTGATGTTGATGGAACTGTATCTGCATCTAAAATATATGTGGCCAATGACGAAACCATTTTAATTCTTGGCGATGAAGGTAATCCTGCCATAAGTAGTGGACCTAATTATGCATTTACATTTCAGACATCTTTAAAATTTGTTAGCGCAACTGTGGTAAATGCAAATTTAGCTTATGGTGTAGTTGATGATGGTATAATATACAAATACACTCCATCAACAGGCTGGACTGTATTTAACACCAAACCGGCAATGGGCAGAATTGCTGCAGCAAATGATGGTACTTTATTTGGATTAAGTTTAGGCACAATTTATAAGTTAGACAGAGCAACCACTGGTATTAACCAAATCAATAACACATTACATTTTGCGGTTTATCCTAATCCATCAAACGATATCATTCAAATCACAGCGCAAAAAGAAATAAAAACTATTACTTTGTTTGATATAACAGGAGTAGCTGTAAAAACACTTCAAAATGAGACAACAATTAATGTTAGTGAAATGAGCAATGGTATTTACCTACTTCAAGTAACTGATAAAGACGGTAACACAGGCACACAAAAAATCATCATAACGCACTAAAGTATACCCTATCAAAAAAGAAAAGACTCCTTAACCAGGGAGTCTTTTCTTTTTAAAAACAGTCAATTGCACATCTTCAAACCTCTCTTCTTTATCACTCTGCTCATAATTTATAATAAAATACCTTCCAGCTTTATCACCAACGTTTATTTCGAAATTATACCAACCTCTATGCCATTGATTAAATGATTGATCATAGAAATGAAGTAAACGTCTATTTGCGTAAAAATCAACTCTCTGACTTGTTGAGTCGGCTATTACAAATACCAAATCGGCAGGATTATTTTCATTAAATCCATTTTTAAAACTTAATTGAATTATATCAGCTGACTTTAAAATAGGTATAGAATCAACCGGCACCCTCAACAAAAAATGCTTTTCAGAATTTACCCGAATTGAACCAAATTGTTTAGTACCTATGGTATCGTAATTATTCCAATCAAACTCCGGTTTCCATAAGACTCCCGGATACTGCGGATCTGTTTTTAAAAACACCTTCTTATACTTACTCCAATCCATATCAATCCAATGCAGGATATAATTTTTATACTGGTAGGTTTGAATTATATTAACGGGAATGGTGATTACTCCAAATAATACTAACCAAAACTTATAGGTTAGACGAGTAAGCGCCAATGCAATTAGAATAAAGAAGAATGGGAAGTAGTCGATATAAGCGCGTAAACCATAACTGCAGCCATAAAACCAACTCCACCATGATGATAAAACATAATTAATCATCATAAAAGGGATGAGCCAGGTGAACAATAAATACCACTGCTTATTTTTAACAAAATAATATAGTCCGATGAATGTAAGTAATAACACCGGAGTATAAATAAATAATCCTTTTTTAAATCCGAATAATATCTCCCCAAAATGTGGATCGTTGAAGTAAAAACGTTCGTTTGTATAAGAATAAATAACAAACTTTCCTGTTTGTAGCCACCAAAAAAAACATTGAATAGAGAGCATCAAAGCAGACAAAGCAATACCTAGTAAAAGTACTTTTACATGTTTTAATAACCACAACACTCCATTACTAAAATTAGATGCACTACCTGCTAAAAAAGGGAGTAACAGCAGCACTAATCCGTTTACTTGACGCAGTAACACAATCAAAGCAAAACCCATACAAGTTAGAACGAATGCACGACCATTTGGTGATTGAAAAAACTGTCGAGCATAGTAAGCGGTAATCATTACTGCTGCAAGCGAGTATACATGACTCATACTGGCCTCAAGATGCGCATACCTAGTAAGAGGTGTTGCCAATAACAATAAAATCTGCATCCAACGGATTACAGCCAATGAGACAGAGTAGGTGAGCAATAATTTTCGTAAATAAATTAAGGCTAAAAACACAAACACTAAAGCACTTACCCATACAGTTAACTGAAAAGGATATTCATAACATGTAAACTGTTGATGAGTACATATGAAGTAAAAATAAGTAACAGCAAAAAATGGAGCCAAACATATGGCGGTTCCGATGGGATACTTATTAACCAAATACACATCATTCACCACATAAATTTCTTTACCGATAGAATCAATTCGTTTGTATAAAGTGTGTTCAGGAATATAGTTTTGCTCATGCCTATTGATATCCTGATTATGCACTAATGCCGGTAAATAATCATAATAACCAATCCCGTCTGCCATAATTGTTCGATCGGGTAAACCATAAAAATAGCGAAGCAGTAATGCAAAAAACAAGATGAACCAGAATTCAACTTTATTCTTTTGATATAAATGTTTGACTTGCATGTGAATTTGAGCGGTAAATATAGCAGAAAATTGCATCACTCTTTGCTTTAGCCTACCTTCGTTGCATGAACGAAGTATCTGTAAAAGCTAGTACGCTCCAAGGATCTGAAATTATCAAACTGGGGGGCGAAATCAATCAAAAAATTAAAGCCGGTGAACACATTTACAACTTAACCATTGGCGATTTCAACCCCAAGATATTCCCCATTCCTGATGCACTAAAGAACCTGATTATAGAGGCTTATCAACAACATGAAACCAACTATCCTCCTGCTGATGGAATTGCAGAGTTAAAATCTGCGGTGCTTGATTTACTTCAAAAACATGAAGGCTTAATCTATTCTATGGATGAGGTAATGATTGCTGGTGGAGGACGTCCGCTTATTTATGCTATTTATCAAACACTACTCGACCCAAATGATAAAGTACTTTATCCTGTACCCTCTTGGAATAACAATCACTATTGCCATTTAAGTGATGCACAAAAACTAGAGATTGAAACCAAACCTGAAAATGGTTTTATGCCTACTGCTGCTTAACTTAAACCTTACCTGCAAGATGCCACTGTACTTGCTTTATGCTCACCATTAAACCCAACCGGAACTACATTTACCAAAGAGGCATTACAAGAAATTTGTGAATTAGTAATTGCTGAAAATAAACTTAGAGCAGGTAAACGCAAACCGTTATATGTGTTGTATGACCAAATTTATTGGATGCTTACCGCTGATGGCATAACACACCACAATCCGGTAAGCTTATTTCCTGAGTTAAAACCTTACACTATTTTTGTTGACGGTATTTCTAAATCACTTTCGGCAACAGGTGTACGTGTGGGTTGGAGCATGGGACCTGCATCTATCATTGGTCGCATGAAATCTATTTTAGGACACGTTGGGGCATGGGCACCAAAGGCTGAACAAGTAGCTACCGCAAAGTTTCTCACAAACGACCATGCACTAAACGCATATTTAGGAGAATTACGTACCAAAATCAACTATCGCTTCAATAACCTCTATCAAGGTATAAAAACACTAAAAGCAAAGGGGTATCCGGTCGATATTATTGCTCCGGAGGGCGCTATTTACCTTACCGCTCAGTTTGCATTAATTGGCAAAACTACTGCTGATGGAAAACGCATTGAACGTACGGAAGACATTACGGCTTACTTACTAAATGAAGCGAAAGTGGCTGTTGTACCTTTCACCGCATTTGGATGTGCAACGGGAACTGATTGGTACCGAATATCAGTTGGAACACTTGCAGAGAGGGACATTCCGGAGGTACTTTCTAATTTAGAACAAGCCCTACACAAGTTAAGTTAAACTGTATGGGCTATAAATCGGTTAATCTTTTAATCGATTCTAATTCATTTGATTCTTTCTCAGTAAATAATCTCGATTGAATAATAAAACGAAGGCCTAAAGGTATTTCTAAAGAAAAACTAGACCCTCTGCCTTTGGTGATATCGATGGTAAGTTGTGTATGTTTCCAATACTCAAATTGGTCACCGCTCATCCAAAACTCACATCCAGCAATACTGCCTAAGCACACATCATGTTCACCTAATTTAAAATCGCCCTTTTCAAAACACATGGGCTGTGAACCATCGCAGCAGCCTCCGCTTTGATGAAACATGAGTTCTCCAAAACGTTCACGAAGTTGATGAATAACAGTTTCTGCTTGTTGAGTTACTAATACGCGCTTAATCATAATTGTTGAAAAAAGAGTAACCACAGCATATGAAAATCATAACTGTGGTTACAACACTACTCACTTATGTAAAACTAAAAGAAACCTAGTTTATTCTTATTGTATGAAATCAACATGTTTTTGGTTTGACGATAATGACCTAACATCATCTTGTGCGTTTCTCTACCAAAACCTGATTTCTTGTATCCACCAAATGGTGCATGAGCAGGATAGGCATGATAGCAATTAACCCATACCCTACCGGCTTGTATAGCACGTGGCACTTGATACAACTCATGGGCATCACGTGTCCAAACACCTGCTCCTAAACCATATAGGGTGTCGTTAGCAATCGCTAAAGCTTCTTCAGTTGTTTTGAATGTGGTAACACAAACTACGGGACCAAAAATTTCTTCTTGGAACACACGCATTTTATTGTGACCTTTTAAAATAGTTGGTTGAATGTAGTAACCGCCTCCTAACTCATCACTTAACTTATTCGCTTCACCACCAACCAACACTTCAGCACCTTCTTCCTTACCAATATTTATGTAAGATAGAATTTTCTCATACTGATCATTTGATGCTTGAGCGCCCATCATTACAGAACCGTCTAACGGATTACCCACTTTTATTGCTTTTACACGCTCTACCACACGGCTCATGAATTTTTCATAAATACTTTCGTGTACTAAAATACGTGAAGGACAAGTACAAACCTCCCCTTGATTTAATGCGAACATTACCGCGCCTTCAATGGCTTTATCAAAAAACTCATCATCTGCATCAGCAACTGATGGAAAGAAAATATTTGGCGATTTACCACCCAATTCCATCGTAACAGGAATAATATTCTCCGATGCGTATTGCATAATTAAACGCCCTGTTGTAGTCTCTCCGGTAAAAGCCACTTTAGCTACACGCGTAGATGTTGCCAATGGTTTTCCGGCTTCAACACCAAAACCTGTTACCACATTTAATACTCCTGCAGGTAATACATCTGCTATCAACTCCATTAGACAAATAATTGATGTTGGTGTTTGTTCTGCCGGTTTTACTACCACGGTGCAACCAGCTGCTAAAGCCGGAGCAATTTTCCAAGCAGCCATTAACAATGGAAAATTCCATGGAATAATTTGTCCAACTACACCTAACGGTTCATGTAAGTTGATGCTTACCGTATGCTCATCATGTTCAGAGATGGTACCTTCCTCTGCACGTAATACACCTGCAAAGTAACGGAAGTGATCTACACATAAAGGTAAATCGGCAGCACGTGTTTCACGAATGGCTTTACCATTATCAATGGTTTCCACTGTTGCCAGGTATTCTAAGTTATCTTCCATTACTTGAGCAATTTTTAACAAGATACCACTGCGATATGCAACAGATGTTTTACTCCATGAAGAAAAGGCTGCATGCGCTGCATCTAATGCAGCATCGATATCTTCTTTAGTTCCGCGAGCGGCTTGTGTAAATACTTTTCCATCAACGGGAGAAACATTATCGAAATATTCTCCTTTAATAGGTGCCACGAATTTACCACCAATAAAGTGATCGTACTTGGCTTTAAATGTAGGTTGTTTAGCTACTGTCATTTTTTTTCTGTTTGATTCAATTACGAACCTACTTCAAGAACAAATGCAGGAGATAGCACAATCGTATCAACAGGTAGCACAATGCTATCAATTAGCTAAAAAGTAAACGGCAGATTGATTTTGCATTAAGTATTGCTTAAAACTATACTTATTTAGCAATTATAGTTATCGTGTTTATAGATAATTACCGGAATATAACTATGTTGAATGTGAAAAGATTGCACATTTATGAGACATAACATCTCACCCATACCCCTCTCCACCGAAAATCAATTGCGAACGTTGGTAGAAAATCGTACTACGTATGCATTAGAACAATGCGAGCTTAATGTATTTGAAACACATCAAGCCAGCTTTAGCGTACCACTTACGTTTAACCAATTGGTAGTAACGAGTATGCTAAGAGGTAAAAAGGTCATGCACTTATTTGATGATTCAGGTTTTGATTATTTACCGGGCGAAAGTGTTATTGTTCCGGCAGATGTAACTATGCGCATTGATTTCCCTGAGGCTAACATTGAAAATCCAACACAATGCACGGCACTAGCTATTGATTCAAACCACATAAACGGAACATTGAATTACCTGAACGAGTATTTCCCAAAAGAGAGTGATAATGATTTGTGGCAACTCAACTTCAACCAATATCACTATTACAACAACGAGGAAATTGCCTTACTTACCAATAAGCTTATACATATTTGTACGAGTACGAAAACCAATAAAGATATTTTTGCCGACCTTACGTTGAAGGAATTGTTGGTGAGTATTATGCAAAACCAACACCTTAATCACATTGCTGCTTGCACCGATGAGCTAAGTACTAGAAATCCATTAGCAGCGGTAATTGGATACATTCGTAAAAACGTGCACGAGCGCTTTCAAATTGAACAACTCAGCAACCAGGCATGCATGAGTAAAGCCACCTTTTATCGGGCGTTTAAAAGAGAGCTAGGCATAAGCCCATTGGAATTTATTTTTATAGAGAAGATTAGCCGAGCGAAAGAACTGCTAAAAAATCAGTCGTTGAAAATTGCAGCCATTAGCGATGAACTTGGCTTTTCGGATGCCAACTACTTTATACGTGTTTTCAAGAAATTGGAGGGCATTACTCCGCATCAATTCAGACTAAACTATCACCTGTCAAATACCTAACCACAAAAAAGGCAACTCGTTTGAGTTGCCTTTCTGTTTTATTTTAGTGATGATGTCCACCCGGACCATGCACGTGGCCATGAGCTAACTCATCGCCTGTAGCCTCGCGAACAGAGATTACTTCTACATCGAAATTTAACTCTACTCCTGCTAACGGATGGTTTCCATCAACCGTTACTTGATCACCTTCTACCGAAGTAACCGTAACAATATAACGTTGCTCTTGTGTTCCGGCTTCAAACTGCATACCCGGTGTAACTTCTTGTCCACCAAATGCGCTTAAAGGAACTTGTTGTACGAACTCATCATTACGCTCACCATATCCTTTTTCAGGAGCAATTTTTAAGTTCATTTTCTCACCTGCGGTACGGCCTTCTAAACCTTCTTCCATACCCGGAATTAAATGACCTAAACCATGAATGTAAGCTAACGGATCGCGCCCGCTGCTCGTGTCTAATACGGTACCTGCATTATCAGTTAATGTATAATGAATAGATACTACTTTGTGTGCACTTACTTGCATATTAATAATCGTTGTGGGTACAAAACCCAAATAAAATAATGAGTTGCAAAGGTGTAGGAATACCCCAAATAAACAAATGATTAAACCTATAGTTGATAAGTTGTGGTGAAAGTTACTTCTAAAAACAACTTCATCCTTCCATCATCACTCCCTCCCACTTTTGTTTATTTTCGCAGCATGGTTATTTCGGAAGAAGAACTGCGTAACGAACATACACCTACCGGACAACAGCTGGATGAGTATTTAGCTCATGGGTATTATCGTATGCGTCAGTTTATGTTTACCACATTTTATATTGAGTATGAAGAGCACCTGCATGATGTATTCTGGCTTCGCACATTAGTGAATAAAATCGATTTGAATGTGATTGGCAAAAAACTGACTAAACTTAACCAACGCTTCACACATCAGGTAAAACCATTTTCCATTACTGCCGAACACGAAGAACTTTTTCAACGCTACCGCAACCATGTAACCTTTGTACACACAGCTACCGTTCAAGAAAACTTATTAGGCGAAGCCTCTCCGGAAAAAAACATATTCAATACCAAGCTTATTGAAGTGCGCGATGGAGACCAACTGATTGCCTTTGGTTATTTTGATGAAGGCGAAAACGCCATTATGGGATTGCTTAATGTGTACCACCCCGATTACCAAAAGTACAGCTTGGGTAAATACCTAATTTTATTGAAATTGGCCTATTGTCAACAACAACACCTGGAGTTTTATTACACCGGATATATTGCTCTTGGTTTACCTCATTTTGATTATAAAACGTATCCGAGTGAAGATGCTGTTGAAGTGTTGATTCATACTACCCAAACTTGGTTACCGTTCAGTCAATTCGGTAAACAAGGGCTTGAACCTTATGGTCTCTTGCAACATTTTTTGCAACAAGAAGATTAATCCCCATCTCGAATAATGCCATTAAACGCATTGGGGTTGTTACGTGTTAAGTTAGTAGCAATAGCCCTTGCTATGGCGTGATTACCATAACGCTGACGTATTTTATCCATGGCTTCGTACAAATGCACTTGCTGTTCGGTTTCATCAAACAAACTAAACTGGTGTGAGCCCTGTACTAAATGACTAAAACGTACTCCCACCAAACGAATCATCATACGCTTTTGATACAGCTTATCAAACAGCTCTTTTACTTTAGCAATGAGTAAGTGATCGAGTGAAGTGTAAGGAATAGCGGCTTGCATAGAATGGGTTGAAAAATCAGAATACCTGATTTTAACCGTTACACATGCAGTTAACTTTTGTTCACTTCTCAGTTGATAGGCTAATCGCTCTGTCAATCCAACCAACACAGATTTCAACCAAATAATATCAATCGTATCTACATCAAACGTACGTTCAGATGAAATGGATTTTCTTTCGGAATAAGGAATTACCGGACTGTTATCAATACCATTAGCCTTTTGCCAAATGGTAACACCCTGAGAGCCCAACAAACGTTTCATTACCTCTACCGAAAGCTCTTGCAACATGTAAATTTTACTAAATCCTAAATCGCGAAAAACCTCATACGTTTTATCCCCTACCATGGGAATTTTAGTCACCTTAAGCGGAGCTAAAAATGCCTTTTCCGTTCCGTGTTCAATGTGGCGTTGTCCGTTAGGTTTAGCCTCGCCTGTACCAATTTTAGAAACGGTTTTATTAGCCGATAAGGCAAACGAGATAGGTAATCCGGTTTCTTTGATGATGCGTTGTCGTATTTCGGTAGCCAACTTGTAACACCCAAAAAAGCGATCCATTCCGGTTAAATCCATATAGAACTCATCAATGGATGTTTTCTCAAACAACGGAACCGATTCTTTAATAATATCAGTAACCATGTGCGAATACTTGGTATACTCCGCAAAGCTACCACCCACAATAAGCACATCAGGGCATAATTGCTTGGCCATACGAACCGGCATTGCCGAATGTACACCAAACTTGCGGGCTTCATAACTGCACGATGAGACCACTGCACGATCGCTATTCCCTCCCACCAAAACGGGTTTACCATTTAACTTTGGATTGAGTAGCCGCTCCACTGAAACGAAGAACGAGTCCAAGTCCATATGTACAATGTTCCGTTGATTCATGCTCATAACTGTGGTTTACTCCATTTAATAGCTCTTCAAAAATACTAATTAAATTAGCATTATATTACCAATAATTTTAGCAATTCAGTATTAACCTTTTAGTGACACTACTTTGACATGAGATACATACTTTTCTCTTGAGTATGCAGTTAACTTTGTATCGTGAAAAGAAAGTTATCGGTTCCTATCCGATAGCTGGGTTTAAACTTTTCATACAGGTTAGGGTTTATAAGGACAAAACAGCTCCGGTTTTTTAGCCGGGGCTTTTTGTTTTTATATGCATTTTGTAACCGCGCTTTAGTAAGTTTGTTGCATACACGTATGACCTTTCAACTCAACTCAGAATTTGTACCCACCGGAGACCAACCCGATGCTATTAAAAGCTTAACGGAAGGTATTTTGCGAGGCGATAAACACCAAACCTTATTAGGTGTTACCGGTTCGGGAAAAACATTTACCATGGCCAATGTTATACAGCAGGTGGACAAACCAACACTTATACTTAGTCATAACAAAACATTGGTGGCGCAATTGTATGGTGAATTTAAACAGTTTTTCCCTAACAATGCCGTAGAGTATTTTGTGTCGTACTACGATTATTACCAACCCGAAGCTTTTATTCCATCGAGCAATACCTACATCGAAAAAGATTTGGCGATTAATCAAGAAATTGAAAAGCTACGCTTAAAAACAACTTCATCACTTTTATCCGGACGTAGAGATATTATCGTGTTAGCATCTGTGAGTTGTATTTATGGTGCGGGTAACCCTAAAGATTACGAGAGCAGCATTATTCGTTTACATCGCGGACAAAAAATTGCACGTAACAACGTTTTGTATGCGTTAGTTGACTCACTATACTCGCGCACTACTGCTGATTTCAACCGTGGTAACTTTAGAGTAAAAGGTGATGTTTTAGATGTATATCCGGCTTATGCTGACTTTGCCTTTCGTATCACCTTTTTCGGTAATGAAGTGGAAGAAATTTCCATAATTGATCCTGTGACCGGAAAACTACAAGAGCGTGTAAACGATGTAGCCATTTTCCCTGCTAACATTTACGTTACCCCTAAAGATCAATTACAACGTGCCATTCGTGAAATACAAGATGATTTAGTGGTGCAGGTTGATTATTTTAAAAGTATTGGGAAACCATTAGAAGCAAAACGCTTAGAAGAGCGTACAAATTTTGACTTAGAAATGATTCGCGAGTTGGGTTATTGCAGCGGCATTGAAAATTACAGCCGCTACATGGATAATCGCAAACCCGGTGATAGACCTTTTTGCTTATTAGATTATTTCCCAAAAGATTTCTTGATGGTGATAGACGAAAGTCACGTAACCATGCCACAACTCAGGGCAATGTATGGTGGTGACCGTGCACGTAAAGAAAACTTAGTAGAGTATGGATTCCGCTTACCGAGTGCAATGGATAACCGTCCGCTTACGTTTAACGAGTTTGAAGGAATGGTAAATCAAATGGTATATGTAAGCGCTACTCCGAGTGAATATGAAATTAGAATGAGTGAAGGAATTGTAGTAGAACAAATCATCAGACCAACCGGACTATTAGATCCAACTATTGAAATAAGACCTTGTGTTAATCAAGTAGACGACTTACTAGATGCAGTAGATGAACGCATCAAAATGGGTGATCGCGTTTTGGTAACAACACTAACTAAACGTATGGCTGAGGAGTTAGCTAAATACATGGCTAAACTCAACATTAAATGTCGCTACATACATAGTGAAATAAAAACATTAGACCGTGTAGAGATTTTGCGCGATTTACGACTAGGTGTGTTTGATGTACTAATTGGTGTGAACTTACTACGTGAAGGATTAGACTTACCGGAAGTGAGTTTGGTTGCTATTATGGATGCCGATAAAGAAGGCTTCTTACGTAATGATAAATCATTAACACAAACTATAGGTCGTGCAGCGCGTAATGAACGAGGCAATGTGATTATGTATGCTGATAAAATTACTGACAGCATGCGAAGAACCATTGAGGAAACCAACCGAAGACGCGACAAACAAATTGCATACAATTTAGCACATGGTATTACACCCAAAACGGTTAAGAAGAATAAAGACGAAATTCTAAAACAAACTAGTGTAGCGGATGCAAAATCAGGTAACGAGCATTATTACGTGGAACCTGAAGAAATGAGTGTAGCAGCAGATCCGGTAGTGCAATACATGAATAAGGATCAATTGAGTAAAGCGATTGAAGAGGTTCAAAAACGCATGCAAAAAGCGGCAAAAGACCTTGACTTTATGGAAGCCGCACGATTACGCGATGAGATGTTTGCGTTGCAGAAACAACTGGAACTAAACTAGTCAACAACACATTACATCAAGGCTGAAAAAATATTTGCGTATGCCTTATCAACGTTTATATTTGCACCGCACAAAAAAGGATTAGCTCTCCCGAAAAGTCGGGATGGCTAGAGCGTCCCGAAAGCATTCGGGAAGGTGTCGGTTCGTTCTTATAAATAATTGGGGGATTAGCTCATTTGGCTAGAGCGCTTGCATGGCATGCAAGAGGTGATCGGTTCGAATCCGATATCCTCCACCAACTTTAAGCCTCGATAACTCGAGGCTTTTTTTATGCCTATGTTTTTTTACACCTACATACTTTACTCTACTATTAAAGATAAATTCTATATCGGACAAACGTCTGATTTAGATAAACGTTTATCCCAGCACAATGCCACAAAAAACTTGGGGGCTTCTGATTGGAATATTGTTTATACTAAACAATTCCAAAATCGGTCTGATGCTGTTATGCACGAAAAAGAAATCAAGAACAAAAAAAGCAGAAAATATATTGAATGGCTGATAACGCAAGTTGGCTAGAGCGTTCCGAAAGCATTCGGGAAGGTGATCGGTTCGATCCCGATAGCTATCGGGACGATATCCTCCACGTTTAAAGACATTTTTTGATGGCCTTTTATTTTAAGCCCGCTATTCATTTCAATCGTATATATTGCAGGTTATGCGAAGCATATTGTTCATTGGGCTCATCTTATTAGGTGCTATTTCATCAAATGGAACTGCACTCGATTCGAGTTCAACCCCAAAAGTAACCACCACTTGGATGCCCTCTAAACTTATTCCGGCATTTACCGCTGATGCTCGCACGCATCGATTGCAACTATCAAAACGAACACAAGGCACCGAATTTTTTGGAAGTATGGGAGGACAGTTTCCTATTGTAAATATCAAGGCATTTAATAAAACATTACAAGTAAGTACTGCGGGTAGTACTTACCTCACTTTACAACGTTATGTGCACCGTGGCCAAGTAGTAAACGTTGATTTTTTTGTCGACTTTCTTTTCGATTTACAAGTAACAAAATCTTGGTATTTACGCGGTGGTTTCGGGCACACGAGTCAACATATTGCTGATGATGCTGTAGGATTAGGAATCACCCCAATTAATTATGTGAAAGATTACGGACAACTTTTTAGTATCCATAAGTTCTTCAATAATCGAGTAATGTGGTACGAAGGTTTTTACTACTTTGATAATTTTAAAATAGGTGAAGCTATTCCGAAAGACTTGTCAGGTAAAGTGATGATTCAAACCGGTGGTGAGTACCAATTTTTAACGTGGAAAAAAGCACACGCGTTGTACCTTGCCGGTGATATTAAATTTAGACAGGAATTTAACTTTAAAACCACTCAAAACATTCAAATAGGTTATTTGGCTCAGATGCCAACTAACAAACGATTTAGGCTTGCATACAATTACTTGAGTGGTTATGATGAACGTGGTCAGTTTTACAAAGACCAAATCAATTTACATACGTTAGGAGTTTACTTTGAATGGTGATGAGAAAACTTATTTTCATTTTACTTCTGCTGGCTCTATCATCTTCTATTGATGCTCAGATATCTAGTTATCATCAATATGAAGTGTCTTTAGGAGCCAATAAAAAACAGACTTCAACACTACTGAACAAGAAAAACTTAGTGATAGCCGGACTCATTGTACAACAAGCCGGAAGCTCCATAATAGAATACAATTGGTGGTGGAATGGTACGCCCAATAAATTTCATTTAGAGTGGGATGGATTTTGGAAAAACTATAGCTATGGCATTGATAAATTCGGTCACGCTTATACATCTTATGCTTTTACCGTGGCAATAAATGAAGCAATGAAATGGGCCGAATTTGAGCCAAAGACCAGATTATATACAAGCATTGCACTGCCTGCTTTTTGGGCGATTAGTATTGAGGTGGGTGATGCAATGTCGCCCTACGGTTTTTCAATCACTGACCTTGCTGCTAACTTTTCCGGAATTGCTTATGCTACCCTTCAAGAGCAATATCCATCTCTAAAAAATGTGATGTTTAAATTCAGTTATTATCCAATTGGGGGCGACTTTCACCTCAGCAGAAACTATGATTACCACATTTATTGGCTGAGTTTTAATATGCATAATCTACTTCCTGAAGCGATGGGTAAATATTGGCCCGAGCTTATAAACCTTGCTGCGGGATACGGAATTGAAGGATGGAACACCGCATTACCTAAATTCAGAAGAGAACTAATGATTGGTATTGACATCAACTTAAATGCTATTAAAACTAAAGACAAATCACTAACAGCAATACGTAATGTACTCAACCTAATACACATTCCTTCTCCGGGTTATAAATTTAGCTCAGGTGGCAAAAATGAATTTAAAGGACTTTTATTGTATTAAACATTAACATGGATTTATCAGAGAAAATTGTCGTTATAACCGGTGTGAGTAAAGGCATTGGTTATCACACCGCACTTCAATTACTAGAACATAAGTGTATTGTTTTCGGCTTAGGACGAAACAATCAAATCAATCACCCAAACTTTACATTTATACCTTGTGACATCAGAAAACATGAAGAGGTAGAACAAGCGTTTCATCAAATCAAACAAGAGCATCAGTATATTCATATACTAGTGAATAATGCCGGATTAGGTTATTTTGGTTGGTTAGAGGATATGCCTTATGAACAATGGGACGAAATGTTTGAAACAAACGTTAATGGAATGTTTTATTGCTGTAAACAGGTTCTTCCCATCATGAAAAAACAACAACTCGGTCATATCATTAATATAGCCTCTACTGCAGCATTGGAAGGCATGGCTCAAGTGAGTGCTTATTGTGCTACTAAATGGGCTGTTAAAGGCTTGAGTGAGTCCTTGTATAAGGAAGTACGCGATTTCAAAATAAAGGTTACTTGTGTGTATCCGGGCAGCACTAAAACAGACTTTTTCAGAAACAGTCCGGGTATACAACCCCACGATTATATGTTAATGCCGGAAGATGTAGCAGCAAACATTGTTTACGCACTTCAGACACCTGATAACTTTCATACCGTAAACTTAGAGATCAGACCTTTACAACCTAAAGGCCCTAAGAAATAAAAAGTAGTTTACCAACGAACAAATCGTGCTGATGATACATCCATGGTTTGTTCGCCAGGTTTAAGACCTGAACCGCTTGGCTCACAAATCACAAAATCCATATCATACCAACTAAAATCACCTGATTGCTTGCGCCAATTTTCTACGGCAACATTCATGTGGCTGTCATAAACTAAGCCAACAGTTTGTAAGTGTAATACTTCTCTTACTAAGTAAGCAAACAACATACTTCTATCTTCACAATCGCTGTATTCATTTGAAATAGATTCTTCAGGAAACGCAAATTTTTCTTTGCCCCATACTTCAGCATCAGTTGCATAACTCATATTTTGAACAAATGCCAAAATAAACTGTAATGCTCTTTCCTTCGACAAATCAGCTGTGGCATCACCCAGTTGATTAATTAATGAATTTTTGCCTTTACCGGATAAACCATAATTCAAATACATCTGGCTAAAATCAACATCCGGTAAATCGTGATAATAACTTACTAAAGATTGGTTGATGGTTACATCAAAAAAGTAAACGTGACCATCATACTCAAAAGGTATTGATTTAACTTTACTATTGGCATGTAATGCAGGAGGATAAAACCTATTCATTTGAATAGCTTTAGCAAAGGGTTTTTCATTACGCTCAACTAATTCCTCATGTTGCGGATGTTTGTTTGCTGAAAAGGTTAAATCGTAATAGTTTCTCCCATTCACTTCCACATACAAGGCATTCTTTATTTCAAATCCGGTAGTTGCATACAAAGTCAATTCAGATTGATGCTTACCTAACAATACGTCATAGCCCTTTGTGTAAAGAATTGCATATGCAAATAGCTTTTCAAAGTTTGCATCGCCATGCGCTAATGATTTTGCAACCTTATTCACTAATAACACAAAGGCCATATCATCCAACTTTAACTCCTCCGCAACCCTATCTGCATCAGTAATAAACTGGGTGAGTTGTGCATCAGCCCGAAATCGATCAATTAAGTCTCGAGTGCAATTAATTTCACATAAGGTTTGATGTTGTTTATAGAAATCAGCTGTAAAGGTGAATGAAGTTTGATGTCCGTAAAAATCGATAGTAAGCGCAGTTGCCCTAAAAAACAGGAAGTTTAGGCAACACCATACAAGTACTATGTATATTTTTTTATTCAATTTACCCCACTGATTATCAATACGAGATAAACGAATTTACAATTTATTTTGTATTACCTAACAATTCCTTAACATAGGATTGAAAAAAATTAATCCGTTAAGAACGACACATGGTGTATGCCGGGTTGGTACTCTTTACAAATAAGAGTGAGTAACGTTTGGTAATGGTCGGGATTTTGAACAAAATCAATGGATGAGCAATCAACAATAAGAATACGCAAGTGAGTATTGGCATGTAAATATTGCCAATAAGCATCGCTTAGCGTTTGTAAGTATTCATCGGTAATTTTTTGCTCATAACTGCGCCCCCTATTCATGATATTCCATTGAAGCTTTTCAACAGGATTATGAAGATATACCAACAAATCTGGTTGGCGCAATTGTAGGTTGATGATTTCAAACAATTTTAAATAGAGATCATATTCATCATCATCCAAGTTAACCTTGGAAAACAACATACACTTGGCGAATATATAATCGCTAACCAAGTATTGCTGAAACAAATCTTGCTCCACTAATTGTTTCTTAAGTTGGTTAAAGCGAGCAGCCAAAAAACTCATCTCTAATGGAAAAGCAAACCTTCTTGCATCTTGATAAAACTTGGGCAAGAATGAATTATCCTCAAACTCCTCTAAAATAAGTTTAGCATTGAATTCTTGACTCAAAAGCGTAGCCAGCGAAGTTTTACCTGCGCCAATATTGCCTTCGATAGCGATGAATTCGTATGCCGGTTTTAGTGCCATGCATACAAATGTGCAGTAAACAATTGGCTTGTTGCCTACAATTTTTCCACTAAACTTTCATCGGGACAAGCACTACCTAATTCTGCAACGCTTTGCTTAAACAGCGGATGAATAAAGTCAGAAGCAATTTCAATCAAAGGTTCCAATGTGAATTTTCGCAAATGCAATAACGGATGAGGAATCTGCAGATCAGACTCTTGAATAATGGCATCATCATAAAACAAGATATCAATATCAATAGTTCGTGGAGCCCATTTTTGTTCACGTACTCTACCCATTTTTTGCTCAATCGCTAAAACTAGTATCAATGCTTCTCGAGCGCTTTTTTCCGTCTCCACCCACAACACTTGATTCAAAAAATCTTGTTGTTTAGTGTTGCCCCAAGGAGCTGTTTTGTATACCGATGATTGTTTGTGAATGATACCAACTTCAGTTGCTATAAAACCGGCCGCAGTGTGCAAATTAGCCAAGCTATCACCAACATTACTTCCGGTTAATAGAATTAAATGATGCATACGCTATTTAATCACAAATTGAACCGTAGCACGCGTGCGTTGTTCTAAAAGTACTGTTTTATCAGCTAGTACTTGCTTCAGTGCATCTTCGGTTTGATGCATTACGGTAAGTAACTCCACTCCATCATTCGATTTCACATTATAATTTATAACCAAATCGCTTTTCAGCTTCTCTAATTCGTCTCCTTTGTTATCTACACATACACTGAAACTAATGGCTGAATTTTGCATCAAATTCATTTTCACGTTATGCTCTGCAAACAAATTGAAAATACTACTCAAATTGTCTTCCACAATAAAACTGAAATCGCGACTAGAGATAGACAATAACACTTGATTAGTTTTAGAGATGAAAGTAGGAATGTGTTGCTCATTTGCATAAGTACTTACTACAGTACCTTTGGCATCAGGATTGATAAACGAACGAACATACAATGGTATGTGTTTACTTTGAAGAGGCTGTATAGTTTTAGGGTGAATAACCGTTGCACCATAGTATGCCATCTCAATTGCATGAGCATAATTTAGCTCATCTAACTTTACTGCTGAAGGAAATTTCTTAGGATCTCCATTCATTACCCCCGCAACATCTTTCCAAATAGTTACACTCTCAGCTTGCAATCCATATGCAAAAATAGCTGCACTGTAATCACTCCCTTCACGACCAAGTGTTACGGTATTATGCTCTTTACTTTGCCCAATAAAACCTTGTGTTACCACCAACTGTTTATTGACAATAGGACGAAGTTTACGCTCAATTATACTTGAGGTAAGCGCCCAATCTACTTTCCCTTCGCGGAAATTACTATCTGTGCTAATAAAGTTGCGAGCATCCATCCAACGATTTTTGATACCCGACTCATTCAAATAGGTGCTTACAATACGCGTACTAAAAATTTCACCATAACTCACAATCTGGTCATAGTTAAAATCATAAGAGCCCTCACATTCGGCCTCAATCAAACATTCTAACTCTATAAATAGATTCTCAATATCGTTGTAAGCAAACGAGTTGGTGTCTTGCAACAATCCACTGATAATCTCATCATGAAAACCCTTAACCTCCTTATACAACTTTTGCTTAGTTTCCTTGTCATTATTATAATGCGCATGAGCCAATTGCTCTAATGCATTGGTGGTTTTGCCCATAGCCGAAACAACCACTAATAAAGGTTGTGTAGCATAATTACTTAAAATATTGGCTACATTTTTTACTGCACCGGCATCTTTAACCGATGCTCCTCCAAATTTGAAAACTTTCACTGTTATATTACTATTGAGGTAAGAATGATGTTTGATAAATGCGCTCGCAATATACAACCATCCTAAAAAAATCCCTGCGGGTTTGTGTAACTAAGGTGTAAGGCTATATTTGCCCAACCAAATAATACGTGTATGAGTAAGTTTAACGTAACCACACTAGGCCAATTTATTATCGAGCGCCAAAGTGAAATTCCTGTTGCAAAAGGAGAGTTTTCGCGTTTGTTACGCGATATAGGCATTGCTGCAAAAACCATTAGTAGAGAGGTAAACCGTGCCGGTTTGGCTGATATCATTGGCGAAGCAGGAAGTGCAAATATTCAAGGTGAAGACCAAAAGAAGTTGGATGTAATTGCCAACAACTTGGTTATTGATTGTTTAACCCGTGGTGGTGAGGTTTGCGCAGTTGCTAGTGAGGAGGATGACGATATCATTTACATCGACTCTCCGGTGAGCAAAAATGCAAAATACGTAGTGTGCATGGATCCATTAGATGGCTCTAGCAACATTGATGTGAATGTTTCCATTGGAACCATCTTCAGCATTTTTCAGCGTGTAACTCCTGTTGGAACTCCGGCTACTAATGATGATTTCTTCCAACCGGGAAATAAAATGTTGGCTGCAGGATATGTTATTTACGGTACCAGTACAATGCTAGTTTACACCACAGGTAACGGGGTGAATGGTTTTACACTTGATCCGGGAATTGGTGAGTTTTGCTTATCACACCCTGATATGAAAATACCTGCAATGGGCAAAACATACAGCTACAATGAAGGTAATATTTTAAGTGCACCTGCCGGTGTACAAGAATACGTAAAGTGGTGCCAACAAGTAGACAAACCAACCAACCGTCCATATAGCGCCCGTTACATAGGCAGCATGGTTGCTGATTTTCACCGTAACTTATTAAAAGGTGGGATTTTCATATACCCTCCTACCGAAAAATCGCCAAATGGAAAGTTACGTTTGTTATACGAATGCAACCCAATGGCGTTTATTGTTGAACAAGCTGGAGGTGTTGCTCATACCGGGAAAGAACGTGTATTAGATATCGTTCCAAATAACCTCCATCAACGTGTACCTATCTACATGGGTTCGAAAGATATGGTTAGTCAACTATTAGATTTACTTAAATAGTATAAACCAAATACTAGTTCTAAAGTCCTGGGTGTATTCTTCACTCGGGACTTTTTTTTACACAAATGGTAAGTAACAGCCATAAAAATACCTTATGTTCGTTTTACTCAATCGATTTCATATGAAAAAACTAACCATACTATCATTAAGTGCACTTTTAGCATTTCAAGTTTATGCTAAAAAGAAACCGGCTGAACAGCCTAAACCACCTGCACCTGCCAAAGCAAGTATTTCAGAAAAAACTAAAGCGTGTAAAAAGCAAGATGGCTTATTTCCGCTTTACCAAGACACCACAACCGGAGCCATGTATATGGTGGTGAAAAAAGATCAAATTAACCAAACATTCATTTACTTCAGCTACACCGAAAATGGAGTTGTGGGTGCCGGACATTTCCGTGGTAGTTTCCGTGACAATATGGTGTTTAATATTAAACGCTATTTTGATCGCGTTGAATTTATTGAACAAAATACCGGATTCTATTTCGACCCAGACAACGCTATTAGTAAGGCGTCAAACGCCAATATCAGTCCTGCTACACTAATCAGTCAGAAAATTATCGCAGAGGACAACAACAATATGCTAATTGATGCGAATGCGATTTTCTTGGGCGAAAATATGAGCCAAATCAAACCTACACCATTCCCTGGGCCAATGGGTTCGATGAGTTTGTTAGGTATGCTTAATAGAGAAAAAAGCAAATACATCAAAACACGTAACTATGCAAACAACACCGATATCGTTGTTGAGTATGTATATGATAATCCATCTCCAATGTTCTCGGGAGGTAAGGAGGTTGCAGATGCCAGAGCAATCAGTATCGTGTATCAACACAGCTTTATTAAAGCCCCTGATACCTTAATGGCACCGCGTAGAGACGATCAACGTATTGGTTATTTTGGTGAATATGTTAACGACATGACTACCACTAACGCAGTTGCATTTAAAGATGTAATTCATCGCTGGAGATTAGAGAAAAAAGATAAAAATGCGGCATTATCTGAACCGATAAAACCTATTACTTGGTGGATTGAAAATACAACGCCTGTTGAGTTCAGACCAATAATAAAAGCTGCCGGAGAACAATGGAATATAGCTTTTGAAGCTGCCGGATTTAAAAATGCAGTTGTAGTATTAGAACAACCGGATACGGCCACATGGGATGCAGGTGATATTAACTACAATGTATTACGTTGGACATCCTCTCCACAACCGCCATTTGGTGGTTATGGGCCAAGTTTTGTTGACCCAAGAACAGGTGAAATTTTAGGTGCTGATATCATGTTGGAATACATATTCATCACTAACCGTATCAATCAAGAAAAGTTATTTGATGCACCTCAACCTGCATTATTTAATGAAAACACGCCTGCCAATATGCAACTTTGTGAAGCAGGACATTACCTGCATTTAACCAGCATGTTCGGACAAAGTGTTTTAGATGCGCGTGGTTTGAGTGATTTAGACAAACGTGAGTACATGAAACAATCGTTGTACTATTTAGTAATGCATGAAATGGGACACACCATGGGCTTAATGCATAACATGAAAGCAAGTCAATTGTGGAATCCAACACAAGCACACAATAAAGAACTTACCAGAAAATATGGCTTGATTGCGAGTGTAATGGAATACCCTGCCGTAAACTTAGCTAACGATAAAACAAAACAAGGTGATTATTTCACCACACGTCCGGGGCCTTATGATATTTGGGCAATTACTTACGGATACAGCCAAGGATTAGATGATAATGATGCGGAGGAAAAACGCCTAACTGAAATCTTAAGCCAATCGGCTGATAGCACATTAATTTTTGGTAATGATGCTGACGATATGCGTGCTCCCGGTAAAGGAATCGATCCACGCGTAAATATTAACGATTTTAGTAATGATGCTATTACTTACAGCATTGATCGCATTAAACTCATTAATAAAATGATGCCCGACTTACCTAAACGCTACATGGCTTTAGGAAAGAGCAACCAAGAGTTGAAACAAGCATTCGGTATCTCGTTAGGAGAAATGTTAAATGCATCAAACACCATTACACGTTATATTGGCGGTGTTTATGTGGACAGAAATATGAATGGTAAACAAGCATTCACTCCTGTTCCACTTAGCGAACAAAAGCGTGCTATGAGTGCACTAACTCAATATGTATTTAGTCCACGTGCTTTTGATGCAGCCAATGGTTTATATCAAAATTTACAAAGTCAACGCAGAGGATTCAACTTCTTCAGCTCACCTGACGATCCGAAAATTCATGACCGTGTATTAATGATTCAATCAATGGCTATCGACCATTTATTGGCTCGTACAACCTTACAACGTATTACCGACAGTCGTTTGTATGGAAACAAATACAGTGTGGTTGATATGATGACTGATTTAACTAATGCTTGCTTCCGCGAGGATTTGGCTGGTAACGTAAACACATTCCGTCAAAATCTACAAATTGAGTATGTGAAGTCGTTATGCGATATTGCTGATATCACCAAAAACTCATACGATAACGTTTCTAAATCTGCTGCAATCGGACAACTTAAAGCAATCAAACAATTATTAAGTACCCCTGCTTTAAATGCCGAAATGAAAGCACACCGCGAACATATTTTATTGTTAATTGAACATGCCTTATCTGCAAAATAATTTTTGGAAAAGGCTGAGTAGTTTACTACTCGGCCTTTTTTTAGCTTCATCTGTTATGTCACAAAACAGCGATTCGACTATACTAGAAGGAAAACTCAAAAGAGAACAATTAGAAACTTTTACGTGGTTTAAAAATCAATACAATACCTACAAACCATTCCCTTCGGTGGTTGATCAATTAGCAGCACATCCTAAATGCAGTATTCTAGTGGTGTTAGGTACTTGGTGCAGCGATAGTCATGAGTTGGTTCCTCAATTATTTAAGGTTGCCGATTTAGCCGGTTGGGAGAATATTGAATTGATAGGAGTTGATAGAAAAAAACAATGCAGCACCATGGATATAACGCCTTTAAATATTGAATACGTACCTGTAATTTTTGTGTACGATGGAAAAAAGTTGATTGGAAAAATCGTAGAGACTACACAAAAAACAATGGAAGAAGATTTGCTACAATTATTCATCACGCCCACCTCTAAATAAAATTAAATAATACCTTTGCGCACATGAGTAATAAGCCACTAATATTGGTTAGTAATGATGATGGAATTACCGCTCCGGGCATTAGAAACCTAGTTGATGCGGTTAAGCATTTAGGTGAAGTAGTAATTGTTGCCCCTGACAGCCCGCAAAGTGCAATGGGACATGCGGTTACTATTAGTAAACCTTTACGTTTAGATAAAACTGATATTTATGGCGATATTTTAGCCTACCAATGTAGCGGTACTCCGGCCGATTGTGTAAAACTGGCAGTTGACAAAGTATTACACCGCAAACCTGATTTAATGGTTTCGGGAATCAATCATGGAAGCAATTCCAGTATCAATATTTTGTATAGTGGTACCATGAGTGCTGCCATGGAAGCTGCTATTGAAGGAATTCCTGCGGTAGGTTTTAGCCTATGCGATTTTGCTTATGATGCCGACTTTTCTCTTGCTAAAAAAGTAGCTTCTACGGTTGCCGCAAATATTTTAGCTAATGGTTTACCTATGGCTACTTTATTAAACGTAAATATTCCGAAAGTACAGGAAACTGAATTTAATGGTATTCGCATATGCCGACAAGCAGTAGCCAAGTGGAAAGAAGAATTTGATGAACGCCTAGATCCCAATGGAAGAAAATACTTTTGGCTTACCGGTCAGTTCATCAATCACGATAAAGGCGATGATACAGACGAATGGGCTTTAGCAAACAACTATGCCAGCATTGTGCCGGTTCATTTCGACCTCACTGCGCATCACGCCATACCAGTATTGAATAGTTGGAACTATACCTTATAACACACAATGAGACTTAGAGATAATATTTGGATGGGCATTCCTTCCGGCCTAATAGGCCCAATTATAGGAGTAGTATCATTTTACTTTGCCAACTTTAGCCAATCACCTTTCACTAGCTTTTTTCAAATGGCTGCACGCGAAAACTTACTCTCTCCTCTTTTAAGTTTGTGTGCCATAATTAACCTTGGAATATTTTTCCTATTCATCAAAATCAACCACCTACACTCCGCTAGAGGTATTATCCTCTCTACATTTATTTATGGCGTAATAATAGTGGCGCTGAAGATGGTATTCTAATCAAACTCGTAAACAAGTTTTCTGTAGCACAATCGTATCTATCCATTGCTGCTGTTTCTCTTTACTGTAATGCCTTGAAGGTGTATCGAGCTTGCAGAAACGAATATTATTTTCTTTACAGTAAGTAACCACTTCTTGTAGTGCTTGCTTACAATTCGGTATTCCATTAAATGTTTTTCGGGTAAAGTACACCGCTTTAAGTTGAGGCAATTGTTTTAAGCGATCAACTAAATTATTAAACTCATTTACCTGTCCATCTAACACTTCGTCATCAATAACAGCATCCGGATCTTCAATATCAACACTAGTAACAATATCCAAAAAATCAACCTTAAAGCGCTTCATAAACTGCTTTTTTGCAGCTAATTCGTCTTCTTGCAATGATGCTTGTTTAAAACAAATTGGGAGCATATGCCACAAAAACACTCGAGGCCTGCTGAAGAAAAATTCTCCTGAATGTTTATTGGGTGAGGTAAATAAACCTAGTATAATAATCTCTGCCTCAGCCGAGGGTTGATAGTCTTTGAATAAATTGGGTACGATACTCATGAAGCTGCTAAAATACTTCAGTTATCTGAAAATAGATACCACTATTTTCTCCTTTACCTTTTGCATAGTCAATTCGTAAGTTGGTTCGCTGTGCCTTATTCAACATAAACCTTAATCCGGCCCCTGCGGCAGGATTAATATGAGCAAACTCTCCATCAGGTTCAGTAATAGAGTGAGCGTTTACGGAGCCCACCACACCAAACCATTTATAAATAGTCGTTCTTATTTCTGTCTCTAAAGTAATAAAACCTTTTCCTCTATAACGTCCTTGAACATAACCACGAGTAGCATTGTACCTACCCGGCATTGGAGTCAGCATATAAGGAACATCGCCAACAGCTTGCTCATACAAAGCTCGCGTAGCAATGGTTTTACGATTTGTTCCGAAAGAAAAATAATGACGTGTATCAACACGAATATTGGTCCAGTTTTGCGTGCTTCCTGTTGCTTTTAAATAGGGGTTGATAGCCACCTCAAGAAATTTACCGCGGTATGCATTCTGTACGTGATCTCGGCTGTCGTGAACGAAGTGCACACCAACACCCGAAGCAATGTAAGAAGGCTTACCAATAGCTTTTTGCTCAAAAAAACTTTCTGCTGCTGATTTATCAGAATGTAAATTCCAACTTGAATACAAACGATAGTTAGGCCCTATGAAACTTTTGCTATTCTTGATACGAAACAACAAACGTTCATCTATCTCTAGCGCACGATACGAAACTAGTTCTTTCGCACTTTCCTGTGTATTAGCACCCAAACCATAAACATGCTCCGGCCAATCTAAAAACATCCATTTGCCTTGATAAATGCGCTTCTCCCCATCAGTAAATAATTGATGATTAAACTGCAACATATTCTGTTCGTTAGTAGTTCGCATGGCTATTGCTTGTGCATTTGAATACCTGGTGGTTGCAGAGTCGCCCAATAAAAAGTTTACATTAGCTAAACTACCATAACCTAAACCGGTAAATGGATCATACAAGATGATAGGAAGAATGGTTTTATCAATCTTCTTACTTTTTTTCTCCTGAGCAAATAGGGTTACCGAACTTAACAAGGTTAAAATGAATAATGCCTTTTTCATACCATTTATTTTTCATCAAAGGTGTTGGAATTAGGGCATCCGGTCTGTGCGATACATACGTATCACCCCGACTATTTTTAGGTAATTCTGCAACATAACATCCGCGAGTTGCATTTTTTGCAAATTGCTCAGTATTAACCGAGTTTTAAACCTTGCCAAAATTATTAGCAGGTTCTTTTCCTCAACAACATCCGAGCGTCCCTATTTTTTAGTTCTTTTGTTTCTAAATCTGTTATACATGAAAACTCGTTTAGTACTTTTCTGCTCTTTGCTTGTCAACCTTTCTTGGGCGCAACCTGCATTTATCAAAGATTCATTAGATGACTATATCACTCGTGAAATGAAACGTTGGAATATACCGGGCTTAGCAATAGCTATTGTAAAAGATGGTCAAGTGGTAATTGAAAAAGGTTATGGGGTGAAAGAACAAGGGAAACCGGGAAAAGTAAACGAGTACACGTTATTTCAAATAGCAAGTAATTCCAAAGCATTTACCGGCACCGCATTAGCTTGGCTGCACTACGATAAAAAATTATCTTTAGATGATAAGGTAACTAAATACTTGCCTTGGTTCTCTTTATACGAACCCACATCAACTCAATTATGTACCGTGCGCGATTTGCTTTGCCATCGATTGGGAACACAAACATTTCAGGGTGACTTTCTTAACTGGGGTAGTAACTTAACTCGTAAAGAAATAATTGAGCATTTAAAACTTACACCTCCGGTATACCCATTTCGTTACAAATACGGATATAGTAATGCTGGCTTCATCACCGCAGGAGAACTTATTCCAATTGTTACAGATACAAGCTGGGACGATTACTTACGCCTCCGATTTTTCAACCCAATGGGTATGAAACACACCAATACCAGTTATCAAGCCATGAAATCGGATTCGAATGCATGTGTACCTCACACATTGTTTGAAGGAAAATTAATTACCATTCCATTAGCCAATATTGATAATATGGGAGCAAGTGCAGCTGTAAATTCTTGCGTAGCTGACATGAAAAATTGGGTATTGCTACAACTAAATAATGGAAAACTTAACCAACAACAACTTATTCCTACACCGGTTGTTATGGAAGCGCGCAAGTCTCACATGATATCGAGTGATGTGAATAGCAAAGTTTTTAAAACTAAACACTTTGCCAACTATGGTTTAGGTTGGAATAGCTATGATTATGAAGGACGCAGAGTATTTGAACATAGTGGAGGAGCAAATGGCTTTGTTACCAAAACCGAGTTTATTCCGGAAGAAAGTGTGGGAGTGATTGTTTACACCAATACCGATGCCAATAGTTTATACGATGCACTTTGTAAACAGGTATTAGAGGCTTATTTAAATGTTCCTTATCGCAATCTCAGCGAACTATACTATACCAATACAGCAAAAGGACGTGAGGCTGAAGCATCACAACTAAAGGCAATAAAAGATAGCATTCAGAAAAAAACACCTACTCCTATTGAACTTAAACAATACTGTGGAGTATATAAAAATGAGTTCTATGGTAAAGTAGAAATCAAATTAGTTAAAGGTAAGTTACAGCTTTTTTTCGAGCATCACCCAACTAACATTGGCACATTAGAGCATATTGCTGATGGTCGTTTTTGGTGCACCTACTCTGACAAGGTTTGTGGTGCCGAACCTTTATACGTAAAGTTGGAAAACAATACGGTTAAAAGTGTAACTGTTAAAGTCAACGATTTTATTGATTACCTAAGCTATGAGTTTTTAAAAGAACCATAAGTAACTTTACCATGTTATTAAATTGCCACACCTACTTTAGTTTGGGATATGGAACAATTAAACCAAACGAACTGATTGATGAGGCAATAGCACGTGGATTTCAAGAAATTGTTGTTTCTGATATTAACACCACTTCGGCTATTTTAGGATGCCTGAATTATGCAATAACAAAACACATAAAGGTTATTCCTGGAGTCGATTTCAGAAATCAACTAAAACCATGCTACCTGGCAATTAGCATCAATAATCGAGGATTTCAGGAAATTAACGAACACTTAACTACCCATCTCCATCACAACAAGCCCTTTCATGCTCAAGCCCCACACTTTAATCATGCTTGGGTTATTTATCCACTGAAACAATATAAAGGATGGCCACTGCGTGATAATGAGTTTATTGGTGTGGCTTTACACGAAGTGAAGTATTTGCATCTCTCACCCTATTATAAGCTTAAACATAAACTGGTTATTCAACAACCCACCTCTATAAAAAATGCGGAACAGTATAGTACGCATCAACTTCTTAGAGCAATGAGCGAAAACACCATTTTCACAAAGCTCAACCAATTCCCTCAAGCATCTGTTAATGATACTTTTTACTCAATCGATACATTTCTAAAAACATACAAAAATTATCCATTTATCATGGATAATACACTCCGATTATTACAATGTTGCGATGTAAATTTTGTGTTCAATAAACGAGATAACAAATCACTCCACCCCTATACTGATTCCATGCATAATGATATGGAATTATTGCGTGCCGAATGTGCCAAAAATCTAACTTACCGCTATCCCAATCCGGATAAAGCAGTTTTTAATCGAATTGAGAAAGAACTAAAAATTATTGAAATATACAACTTTGCATCATATTACCTCATCAATTGGGATATCGTTAACTATGCAAAACATAAAGGATATTTTCATGTCGGACGTGGCAGCGGTGCGAATAGTATTGTAGCCTACTTACTCAACATAACCAATGTTGATCCTATTGAACTCGATTTGTATTTCGAACGTTTCATTAATCCTGCCCGAAGTAATCCGCCCGACTTTGATATTGATTTTTCTTGGCGAGATAGAGATGATATAATCAACTACATCTTCAAACGATTTGGATCCAAATACACTGCTTTGCTCGGTACTTACAATACACTACGCTCAGATGCCGTTATTCGTGAATTAGGAAAAGTGTATGGATTACCACCTAAAGAAATAGATAAACTCCAACAAAATCCACAACAGTCAAAATACGACCACGCAGCAGCTATCATAAGTAAGAATGCTACCATTCTCAAAGGATTTCCCAATCACATCAGTATACACGCGAGTGGAGTAATTATTTCACAAAATCCAATAGCAGCATATACGGCTACAATCATTCCACCAAAGGGTTTTCCAACTACCCAATTCAGTATGATTGAAGCGGAAGAAATTGGTCTTGTAAAATTTGATATTTTAAGTCAACGCGGATTGGGAAAAATTAAAGATACGTTAGATATCATAAAAGAAAACCACAAAATAGAAATCGATATTCATAACGTTAAACCGTTTATGCAAGATGCAAAAATCAAAGACATGTTGCGAACCGGAAATACACTCGGATGCTTTTATATCGAGTCTCCCGCCATGCGTGGTTTACTTACTAAACTCAAAGCCGATGATTACTTACGTTTAGTTGCCGCTAGCTCTATTATTCGCCCCGGAGTATCAAAAAGTGGGATGATGCGCGAATATATTCTCCGCTTCAGAAACGAAGATCTTCGTCAAAAAGCCAAAGATAAGCTCCCAGAATTATATCATTTATTAGAAGAAACATATGGAGTAATGGTATACCAAGAAGATGTAATCAAAGTTGCCCATCTCTTTGCTGATCTCTCCCTAGATGAAGCCGATACACTCCGAAAAAGTATGAGCTGGAAAACACACTACAAGGGAATGATGATGACGATCCGCGATAAGTTTTTTAATAATTGTCTAGTTAAAGGATATTCCTTAGACACTACAACACAAATCTGGAATCAAATAGAAAGCTTCGGTAATTTTGCATTTGCTAAAGGCCATTCAGCTAGTTACGCTATAGAAAGTTATCAAGCACTATACCTAAAAGCGTATTATCCGCTAGAGTATATGGTTGCAACCATTAACAATGGTGGAGGCTTTTACAATCGAGCTATCTACATAAACGAAGCACGCCTTCATGGCGCTCAAATCATACCTCCATGTATTAATAATAGCTTACTTCAGTCAACACTCAAAGGCAATGTAATTTACTTAGGTATCGAGCTAATATCATCACTAAGCCCAACACAACAACAACAGTTAATCTCTAATCGACAACAAAACGGTCCCTACATTTCATTAGTAAACCTAATCAAACGTTTAAACCTAACACAAGATGAAAGTGCATCTCTAATCAAAATTGGAGCGCTAAAGTCAATTCATCCAAACAACAAAGTCCTTCTGTGGCAAAACTATTTGCATTTTCACCCTCAAAGCGTGTCAAATACACCACAGTTATTTCCAAACACAAACAATCAAGAAGTTAAAACACCACATTTTACTAACTCACCAATCGATGAAGTATTCGACCAATACTATATACTCGGCTTCTCTCTCCACAGTCCATTCAAAGTGTTGGCCAATACCCCAAGCATAAAAACTCGAGCTAAAGATTTACCCCACCTACAAAACCAAAACATTACAATTATTGGTAGCTACGTTGCCATAAAGGAGGTGCACACAACAGCTGAGCAAACCATGTATTTCGGAACCTTTCTCGATCAAGATGGCCATATTTTCGACACCATTCATTTTCCCGGTAACTCAAAAAACAATAAACTACCACGCTCCAAAGGCATCAATTGTTACAAAATATCAGGTAAAGTCATTAACGAGTACGATTTTATTTCCATCGATGTTCAGTCCATAGAGCATGAACCCGTAATCGATAGAGAATTCACGTGGTAAAAACTAGTAAACGAGGGTGTTCCCCCTGATAGGGGTCGGGTGTTATGCTTGTATCTTTTGCAGAGCAAAAGGATACCGCGTCACCCCCTAACATATCGCATATTAGGGAGGGGTGTAAAACAAAAAACCCCGATAGTTTCCTATCGAGGTCTTAAAAATGATATGGCAACGACTTACTTTCCCGGGTTTTATCCTAGTATCATCAGCGCGGGTTAGCTTAACTTCTCTGTTCGGAATGGGAAGAGGTGGACCTAACCGCAATAATCACCATAAAGATCTTAAAATTCTTTATTGACATATATATGAAAGAAAACACACAATAGAAAAGGTTTAAAGT
>JACCDH011319170.1_pt1 | contig 37171 bp, 35 predicted proteins | sample 7442481 | NCBI WGS metagenome assembly JACCDH01 (sample SAMN15323433, study PRJNA562643) | freshwater metagenome | isolation source: river surface water | place: USA:Blue River Watershed | collected 2017-08-15 | reverse complement strand
TTATAAATATTCTCACCAAAATATTTTAAAATTGGGTTCATGTCTTTAGGTGTTAAATAGCCTGGCACTACTGTTAATAGATTCATATCTTCATCTAAAAAGACTGTTGATGGGTATGACATTTGTCCGTTTAATAAACTCACCGCTAACTCATTTGCTTTATATTCTTGTTTAAAACTAAATACTTTGTCTTTGTATTTTATCTCTTCTTTTTGTTCTGCATTAAGCTTTACAAAATAAAAATGTTGTTCAATTTGTTTAATAACCTCTGAATCGGTATAGGTGTTTTTATCCATTTTCTTACACCATCCGCACCAATCGGTATATACGTCTACTATAATTTTCTTCGGATTTTTCTTTTGTAATTCTACAGCCTCTTCAAAACTAATCCATTTGATTTCTTGTTCAGAATTAGGTTTATAAGCATTGAAAGAAGCCATTATTATTAATAATAATGCTGATAATAAGCTAAAAAAAACACCTTTATTGTATTTCATACACTAATTTAAAAATTATTTCTTTGATTTAATATTTTTACTATATTTGATTTGCCCGCAAGGGCATGTTTTTCATAGGTAGATGTAGGGTCGATAAGAGAAATCTTTCGACCCTTTTTTTTCTTCATAATTTCAAACATCTGCGCCTTTAAAACGTATATTTATTATATGAATCATAAACGCAAAATCATCGTAGGTATTACTGGAGCTAGTGGGTCTATTTATGCAAAAGTATTGCTAGATAAATTACATGCAATGTTAGGTACTCAAATTGAAAAAATTGGAGTGGTGATGTCTGATAATGCTAAGGATGTTTGGAAATTTGAACTTAATAATACTTTGTTTGATCAATATTCAGGTATTGATTTCTATGATAAGTCAAACTTCTTTGCACCCTTTGCATCTGGATCTGCGAAATACGATACCATGATTGTTGCACCTTGTAGCATGGGTACTTTATCACGTATTGCTCAAGGTACTTCTAATGATTTAATGACAAGAGCTGCTGATGTTATTTTAAAAGAACGTCGCAAATTAATTTTATTAGTGCGAGATACTCCATTCAGCTTAATTCATATCAATAATATGAAAACAGTTACCGAAGCAGGTGGAATTATTTGTCCGGCTAACCCTTCATTCTATTCTAAACCAAATACTTTCGAAGAACTAGCTGCTACTGTGGTAGATAGGGCAATAGATTTAGCATCATTAGAATTAAATTCATATCGTTGGTCTGAATAATTAAACCTTTCGTATTATCTTTAGTCTAAACTAAAACAAAACTAGACTAATATGATTCGTAAACCCTTAATTTATTCACTATTCATTTTAGCTGCAGGTCTATTAATTGTTGCTTGTACTAAAGAAGAATCAGAAGTCTCTAATAATACCATTGACCCATATGCAGAAGTTAATTCTGTGTTTAAAGGCAAAATTGATTTAGAGAATTTAGCGAATTATGCTAATCAAACAATTCCTACTTATATCAATCGTGATAACACTAATACAAACCCAATTAGTGATAAAGCTGCGACTTTAGGTAGAGTGCTTTTTTATGATAAAAAGCTTTCAGTTAATAATCAAATAGCTTGTGCTTCTTGTCATAAACAAAGCCTTGCATTTGGTGATTTACCACAAGCATCAATTGGTGTTAATGGTAGCACTGGTCGCCATTCTATGCGATTAGTAAATGCGAGATTTTCAGCTGAAGCAAAGTTTTTCTGGAACGAGAGAGCTGCTACACTTGAAGCTCAAACTACTCAGCCGATACAAGATCATGCAGAGATGGGTTACTCCGGACAAAATGGTGATCCTTCGATTAATGATTTAATTACAAAATTAGAAGCAGTGCCTTATTATCAAGAATTATTTGATTTTGTATTTGGTGATTCTGAAATTACTGAAAATAGATTACAAATTGCATTATCTCAATTCGTAAGAAGTATTCAATCTTTCGAGTCAAAATATGATATAGGTAGAGCACAAGTGGCGAACGACGGACAGCCTTTTCCGAATTTTACGAATCAAGAGAACATGGGTAAGAACATGTTTTTAACTCCTCCTCAATTTGATCAAAATGGTAACAGAGTAGCAGGTGGCTTAGGTTGTGCAGGTTGTCATAGACCACCAGAATTTGACATCGATCCGAATTCATTAAACAATGGAGTTATTGGAACAATAGCAGGCACTGGTACAGATTTAACGGTGACCCGTTCACCAACATTACGTGATGTTGTTAAGGCGGATGGTACAAGTAATGGTCCCTTTATGCATATAGGAGCATCAAATGATTTAATAACCGTTATCGATCATTATAATCAAATTAGTTTGGCAGGTAATAACAACCTAGATCCTCGTTTAAGACCAGGTGGTAATCCGCAAAACTTACAATTAATGAACGGACAGAAAGATGCGATCATAGCGTTTATGAGAACTCTCGCTGGTTCGAATGTTTACGTTGACACCAAGTGGTCAGATCCGTTCTAGTTACTGGTTACTAGTAACTGGTTACTAGAAAAAGAAATAAAAAAAAGGGCATTTTAAAATGCCCTTTTTTTTATTTCTTTTTCTTCAGCTGTTTTTCTCTTTCTTTCTGCATCTCTTCTAACTTCTGCTGAAACTTTGATTTCTTCTTTTGAGATTCTGGTTTCTTTTTATTCTCTTGAATCTGCTTATGTAATTTCGCATCGTCTACGAATGCTCTTATTAAATATTGTTGTCCGAAGGTCATCATATTTGCTAAGAAATAATAGTAGTTCAAACCTGCAGATACATTGTTTAATACTCCCATGAAAATGATTGGCATTAAATATCCCATCCATTTCATTTGTCCGGTTGCACCAGAAATTTGGTTGTTTAATCTTGTATAAATTAATGTTGAGATAGTCATCAATAAACACATTAAACTGATGTGATCTCCGTAGATATAACTGATTACTGGTATCTCACCGAATGTCCAGATAGAATCGTATGTCGATAAATCTTCTACCCATAACAAACCTTGTTGACGTAACTCAATTGAAGAAGGGAAGAAGAAGAAGAATGCGAATAGTATCGGCATCTGTAACAATAGAGGTATACATCCGCCAAGAGGATTAACGCCTGCTTTCTTATATAACTTTAAATATTCTTGTTGAAGTTTTGCTTGATCATCGTCACCAATCTTTGCCTTAATTTCATCCATCTCAGGCTTTAAGATTCTCATCTTAGCTGTTGATAAGTATGAACGGTAGGTAAGTGGTGATAGTGCTAATTTTAATAATACTGTTAAAATTAAAATGATGATACCATAATTTAAATTCCAGCTTTGTAATCCGTTGAACACTGGTATCACGGCCCACTTATTAATATATTTTAATGGTCCCCAACCTAAGTTGATTAATTTCTCTAGTCCGATGTTGTATTTTTCTAGAGTATTGTAATGATTCGGACCGAAATAAAACTGCATGGCATAATCTTCATTAGCTTTATGAGCATATGGTATGGTTAATGCCATTTTTAATTTTTTTACATTCTCAGACGATAAATCAGTAGCTGTACCGATTTCAGCGTTCTCAAATTTTGATTTAGATATTAATACTGATGAGAAGAAATGTTGTTTGAATGCTAACCATTGAATACCCGGGGTAAGCTTTTCTGTTTCATCAGAAGTAGTACTTAAGTAATCAACATCTTCATTAGAGTATCTGTAATAAACGGTAGTATTATTACGCTCCATTTTCATATCCTTTTCATTCTTCAATCCGTCGATCGACCAAGTAACATCGAAGTAAGAATTGCTAGGTGCAATTACTTTCGACATGTTATTAGAAATAATATTGAAGTCCAATAAATACGAATCACCTTTTAAGCTATATACATAATCAATGTATTGATCAGCATTAGCACTTAATCTGAATGTGATGCTATTTGAGTCGGCTGCTTGAACTGAGAAAGATTTGCCAATAGTTTCGAAATAGTACTCTTCTGTATTGATTAGTTCACCACCTGCGTAGAATTTAGTGTTCCATTCATTTTTCTCACCATCAAATAATAATACTGGTTTCCCTTCGAAGGTCTTGTATTCTTTTAATTCTACTGAATATATTTTAGCTCCTTTATTAGAGATTTTAGCTTTAATCTTCTCGTTTTCGATTACGAAGAAATTCTCAGATCCATTTTTTTGACTTCCGAATACACCATTTGTGTCAATTGACACAGTATCAGTTGGAGTGCTTGCTGAATCAGTAATAACAATATTGGAGTCTGTTTTTGTTGTTTTAATGCCAGCTTTGGCTGCATTAATAGAGTCAGTAGTTTGTTGGTACTCTTTTAACTCTTGTTCTGATGGTTGTAAATAAAAACTAAAACCAATCAATATTACAGCTATAATTAATAGCCCGGTAAAGGTATTTCTATCCATTTTTTCTAATCAAATCGGCAGCAAACGTACCTAAAAAAAGCTTTAAATCAAAGGGCGTTGTACATTACAACGCCCTTATAAATATTATTTTTTCTTGCCGTATTTAAACTCAGCGGCGGCTTCTATAAATTTCACAAAAATAGGATGCGGATTAGCAACAGTACTTTTTAGCTCTGGATGGAACTGACTGGCCACGAAGAATGGGTGGTTTTTCAACTCAACCATTTCCACAAGTCCGGTATCAGGGTTAGTACCCGAAGTTATCATGCCAGCATCGTTGTATTGCTTAATAAACTTATTGTTAAATTCATAGCGGTGACGATGGCGTTCTTTTATTTTAGTTTTACCATAAATAGAATATGCTTTAGTACCCTTTTGAATTTCACAGATGTAAGAACCTAAACGCATAGTACCACCTTTTTTCTTGATGTTTTTCTGTTCCTCCATCATATCGATGACAGGGTATTTAGATTTCTCATCCATTTCTGTAGAATGAGCACCTTTTAACTTCAATACATTTCTACCAAATTCAATAACTGCACATTGCATACCTAAGCAAATACCGAAGAATGGTATGTTATTTTCTCTAACGAATTTGATAGCTTCTAATTTCCCTTCAATACCTCTACTACCGAAACCAGGAGCTACTAATACACCATCTAGATGGCCTAGTTTCTCTTTCACATTTGCAGTTGTGATTTGCTCTGAATGGATGTACTCAACATTTACTTTACATTCATTACTTGCACCTGCATGTATAAATGCTTCTGTGATTGACTTGTATGCATCAGGTAATTCAACATATTTACCTACTAATGCTACTTTAACATCTTTCGTAGGGTTTTTCAACCTGCCTAAAAAGTCTTTCCATCTTTCTAAATCTGGCTCACCTTTTAATGGTAATTTCAATTTAGTTAATACAGTTTTGTCTAAATTCTCTTTTAACATCAATAAAGGCACATCATAAATAGTTGATGCATCAATTGACTCAATAACTGAGTTGATGTTAACATTACAGAACTGAGCAATCTTTTTACGTATTTCTGTATTAATCGGATGTTCAGTTCTACAAACTAATATATCAGGTTGAATACCGTACTCTAATAACATCTTCACAGAGTGTTGAGTAGGCTTTGTTTTTAATTCACCTGCAGCAGCTAAGAATGGAATTAGTGTTAAATGAATTACAATCGCATTATTAGCACCGACTTCCCATTTAAATTGTCGCACAGCCTCTATATATGGCAATGATTCAATATCTCCTACAGTACCGCCTAATTCCGTTATTACGATATCATATTCGCCCGATTCACCTAATATTCTGAAGTTTCTCTTGATTTCATCTGTGATATGCGGAATAACTTGAACTGTTTTACCTAAGTATTTACCTTCACGCTCTTGATTGATTACGTTTTGGTAAATTCTACCAGTGGTAATATTGTTAGCTTGAGAGGTTGGTACATTTAAGAATCGCTCATAGTGACCTAGATCTAAATCTGTTTCTGCTCCGTCATCAGTAACATAACATTCGCCATGTTCATATGGGTTTAATGTTCCCGGGTCAATATTAATATAAGGGTCAAACTTTTGAATGGTTACTCGGTAACCTCTTGATTGTAAAAGCTTGGCTAATGAAGCGGAGATGATGCCCTTACCTAATGAGGAAGTAACACCGCCCGTAACGAAAACATATTTGGTCATTGTACTATTGTTTGAGAAATACTGCGAATTGCAAGTATTGTTACGGGATTCAAAACTACGAAAAATAAATTAAGCTTTTATAAGATGTTGATAAGTGAAAAACTCTAAAGGTAAATTTCTTTCTCTTTCTTCAACCATTCTATTAAACTTCCATAATATGCTTTTCTTACTTCTAGGGTAGATAAGCTCAAATCATGCATTCCGTTTTTAATTATTTTTCTATCTACGTTTTTCCCTAGTTTCAAAGCTCTAGTTTGAATTTCCTCTGTGCTTAGTACAGCATCGGCATACTTAATATTATCAGTGTATTGCTTCTCATAATAACTCTTATCAGATGAAAATACAACTATAGGTTCCTTTATATTTAGTCCGTGTTTTATTTTCTTATGAGATCTATTGATGGCTCTTAACCAGCCGGCATCCATTCTGAAGGCTATGATCGGTTTCCAAATTAAATTATAATCCCATTCTCCTTTATAATCTTTATGAATGCTTTCCCCATATAACCCTGAAAGTCCTTGTGGTAACTTCATCTTCGGTGCAATTAATCCAATGCTTGAGACAATGGGTACCAAAATATTTTCCTCAAATCCAGAATTATTGAAATCAAAAAAAGGAGAATTTAGACTTATCGATTGAAATAAATTTTGTCCGGTACGAGCGTCAGCATACCTAGCAACAATTAACCCACCTGTAGAATGAGCATTTATATGAATGTAATTATGGCCTTCAGCCTTAATGATTTTTAATGCTGAATCAATGTCTGAATAATACTCTTTTAAATTTCTTGCTTGATTCGGATGTTGGTTGTTTAGCATTGACCTACCATACTTTCTGAGATCTAATGCATAGAAGTCATATCCTTCTTTAAGTAACATTTCTGCAAATTCTGTATTGAAGAAATAATCACAGAATCCATGTATGTAAAGTACGGCCTTCTTTGTTTCGTGATAGCTTTTTTTTCTAATTATAGTGCTAACTACACTGCCTTCATAATCATCTTGCATTTGAATAGTTTTATATTCAAATCCGTTTTTTAAATAATCTTCTCGATACTGTGCATTCGCATTTGTATTAATCAAGAATATGAAGATTGATAGTATTGCCGCTCTTGTTATCATTGTAGTCTTATTCTATAACTTGTACTAATTCGAAAGTAAGCATTATTGCGCATGTTTTCTTCTAAAATATAAGCTCGATCTAATTTCATTTGACCTGTTCTTATATTTCTAAATAAACTATGTCCGGCTTCAATTGCCAAAACAAAATTCTTGAAGAAATACCAATCTGATACTATTCCCAATTGAGTTTCATTTATGTACAAATATTCTTTTTCGTTTAAGGTATAGCTATTATTTACTCCTCGAAGTATAAAACTTAAGTACCAATTTTTACTCATTTTTCTTTCTATAAATAAATTTGCCGGAACATTGCCCCAAATTTTTAATTTATTATTAGGGTAATATTCTATACCAATTATTGGTAAGTAGAAATTCCCCCAAAATTCTCTGTTGTAATATAGTCCGGGTTTTATCTTTAACCTCTCATTTATTGAATAATTTACAGTACTTAAAACTCCAATTTGAGTAGAGAAATTGGTACTTAAATCTCTTGAGTTTTTTCTAAAGAATAGGGTAGTGCTCGAACTCCATTTCTCATTTATTTTTTTATTGATTGACAATGGAATGCCAATTCCTTTCAAATTAAAACTTAATGAATCGTATGTGTTAATTTGCCAATTTTCGTAATACGGACTTAATGTTAAGACCATATTTATTTTTTTGATTTGTAATGGTAAGTTAATGCCAGTAAAAAGATACTCCGTATTATTCTTCTGCGATTGAGCAGAATTAAGTCCGAATTCTGGCGAATACGCCTTTCTTAAACTAGCAATGTCAACATAAGCTTGAGGGTAAACTTTATGTAAACATGTTATAAAAAGTATAATGAATAATTTATACTTCAACGTTGTTGTGTTTATTTTATTAAATGTATTAATACTTTTTCTACATCTTCAGCACAATCAATAGCAATACTGTCGAATGTAGTAACTGCCGTTTTGATTTTATATCCGTTTTCAATCCAGCGTAATTGTTCCAATGATTCTGCTTGTTCTAAGGAAGAAGATTGTAGTCTAGTTATTTTCTTCAACACATCCGAAGTATAACCATAAATGCCAATGTGTTGGTAGTAATTGAATTTATTTAACCATTCATTTCTTGCAAAATTTCTTAAATGAGGTATACATTCTCTACTGAAATATATTGCAAAAGAATCATGATCGATTATAACTTTTGGGGTATTATAGTTGAATAAAGTTTCTTCTGATTCTATTTTTTTTATAAGTGTTGCGATGTCTGTTTTTGTATCATTGAAACATTTACATAGTAATGAGATTTGATCTGGGTTTATTAAAGGTTCATCGCCTTGAATATTAATGATTACATCACAATCATCAAGTTTTTCAAGTACCTCAGCGCATCTATCTGTACCGCTGGTATGATCAACTGATGTCATGATTACATTGGCGCCGATGCTTATTGCATGATCATAAATTCTCTGATCATCAGTGGCTATAATAACATCTTTTAACAAAGAGCATTTTTTACTTTGTTCATAAACTCTTTGAATCATTGTTTTACCTGCTAAATCAATTAATGGTTTCCCTGGAAATCGGGTAGAGGCATAACGTGCAGGTATAACACCGTAGATGTTCATTTATTTTTTTGATTTACGCGGTGAAAATAAACTGAACAATTCTGCGTCGATTTTATTAATAATTTCGCCTAAATCTTCAGGTTTATCTGCAAAGTTGATACGATCAACATTAATGGTTAATAGTTTTCCTTCTTTGTAACCGTCGATCCAGTTTTCATATCTATCATTTAGTTTCGACAGGTAATCTAATCTAATACCTGATTCATATTCTCTGCCTCTTCTTTGAATTTGATTCACTAGAGTAGGAACAGAAGCTTTTAGGTATATCAATAAATCTGGTGGTTTTATGAATTCCTTTACTGATTCAAAAACGCTTAAATAATTTTGATAATCACGAGAAGACATTAAGCCCATGTCATGTAAATTAGCAGCAAAGATGTAAGCATCTTCATAGATTGTACGATCTTGAACAATATCTTTAGTACCTCTTTGAATTTCTACAATTTGTTTAAATCGAGAATTCAAAAAATAGATTTGAAGGTTGAATGCCCAACGTTTCATATCTTGATAGAAATCTTCAAGATAAGGGTTTTCGTCAACGGCTTCGTATTGCGCTTCCCAATTATAATGTTTAGATAATAATTCTGTTAATGTAGTTTTCCCGGCTCCGATATTACCTACTATTGCTATATGCATGATGCTTTTTATTTAAAAACGAATATAAAAGATTTTTTTAAATGCTAGAAACTTCTAAAACCTATGATTTCACGAACTTCTTTAATTGTTTTAGATGCGCTTTCCCTAGCTTTTTCTGCACCCATATTTGCTACTTTTTTTAAATATTCTTTGTCACCCTCAATTTCTTCAATCCTTTTTCTGATAGGTTCTAAGAACGAAATAGTGTCTTCAGCTAATTGTTTTTTCATATCACCGTAACGAATTTCACATTTATTATACAATGAATTGAAATGATCGTAAGTATCTGCGGATGATACCGCCTTCATAATGTCGAATATATTTTGAATGATATCTGGCTTAGCTTGATTCATCTCTGTCGGACCTGAATCTGTTACCGCCTTCATTACTTTTTTGCGTATCACCTCTGCTGAATCACCTAAATACACTGCATTGTTTTCTCCTTCTGACTTTCCCATCTTACCCTTACCATCTAGTCCGGGTATCTTCACCAACTCCGTACCAAAGTTAAACGCCGTTGCCTCAGGGAAATATTCAACATTGTACATTCTGTTAAATCTATTTCCAAAAGTTCTTGTCATCTCTAAATGCTGCTCTTGGTCTTTACCTACTGGCACCTTGAGTCCTTTATGAATTAAGATATCAGCAGCCATTAAAACTGGGTATGTTAATAATCCCGCATTTACATTATCGGGGTTAGCTCTAACTTTATCTTTAAATGATGTTGCTCTTTCAAGTTCCCCTAAATATGCATTCATGTTAAGCAATAAATACAATTCTGTTACTTCAGGTACATCTGACTGTACATAAATAGTTGATTTTTCTGGGTCTATACCAGCAGCTAAATACTCGACTAATACTCTTCGAACATTACCATGTAAATTTTCTGGAGTGGGGTGTGTCGTTAAAGAATGAAAATCGGCAATGAAAAAGAAGCAGTTATATGCTTCTTGCATTTTAATGAAATTCTTAACGGCACCAAAATAGTTTCCGAGGTGTAAATTACCTGTCGATCTTATTCCGCTTACTACTGTTTCCATAGGCCGAAAATAGTAAAAATAATAGTACTTTTGGCGCATGAAATTGATATTGCAAAAAATCCATTTTTTCTGGTACATGTTCATGGTTGCATTGACTTTTTACATCATGTACCCTTTATTCTATTACAATACTAGAAAAGAATCGAGGTACCATAGAGTAGCTATACTTCGTAAAATTTGGTGTGATTTGGGTTTCATTTTAGGCTTTTACAGTTATAAAGCTGAATACGAAGTAGATGTAGACTTTAACAAACCAATGATTATTGTTGCAAATCATACTTCTTATTTAGACACGCCACTAATATGTACTGTAATCTCTGGTAATTATCATTTCATGGGTAAAGTCGAATTATTAAAGAACCCAGTATTAAGATTATTTTTTCAAACCATAGATGTTCCTGTTGATCGTTCTAACAGAATAGCAAGTTATAGAGCTTTAAAAAGGGTGGAGGAGAATATCAAAAACGGATTGAGTTTGATATTATATCCAGAAGGTACCATGTCTAAAAATCCGCCTATAATGGGCGATTTCAAAGCGGGTGCATTTAAATTGGCAGTTGATACAAAAGTGCCTATCTTACCTATTAGTTTTTTGAATAATTATAAGTTGATGAGAGGGAGCGGACTTAAGTACGGATCGAGGCCTGGAATTATGAGAGTCTTTGTTCATAAGCCAATTGAAACAAAAGATTTATCAACTTCAGAAGATTTAGAAAATTTAAGTAAAAAGATATTCGACACACTAAATAGTAAATTATAACATCATGAAAATAGATAAAGATTTAGTAGATAAAATTGCTCATTTAGCAAGATTAGAATTTGATGATCAACAAAAAGTTAAAATAGAACAAGATCTAAATAATATATTAAGTTTCATGGAGTCATTAAATGAGTTAGACACTTCAAGTGTAGAGCCACTAATATACATGACTGAAGAAAAGAATGTGTTCAGAAAAGATGAACAGAAGCAAGAAATTTCTCATGATGAAGCGTTGAAAAATGCACCTAAGAAAGATTCTGATTACTTCAGAGTACCTAAAGTTATTGAACAAAAATCGTAATTAAATAATTACATAAAAACCAATTTCTAATCAATAAAATAAATTAATTTCATACCCAATGATGAACAAAGAAGAATTAATTAGGTTAGAGAATATTGGTAAAAGGTATGAGATTGGTGCCGAGGTTATCAATGCATTACAAGGTGTAAACCTTAGCATTTACAAAGGCGAATTCGTAGCCTTAATGGGACCCTCAGGTTCGGGTAAATCAACATTAATGAATATCATTGGTTGTTTAGATACTCCTAGTTTTGGCACCTACATTTTAAATGGAACAAATGTTAGTGAACGTGATGATGATGAGCTAGCTGAAATTAGAAATAAAGAAATCGGATTCGTTTTTCAAACATTTAATCTATTACCTCGTTCTACCTCTTTAGACAATGTCGCATTACCTTTGGTATACGCTGGTTTTAGTAAAGCTGAAAGAGATAAAAAAGCGAAAGAGTCATTAGAGAACGTAGGTTTAGGGAACAGAATGAGTCACAAGCCGAATGAATTGTCGGGCGGACAAAGGCAAAGGGTTGCAGTAGCAAGAGCTTTAGTGAATAATCCTTCGATTATTTTAGCAGATGAGCCAACAGGAAATTTAGATACTAAAACATCTATTGAAATAATGGGTTTACTAGAAAATATTCATGAGAAAGGAAACACCATAATATTAGTTACTCACGAAGAAGATATCGCAAAACATGCCCATAGAATTGTAAGAATGCGTGATGGAGGTGTTGAGAGCGATGAAATGAATAGTCAAATAACTAGAGTTAGCGAAAGAATATAAAATGAAGATATACACTAAAACAGGAGATCAGGGATTAACGAGTTTAATAGGAGGGGTAAGAGTTCCTAAAAATCATATAAGAATTGAAGCTTATGGTACTGTAGATGAATTGAATTCATATATAGGATTAATAAGAGACCAGCAAATACAAGATGAACACAAAGAAAATCTTAAAGAAATTCAAGATAGATTGTTTACTATAGGTTCATCATTAGCCTCTGATCCAGAGAAATCAAAAATGAAGATACCAGATTTGCATGAAGAAGACATTGTCTTTCTAGAAAATCAGATGGATAAGATGACAGAAACCTTGCCTGAATTGAGGAATTTTATTTTGCCGGGCGGACATACAACTGTTTCATATTGTCATTTGGCTAGGGTAGTATGTCGTCGAGCAGAGCGGATCACTGTTCATTTATCAGAGGTGTCGTATGTAGATGAAATGGCAATTCGATACTTAAACAGATTGTCAGATTATTTATTCACACTTTCAAGAAAAATAGCTCAAGATCTAGGTGTAGAGGAGTATAAATGGATTCCGAGAGTAAACTTATAAACAGCTATTTGATTTTATCTATTTTATTATAGATTTGCGGAAAAATCATACATAATAACAAAAATTAAGACTATGTATTGGACACTAGAATTAGCATCACATTTAGAAGATGCACCATGGCCGGCAACTAAAGATGAATTAATAGATTACGCAATTCGTTCAGGAGCACCTGTTGAAGTAATCGAAAACTTACAAGCATTGGAAGATGATGGAGAGCCTTACGAGAATATCGAAGAAATTTGGCCCGATTATCCGACAAAAGATGATTTCTTTTTTAATGAGGATGAATACTAAAGATTAATTCAGAATTCAAAATTCAGAATGTAAAATTAATTCTGAATTTTGAATTCTGAATTTTGAATTTTTAAAAGTGTTTCAGCTATCGCCAAATCCTCTTTATAAGTAATCTTTATATTAGATTGCTTTCCTTTCACTAAATGAATTTTAACACCTAGTTTCTCAACTACAGATGCATCATCTGTAAATTCATTTCTAAATTCTTCTTTGTAAGCTTTGTCGAGCGTACTCTTTTCGAATATTTGTGGTGTTTGAACTATGAAGTAATCACTACGTGGTACTGAATAGCTATTATCATTTTCGACTTTTCTGAGTGAATCTTTTGAGGGAACTACTACAACAGCATTACCATTTCTATCTGCACATTCAAACGCATTATTTATTGTTTCAATTGCAATCAAAGGTCTAACAGCATCGTGTATTGCTACTAATGCGTTTTCAGAAATAGATTTCAATCCGTTTTTTACAGATTCAAATCTATTTCTTCCGCCTTTTATTAATGTGTGTGGAATTTCAAACGAATGTTGTTTGCAGAGTGATTTCCATTGATCATGGTAATCAACATTCAATACAACGATTAATTCGCAGTTTGATTGATGAAATTTCTCTAAGGTATGCATCATTACAGGCTTGTTAGCAAGTAAGATAAACTGCTTAGGTATTTCTGCACCCATACGTGTGCCTGTACCTCCAGCAACTATAATAGCTACCTTTTTTAACATATTAGAGAATTAACATCGCATCGCCATAACTGTAGAAACGATATTTTTCTTTAACAGCGATTTTGTATGCTTCCATAACGAAATCATAACCACCAAATGCAGCAACCATCATCAATAATGTTGATTCAGGTGTATGAAAGTTTGTTACCATACAATTAGCGATACTGAAATCGTACGGAGGGAAAATAAACTTGCTCGTCCAGTCATTCGCCGGTTTCAAAGTTCTATTAGCTGATACCGATGATTCAATAGATCTCATACTTGTAGTACCGACTGCACAAACTTTTTTCTTTTTTGCATTTGCATTATTAACGATTTGAGCTGCTTTTTCAGTAATGATAAATTGCTCAGAATCCATCTTGTGTTTAGTTAAATCTTCAACTTCAACCGATCTAAAAGTACCTAATCCTACGTGTAAAGTTATTTCAGCAAAGTCTACACCTTTTAACTCTAAACGCTTGTAAAGTTCACGACTAAAGTGTAAGCCAGCTGTTGGTGCAGCTACTGCGCCTTCTTCTTTAGCGAATATTGTTTGATATCTCTCTTTGTCTTCAGCAGTTGCTTTTCTTTTGATGTATTTTGGAAGTGGTGTTTCACCTAATATTTCAATCGCTTTTCTGAATTCTTCATCAGTACCATCAAATAAAAATCTAATTGTACGTCCGCGTGATGTCGTATTATCAACAACTTCAGCGATTAATAAATCATCATCACCAAAGTATAATTTGTTACCTACTCTGATTTTTCTTGCTGGGTCTACTAATACATCCCATAAACGCATCTCATGATTTAATTCTCTTAATAAGAAAACTTCTATTTGAGCACCTGTTTTTTCTTTGTTTCCATACATTCTTGCTGGAAACACTTTGGTATTATTCAAGATCATCACATCCCCATCATCAAAATATTCTAGTAAATCTTTGAATACTCTATGTTCTATTTTACCAGTCTTTCTGTCTAAAACCATTAGTCTCGACTCATCACGTTGTTTTGCAGGAGTAGAGGCAACAAGAGATTCTGGTAAATTGAAGTTGAATTGTGATAGTTTCATATATTATTTAGCTATTTATCGATTTTTTATAAGTTGGCGAATTTAACAATATATTTCGTTTATTGGAAATGCTGTATATATAGTAAAATATAATAGATTTGTTATATGCTGTTTTTAAAGTTGTTTAGAGAATCAATATTATTTGCAATTAATGCATTAGTTGTTAATAAAGTGCGTACAATTCTCTCATTATTAGGTATTTCTATAGGAATTTTCACAATTATCACTGTATTTACAATCATCGATTCTTTAGAGAGAAATGTTCAAAATTCTGTCCAAAAATTAGGTAATGATGTAGTTTATGTTCAAAAATGGCCTTGGGCATTTGGTAGTGATTATGCTTGGTGGAAATATTTTAACAGACCAACAGCGAGTTATAGAGATTATGAGAATCTTTCAAATAGAGTAAATACTAATTCAGTTAAAGCATTATGCTTTCAAATGGATATTAGTGGTAAAACCGTTAAATACAATAATAACAATGTAGAAAATGCTACCATTTCTTGTGCTTCACATGAATTTGCAGATGTTCGATTAATGGAGTTTACTCATGGTAGATATTTTAGTAATACAGAATCACGTGCAGGTAGAAATGTTGCTATCATAGGTGCAAATATTGCAGAAGCATTGTTCGGCGAATCTGACCCAATTGGTAGGGAGATAAAAGCATTGGGAAGAAAAATTAAAGTTATTGGAGTTGTTCAACGAGAAGGTGAAGATATTTTAAATAATAGCATGGATGATGTAATGTTGATTCCTATCAACTTCGCCCGAAATCTTGTAGATGCTAGAAGTGATCGTTACAATCCCCGTATTATAGTTAAAGCTGCTGATGGAATTACACTTGATGAACTTAATGATGAATTAAAAAACCATATGCGTTCTATCAGAAGAATATCACCAAGAGAAGAAGATAATTTCGCTTTAAATCAATCGAGCATTCTATCTAATCAGACTCAATCATTATTCGGCGCAATAGGCGTTGCCGGATGGTTCATAGGTGGTTTTTCTATACTTGTAGGCGGATTCGGTATTGCAAATATTATGTTCGTATCTGTGAAAGAAAGAACTAATCAGATTGGTATTCAGAAATCTCTAGGAGCTAAGAAATATTTTATTCTACTTCAGTTTCTATTTGAAGCAATAGTATTGTGTATAATGGGTGGATTAATTGGATTATTGATGGTGTTTTTAGTGACCATTGCAGCAAATCTATTAGGCTTTACTCTTTTCTTATCATTATATAATATCGTATTGGGTATTGGGGTGTCGGTGGTAATCGGACTAATTTCAGGTTATTTACCTGCTCAATCTGCTGGTAATTTAGACCCTGTTGTGGCGATAAGAGCAAAATAATTAAAAGTATTGATGTATGCCTGCAACTAAACCTCCGTCATCGAATTTCGGAGTACTCATGCCATAATCTATTCTGAAAACTATTCCATGCAGAGGCTCTGCATATACTCTAAATCCTAGTCCTGAATAGTTATGTCCCGGACTAAAATCATTAAAGGTTACAAACTGTACGATGCCTAATGGGTGAGTAAATATTGTTTGGCGATTTTCAAGATTTAATACGATTTCATAATTACTTCTATAGCGTTTAAATCCTATACCTCTAACGTTTGTATTATCATCTAAAACAAACTGATCAAACAATGCTGAATTTCCAATGCCTAGTCGTAATCTAGCTGCAATATTAGACTTAGTTGATAGTTTAGTATATACTCTTAAGTCAGTTTGAAATCTCCAAGAATCGCCATAAAGAATATTTTTTTGAACACTAGGAATTACATGAGTATAATTTAGATCTAAATAAACTCCTTTTTGAGTCACTCTAGTTAAATTGATGAATGTATATCTGTAATTCAGCCTATATATCCCTCTGGTATGTGTAGCAATTCTAGGGTAAGAATTATCTAAATTATAAATAAAATGAGGTTCAATTCTTTCATGTTGTATGCCGCCACCAGCTCTAAAAAATGAACGTATACTAAAGTCATAACGCCATAAAAAAGAGGCTGTGTACAAATCGTATTTGTATTCATTTTTAGTGTCATCCTTCCAAATAGGTTCTAAGGTACCTTGTCTTAATAAATCTACAGATAGGCCATTTCTTTTGCCTAGTAAAAACGGATAATCTCCGTTAAGTCCGAAACTTATCGCACCAAATTGCCTAACAAAAATAGTTGTAGTTCCTGATCTGCCGAAAGTGTTAAAGTCTATAAAACCGACTTGATATCGTATAAAGTCTTTCGTTATTCCCATATCAGCAATTGGAAACATTGAATATGTTTCTTTGATGATGAAATGTAATTCTACATTTTGACTATCAATGTTCATTAATGTAAATCGAACACTTTCAAAATGTCTTAAATTATAAATCTCTTGAACGTCTTTGTTTATCTTTAAAGAGTCAACCTTCTCACCAACTTTAGTGTGAACTATATAATCTCGTAAATAAGAATACTTGGTTCTTTTTAGTCCAATAAAACGGATACTAGTAATGGTTTGTGCAGATGCAAATTCAATACTGAATAGAAATAATAGAAGTAATAACTTATTTACCTTCCAAGAGTATTGCTTCATTTAACAGTTCTGTTTTATCAATAGGTACCACTCCAACTTTTTCGCAAACTAATCCTCCCGCTAAATTAGCCAATTCAGCTGCAGTATTTAACGTAACATTAGATGATAGGGCTAATGCTGCTACACTTATAACGGTATCTCCTGCACCTGATACATCTGAAATATTTCTAACATGTGCGGGTATAATTTTGTTTCCATTTTCGTCACATATCAATACTCCTAGTTCTGATAGGGTTATCATGATAGATTTTACTTGAATGATAGACTTTAATTTTAATGCGGCAGCTATTAATTCATCTGTATCATGTGCATCAAAATCTAATTTTAAACCCTCTTTTAATTCTTTTAAATTAGGTTTAAACAAATCTACACCTTTGTATGATAAGAAATTTCTTTTCTTTGGGTCAACTACTACAGGTATTGATTTTTCTTTTGCTTTTGAGACAACTGATTTGATTAATTCTTCAGAAATAACACCTTTATCATAATCCTCAAAAATTATCACATCTATTTTTTTAGTGTCTATTTCATTGATGATTTTCTCTAACAAGGTCTGCGTTGCGGAGAAATCTATGTTGGTATCTAGTTCTTCATCAACCCTAAATAGTTGTTGATGATGTCCGATTACTCTAGTTTTTTTTGTAGTTATTCTATTGTCAGATTTTAATATACCTTGTACGCTTAAATTATCTTGAGCTAAAAGATCAAGGAATAAATCTGCATTTTTATCGTTGCCAATCACGCTACATAAAATTGCATTTGCACCTAAAGATTTTACATTTAACGCGACGTTTGCAGCACCACCTAATCTATCTTCTCTTTTCTTAACGTTGATAATAGGTACTGGCGCTTCAGGTGAGATACGATCTACCTTTCCCCATATATAGGAGTCAATCATTACATCACCGATGATTAATACATTTTTATTGTTAAATGAATCGAATAGTTTAATTAAGCGCTCCGACATGTTACTTTAATTTTAATAATGATTCTTTGATTCTCTTCATGCCTTCTATTAATATTTCTTCGGATGTTGCATATGAGAACCTAATGTTATTATCACTTCCGAATGCTGAACCTGTAACCAATGATACATGCGTATCGTTTAAAATAAACATACATAAATCTTCGGCATTATTAATTATTGTACCATTATATGATTTACCGAAATATGAGCTAACATCCGGAAAAAAATAAAATGCTCCATCTGGTAAATTTGTTTTTATACCTGGTATGTCTTTTAATAAATTATATACTGTATCTCTTCTTTTTTGATATGCAGCTTTCATCTCAAGGGTAGGTTTTATATCACCATCTAAAGCATCGATTGCAGCTCTTTGTGAAATAGAACTTGTAGCTGAAGTGAATTGACCTTGCATCTTATCACATGCCTTAGCAAGCTCTAAACTTGCAGCCATATATCCTAATCTCCAACCTGTCATAGCAAAAGCCTTTGACAATCCGTTTATTACTATTACTCTCTCTTTGATTGAATCAAATTGAGCAATGCTCTCGTGCTTACTTAAGTAATTGATGTGCTCGTATATTTCATCTGAGATAATCCAGATATTCTGATGTTTCTCAAATATTTTAGCAAATGCAGCTAGCTCATCTTTCGTATAAACAGTTCCAGTCGGATTACAAGGTGATGAAAAAATCATCAATTTAGTTTTGCTTGTAATAGCAAGTTCTAATTGCTCTGGTGTGATTTTAAAATTGTTCTCTACAGTTGCATCAATAAATACAGGAATACCCTCAGCAAGCTTTACCATTTCTGAGTAAGATACCCAATAGGGTGTTGGTATTAGCACTTCATCACCTGCATCAATAGTTGATAATAAAGCATTTGCTATTGATTGTTTGGCGCCAGTTGATACAACAATTTGTTCAGGCGTGTAATCAAGATTATTTTCTCTTTTAAATTTTCTGCAAATTGCTTCTCTTAAATCTAAATAACCAACAACAGGGGTGTAGTAAGAAAAGTTATTATCTATCGCTTTTTTTGCTGCTTCTTTTATGTGAATTGGAGTTGAGAAATCTGGTTCTCCAAGTGTTAAATTTATAATATCAACGCCTTTATTCTTTAACTCACGACTCAGTTTCGCCATTTTTAGCGTCTGTGATTCGGTGAATAAATTCAATCTTTTTGATAATAATGCCATTTAAATAGGTGTTTGTATTCGCTAAAAATACTAAAATTTGTTAAAGCTGATACCTTATACTCAATGAAGTGCTTAAATTATAATATACTTCAAAGCTGTTATTAATGTCTAATACTGACTGTGAAACTCTAATATTTGCTTTCCAATGTTCTGTAAGACTGTAATTTACACCAATACATAATCCATGATCTAAGTTCCTAATAATGTTACTTCTATCAAAGCGATTCACATAATCATCGTACTCTGCTTTTATTCTCACTGCAGAATACAGCCCCCCTTGTAACTGTAACTTTTCATAGATTGAATAATTGAACATGATAGGTATTTCAATATAATTAAACCTAAATAAGGTATCTAATTGTAAGTTGCTTACACTTGCTACATCCTTACTACCTTTCTCTGAATATAAAATCTCAAATTGCCATCCAATTTTTTTGTTTACCTGCCGACTGATGCCCGCACCTGTTAATAATCCAACTTTATCAAAACCAGCTAATTTATCTCCATTGACTTGACTTGCATTTATGCCTGCTACTAATACTAATTTGAACTTTTTGTCTTGAGCAATACAAGTAGATGTAATGCTTAATAATAAAAATAAATTGAAAGCTATTTTATTCATATTCATAAAAAATGATGATATTCGAAATGCATGAATGTACAAGATAAAAGATTAAAAATAATAAGTATAACTTTAATAGCGGGTGTATTTATCACCATTATTAAATTCATTGCTTATTTTATTACCCATTCTAACTCAATCTATACTGATGCGCTTGAAAATATCATTAATGTATTAGCTAGTGCTTTTGCCTTTTATAGTATCTACTTAGCAGCGCAGCCTAAAGATAAGAATCATCCATATGGTCATGGTAAAATTGAATTTTTCGCAGTAGGCTTCGAGGGTGCTCTAATTATTTTTGCAGCAATTAACATTATTTATAATTCTATAAATAGTATTTTAAACCCTAACGAAATAAGAAATATAGATCATGGTATTTATTTAATAATTCTTGCAGGAATTTTGAATTTTGTATTAGGATTCTTTCTTATTCGCAAATCAAAAGAGTTGAAATCAATAACTTTAGAAGCTGATGGTAAACATCTAATGGTAGATGCATATACGAGTGCAGGTTTGATTGCTGGATTATTACTAATTTATATTACAGAAATCTATATTCTTGATGCAATAATCTCTTTCATTTTAGCTTTGTTGATATTATTTAATGGGTATAAGCTTTTACGTAAGTCTATTTCAGGACTTATGGATGAGTCTGATATTTCAGTAGTGCACGATATTGTTAAGATTTTAAATTTAAATAGAAAAACAGAGTGGATAGATGTGCATAATTTAAGGGTTCAGAAATATGGTTCTGATCTGCACATTGATTGTCATTTAACCTTACCATTTTATTTTGATTTAAATAGAATGCATAATGAAGTTCAAGAATTACATGAGCTTATTGAAAAAGAAGCCGAGGCTACTGTTGAAATTTTTATTCACGTTGACCCATGCTTAGCAGAGTGTTGTATGTATTGTTCAGTATTAAATTGCCATAAAAGAACATCTGAGAAAACAATTGACATAAAATTTGATTTAGATAATATAGTTAATAACGCTAAACACTTTGCCTCACATGCTAAAATTTAATGTTAGAGTTTATGGAATTTTAATTACCGAAGAAGGTGATTTGTTATTGTCAGATGAGTATGACTTCGGATTTCCGCATACTAAGTTTCCGGGTGGGGGATTAGAGTATGGTGAAGGTACAAGAGAGTGTTTGATGAGGGAGTTTATAGAGGAATGTAATTTAAAAATTGAGGTTTTAGATCATTTCTACACGACAGATTTCTTTCAAAAATCAGCATTTAATGATACTCAGGTATTAAGTATTTATTACTTAGTAAAGAATTTAGAACCATTTGATTTTGATACTACAGATAAGAAATTTGATTTTAAAGATGATTCAAATGGTCAACAGAGATTAAGATGGGTGGCATTAAAAGATCTAAGTTCAGATGAACTTACATTGCCTATTGATAAAGTGGTTTCAGAAATGATTCTTCAAAAATTCTGGTATCAATAATTTAGATAGGTTTTGAATACCTTTTGCATATAAGCTTGAACAACTTTCTTTTTTTGATCTAAATTCGATGTAGCTATTTTTTGATAAATAATTTCTTTTCTTACATTATCCACATTAATAATATTCTCAACATCAACCCAACCAATGCCATTATCATAGCTATAGAAGGCAAAACCACCATTTGTGTTATTTAGTAAATTACTTGACCAATGAAACGCTGTATCGCTAATATCCATTTGCTTTAATAGAGTTGAGGCAATATCAGTTTGTGAGCCAATTTTATCTACAATTTTACTATTGTACTTTTTGTTAATAACATCCCCATAAAAGAATAATGGTATTCTGAATTTGCGATGATCATAAGCATTGTCGTATTCTTTTGGTAAACGATGACCGTGATCTGCAACAACTATAAACAATGTGTTTTTATACCATTTCTCTTTTTCAGCTTTTGCCATAAACTCACCAAAACTTAAGTCTGTATAATTTGCAGCCTTCCTGAATTTTGATGGTAAATCATCTCCCTTAAATTTATTTGGTATTGGCACCTCAAAAGGTTCATGTGAACTTAGCGTTAATATGGTACTCATAAAAGGTTCCTTTAATGTTCGCATATCCTCTAATGCTTTATCAAACAGGAACCCATCATGTGCTCCCCATTTAGAGTTCATTTGATTGCTCTCGAAATTATTTTTATCAATTATTTTTTCAAATTGAGTAGAAATTAAATATGATTTAAAATTCGCAAACTCTGATTCTCCACCATAATAAAATGCAGTTGAATAACCATTTGAACTAAGTGATTTGGGTATTGCTGGAAGCTTTTCAAATTTGTCTGGTTGTTGTATGATTGTTCTAACTGCCTGTGTCGGAAATCCACTTAATATTGCAATCATTCCTTTATCTGTTCTATCTCCTGATGCATAAATATTGCTAAATGAAAGTCCAGAACTTGCGTATTTATTAATGAACGGACTGACATTTTTCTCGCCACCGAATGCTTCAACAATGTCAGATGTATAACTTTCTAGAATTATGAATATAATATTCGGGCGATCATTAATAAGTATTTTTTCCTTCAGTTGATTTTTATTATCATATAACGAATCTAGTATATGTTGAGCTTCCTCATCTGGCATAAAAACATAAGGATTGTCGGTACTAAAATGATTCTCAATTACTGAATGCATTAAGTTCCATTCTGTATTTAATGCTGCATGATTGACTGCGTTTTTATTCGAAAAGTAAACTGCACTTTGATTGATTGGTGACAATTGTAATCCACCTCTTAACATCATGATAGATAGAAAAGCAAAAAAAGGAATGCTAATAATTTGTAATAAAATATTTTCTTTAAAAAATTCAAACTTGCCGATTTTTCTATAAACGTAATAGCAAGTAATGAATTGAATAAGTATGATTATAAATGAACTTAAAAGGGGAGATGAAGCACTTGATGCCATTGCTTCACCTGGTGATAATATCAGAAATTCAATTGCTCTTGAGTTTATTTTTGTACCCCATTCTGAATAAATATTTAAATCTATGATTCCTAGTATGATGATAAATACCAATAAGATAGTACTATAAATATTTATGATATTATTTATAATATTCTTTTTTGAAATAAATAAATTTAAGATGAGTAATAGGATCGGAAGTAACAAGAAATAACCTACCATAGATAGGTCGAGCCATAATCCTTTGGCGAATATTAATAGATATTCTTCAAATAAATCAGTTTTGATTTTATCGAAGTGATAAACAAAAAAGGTTATTCGTTCAATAAAAAAAACGAATAACCAAAATAATATGTATTTGAAAAATGAACCTGCCTGCTTCATTCTATTTATTCAGCACCGCCACTTAATTCTTTCATTAGTTGTTCTTCAGTAACTAATTTATATTCTGAAGTTGCTACGAATTCTGCATCAGCAATTTTAATCTTTTCAATCGATTTTGCTCTTATCGTCATAGTTATACCATTTAACTTCGTATTAAACTCCAATGGCATTCCATTAATGTTTTTGTATTGTGATGTTAAGCTGTTTTCCAAGTATGGCAATTCTTCTGAATAATAAATATAAGTCTCCTCATTATTTGATTTATTCTTCATAATAGCTTTCTTACATGCAAATCCTGCGATTTCTTTTGTCTCTGTGGTGTTTATTACTTCGAACTCGGGTAAACTTTTCTTTTGCTCTTCAACCTTTGCAGGGTCTACCTTCATAGCATATTTACTACCCATTACATCAAGCAATATTAATCCAGCACTCGGATCTTTCTGGTCTGATAAAGTTATGTTTTCAGCCATTGCTGTAGCCATCTCAGTTCTGCATTTAGATCCTTTGAACTTCATAACTATTTCTGATGGTAACATCGCAGCCATCATACCTTCTACTTCACCATCTAAAGTAATTTCGTATACAATTTTACCCTCAGCATTTTTAGATTTTTTTTGTGCTTGTGTACTTGTACCGACTATAGCAGTAATTAAAACTGCCAAGATTAATATTCTTCTCATATTTTTATTGTTTCTGTAAAAATAAGCCTTTATCGTCATATTTTTCAATGAATCATAAAAATTACAATCTTAGTCAAAAACTATAAATCCAGTTTTTGATATGTTAATCGCATTTTTTGTAGTTAATTCTCTATTGCTTATAATTTTTTCAGAGAATATATTTTGATTTATATACCATATATTACTAATTAAGTAATCGATTTTTTCAGATTCTATTTTTGCTAAATTTTTACGGTCAACAATCATAATTCTCTTCTTATTTACCTCTATATGTACAGTTTGTTCTTTCTGATATAGATATATCTTATGATTGAATTGTCCGATATTTTTCCACGATTTTATAAACTTATTTAACTTGTTTATATCTATCGTAGATGGTATAACATGCCTGAGATTATTATTTACCCTATAACTATAGATAGGTATTTCATAAAAATGACTGATATAATTTCTCCGGATGTCAATTGATTTATTGTTTTCCTCGTATAACAAATGTATAATCATCAATAATACTATATACTTTAATGCCGACCTATATTTATGTATAAACAATAGAATCAACAGTAATATATATATGCTAAGTATAACTGATTCAAATGTATTGATATAGATATTTTCAGTTACTGAATAAGGTAGTTCAGAAATCTTATTCAAAGCTTCATTCATTATGAATGTGCTCCATTTTAATATATAATCACAAATATTTACTAACCATTTAACCGGACTAACTATTATACTCAATATTGTAGTATACAAAGCAATACTTGATAATGGTATTGCAATCATATTTGCTGGTATAAAATAGTTCGGAAACTGATGGAAGTAATATAAACACAAGGGTAATGTGAATAATTGTGCAGCTATTGAAACTGAAGTTAATACCCAAATTTGCTCTAAGTATTTATTCTTAATATATATTAAATTTTCAATCCATTTTTGTAAATATAAAATACCTGTAACTGCTAAATAGGATAGTTGAAATCCTATATCAAATAACATATTACTATCTATACTTAATAAAATCAATGCTGAACCAGCTAACATGTTAAATGCTGATGTTCGTTGATCAATCATTCTTGCTATAATACCGAAACTGATCATTGTTGAACAGCGACATACAGAAGGAGGCAAGCCAGTTAAAATCGAGTACATCCAAATAGAACCAATTAATAATACAGATTGTATTAACTTGTTTTTTATAATTCTCGTTTTACGTACTAACCATTGTAACACAATAAACATAATACCTACATGCAGTCCAGATACTGATATAATATGTATAGTACCTGTTTTAGAAAATGTATTCATTACCTCTTTATCTAAATCAGCTCTATATCCCAATAATAAAGCAGCTGATAATTCAAATACCGAAACTTCACTTATGTTTTTTTTTAATAGTGCAATCAGTTTATTCCTAGAATCATGACTAAATTTTAAAATGAAATTTGCATTCTTTTTTTCTATTCTTACTATATCATCTACATTGATTTTTAGTTGATGATAGATGTGGTTATTCTTTAAGTGTTTTTCATAATTGAATGAGCCTGGCCATTCTTGTTTTCGAATATTTCTGATTTTATTCTTCAATATGACCCTGTCTGAGAAGTTAAATGTTCTTATGCTTGAATCTACATTCAGGGTTAATTTACCTACACTCTTATTTTCAAAAATTATTTCTGTTGGGTAATTTGCAAATGAATTTTTTAATTGCCTATCATCTTTGATTTCTAGTGTAATCAAAGAATCTTGAATTGCTCGATGATAACTTATATGATTGATTTCTTGATTATTATAATGAATTATAATAAATATTAATAAGCTTAAGCTATATATTAATAACCCATTTATAGTATGAAAAGTGACATTCTTCTTATTTAAATAATATAATATGAATATCAATAGAAGTGAAATTGATACTAAGAAAATGCTTATTACTACTAAGTAATTCAAAATTTGCATCAGAATATCAGATATTAATATTCCAATTATTACACATGCTAAAATTCTAACTAATACATTTTCTCTTAGTGTATTTCTAATTCTCAACATCTTAATTCAACCCTTATCATTATTCTTTGCTCATTGTGTTGATTACTATATTCATATTTATTCTGTAAGGAGGCTAATACCTTTAATCCTCTTATTGAATTCAACATAATACTTATTTCATTTAATACTCCATTTGAATTTAATGAGCTCATTACAGATCCGTTGATACTATTCTCATGAAAATACAAGACATTCGACTGGCTTGCTCTATAATTGCATACGGTGTTTGTAATTTGAATATCTCTTTTTTTATAATGCAGTTGAATTGATTGCGCCCATGTATATGAGTCTGATATTTTAGAGCCCATTATCTGATATCGAACAGTTAAACTCTGATCTAGTACTAGCAAATATTTAATTTTTAAACGAAGATTTTTTTGATTGATATCTTCTATTTGATTTTCTTCTATTCCCCCTGATTTATCTATATATGTGAAGTTTAAACTTAAAGAGTTACCCAATTTCTTCGCTCTCCTTAATACTACTTCATATCTATAATTAAATTGTCCGAAATCTCTTTTATTAATTACTTCTCTTTTCTTTTTTAATATACTTAACAGCTCTAAATTGAAATAATTTCTGATTGGTTGTACATATGCTATTCTATATCCTTCTTGATCATTTCTACTAATACCCATCACTCTTTGACTCATATGCAAACTATTGTATGATGAACTGAAATAAGTTTTAGACATACCTATGCTATGATTTTTATTTATCAATAACATGAACCCAATGAAGTAAGCATATTGCCCTTCATTAAAAGCTATCTCAGTATTGATGATTTTATTATTCGAGAAGTAGAATTGTTGATTTGAGCTATATGAAATTTCTTTTTCTCGAATTGCTATTAAAAGGGATTGTTGTTTTCGACTTGTATTTCTAGCTATTTCTATTGTGGTCAATTTATCATTTACTGCTCTTTTATTTGATAATTCATTTAATGTTCTATGATAACCTGCAGTCATTCCATCATCTCTAAAAATCGATGAGTAGGCAGTATTCATTTGCCATTTTTTACTTTTTAATTGTATGACAACTCCTTTAAATCTATTGCTTTCATTATTGTTTGCAATACCCCTGTAAGTACTACCCACACTTGATATATTGCTCACATCCGAAAACATATTCGAATTAAAACCTTGTCCAATTAATAATCCCTGCCCATAAAATAACTCATAATGGCCTAAAATCATTTCAATATGTTTACGCTTATAATTCAAAAACATACTATGGTGATCGAATGCTTCATGTTCTCTATAATTATGATAGCTTTCTCCTATGTCATTTTCTCTTGATATACCTAGCTTTAATCTATTATTTATTTGATAGTTTAATCGCTGTTGCAATCCTGCATTATTGCCTAAATAATTTTCCTCAATTGATGACTTATAGACATATGATGTTTTGAATACTAGTTTTGATTTTACCCATAACTCTTTTGCAGCCTTAGTTCGTATTATCTTTGATAATATTCTATATTCAAGCTCCGTAAATCCTTCTATACTCTGTAATTCTAAAAGATCAATAAACTCACCATTCAATTCATAATGTTCTTTTAAATTAATGTACTGCTGCTCATTTACATACAAACTATATATTTCTTCATTATTCAAAAATTCATTTAAAGTGATTTTATGATTAATTAACCAATCAAATTCTTCTTGCAAATAGCTAAGATCTTCTTCAATTTCTTCTCTAATATTTTGAATGGGTTCATTCTCTTGAGCTATGCTTAAAAGTGGTATGAATATTAGAAATAGTATGTATTTACTAGATTTCATAGGTCAAGGTTAAACACGGACTCATACCTAAATATTTATGTAAACTATTAGCACACTCTATTTCAAGTTTCTTGATTTTATAGAATATGCCAAATGATAAATATGCTTCATCTGTACTTAATGCTATTCGTGATGCGAATCGATCATTGCTTTTATATTCTAAGCCCGACTTTATTACTATTTGTCCGTTTGAATTTATTTCAGTGCTTATATATATTGGTAGCTTTTTAATTTTCTTGAATAAAAGTCCTGTCTTTAAACTCGACTGCCATTGATTAAACTCTAGTAATGATTGGCTTTGCATCCAATAACTTCCGATATCAAAATTCTTATTTACATGATAAACGAATCCGATTTCTGGTAGTACTTTATAATACCTATTTGATTCAATCTCTATGAAATTATTTTTAATTTTTATGCCTAATGATAGTTTTTCATTCAACCGTTTTGCATACAAAATTGATAGGGTATGATCACTTAAAGCATCAAATGATAAATGATTATAATCAATACCGATGTAATTGTTTTTACGATTAAATAAATAAAATACTGAGTTATATCGAATTTCAGGAAGGGTATAGGGCAATGCTTGACTGAGTCCTATTTTTTTTGATTTATTTTGGGTGATAGCAGCAGGGTTTAAATGTTGTATGCCATTTCTTAATGCTACTACATTGCTCCCTGCCAATGCTGTTTGAGCAGCATCAGAATATCCTTGAGCAAGAATTCTTATACTCACAAAACAACACACTATCAATCCCACCCATTTCATTTCAAAACAAAAATAAGTGGCAGCAATAATTAATAAAACTGCATTTATGCAGGATTATTTATGCGCATTATCTAGTAACTAGTAACTAGTCACTAGTAACTAGTTAAAGGCTATCCTTTATCTCTATCAAAAACCCCTTTAACTTAGATAATGACTCAATAATTTTCTGTGTGTCTTTGATGTCATTTGGATTTTTTTTCATTTCTTCTTTTGCACCACTAAGTGTGTAGCCTTTTTCTTTTACGAGATGATAAATGATTTTGATATTTTCAATGTCTTCTAGTGTGAAGAGTCTATTTCCTTTTCGGTTTTTCTTAGGTTGTAGGACAGTAAATTCACTTTCCCAAAAGCGAATTAATGAGGGATTTACATTGAAGAGTTTTGCAACTTCACCAATGGTGTAATATCTTTTCTGTACTTCTTCTTCGTTAGTAGACATAGTCTTAGTTTTAGTCGAACGATTGATTAGCTGTTTGTGAAATTTTTAACATTGTTTCGTATTCAGCTGGTTTTAAGTCGTTATAGTAAAAGTTAATTGGGTTTATTGGTCTTCCACCTTTTCGTACTTCATAATGTAAATGTGGAGCAGTTGATGTACCTGTGTTCCCTACATATCCGATGATTTCTCCGCGTTTTACACTTTGACCACGTCGAGCTTTAATTCTACTCATATGTGCATACAATGTTTGATAACCATATCCATGATTAATGACTACGTGATTACCATATCCTCTTCCGCCAGCATCTGCAGTACTCACATATCCATCTCCAGTTGCATAAATTGGTGTTCCTATCGCTGCTGTAAAATCCATACCTGTATGCATCTTCGATGTTTTATAAATCGGATGAATACGATATCCAAAGCCAGAAGCAAATGCTTTTAATCTCTTATTAGAGATCGGCTGTATTGCAGGAATACTCGCCAATAATTTGTTTTTATTTTTTACTTCTTTCAATAACTCATCATATGATTTTGATTGCACATACATTTGTTTTGCAACTCTATCAAGCTTCTCAGTTGTACTAATCATTACTTCTGAGTAATCATAATTTTCTAATGATTTATATCTATTCACTCCTCCAAATCCTGCTTTGCGTACATCGCTCGAAATAGGCTCTGCTTCAAAAATTACTCTATAAATATTATCATCTCGGTCTTGTAAATCAGTCATCACCACTTCCATTATTTTCAATCGATCTTCTAATAAATCATATTGTAAAGTAAGTTGCTCTATCTCCCTTTTTAATCTTTTCTCTTTTGGTGAATCTATATAGGTGTATGCAATAATCATAACGATACTTGCAAATACTGCAACAGACGCTAAATAGCCAAGCACTCTAAGTATCTTTTTAGTGAGGCTCAGCTCAACCTTTTCGTACTTAAGTGTGTGCGTATTGTAGAAGTATTTTATCTTTTTCGCCATGCTACAAAGTTAATAATTTCAAGCTTTTTTTAGCTGAATATATGTAACAATCATATATTCAATGATTTATAGTGTTTATAACATTCTATCAAATTTAATCAAAAGCAGCCCTTATCCGTTTATTTTTAGCGTACAAAAGAGTATTTTTGCCAGCTATGAATTCAAGAGATATACGTAAAGCATTTTTAGATTATTTCGAGTCAAAACAACATAAAATTGTGCCTTCATCGCCTATGGTTGTACAAAACGACCCTACTTTGATGTTTATCAATTCAGGTATGGCACCATTTAAAGATATATTTTTAGGTATTTCGCCTATTAAATACACACGTGTAGCAGACACTCAAAAGTGTTTGAGAGTTTCTGGTAAACACAATGACTTAGAAGAAGTGGGTATTGATACATATCACCATACCATGTTTGAGATGTTAGGTAATTGGTCATTTGGTGATTATTTCAAAACAGAAGCCATCGCTTGGAGTTGGGAACTCTTAACAGAGGTTTATAAACTTCCAAAAGATAGATTATATGTTACCGTTTTCGAGGGTGATGAAAAAGAAGGTATTCCTCCATCAAAAATTGCATTAGATGAATGGAAGAAATGGGTTCCAGAAAATCGAATCTTGTTTGGTAATAAAAAAGATAATTTTTGGGAGATGGGTGAAACAGGGCCATGCGGACCTTGTTCTGAGATTCACATGGATTGTAGAACAGATGAAGAGCGTGATCAAATAGATGGTGCAACTTTAGTAAATAAAGATCATCCTCAAGTAATTGAAATATGGAATAATGTATTCATGCAATATTCACGTATGAAGGATGGTAGTTTACAACCATTACCTCAACGTCATGTTGATACTGGTATGGGCTTTGAACGTTTGGTACGAGTAATTCAAGGGAAACAATCAAACTACGATACAGATATCTTTCAACCTTTGATTCAATACATCGCAAAAGCATCAGGTATTGAATATGGTAAAAACGAACAAACTGATATCGCTATGAGAGTTATGTCTGATCATATTAGAGCGATTGCTTTTTGTATATCAGACGGACAATTACCATCTAACGTAAAAGCTGGATATGTGATTCGTAGAATTCTAAGAAGAGCTGTACGATATGCTTATACCTTCTTGAATTTAAAAGAACCATTCTTATATCAATTAGTAGATATTTTAGCAGAGCAATTCGATGGTGTATTTCAAGAGATAGTTGAACAAAAAGAGTTCGTGAAAAAAGTAATCATGGAAGAAGAAAATTCTTTCTTAAGAACACTTGCTTCAGGTATTCAACGTTTCGAAAAATATCAAGTCCAAAATAATATTATTGATGGTGCCTTCGCTTTTGAATTATTTGATACCTACGGTTTCCCGATTGACCTAACTCAATTGATGGCTTCAGAGAAGTCGTGTAAAGTAGATATCGAGGGATTTAATAAAGCTTTAGAAGAACAAAAAAATCGTTCTCGTGCAGCAACACAGATTGATGCTGATGATTGGGTGATTTTAAGTAATAACGAATCTTTTGAATTTACAGGATATGAAAGTGTTGAAGAAGAAGTAGAATTAATAAAATATCGTAAAGTTAATGCAAAAGGGAAAGACCTTTATCATTTAGTATTTGATAAAAGTCCGTTCTATGCCGAAAGTGGTGGTCAAGTTGGTGATACAGGCTTCATGATATCTACTTCTGATATTGCTGATAAAGTAAATATCATCGATACCAAAAAAGAAAATAATCAAACCATACACATTAGTACTTCATTGCCTAAAAACTTGAATGCGAAATTCAATGTGAAAATAAATGCAATAAAAAGAAGTAATACAACAAGGAACCACAGTGCCACACATTTATTGCATGCAGCTTTAAAAGAAGTATTAGGACAGCATGTAAACCAGAAAGGGTCATTAGTAAACGATGAGTATTTACGATTCGACTTCTCTCATTTTTCAAAAATGACAGATGAAGAAGTTGAAAGAGTTGAGAAAATAGTGAATGAAAAGATCGCAGCACAAATAGCTTTAAAAGAACAAAGAAACATACCTTATCAGGATGCAATAGATTCTGGGGTAACAGCATTGTTCGGTGAAAAATATGGTGATTTTGTACGTGTTATTACATTCGACGATAAGTTTTCAAAGGAACTATGTGGAGGTTGTCATGTTAAAAACACTTCAGATATTGTATTATTTAAAATCATTTCTGAATCGGCTGTGTCAGCAGGTGTTAGACGTATAGAAGCAATTAGTGGTTCTAAAGCAATTGATTTTTTAACAAATCAATCTAATAAACTTGATCTGATAAAAGACTTATTAAAGAATCCAGTAGATATTCAAAAGTCTATTGAATCTTTAATAGAAGAAAATCACAAAGTAAAAAAACAATTAGATAAAATGATGGCTGAAAAGTCTTCTGTCTTAAAATCTGATTTATTAAAAACGGTGAAAGAGAAGAATGGTGCACATTGTATCATTGCAAATATCGATTTAGGTAATGTTGATTTAATTAAGAATTTAATCTTCGAACTTAAAGCCGAAATAAATAATGCTTATATATTACTGGCTGCTGAAGTAGATGCTAAACCACATCTTGCATTATATATCGATGAGAATTTAGTGAAAGAGAAAAATATAAATGCATCTAACATAATTAGGGAGTTGGGTGAAGAGATACAAGGTGGTGGCGGCGGACAAGCATTTTTTGCGACAGCAGGAGGTAAGAATATAGAGGGTATTAAGAGTGCGTTACTCAAAGCAGAGCAGTATATATAAATGATTTATTCTATACTAAAGTTTTTAATCAAATGTTCAGCAGAGCTATTTTATAGTAAGCATAAGCTAATACATTTTGATCATCTGGATACGAATAAGCCATTAGTTATTTGTGCAAATCATGCATCAGCACATCTCGATGGTATATTAATCATGATTTATTCGAAAAGAAAATATCATGTTTTAGTTCGCGCTGATATATTCAATAAACCTTGGTTGGCAAAACTACTTGCAAAAATAAATCTGATACCAATCTATAGAATGCGTGATGGCATAAAAAATCTAGATAAAAATTCAGAAACATTTGAACAATGCATTAACATCCTTAAAAATAAAGGTGCTGTTATAATTTTCCCTGAAGCAAATTGTTATATGGAGCGTAAGCTTAGACCATTGCACAAGGGTGCAGCTAAAATTGCATTTATGGCTGAAGAGCAATCAGGATTTAAACTAGGAGTACAAATGTGTACAGTAGGTATAAGTCAAGAACGTCTATCAAAACCAGGTGGTAGATTATTTTTAGAAAGCAGTAAACTATTTGATATAGCTGACTATAAGACATTATACTTAGAGAATGCAAATAAAGCTTATACTCAAGTTATGCAAAAGATTGAGCAAGACTTAAGAAGTGTATTGCCAGTTATTGAAGAGCGTAAAGATGAGAAGTTGTTTGAAGAGTTAATAGTACAATTGAACATTAGAGATGATTACTCAAAATGGAAAACACTAGCAAAATCAATAAATAATAGTGATCATGAATTAAAAGAGGTTTTGAAAACTGCTATTAATGATTTTAATAAGCACTTAAGAAAAAGAAAATTGGATATAAATAGTGTTATTAAATTAAGTAATCAGAATAGATTGAAAAGATGGTCAAATATTATACTATACATTGTAGATGTTGTAGCTATGTTTCCATTCTTTTTATTAGGCTTGTTTTTTAATATAATTCCATTCACAATACCTGCAATTGTTAGCAATACGATCTTCAAAAAAGATAAAGAGTATATAAATGGTACTCATATTGTATTAGGAGTGTTGTTATTTTTAATTTCTTATTTTGCTTATGCATTAATATTTTACATGCTAATGCAAAATATCTTGTCTGTTCTAATTAGCTTAGCTTTAACAGCATTATGTGGTATTATGGCTTATCATTACAAAAGAAGGTTTGTAGAATTTATAAAAGCGATAAGTTTTGAATTGGCTAATAAAAAACTAAAAGTATATTGGTTTAAACAATCTGAAGTCTTAATTGCAGAGTTTAAACAATGGTTAAGTAATTAATAAAGAATGATTTAATTAATATCTTTGAATATGTCGAATACAATATATGATCAATATGAAACCGTAGTCGGATTAGAGATACATGCTCAACTATCTACCAATAGTAAAGCTTACGCTTCTGATTCTGCAGGTTTTGGTGATGACCCTAATACAAATATTTCAGCAATTACATTAGGTCACCCGGGTACGTTACCGAAGGTGAATGAAAGAGTAATTGAATTTGCTGTAAAAATGGGATTGGCTACTAATTGTGAAATACGATTAGAAAACCAATATGCTAGGAAAAATTATTTCTATGCCGATTTGCCTAAAGGTTATCAAATAACGCAAGATACTACACCTATTTGCTATAAAGGCTTCATTGATTTAAAGATGAAGGATGGTAGTATTAAAAGAGTTGGCATTACACGAATACACATGGAAGAAGATGCTGGTAAGAGTATTCACGATCAAGATATTTATGATTCATTAATTGACCTAAACAGGGCAGGAGTTCCGCTTATTGAAATCGTATCTGAACCAGATATACGTTCATCAGAAGAAGCAGGTGCATATATTACAGAAATTAGAAAGTTATTACGTTACTTAGAAATTTGTGATGGTAATATGGAAGAAGGTAGTCTTCGTTGTGATGCAAATATTTCTGTTCGTAAAAAAGGATCTACAGAGTTTGGTAATCGATGCGAAGTAAAGAATTTGAACTCTATTAGAAATGTTCAAAGAGCCATAGATTATGAAGTAAAGCGCCAAATTGATGAAATTGAAGCAGGTAGAAAAATTGATCAGAATACATTAAATTATGATGCTGTTTCAGGCACTACATCATTGTTACGTTCTAAGGAAATGGCAAACGATTATAGATATTTCCCTGAACCAGATCTACCTCCTGTGCATTTAACCAATGAGTATATTCATAATATTGAAGAACATATGCCATTATTGCCAGAGCAATTGATGCAAAAGTTCTTAAATGAATATAGATTATCTGAGTACGATGCTAACGTTATTCTTGAACAGAAAGAGATTGCTCTATACTTTTTAGAAATGTGTAATCATACACAAAATTATAAGGCTGCAGCCAATTGGTTAATGGGGCCTATAAAGTCTTACCTAAACGAAGAAGCCGTTGAGATTACAAATTTCCCTTTAAGTGCCGCACAAATTGCTGAAATAATTGTTCTAGTTGACGAGGGTAAGATTAATAATACAGTTGCAAATCAGCAGGTATTTACTGCTATGTTGAAATCTACAGACAGAAAAGCAATTGATATTGCTACTGATTTAAACTTAATTATTAGCAATAACAACGACGAGTTATTAGGCTTTATCCAAGAAGTGATGAATAAATATCCTGATAAAGTTGCTGAGTATAAATCGGGTAAAAAAGGCTTACTCGGGTTGTTTATGGGAGAAGTGATGAAATTAGCAAAAGGTAAATTAGACCCTAAAGCAGCAAACAAAATATTGATGGAAGCCCTTGATAAATAAAGAAAATTAAAGATATGAGAATATATAAAATTGTAATGATTGCTGCAGCTTTTGCTACTGCATCTTGTTCTGAAAACAATGGGTTTGTTGTCGAAGGACAAATTACTGGTTCAGAAGCAAAGAAGGTTTATTTAGAAAGAGTAGCTGGCACAGTAAGTGTAATTGACTCATTTGAAATAGGAGAGAATGGTAAGTTTAAATTTGTAGGCTCTGAACCAAAAAGAGGTGTATATCGTTTGAATTTTCAAAATGTTAGAGCTATTGATTTAGTATTAGATAATTCATCAGAAGTTTCTTTAACTGTTGATGCAAAATCTAAGATGAACGAGTACGATGTTCAAGGTTCTGAGGCATCAAGTAAAATTAAAGACATCAATACAATTTTATACAATACGTATAAAAAAGTAGAATCATTACAAAATACTTTTGCAGAAAAACAGAATGACCCAAATATCGAAAACATCCGATTAGATTTGGAAAAACAATATCAACAAGCAATTGATGCCCAAGTTGCAGATTTAAAGGCATTCACAGAGCAAAACGATGATGCATTGATAGATCTTTATGCTGTGTCTTATTTGAATGTTGATGAGAACTATGAATTTATAAAAAGTGTAATTGAACAAAATAAAACTAAAGTTTCTGAGTCTGACTATACTCAAGAATACTATGACAAGTTTAATTCTTATGCAAGTGTTGCAGTAGGAGCAATGGCACCTGAAATTAATTTAAGTTCTCCAGATGGGAAGCAAATTGCTTTATCATCTTTGAAAGGGAAAGTAGTATTGCTTGATTTTTGGGCATCGTGGTGTGGACCCTGCAGAAAGGAAAACCCGAACGTTGTTAAATTATATAATCAATATAAGTCTAAGGGTTTTGAAATATATGGTGTATCCTTAGATCGTAATAAGGAAGACTGGGTGAAAGCTATTAGTGATGATAAATTAACATGGTTACATGTCTCTGATTTAAAGTTTTGGGAGTCAGAAGCTGCTGCTCTATACAAGGTGGAAGCGATACCTGCAACATTTATTATCGACCAAGAGGGTAAAATTGTAGCGAAGAATTTAAGAGGTCAAGAATTAGAAGCTTTCTTAAAGAAAATGTTTAATTAAAGGGAATTTAGCCTTAATTTATTCTTATCAATTAACAATAAATTAACGTACATTTAACTAATAGGTTTTATTACAAGCTTACCTTCGATGCAAACAAAAGATATGAACAACCCTAAACAAAAAATCTTGATCGTTGACGACGAACCAGATATCATAGA
>JACCDH011409084.1_pt1 | contig 37174 bp, 35 predicted proteins | sample 7442481 | NCBI WGS metagenome assembly JACCDH01 (sample SAMN15323433, study PRJNA562643) | freshwater metagenome | isolation source: river surface water | place: USA:Blue River Watershed | collected 2017-08-15 | reverse complement strand
TCGATCACGCGCTCGGGATCGAGGTCGAGCGCGTGATAGGGAATGTTCTCCTCTTCCAGCAGCTTCGCCAGGCTCTGTCCGCTGCGCCCGAAGCCGGCGATGATCACGTGCTGCTCGTCTTTCATCGTGCGGCTGGCCAGCCGGGTGAGGTTCAGCGATTGCTGCATCCACTCGTTGGTCGCCAGCTTCATCACCAGACGATCCATGTTCGAGAAGATGAAGGGCGTGGCCAGCATGGACAGCACCATGGCCGCAAGGATCAGCTGCACCAGTCCCTGATCGACCAGCCCCAGTCCGCCGGCCTGATTGAGCAGCACGAAGCCAAATTCGCCGCCCTGCGCCAGCCCGAGGCCCGTGCGCAGCGCCACACCCGGCGACGCACCGAACACGCGTGCCAGCAGCGCGATCAATCCGAATTTCAGCAGCAGCGGTATCGTCAGCAACGCCAGCACCAGCAGCAGATTGTCCAGCACCAGCCCCATGTCGAGCATCATGCCGACGCTGATAAAGAACAATCCGAGCAGCACATCACGGAAGGGCTTGATGTCTTCCTCGACCTGTATCCGGAACTCGGTCTCAGAGATCAGCATGCCGGCAACGAATGCGCCTAGCGCCAGCGACAGGCCCGCCATCTCGGTGATCCACGCCGCGCCCAGCGTGATCAGCAACAGATTCAGCATGAACAATTCATGCGAGCGGCGGCGCACCACAATCTGGAACCAGCGATGCAGCAGGCCCTGACCGAAATACAGCAGGATGAACAGCACGAACGCCGCTTTCAGTCCTGCCGTCAGCAGGTCCTCGACGAGATCCGGGCCGGGACGCGCAAGCGAAGGCACGAGAATGATCAGCGGCACGACGGCCAGATCCTGGAACAGCAAGATGCTGATGATGCGCCGACCGTGCTCACTCTCCAGTTCCAGCCGCTCGGTCAGCAGCTTGATGACGATCGCTGTCGAGGACATCGACAACGCGCCGCCCAGTGCGAAGGACGCACTCCAGCCGATGTCGAATATTCTGGGCAGGAGTTTCGCCATCAGGCCGCCGCACAGCATGGTGACCAGGATAGTCACGACGACCTGCGCCATCCCCAATCCGAACACGCTGCGCCGCATTGACTTGAGCTTGGGCAGCGAAAATTCGAGACCGATGGAAAACATCAGGAACACCACGCCGAACTCGGCGAGCAGGTGGGTCGCATTGCTGTTGGAGGCGAGCCCCATCGCATGCGGCCCGATCAGTATGCCCACCGACAGATAGCCCAGCATCGGCGGCAGATTCATCATCCGGAATACCACGACGCCCAGCACAGCGGCCACGAGCAGGATCAGCGTCAGTTCCAGTGGTGAATTCATGAGGTCAGTAGGATTCCTGCTTCGTCAACCCGCACCGTGCTGGCCTGCGGCCGGGCGTCGATCTTTTGCGTCTGGCAGGTTTTTTGCTTTAGATATTGGGCTATACTCTGCTCATGAGTGTAACCCATGAGAAAACATCCTCGCAGCAATTTGACAACAGCCGCGCGCAACGTGCGCTGCAGCTGGCCCGGGATACTCTGCAAATCGAGGCCGACGCGATCCTCGCGCTGAAGGCCCGGCTGACCTCCAACGAAAACGACGACTTTGCCCGCGCCACGGCGCTGCTGCTGAACTGCGGCGGTCGCGTGGTCGTCTCCGGCATGGGCAAGTCGGGACATATCGCACGCAAGATCGCGGCGACACTGGCGTCGACTGGCACACCAGCGCTGTTCGTCCATCCGGGCGAGGCCGCGCATGGCGACCTCGGCATGGTGACGAAGGCGGATGCGTTCATTGCGATCTCGAATTCCGGCGAATCCGAAGAGTTGATGGCCATCCTGCCCGTCATCAAACGGCTCGGCGCAAAGCTGATCTCCATGACCGGCCGGCCTGAGTCTTCACTGGCCCGGCTGGCCGACGTGCATCTGAATGTAGCGGTCGACAAAGAAGCCTGTCCGCTGAATCTGGCACCGACCGCCAGCACGACAGCGACACTGGCCATGGGTGATGCGCTGGCGGTCGCGCTGCTCGATGCGCGGGGTTTTCGGGAAGAGGACTTCGCCCGCTCGCATCCGGGCGGCGCGCTCGGCCGACGGTTGCTCACCTATGTGCGCGATGTGATGCGCACCGGCACTGACATCCCGGCAGTGAAGGCAGATGTGCTGCTACCCGCAGCGCTGCTGGAAGTCACGCGCAAGGGGATGGCGATGACGGCCATCGTCGATGATCAGTATCACGTGATCGGGATTTTCACGGACGGCGACCTGCGCCGGCTGATCGAGCAGGGCAAAGATTTTTCAAAGACGCCGATCAGTGACGTGATGCACAAGAACCCGCGACGGGTCGGCCCGGAACAGCTGGCCGTGGATGCGGTGGAGTTGATGGAAGAGCACCGCATCAATCAGGTGCTGGTCGCGGAGGACGACGGCACGCTGGTCGGCGCGCTGCACATTCATGACCTGACCCGGGCGAAGGTAATCTGATGACGGACACCGCCCTGCTCTCTGCCAGCGATCGCGCCAAACGCGTGAAGCTGATGATCTTCGACGTCGATGGCGTGCTGACCGATGGCGGACTGCGCTACGGCCCCGAGGGCGAGCTGATCAAAACCTTTCATGTGCTCGACGGCCACGGCATCAAGCTGCTGCAGCAAAGCGGCGTGAAGACCGCGATCATCAGTGCGCGCCAGTCACCGATCGTCGCACGGCGTGCGGCGGATCTTGGCATCAGCGTGCTGCTGCAAGGCGTGCATGACAAGCGCTCGGCGTTCGAGCGCACCGCCTCCGAAGCCGGCCTGCCCCACGATGCCTGCGGCTTCATGGGTGATGACGTCATCGACCTGCCGGTCATGACGCGCGTGGGCTTTGCGGCCAGTGTGCCCAACGGGCACCCGGAAGTCACGCGTCGGGCGCACTATGTGGCGAGAGCGGGCGGCGGACGCGGCGCGGTGCGCGAGGTGTGCGACTTCATCCTGCGCGCACAGGACAACTACGAGGCGGCGCTTGCGCCGTATCTGGCGTGAACGAGCACATTCGCCGACGCTATCCCGCACTGCTGCTGCTGGCGTTCGGCTCGCTGTTGGCCGCGATCAGTTTCTGGGCGCTGGAAGTGGCGCAGCGTGGCGGCGATGAAGCGCGCCCGCAAACCGCACGCACCGAGCCGGATTATTTCATCGAAGATTTCAGCTACACGCGACTGGCGCCGAATGGTAAGGCGCAGTATCTGATCACCGGCAAGAAGCTGGTGCATTATCCGGCCGATGACAGCAACGTGATCGAGCACCCTACGGTGCGCAGTTTCTCCGCGAAGAGCAGTCCGATGACTCTGCAAGCGCAGCGTGCCAAGATCACGAAACAGCAGCGCGAGCTGCATTTGTATGATGGCGTCCGGCTGGAACGACCCCAGGCGCGAGGGGCTGACACACTGGTGGTGGAGTCGGACTACATGCTGGCGCTGCCGGATGACGATCTGGTGAAGACCGATCGCCCGGTCGTGATACGGGTCGGAGAATCGCGCCTCACCGGCACCGGCATGGTCGCCGACAATGCCAGACACCAGCTGACCCTGCAGAGTAAGGTCACCGGCTTTTATGAATCCCCGCGCTGAGCAAGCACATCCAGGACGCGCAGACCATGAAAAAAAATACCTTCACCGCCCTCCCCGCCATCGCCGCTGTCACGGCCACACTGCTGCTGTATGGCGCGCAGCTCGCCCATGCCGAGAAAGCGGATTTCAGCAAGCCGACCAATGTCGAGGCCAACCAGATGTTCTATGACGAGGCCAAGCAGACCAATACCTTCATCGGCAATGTCGTGCTCACGCGCGGCACGCTGGTGATGCATGCGGACAAACTGCTGGTGCGTCAGGATCAGGCTGGTCATCAGTATGCGACGCTGTATGCGCCGCCGGGCGGCGCGACCAAGTTCCGCCAGAAGCGCGACGGCGGCAAGGATCTGTGGATCGAAGGCAGCGCCGCCGATCGCATCGAATACGACACCAAGACCGAAGTAGCGAAGCTGTTCCGGCAGGCAAAAGTCAAGATGCTCGACGGCTCGCGCGTGACGGACGAGGTCGAAGGCGAATTCATTTCGTACGACAGCCGCGCCGAGTTCTACTCGGTCACCAATTCCGTCTCTGGCGAGAGCAAGCCGGGCGGCGGCAGAGTGCGTGCGACGCTGCAGCCACGCAATCAGGAGAAGGGCAAGGAATGAGTGTCAACCCGGCCAGCATGCTGAAGGTCCGTGGCCTGCAAAAGAGCTACGGCGCCCGGCAAGTCGTGCAGGATGTGTCGCTGGATGTGGCCAGCGGCGAAGTGGTCGGCCTGCTCGGGCCGAATGGCGCAGGCAAAACCACGTCGTTCTACATGATCGTCGGCCTCGTTCCCTCGGAAGGCGGCGAGATCCTGCTCGATGGCGACAGCATCTCCAGCCTGCCGATCCACCGGCGCGCCGAACGCGGTCTGTCTTATCTTCCACAGGAAGCCTCGGTGTTCCGCAAGCTCTCGGTCGAGGACAATATCCGCGCCGTGCTCGAGTTGCAGAAAAGAGGCGGCAAGTCCCTGTCGCGCGACGAGATCGAACAACGGCTGGATGCCTTGCTGGCAGAACTGCAGATAGAGAAGCTGCGCGACAGCCAGGCATTGTCATTATCCGGCGGTGAGCGCCGCCGCGTCGAGATCGCCCGCGCACTGGCAACGAACCCGCGCTTCATTCTGCTGGATGAACCGTTTGCCGGCGTTGACCCGATCGCGGTGATCGAGATCCAGCGCATCGTGCGCTTTCTGAAAGAGCGCGGCATCGGCGTGCTGATCACTGACCACAACGTGCGCGAGACACTCGGCATCTGCGACCGCGCCTACATCATCAACCAGGGATCGGTGCTGGCCTCCGGCAATCCGGAGGAAATCATCGGTAATGAATCCGTGCGCCGGGTCTATCTCGGCGAACATTTCAGGATGTAGCCCTTACGATGAAACAGACGCTACAGCTTCGCGTATCGCAGCATCTGGCGCTGACACCTCAGCTGCAGCAGTCCATTCGTCTGCTGCAGCTGTCGACGCTGGAACTGCATCAGGAGCTGGAGACCATGCTGGCGGACAATCCGCTGCTGGAGCGCCTCGACGATCCGCTCGATCATTCCGTGCGTCTGCTGGGCGATGGCGCGATCAGTCAGGCACCGTTGTCCCCGCAGGCGACCGACCTCTCCTCGGCCGAGGGTGGTGAGGGCGCGGAGGGCAGCTATGACGGCCCGCCAGCCGGCGAAGGCGGCGCTGAAGGCGGTGGCGAGGAAGGCGGCGGCAATGAAGCCGAATGGAGCTTCGATGATGTCGCCCGCTCTTCCAAGGCGCCGGAAGATGACAATGGCCGGCCGCAGCTGGAAGCGCACGAGTCCACACTGCGCGAACACCTGCTGGAACAACTCTCGGTTACGGTGGATAACCGCCGCGACCGCGCGCTGGTGGAATTGCTGATCGATGCGCTGGATGACAATGGCTATCTGGAGGAGTCGCTGGACGAGATCCATGCCCGGCTGCCGGAAGAGCTGGAGATCGAGCCGGAGGAGCTGATGGTCGCACTGAAACTCTTGCAGAGTTTCGACCCGGCCGGCGTGGGCGCGCGCAATGCGTCCGAATGTCTGGCCATACAAATCCGGCGCATGGACAAAGTGCCTTTCGTCACACGGCGGATGGCGCTGACGCTGGTGGAAAACCATCTTGAACTATTCGCGCAGCGCGAGTTCAACAAACTGAAAAAGACACTCGATTGCGATGATGAGGATCTTCGCGAAGCGCAGGCGGTGATCAAGCGTTGCAATCCGCATCCCGGGGCGGCCTATGCCGGGGATGCATCGGATTATGTGGTTCCCGACGTCATTGTCAAACGCACAAGGAATGGCTGGCAAGTGAGCCTCAACCGGGATGTGATGCCCAAGTTGCGGGTGAATGCGATGTACGCGAATATCCTCAAGCAAAACAAGGGCGAGGGCTCGCTTTCATCACAGCTGCAGGAAGCCAAATGGCTGATCAAAAATATGCGGCAGCGCTTCGACACCATCCTGCGGGTCTCACAGGCGATAGTAGATCGCCAACGGAATTTTTTCTCTCACGGCGAAGTGGCGATGCGGCCGCTTGTGCTGCGTGAAATAGCTGATACACTGGGCCTGCATGAGAGCACTATTTCTCGTGTAACCACGCAGAAATACATGCTGACGCCACACGGTATGTACGAGTTGAAATATTTCTTCGGAAGCCACGTGGCGACCGAAGCTGGTGGTGAGGCATCGTCGACTGCGATACGTGCATTGATCAAACAACTGATAGGAGCCGAGGACCCGAAAAATCCATTCTCCGACAGCAAGATCACGGACATGCTGGCTGAACAGGGTATGGTCGTTGCGAGGCGCACGGTCGCCAAATATCGCGAAGCCCTCAAGATACCGCCCGTCAACCTCCGCAAGTCCCTGTAGTCTTCAACGTTTTTCCAGTTTTTTCACCGTTGCTGCGTTCCGTCCGGCCTGCTGCCGGCGGTCGTGCCGGATCCTCCAGCGACGCTACGCCAAGGAGTGCTGTGTATGAACCTGAAAATCAGCGGACATCATCTGGAACTGACTCCCTCACTCAGGGAGTATGTGCAAAACAAACTGGAACGCATCAAGCGACATTTTGACAATGTGATCGATATCTCGGTCATCCTCTCCGTCGACAGCCTCACTGAAAAAGAAAAACGCCAGCGCGCAGAGATCAACCTCCATACGCGCGGCAAGGATTTTCATGTCGAGAGCGAAGCCCAGGACATGTACGCTGCAATTGACCTGCTGATGGACAAGCTGGATCGTCAGGTGCTCAAGCACAAGGGACGAATACAGGATCATCAGCATGAAGGTATCCGCCGCTATGAGGGGCCGACGACGGAAGCGGCCTGATCACCTGAGCCATCATCTCCGGCACTGAGTTGCCGGAACCATTCAACAATTCAAGGGCGCGCTGGCGCCCTTGTTTTTGAGCGCCGGATTTTTTTACCTGCCAAAGGCAGGCTTCCCGCGTTTTGAATCTCCGCCTCGCGAATACCGATACACTTCGGCTTTTCAACCAAGAACAAGGGTGACGCCGGCAGGTGAACACCCCTACCGAGACATGACCGAATTTGTTCAGACGCACGTCAGCGGCCGCACCGGCATCATCACCCTGAACCGACCCACCGCGCTCAATTCCCTGTCACTGGACATGGTGCGCGCGATGACGGCGGCGCTGCGTGCATGGCGCGATGATGCGGCAATTACTGCTGTTTTCGTTCACAGCACCAGCGAGAAAGCCTATTGCGCCGGCGGCGACATCCGCTTCTTTCATCAGAAAGGCATCGCCAGCGCCACGGGGGGCGCAGCCCTGATCGAGGATTTCTTTACCGAAGAATATTCGCTGAACTATCTGATCCATCACTACCCAAAGCCCTATGTCGCGCTGATGGATGGCGTCGTGATGGGCGGCGGCATGGGCATCGCGCAGGCGGGCCCTGGAGCCCGTCTGCGTATCGTGACCGAGCGCACGAAGATGGCGATGCCCGAGGTCGGCATCGGCCTGTTCCCGGATGTGGGCGGCGGCCATTTCCTCTCGCGTGCCACCGGCAAGCTGGGAACGTATCTGGGCGTCACCGGCGCCATCATCGGCGCGGCCGATGCGATCTATGCGGATCTGGCGGATGTATTTGTGCCCTCGTCCGAGCTGCCTGCACTGCACGCACTGATTGCGGAAGTCAAAGGCGATGTGCGCGAAGCGGTGCGCAGCTTCGCTGCGGCATTCTCGTCACAGGCGGATCCGTCGACATCGTCGCTGGCCGCATCGCGGGAAGCGATAGAACGTCACTTCAGTGCGGATAGCGTGCCAGCGATCATGGCATCGCTGACATCGGACGCTGGCGAGTTTGCCGCCAAGGCACTGGACACCATGAAAAAGAAATCGCCGCTGATGATGTGCGTGACCTTGTCGCAGCTGCAGCGCGCCGCCGCGATGGATATCGCCGACTGCCTGCGCATGGAGCGCACGATGGTCAGGCGCTGCTTTGAGCATGGTGAAGTGATCGAGGGCGTGCGCGCACTGGCGATCGACAAGGATCATTCACCGAGATGGAATCCGGCATCGCTGGAGGAAGTCAGTGCGTCCATGGTCGAGCATTTCTTCGAGTCGGCCTGGCCCGACTATGCGCATCCACTGCGCGATTTGACATGAATCGCCAATAAGCGCTGATCAGATCTCGTCGACAGCGAACAGGCGGCGATACTCGCGCATCGCATAGCGGTCGGTCATGCCGGCGATATAGTCGGCGACCTTGCGCGCCTGCTCCAGCGCATCGTCGCCCTGCAGCTGATAATCCGGCGGCAAGAGCTGCGGCCCGGCCACAAAAATCCCGAACAGATCCGTCACGATGCGGCGTGCCTTGCTGGTCATCCGATTGACCTGATAGTGCTGATACAGATTTCTACGCAGGAAGCGCTTCAGTTCCTGTGCCTCGGCTTTCATCGCGTCAGAGAAGGCGATCAGTGGCGGCGCATTGCGCACATCATCGATCGACTTTACGCCGGCGTCACGGATATTGGCGCGCGAAGTCTGGATCAGATCCTCGACCAGCGCGTTGATCATTCGTCGCACGGTCTCATTGATCGCTCGGCGACCGCCGATGCCGGGAAACCGCTGCTCCACCTCGGCGCGATAGCGGTCAAACAGGCTGACCTCGCCCATCTGCTGCACGGTCAGCAAACCTGAGCGCAGCCCGTCATCGATGTCGTGATTGTTGTACGCGATCTCGTCGGCCAGATTGGCCAGCTGCGCTTCCAGACTGGGCTGTTTTTTTTCAATGAAGCGACGTCCGACGTCGCCCAGCTGCTGCGCATTCGGCAATGAGCAATGCTTGAGGATGCCCTCGCGGGTCTCGAACGTCAGGTTCAGGCCGTCGAATGCGCCGTAGCGCTGCTCCAGCGTGTCGACCACGCGCAAACTTTGCAGATTGTGTTCGAAGCCGCCATAGTCTTTCATGCAGGCGTTCAGCGCATCCTGTCCGGCATGGCCGAACGGCGTGTGCCCGAGATCATGCGCGAGCGAGATCGCCTCGACCAGATCTTCATTCAGCATCAGGTTGCGCGCCAGCGATCGCGCGATCTGCGCGACCTCGATGCTGTGGGTCAGACGAGTGCGGAACAGGTCGCCCTCGTGATTGACGAACACCTGAGTCTTGTATTCGAGGCGACGAAACGCCGTCGAATGAATGATGCGGTCACGGTCGCGCTGGTATTCGCTGCGCGTGGCCGACGCGGCTTCACTGAAGTTGCGCCCGTGCGAGGTGGCGGTGCGGGCGGCATAGGGAGCAAGATGGGCGTCGAAGTCAGGCGTCATGGTTTGATGGTTATGCCTCTTCAGTCGCGGTCAGTGTTGTACGCAGGCTTTCAGCGTCGCTTCCAGCATATCCGAGGGCACGCCGGTGATCGTCGCGGTACCCAGCGGCTTGAGCAGGATGAAGCGTATCTTGCCATCCTCGTTCTTTTTGTCGACTTCCATCAGTTCCAGCCAGCGATCGACGCCCAGATCGGGCGCCACCGTGGGCAGCCCTGCGGCGCGCACCAGCGCAATGACGCGATCGCGATCCGCCGGATCCAGATAGCCGAGCCGGGCAGAGAGATCGGCCGCCATCACCATGCCGCAGCCAACGGCTTCACCATGCAGCCACTCGCCGTAACCAAGGCCGGCTTCGATCGCATGACCGAAGGTATGACCAAAATTGAGGATCGCGCGCAATCCGCCTTCGCGCTCATCCTGACGCACCACGTCGGCCTTGATCTCGCAGGAGCGACGAATCGCATAGGCCAGCGCCTGATCGTCGCGCGCCATCAGCTGACTCATGTTGGCTTCCTGCCAGCGGAAGAATTCGGCATCGATGATCGCACCATGCTTGATCACCTCAGCAATCCCGGCCGACAGTTCTCGCTGAGGCAGCGACCTCAGGGTGGCCGTGTCGGCCAACACGGACTGCGGCTGGTAGAACGCGCCAATCATGTTCTTGCCCAGCGGATGATTGATCGCAGTCTTGCCGCCCACCGAGGAATCCACCTGCGCGAGCAAAGTGGTCGGCACCTGCACGAAAGGCACGCCACGCATGTACGTCGCTGCCGCAAAACCGGTCATGTCGCCGATCACGCCACCGCCCAGCGCCAGCAGCGTCGTCTTGCGATCGCACTTGTTCTGCAGCAGCGCATCGAAGATGCGCATCAGGTTGTCGACGTTTTTTTCTTCCTCGCCATCGGGCAGCACGACCGCGATGCAGCGCTTGCCAGCGGCTTCCAGCATGGCAGTCAGCTTGTCCAAATACAGCGGTGCAACGATGGTATTCGTGACGATGGCCACCCGCTTGCCCGGCACCAAGCGCGCAAAATCGGCGTTCTCCAGCAAATGACGGCCAATGACAATCGGATAGCTGCGCTCATCGAGCGCAACGTTCAGTTCGGCAAAGACTTCAGTGGTCGGTTTCATGAGTGATCTGCGGGACTTTCATCGCTGGATGCGGCATGTGCTTCGTCATCAGCAGCGGAATTTTTTTCGAGCTGGGCGAGGATGTTCTGCACCACCGACTGCACATTCGGACGGCCCGTCTCGACAATAATGTGCGCGACTTCCTCATACAGCGGCGCTCTCTGCACGGACAGTTCCTCGATACGGGCCTTCGGGTCGGCGGTCTGCAGCAACGGACGGTTGCGGTCATGACTGGTGCGCTGCAGGATGCTGCTGACCGAGGCGCGCAGGTAGACGACGATGCCGCGCTCCTTCAGCAGACGCCGACTGGTTTCGTTCAGCACCGCGCCGCCGCCGGTGGCCAGCACGATGCCTTGCTGCTCGGTCAGATCGCGGATCACATCGGCCTCGCGCTGCCGGAAGCTGGCCTCGCCTTCGATTTCGAAAATCAGGGGAATGGACGCGCCGGTGCGCGCCTCGATTTCATGGTCGGCATCGACAAAACGCTTGTTGAGTCGCTTGGCGAGCGCCCGCCCGATGGTGGTCTTGCCCGAGCCCATCAGTCCGACCAGAAAGATATTGGTTGTTGAATTCAGCATGCCAGCCGGCAGCGTGCACGCACGCCGGAATTTCCGCAGGAAAAACGACAGTTTATCTCATTCGCCTGCCTCAGCCGGGCGCACCGAACGGCTTGACGGCAGGCGGAAAATCACTGCATCGCCGTGGGATCAGTGATGACTCTGGGCGTGATGAAGATCAGCAGCTCGGATCGGATTCGCGAGCGGCTGGTTTTGCGAAACAGATGGCCAATCAGGGGAATGTCGCCAAAGAAGGGCACTTTGTAGCGGCTCTCCTGCTCGTCCTGGGTGAAAATACCGCCCAGTACCGCCGTGCCGCCATTCTCGACCTGCACATTGGCCTTCACATGCTTGGTATTGATCGCAAAGCTGTTGCCCACCGGCGTGCCGCGCGAATCTTTCGCGACATCGACCATCAGGATGATCTGACCATCCGGCGTGATCTGAGGCGTTACTTCCAGCTTCAGATTGGCTTTCTTGAATTGCACGGAGGTCGCACCACTGCTGGTCGCCTGCTGATAAGGAATCTCTTCGCCCTGCTCAATCACGGCCGCCTGCTGATCGGCCGTTACCACGCGCGGGCTGGAGATGATCTTGCCCTTGCCCTCGGATTCCAGCGCTGACAATTCGAGATTCAGAAATCGGCTTGCGCCTGCAGAGTACAGGCTGACGGCGATGTTCGCCGCGGCCGCAGTGCCTATGCCGTTGGCGGGAAGATCGACAAACTGTGTGTTGGGAATGAAGCTTTTTTCGGTGCCCTTGGCTTGCGCGGTCTGTTCGCCAACGCCGAGATAATTCCCGGTAACCGCAAGACGGGTCGCGCCGGGCAAATTGATGCCCGTCGTCCCGGTTTGATTCACGGTGCGCATATCAATGAAACCCAGCTTTGCGCCCAGATTTCTGTTGAAGCTGTCATCCGCTTCGACAATGCGTGCCTCGATCATCACCTGCCGGGTAGGCACATCGGTCAGCTGGATCAGCTTGCGCACTTCCTCGAGACGGCTCGGCGTATCCGTGACAAACAGCTTGTTGGTGCGCGGCTCGGCAGAAGCGCTGCCGCGACGTGACAAGATGCTTCCGCGACCGACCTGCCCGTCCAGTCCGAACACCTGACGGAAGGCATCGGCCTTCTGGTAATTGAGCTGGAAAGTCTCCGTGACCAGCGGTTCGAGTTCGGAGATCTGCGCCTTCTGCTCCAGCTCGAGCCGCTCCTTGGTCAGCAGCTCGTCCTTGGGCGCAATCCAGAGCACGTTGCCGTTGCGGCGCATGTCCAGTCCTCGCGCCTGCATCACGATATCGAGCGCCTGATCCCAGGGTACGTCTTTCAGACGCAAGGTCAGCTGCCCGTTCACGCTGTCGCTGGCCACCACATTCAGACCAGTAAAGTCGGCAATCACCTGCAGCAACGAGCGCACTTCAATATTCTGGAAATTCAGCGAGAGCTTGTCGCCGCGATAGCCTCGACTGTTCACCGACGTCTTCGCATCATCGGGCCGCCACGGACGCACTTCGACCACCAGCCGCTTGTCGGTTTGCCAGGCGGTGTGCTCCCACTGACCGGTAGGTTCGATCAGCAGCCGCACCATATCGCCCTGCGCACTGGTGCTGATGCTTTGCACCGGCGTGCCAAAATCCCTGACGTCCATTCGCCGGCGCAGCACCTCCGGCAAACTGGTTCGCATGAAATCGATGACCAGCGACTGTCCCTGCCGGCGGATGTCGATCGCGGCCTGGGGTTGCGACAGATCGATGATGATGCGTCCTGCCTCATTGCTGCCACGACGGAAATCGACATCCAGTAGGGCGTTGCGCTCGGTCGCTATCGCGCTGGCAGTGGAAGCGCCCGCCGAAGCCGAGGCTTTGTCGGAAAAACTCAGAATCAATGTCTTGTCCTGTACGCGGCTGGCAAAGGGCAAGGGTCGCTTCAGCGCCAGCACCAGCCGGGTGCGCCCCGACACCTGCACGATATCGACATGACGCAGATCGCCCATATCCAGCAATTGCCGGGCAAGGCCGGTAGCGTTCTGAGTATCGGCAAAATCGAGCACCAGCCGGGGCGGGTTGGGCGTCGAAAAGCTCGATGGTTCTGCTGCTGGCGTTCGCTTGAAGGTCAGCTTCAATTGCTGCTGCGCGCCGTCGCGGATAGCCCGAATCTCCGTGATCGCATTGGGTTCGGCACGCGCAGCACACACCGATGTGACGAGTGCCAGCAAGCATAGCCATCGCACAGGAAGCGTATGAAAAAAATGACTCATTTACCGCTCCTGATCGACAGTTGCACCTTGCGCGTTGTCCAGGCGCCGCTGGGCTCCTGCACGAGTTCTTCGATATCCACTGCGGTATCGGAGATACGGACCACTTTGCCCTGATCCTGTCCGAGATGATGTCCCTGTCGCACCTGATAGAGCGCCTTGTCTGCCTGTATCAAGGCAACGGCCTGCCCGCGACGCATCAGACTGCCCACCATGCGAAGACTGTCCAACGGATAGGATTCCAGAGGCTCCCGGGTTCTTTGCGGATCGGGTCGTGCTCCGTTGCCGGAGGAGGCGGGGGCAAGCTCATTGAGCTTGCTGACGCCGAAAGGATCCGCATGGCCTGCCGGGTCGTAGATAACCGGCCGGATCACAAGAGGCTCGGGCTCGGGCATCGGGGCGGGCGGAGCTTCGCTGCGAACTTTTTTCATCCATGCATGCAATTCATCATCCTCGGGAGCGCTGCAGGCCGCCAGTGCGAAGAGCAGCAGCCAGGAAGCGGATCGTCTTCGCTGCCGACTCATGGATTCCGGCCTTTCGATTTGCTTGCCTCGGCTTGCCGGGCAAGGAACTGCTGGCTCTCGGCGGCATCGAGATAGCGATAGGTATGCGCGACGGCCTGAAATGCCAACGCCTCTTTTTGGCGCACGATACTGAGGTGATCGAGGGTGACGATGCGCGGCAGGTTGGCAATGTCGCTCACAAAACCGGCGAGCGAGTGATAGTCCCCTGAGAGACGAATGTCGATCGGCAGCTCCGCGTAGTGCTCGCTGAGCCTCACCTGCCCCGGCTTGAACAGCTCGAACTGCAGTCCGCGACCAATGCCGGCCTGATTGATCTCGGACAGCATCGCATCCATTTCTGCCTTGCCCGGCAATTGGCGCTCAAGCTTTGCGACCTCGTTGGTGACGCGTGTTTTCTGCGCACGAAGAAGGTCAAGATTCTGGGACTGAATGACTTTCCCGCGAAAGGCGATCCTGAGCCTCTCCTCCTGCACGCGTCCTTGCTCCAGCGCGTCCCACTGGTCAATCCAGACCACCCATGCCCCGCCCGCCACGACCACCGCAATGAAGGTCAGCAGCAAGACCAGCCGCGGCAGCGACGGCCAGAGTCCCGGATGCCGATCACGCAGTCCGTTGAATTGCTGCATCCAGGCGATGGGATCGCGACCCAGGAATGCGCGTGCTTCGTTCAAGGCTTGCCCCCGGCAGATTCTGGCTTCACGGGAGGCAGCGCCAACATGAACTCGAACAGCTTGCGAAGATCTCTGCCCTCCCCGAAGCTGGCAGATTTAATCTCCACTAATTCTGGCTGAGCAGTAGGAAGCTTTGTGCGTCCGGGATCGATATTGCGCAGCAGTTCGGACACGCGTCCATTGGACACCGAATAGCCCGACAGCATCAGGCGATCGCCCTGCACCAGCGACTTCAGCATCACGCCTTCGGGCATGCGGGTCGCGATTTCCTGAAACAGCTGCACCGGAAGATGACGTCCGCGCTGCAGCGCCTCGACCGCACCCTGCCTTGCCTGAAGCGCCTGTATGTCTCGTTTCAGACTGGCGATCTCTTGCAAACGGGCGTCGAGCAGCGCTATCTGGGAGCTCAGCAGCGCATTGCGCTCTGCCTGAATCTGCAGGCGCCGATCATTGAAGAACCAGACAACAAAGACGATGCTCATGCCCAGCAATGCGCCGAGCAGCAGCTGACGCTGAAACAGCTGCTTTCTGTGGCGTCGATCATCTTCGCGCCAGGGAAGAAAATTGAACCGAATCACGGCAGTGCGCGTAGCATCGCCAGCCCGCAGGCGACAAGACAGCAGGAAGCATCTGCCTGCAGCAGCGCATGATTCACTGCGGGTGAACATGCCATCCTGCTGAAGGGATTCGCCAGCTGAACGGTCAGGGACAAACGATCGGCCAGCACCGCAGGCAGCATGGGCAGTCGCTCGGTCGGCCCGGCCAGCAGCAACAGGTTCACCCCGGCATGCTCAGCCGCGCTCGCGTGAAGCTGCATCGCACGTCGTATCTCCTGACAAACCACGTCATGAAACGCTTCGGCAAGGGCGGTCGCCTGTTCAGGGCGGCGGTTGATCTCCTGATCCAGCTTGTGCAAGCCCACACTGAGTTCACGCTCGAAGACCGGCTGTCCTGCGCGCAGGATGGAAAAGTGACCGGAATCCCGGCCAAGCTGCACCAATGCATGTTCGACGGGCTCAGCGACTCTGGCAAGGTGTCGGTCCGCCAGAGCGACGCTATCGTCGGCGACATTCCATTCATGGAGCGCCACCGCTTCCAGCAAGGCCTGCGACTCGACATCGACGGCCACCGGACGCAAGCCCGCCGCCTCGGCCAGTGACACCCGCTCGTCGATTTTTTCCTTGCGCGCCGCGACGAGCATCACGTCGATCTTGCCTTGCTCGCCCGCAGAGGGGCCGAGCACGGCGAAATCCAGTCTCAGTTCATCGAGCGAAAACGGCAGGTTGTCCTCGGCATCAGCCTCGACCTGCGATTCCAGCTCCTCATCGGACAGATCGTCGGGCACGCTCAGGATCTTGCGAATGACCAGTCCGGAGGGCAAGGCCAGGGCTGCACGACGAACCTGGGTTCCGCAGTCGGCCAGCGCTTCGGCAAGCACCTGCGACACGGGGGCGAAATGAACGATATTGCCGTCCCTGATCGCCCCCTGCGGCAAGGCCCTGCGCGCGTAGCGCTCGACGCGCCAATGCTCTCCCGTCGATGACAGCTCGATGATGCGAACCGCCGCCGCACTGAGATCGACGCCCAGCAAAGGTGTTGCACGCTTCCCGGAAAACCATCCCAGACACTGTCGCCAGCCCATTTTCACGGCACGCTCCGCATGGCAATGATTGCCTTTTTAAAAACTCGCGGATGCTAGCAAGCGACTTTTCCGTCTGTAAAGCAACACCGGGCATGCGTTGTCAAATCCTGACGCAATCGCGATTGAATGCCTTGCAAACATCGTGTGAACAAACTTAAGCCGCTGAAGTTGTCAGGTGAACGAGCCGCTATAATGATCGCCGTCAAGCGCAGCAAATGCTTAGTTTTTCCCTTCCCGCATGAATTCACCCAAGCCGCAAGGCGACTCCTCCGACTCGCGCCCTTCACCGCTGCCTGCTCCGGTCAAGCTGGCACTGAGCCTGTTCGGTTTGCTTACGGGTGTGGCGGTCATCGGTGTACTGCTCGTCAGCTTCATGATGATGATGGCGTATCCGAACCTGCCCGACATTGATTCGCTGGCCACCTATCAGCCGAAGATGCCATTGCGCGTGTTCTCTGCAGATAACATGCTGATTGGCGAATTTGGCGAGGAACGCCGCAGTCTGGTCCGCTACAAGGACATTCCCAAGGTCATGAAACAGGCGGTGCTGGCGATTGAAGATGATCGCTTCTATGAGCATGGCGGCGTCGATTACTGGGGCATTCTCCGCGCGGCCATCCACAATGCGATGGGCGGCAGCCGTCAGGGGGCCTCGACCATTACGCAGCAGGTCGCGCGCAATTTCTTTCTCTCCAGCGAACAAACGATCAAGCGCAAGCTGTATGAAGTGCTGCTGGCCTGGAAGATCGAAAAGACACTGACCAAAGACCAGATCCTCGAGCTGTACATGAACCAGATCTATCTGGGTCAGCGCGCCTACGGCTTTGCGTCGGCAGCACAGATTTACTTCGGCAAAAAGCTCTCGGAGATTTCGGTCGCCGAAGCGGCGATGCTGGCTGGCCTGCCCAAGGCGCCCTCGGCGAATAATCCGGTCGTCAACCCCAAACGGGCGAGAGCACGACAGCAGTACATCCTGCAGCGCATGCATGATCTCGGCTACATCACGACAGCACAATACGAGCAGGCGCGGGATGAACAGCTCAAGATCAAGATGGACAGCAATGAGTTCGGCGTGCATGCCGAATATGTGGCCGAGATGGCGCGACAGATGGTGTATGAACAGTTCAAGGAAGACACCTATACGCGCGGCCTGAATGTCTTCACCACCATCACCAAGGCCGATCAGGATGCCGCCTATCTCGCGCTGCGGCGCGGTGTGCTCGACTATGAAAGACGGCAAGCCTATCGCGGCCCCGAAGGTTACATGGAGATCCCGGCCGACAAGGCCGAAGCCGAGGCAGCGATCGAATCCGAACTGGCTGAGCATCCGGACAGCGATGGCATCGTCGCGGCCGTCGTGCTGGCGGCGACCCCCAAGAGCGTGCGCGCATTGCTGGCCTCGGGCGAAGAGATCACGATTCAGGAAACCGGGCTGGGACAAGCCGCCAGCTCGCTGACCGACAAGGTGGCGGCCAACAAGCGCATACGGCGCGGCGCCATCATTCGCGTGATGCAGGAAGGCCAAGGCTGGTCCATCATCCAGCTGCCCGAAGTGGAGTCGGCTTTCGTGTCCGCCAGCGCCGAGGATGGCGCCATACGCGCGCTGGTCGGTGGCTTCGATTTCAACCGCAACAAGTTCAATCACGTCACACAAGCATGGCGCCAGCCGGGCTCGTCATTCAAGCCGTTCATCTATTCGGCGTCGCTCGAAAAAGGTCTGTCACCCGGCACTATCATCAATGATGCGCCGATCACCTTCGATGCGTCCCAGACCGGCAGTCAGGCCTGGGAGCCCAAGAACTATGACAACAAATACGAAGGCCCGATGTCGATGCGCAAGGGCTTGTCGAAGTCAAAGAACATGGTGTCGATCCGGATACTGGAAAAAATCGGTCCGCAGTACGCGCAGGAGTATGTGACGCGCTTCGGCTTTGACCCGGAGAAAAATCCGCCCTACCTGACACTGGCGCTGGGCGCGGGCGCGGTCACGCCGCTGCAGCTGGCTGGCGCCTATGCGGTCTTTGCCAATGGCGGCTACAAGGTCAACCCTTACCTGATCTCGAAAATCACCGACAACAATGGCAAAACGCTGTTTCAGGTGAACCCGGAGAAGGCGGGCGACGACAGCCTGCGCGTGATCGATGCGCGCAATGCCTTCCTGGTCGACAGCATGCTCAAGGACGTGATCAGGCACGGCACGGCGACCCGCGCACTGTCATTGAAGCGCAGCGACATCGCCGGCAAGACCGGCACGACGAATGATTCGATTGATGCCTGGTTTGCCGGCTATCACCCCAAGCTGGTGGGCGTGGCGTGGATAGGTTTTGACAAACCAAGAAATCTCGGCAACCGCGAGACCGGCGGCGGACTGGCATTGCCGATCTGGATCGGCTACATGCAAAAAGCGCTACAGGCGCTGCCGACGCAGGAGCGCGAGCTGCCAACCGGGATCACGACGGCCGGTGGTGACTATGTGTACTCGGAATATACGGAAGGCGGCGGTGGCGTGAATTCCATCGGCATCACCCCGCAATTACCCTCGGAGACCAAGCCGCCGGCGGAGAAGCATGAAGAGGGTCAGAAGAGCGAGCTCTTCTGACGCCCGCTGCGGCGACCCGGGCTCAAAGCGCCAGCGGTTCCCCGGCCTGCGCTGAAGCAAGCGACGACAGCGCAGTGAAAAGCTCGGAGCCGTCACGCGTATCTAACCAGACGTCACCCTTCATCCGGTAGTGAAAGCCGCCCGAGCGCGCCGCCACCCAGATCTCCTGCATCGGCGCCTGCGTATTGACGATGATCTTCGAGTTCTGGTCGATGAATTCGATCTCCAGTACATTGCCGCTGCGGCTGCACTCGACATCGACATCAGCGGCATCGGCGGCCTGCTCGATGCGCGATTCGATATCGTTCAGAACGGCTTCGGCCACGGCCAGGAACTCGGATTCGGTCATGCTACACTCCCTCAGTTCTTACAGACACTGCGGTCTGCCTATTTCATGAATACTTTGCGCATGATTCTAGCGGCGTTTGTGATCGCAGGTGTATCTGCCTGCGGCCAGACTGGCCCGCTCTACCTGCCTGACAAGCCACGGCCTGTCTCGCCGGCTCCCAACACTGATTCGCCTGAATCCTCATCGCGCCAGCCCTGATTTGATATGTCTCACTTTGTTTATGCGAACGGCAAGCTGCATGCCGAACAGGTGCCGCTCGAGCGCATCGCCGCCGAATTTGGCACACCGGTCTACGTCTATTCAAGCGCCAGCCTGAAAGACAATTTTCTCGCCTATGCGAACGCCTGCCGCGCGAATGGCCGCGGCGATCAGGGCGCGCTGGTCTGTTATTCGGTGAAATCGAACTCCAACCTCGCTGTGCTCAGTCTGCTGGGCAAGCTGGGCTCGGGCTTTGACATCGTCTCCGGTGGCGAGCTTGAACGCGTCATTGCGGCCGGCGGTGATACGCGCAAAGTGATCTTTTCCGGCGTGGGCAAGTCACGCGACGAAATGCGCTTTGCCCTCTCGCATGACATCCTGTGCTTCAACGTCGAATCGATCCCGGAGCTGCACCGGCTGAACGAAGTCGCCGGCTCCGTGGGCAAGCGCGCGCGGGTGTCGCTGCGCGTGAATCCGGACGTCGATCCGAAGACGCATCCCTATATCTCGACCGGACTGAAGGAAAACAAGTTCGGCATCGCCTTCGAGGATGCGCTGGAGACTTATCGGGTCGCTGCATCACTGCCCCATCTGGAGGTGACGGGCATCGACTGCCATATCGGCTCGCAATTGCTGGACGACGCGCCACTGCTGGAGGCACTGGACAAAGTGATCGAACTGGCCGACCAGCTGCATGCGGCAGGCATTCATCTGCATCATCTGGATATCGGCGGCGGCATCGGCATTACGTATGACGATGAAAAGCCGGTCGCGGTCGGTGATTATCTGTCGCGCCTGTTCGCACGCATCGATCGCTGGCGCGCAGAAAAGCATGGCGGCCAGCCGATCACGGTGATGTTCGAACCGGGCCGCTCCATCGTCGGTAATGCCGGTGTGCTGGTGACTGAAGTGCAGTACCTGAAACATGGCGGCAGCAAGAATTTTGCGGTGGTCGATGCAGCCATGAACGATCTGATGCGTCCGGCAATGTACGAAGCCTGGCATCGGGTACTGCCGGTCGCGCAGCGCAAAGAACCGGCCCGCGTGTATGACGTGGTCGGCCCGGTCTGCGAATCCGGCGACTGGCTGGCACGCGAGCGCTCGCTGGCAATCGCACCGGACGACCTGCTGGCGATCATGTCGGCCGGTGCCTATGGCATGACAATGGCCTCGAACTACAACACGCGTGGCCGTGCGGCGGAAGTGCTGGTCGATGGCGACCAGTTCCGGCTGATACGACGCCGCGAAAAACCGTCCGAACTGTTCGCGCTGGAAAACGTCTGATTCAGCGCTGAGTCAGCTCAGCGGGCGCGACACCTGATGCTCGCGCCAGCGAAACACCAGCCTTGAGCCCAGCAGGATTGCAACAATCGCCCCGAACAGCAGTGGGTCGCCGAAGTTGTTCTTCCCTGCCCTCATCCACCAGAAGTGTAGTATGGCCAGTACGGCGATCAGATAGATCAGCCGGTGCAGCTGCGCCCAGCGCCGCCCAAGCAGACGCCGGATGCGATCCGCACTCGTGACCGCCAGCGGCACCAGCAGCACAAAAGCGGTAAAACCTACGGTAATGAAAGGCCGCTTCAGCACATCGCGCCACATCTCCTCCAGATCAAAGAAATGATCGAACCACAGGAAGCAGAGGAAATGCAGGCAGGCGTAGAAGAAGGTGTACAGCCCCAGCATGCGCCGGAATTTCAGCAGCCAGTGCAGGCCGGTGAGTTTGCGCACGGGTGTGATGGCTAACGTGAAGCAAAGAAAATACAGCGTCCAGTCGCCACTGGCACGGGTGACAAATTCAATCGGATTGGCGCCGAGTCTGTCCTGAAAGCCCAGATACACCACGCGCAACAGGGGCACGAGTGCCGCCGTCAACACCGCCAGCTTCAGTAAGCGCAACTGCTGCTGCAAGGGCGTTTGCATGGGCTGGATCAGAAGAATTTTTTCAGGTCCATGCCCGCATAGAGTGAAGCGACTTCAGGATACCCATTGAACATCAGCGTCTTGCGCTTGCGGGTGAATAGACCATCCTCACCAATGCGACGCTCAGTCGCCTGCGACCATCGCGGATGTGCGACCTCCGGATTGACGTTGGAATAGAAACCGTACTCTTCAGGTGCGGCACGGCCCCAGGCAGTTCGGGGTTGCTGCTCGGTGAAGCGGATGCGGATGATGGATTTCGCGGACTTGAACCCATATTTCCACGGCACGACAATGCGCACCGGTGCGCCGTTCTGATTCGGCAGTACCTGTCCGTACATGCCGACACACAGCAACGTCAGCGGATGATTCGCTTCATCGATGCGCAAGCCCTCGACATAAGGCCAGTCCAGAATGCGGCTGTTCACGCCACGCATCTGCGCGGGATCCGCGAGCGATGTGAATTCGACAAACTTTGCATTACCTGTCGGCTCGACCTTGCGAATCAGTTCAGCGAAGGAATAACCTATCCAGGGAATCGCCATCGACCAGCCTTCGACGCAGCGCAGCCGGTAGAGTCGCTCTTCGAGAGGCGCAAGCTTCAGTAAGGCATCGATATCCAGCGTCAGCGGCTTCTTGACCTCGCCCTCGATACGCACCGTCCACGGACGGGTCTTGAGCGAGCCCGCGTACATCGCTGGATCACCCTTGTCCATGCCGAACTCGTAGAAGTTGTTGTACGTGGTCGCGTCATCAAACCGCGTGGGCTTGTCCTTTGCAGTGTATGCAGGGTTGGGTGGAGCGTTCAGATGCCGTGCTCCGCTGTCTGCTGCAGCACCTGCAGCGACGCCGGACGCGGTGAGCGCACCGGCAGCCAGCTGGCTCAAAAACAACCTGCGCGACTCGGCGAGGTGGCGGGGGCTAATGTCGGAGGCAGCAGGCTCGGCAAAGCGGGGGCGTCTGATCAGCATTGCGTACTCCGGGGCAGCACTCTGCAGAAAATGTCAGCGTCTTTCGTGTTGAGCCGCTACCCGGTGGGACAGCGGCTCAGGCCTTGCGATCCCGGCGCTTACAGCTCGCCGTACGAGTGCAGCCCCGACAGGAACATGTTCACACCGAGGAAAGCGAAACTCGTCACCAGTAGTCCGACGATAGCCCACCAGGCAGCGATCTGTCCACGCAAGCCTTTCATCAGCCGCATGTGCAACCAGGCCGCGTAATTCAGCCAGACGATCAGCGCCCAGGTTTCTTTCGGGTCCCAGGACCAGTACCCCCCCCAGGCGTCTGCGGCCCATAACGCACCCAGAATGGTTGCGATCGTGAAGAACGCAAAACCAACGGCGATCGCCTTGTACATGATGTCGTCCAGTACCTCCAGTGAGGGCAGACGATCTTCCAGCACACCTTTCGATTTGACCAGATAGGCAATGCCCACCATCGCCGCCAGCGCGAAGGTGCCGTACCCGATGAAATTGGCTGGGACATGAATCTTCATCCACCAGCTTTGCAATGCGGGCACCAGCGGCTGGATTTCGTGCGCATCGCGGCTGGTCATGTACCAGAGCAGGAAACCGACCGCCGCCGAGATCACCAGAAGAATGAAGGCGCTGACCTGACGGGTTTCGTACTTGCCTTCATAAAACACCGTGAACAGCGCCGTGATCAGGCAGAACAGGACAAAGACTTCATACAGGTTCGAGACGGGGATATGCCCGATGTCAGCGCCCAGAAGATAAGACTCATACCAGCGCACCATCATGCCGGTGAAACCCAGCAGGATCGCGGCCCAGCAGAGCTTGCTGCCGATGGCGCCGCCAAATTCCGAGCGCGCGAGCAAACCGCCCCAGTGGAACAGAGTCGACAGGAAAAACAGCGTGCTCATCCACAGAATCGCAGACTGACTGGACAACAGATACTTGAGCCAGAAGCGCGACTGCGCCATCTCGAGATTGCCGTTGTAGAGCGAAATCGCGCCGAGGGACAAGGCACCGATCAGCAGCATCAGCAAGCGCATAGGACGCCAGTACCAGCCGAGCCCGACAAAGGTCGGCACAGCGGCCAGCAGGATGCCTTTTTCATAGATGTCCATGAACTCGCCGTAGCGGTTCAACGCGAACAGCGCGCCGGCGGTCAGCAGCGCGGCGAAGATCCAGTCGAACAGGCTGCGGCTTTTCAGCAGGCCGGGACTGGCTTCATAGCTGGGGTTCTGGGTGAGTTCCATGGTGTTTCTCCGGGCTGCGGCGTCTTGAGCATTCATGCAGACGCCGCCTGAATGACGGGTGGGGGAAGTATAGTTCAGCACTAGCTGCCATGCTGCATGCCCCGACAGCGATCAGGGCTGTTACATCAGCGGGCCAGACGGGCTTTCAGACGTTCGAATTCCTTGTCGAAGTCGAGGCTGCGGCGTTGCGTGCTCATGGCCATCAGCGCATGGCTGTGGCCATCGCCAGCGGGCCGAACCCAGACCCAGAGCCGGCGCTCACGTACATACAGCATCGCGAACACGCCCAGCACCAGCAGCAGACAGCCCAGATAGACCACATTCTTGCCGGGGGATCGTGTGATCTGGAATACCGAGGCTTTCACCTGATCAAAGCCCTGCAGCTGCAGCATGACCGGCGCTTCATAGAAAAACGCATCGGCGATCGCATTGGTGGCCAATTGGAGGAAACGGCCATTTTTTTCATCTGCCACCATCGCCGGCAAGCCGTCTTTTTCACGCGCAACCTGCCACAGCTCCCACAGACTGCCGTTAAGTATCTTCATGAAGATGTCCGCAGCCTTTTCTTGCTGGTCTTCCGGCAGCTTGCCAATAAAGCGGGCAATGGCCACATAGCCGGTGGACTCACGGTCACCCATGAACACGTTCAGGCTGCGCGAGGCCGAGGCTTGCAATTGCTCGCGCAGCTGAGCATTCGAGCCGGCACTCAGTGGCACTTTTTCTGCGTAGCGGCGCGCGGCTTTTTCACGCAGGCTGGTATCGGCAAGCGCAGCGCGCAGGCGCAGCCACTCGTTCATCGTGCCTTTGTCGTCGGCCGGGATGCGCAGGTAACGGAACTGCTCGGCGGGCGAATCGCGCAAACCCGCAAGGAAAACTTCCGCGCCGTCGATGGTGACCGGCAGCATGTAGTTGTTGAATTCGCGGGCCTGTCCGTTTTTATCGCGCAGCTTGTACTGCACGCTGGGGCCGACGTTCTTCAGGTCTTTGTTCTTCTTGCTGTTGGCGGCCGAGCCCAGCTGCTCGTCCAGCTTGGCAGAGAATTTTTCATTGAAGCTCTTGCCCTGGTTGACCGCACGCACATCCTGGCCATTGGCCGCTGCCGTATTTTCGACATTGAACGGACGGAAGCCTGACCATTCAATCGTGTACTCAGCACCGGAACTGCCCAGGAGGGGCGTCGACTTGCCGACTTCACCCTCCACCTGAAAGCTCTGATGATTCGCACCCTTCATCGGATGCCCGACCAGCTTCAAACGACTGCCACCATCTTCAAAACTCGACTGATACACCGCGAGACCCTTGTAGACCAGCGGCTCATTCACCTTGATGGTCGCCGGGAAGGTCTTGCCGGTTTCATGATCGGTCACCAGCACTTCGCTGGCGAACAGCTTGGGCATGCCAGTGGGGTAAAAGTCGATAATGAATTTCTGCAGCTGCAGGGTGAAAGGCAGCTCCTGAATCATCACGCCTTCACTCATCGGCAGAATGGTGGTATTGCTGCTTGCGCCCTCGGGAATGAAGGTATTGCCGCGGAAGGTAGGATTGCCGATGCCTAGCCGGTGCTTTGGCGGGATCTCGGCAATGATGCCGTTGCCAATGAAGGGCTGCTTGTCGAACAACCACTGCTGGACACGGATGGGCAGATTGGAATCCAGCAGGCCGCCGACGCAGATGATCACGATGGCGGAATGGGCAAAGATGTACCCCAGCTTGTTTGCAGCGCCCTGCTTCGCGGTGACGAGCACGGAATCGTCTTTCTGGACGAGCTTGACCTGAAAGCCCTCGGCTGCCACACGACGCGCGGTTTCTTGCGCCATCTCGGCGGCACCACCCGCACCCTGCCATTCGACATGATGATGAAAATTGCGTAACGACTGTTCGCGCACCTGATCGCGCCAGCTGCGCATGTCCTTGATCATCTTCGGTGCATTGCGCACGATGCACAGCGAGGTGGAGGTGACCAGAAAGGCCATGATCAGCAGGAACCACCAGGCTGAATACACCGAATAAATCGAGAAACGTGCAAAGATCTCGAACCAGAAGGGGCCGAACTGATTCACGTAATTCGGCATCGGCTCGTTCTGCGTGACCACAGTGCCAATCACCGAGGCAATCGAAATCACGGTCAGCAGACTGATCGCGAAGCGCATTGACGACAGCAGCTCGACGATGTCCGACAGCCAGCGGCGACGGGTCTCTAAAACGATGCCTTCGGTACTCGTGCTCATCTCGAATGCTTGCCTGTCTTGTCTCGGGCACGCGACTGACCGCGTGCTCGCAAAATGAAAAGGGGCGGCATCAGCCACCCCCTTGAATCATCGTCGCTCGTTGTCGACGTTTTTTGATGATCGGAATCTGTCCGGGAGCCTGTCCGGACGACAGATTACTTGAGGCCGGCGATATAGTCTGCCACTGCCTGCATTTCTTCGTCGGACATGCGCTTGCCCACCACGGTCATCTGGGCGCTGTTGGCGCGTGCACCGGTGCGGAAATTGGTCAGCTGAGCGACAGTGTAATCCTGATGCTGCCCGGCGATGCGCGCGAATTGCGCGGGAATGCCAGCACCATTCGGACCATGGCAGCCTGCACAGGCAGGCACATTCTTCTCAGCGATGCCGGCGCGATAAATCTTTTTGCCAAGCTCGACGGTGTTTTTGTTCTTGGCTGCGCCGGGTTGCTGCTTCTGCTGCTCAAGATACGCGGCCAGGTTGCGAATATCGTCATCGGACAGCGCCTTGGCAATACCGGTCATCACCGCATTGTTGCGGGCCGGGCCTTTGAAATCATGCAGCTGCTTCTGAAGATACGCCTCGTGCTGGCCAGCGAGCTTGGGATTTTGCGTGATAGACGAATTGCCGGCGTTGCCGTGGCAAGCCACGCAGGCCATGATGCCGCGTGACGCATCGCCATTGGCGTACAGCGCGCCGCCCTTGTTGGCATCGGCCGGCTGCGCCTTGTTCTCGGAAGCAGAGGCGATCGATGCGAAGGCCAGAGCCGCAATGGAAACGAACTTCACGAACGACGGTAGAGCACGATTCATTCAAACACCCGGGAATTGAAATTGGTTTTCTTGTACTGCGATCCGCTGCTGCCGGTAACGCCGGACCGGATCGCATGAAACAAAGCTGTTTTCAAAGGATTTTGACGTCAATAACAGCCCGGCATTGTACTACAATGGTCGACCTTATCCCGCCCCGATGCCGCTCTGGCAACGATTTATGTCTGTCCTCTGGCAAGCCCGATTCTTCACTACCGTCAACCGGCTCGGCGATTTGCCAAAATATAAAGTCCCCGAAATCGCTTTCGCGGGGCGCTCCAACGCAGGCAAATCCACCGCCATCAATTTGCTGTGCAATCAGAAGAAACTGGCGTTTGCTTCCAAAACGCCGGGGCGCACGCAGCACATCAATTTCTTTTCCATCGGCGGCGCGCACGTAGGCCAGCATCGCAAAGACCCGACCCGCACCGACGAGATACGCGCCTTCCTGGTTGACCTGCCCGGCTATGGCTATGCGGAGGTGTCCGGCTCAGCAAAAGATCACTGGCAAGACCTGCTGGGCCGTTACGTGCAGGTCCGCGAGCCGCTGGTGGCGATGGTGCTGATCATGGATGCACGCCGCCCCTTCACCGAGCTGGATACTCAGATGCTCGAATGGTTTGCCAGCACCGGAAAGCCGATTCATTGCCTGTTAAGCAAGGCGGACAAACTGAACCGCAGCGAAGCCGCTGATGCACTGCGACTTGCACACACGGTGCTGTCAAGTTATGTTGACGAATCTGGCACGCCGCTACCGTTTACGGTGCAGCTGTTTTCGGCAACCAAGCGCATCGGCGTCGACGAGGCGGACGCGAAAATCCGCGAACTGCTCGGCCTGAGCGAAGCGTCCGGGGACGACGCGGCAACCGCTGAACAGAACGCATAAGAAAACGCATAAAAAAACCCTGGAGAAAGGGGAAAGTCTCCAGGGTTCAACGCCGAGCCACCCTCAGGCAGAACGGCCCCGCTCAGGGAGGAGAAGCGGGAGGTGAGGAATCACCCATCAGTCTGAGGGCAGGCGGCACGAAAAGTTCGGAGTTTTCAGTGCCTGTGAAGCGCTGGCAGCAGTGAGGCCATCGCAGGCCCCGGAGCCTTAAGTTCAATTCAACCCTTTGACAGCCATCACCATGTCCACACATCCTCAGCCTCTGTTTCCTGCCGTTCGCATGCGCCGCATGCGTCGCGATGCGTTCTCGCGCGCGATGATGCGCGAGAACCTCGTCACGCCAGCCGACCTGATCTATCCGGTGTTTATCCTCGACGGGAAGAACAAGCGCGAGGCCGTGCCTTCGATGCCAGGCGTGGAGCGTCTGTCCGTGGATCTGCTGCTGCCGGTCGCAGAAGACTGCGTAAAGCTCGGCATTCCGGTGCTCGCGCTATTCCCGGTCATTGATGCTTCACTGAAGACGCCCGATGGCATCGAAGCGACCAATCCGCAGGGACTGGTGCCGCGCGCCGTGCGCGAGCTGAAGCAGCGCTTCCCGGAACTGGGCATCCTGACGGATGTGGCGCTCGACCCCTATACCAGCCATGGACAGGATGGCGTGCTGGATGCGAATGGCTACGTGCTGAATGACGAAACTACACCGCTGCTGGTCAGGCAGGCGCTGGCGCAGGCCGAAGCCGGAGTGGATATCGTCGCGCCCTCAGACATGATGGATGGCCGCATCGGCGCTATCCGCGAGGCGCTAGAAGCGAACCGGCATATCCACACGCGCATCATGGCGTACTCGGCAAAGTATGCATCGGCCTACTACGGCCCCTTCCGCGATGCGGTGGGCTCGGCGGCCAATCTGGGCAAAGGCAGCAAGGCCACGTATCAAATGGATCCGGGCAACAGTGATGAGGCGCTGCGTGAAGTGGCGCTGGATATCGCCGAAGGCGCGGACATGGTGATGGTCAAGCCCGGCATGCCCTATCTGGACATCGTGCGCCGGGTGAAGGATGAATTCCGGATGCCCACCTATGCGTATCAGGTCAGCGGCGAATACGCGATGATCAAGGCCGCCGCGCAAAACGGCTGGGTCGATCATGACAAGATCATGATGGAGGCCATGCTGTGCTTCAAGCGCGCCGGGGCACATGGGGTGCTGACTTATTTTGCTCGGGATATCGCGCGCCTTCTTCGCGGCTAACCGCCGACTCACACATCACTTGCCGACAGGTAAGGCTATTTACGCCTTACCTGTTTTTTTATCTTCCGCGTTCAAACTGGTTTCGTATAAGCGAAACTGTTTGTCAACGCGCGTCCAACTTGAACTTTAGCAGGCTTTTTACCACACACTCTTTGAATAAATTTCAAAAATAATTTCTTTGCGGAACGAAAGGACTGTCAATGAAATCCGATTCAACTGTATACGCTTACCGAATGCCGGAAAATCGATCGGTTGATGATGGTGAATTCAATGAAGATATTCTCGCCAGCAAAAACATCGACATTCAGCTGAAAGATCGCTTCATCCCGGGCGCCGTCGTTTTCATGAGGATACCCGAGGCAGAGTTCAAAGCCGCTTTGCGCGACAAAAGTTCAGGGATCCACTCTTCGGAAGAAACTCGCGAGCATTTCCGTAAGCTGCTGACCTCACAGGGAAACTCGGCAGAAACCGTGGATAAAGCGCTCGCCACAATCGATGACGATTATTCAAACAACAAGGGAAGCGACAAGCGTATACGGCGAGAGCAGAAAAAATCCTCTTCTTATTACGCCGCGCGACTACGGGATATTTCAGCTGACAAACTCAGACAACTCCTCGCCAAACCCACGAGCCAGCCAGAAAAAGAGAAACGCATTCCTGCAAAAACGTTCGAGATTGTGACGGCAAAAGCCATCAATGCCGGCAAATTGCCGCGCGTCAATGAGAACGGCGTTGCCTACACCTATAAAGAAAAAACAAATAAAAGTGGTGAATCAGTTCAGACTGCCTCGAAGCGGACACTATCCGAAAAATCGACAGATGCTTTGCCAGTCAAGCATGGTCGTCATTCCATCACACGCAAAGCGCATATACGCCCAGACAGTCCGGCACTGCGACAATCCTTGCAAACAACGTCGTCTGCTGCGGCGCAAGCCCCTGCGACTACCTCACCCGACGACAGCAACAAGCAGACGAATGGCTCAAATGCCAAGTGAGCTGTTGGCCCGGCGCGCGATCGTACGACCGCACGACCCTGCAACACCAGCGCCCGGCAATCGGACGCTGGTCAGGACAGGCGTTGACCAGCAAGCGGGTACTTATTTATTCGGCTGCGGCGTGATCCGGAGATAAGGACGAGGTGCCGAGTACCCTTTCGGATATTTCTGCTTGATGACCGCTTCATCCTGCACTGACAGCGGAATGATCACATCATCGCCATCTTTCCAATTGCCCGGCGTGGCGACCGTATAACCGTCTGTCAGCTGCAGCGCATCGATCACGCGCAATACCTCATCAAAATTGCGGCCGGTGCTCATCGGATAGGTGATCATCAGACGCACTTTTTTCTTCGGGTCGATGATGAACAGCGAGCGCACGGTAGCAGTCTCTGATTGGTTCGGATGAATCATGTCGTACAGCGTGGATACCGATTTGTCGGCGTCGGCGACAATCGGAAAACCGACGACGGTCTTTTGCGTCTCTTCGATATCCTTGATCCAGTCTTTGTGCTTGTCGGCAGGGTCGACGGACAGCGCAATCGCCTTCACATTGCGCTTGTCGAATTCGGGTTTCAGCTTTGCGGTCAGACCCAGCTCGGTGGTGCAGACGGGCGTAAAGTCGGCCGGGTGGGAGAACAGCACGACCCAGGAGCCGCCGGCCCACTCATGGAAGCGGATCTTGCCTATCGATGAGTCTTGCTCGAAATCAGGTGCGGTGTCGCCAAGTCTTATTGCCATCTGGCCCTCCTCTGGTGAACAGTCAACGCCCACTATAGCCAGCCCAGATGCGGCTGAAAAATACAATCTGGCTCTTTGCTAATAGCGGATGGCTATTTGGCGGGTGGCGCGGGTGGCGCGGCCACCCCGGCCTGCCGGAGAGCATCGAGGAAGCGCTGCGGGTTCTGAAAACCAATCACCCGAGCGGCGCGTAACTCCTGCCCTTGTGGATCAAAAAAGAGGATGCCGGGCGGGCCGAATAGCCCATAGCGCTTGAGCAGCGCCTTGTCATCGGCATCATTGGCGGTGACATCCGCCTGCAGCAGTACCATCTGGTCCATCACAGCGCGTACCTGCGGGTCGGTGAAGGTCAGCTTCTCCATCTCGATGCAGGACACGCACCAGTCGGCATAAAAATCCAGCATCACGGGCTTGCCGCCGGCCGCTGCGATTGCACGATCAAGCTGGTCCGTGCTCTTGACCCGCGTGAATTCTGCTCTGGCGACCCGTTCGCCGGACAAGCCCGCAAGCGGCGCCCAGGGATCACGGCTGCCGGTGGCCAGCCCGGTCCATTGCACCAGACCGAGCACGATGAACACTGCGCCGATAGCTTTCGCGAACAGGCCAAGGCGGGCGCTTCGCAGCAGGAACACGCCATAACCCACGCCCAGTATTCCCCAGCCCAGCATCAGGACCCAGCCGGGAATCAGGGAATTCACCATCCACAGCGCGAGTGCCAGCATCAGCACGCCGAAGAACGGCTTGACTGCCTGCATCCAGTGGCCGGCGCGTGGCAGCAGGGTGCCCGCAGATAGCCCGACCAGCAGCAAGGGCACGCTCATGCCAGCCGCCATGGCGAACAGTGCACTGCCGCCGATGAGCACATCGCGGGTCTGGCTGATATAGACCAGCGCACCCGCCAGCGGAGCGGCCACGCAGGGGCCGACGATCAGGGCCGAGATCGCGCCCATGATGAACACGCCGATCAGCTTGCCGCCCTTTTGTCTTTCCGAGAGCCGGGTCAGCATCAGCTGCACGGAAGCCGGCACTTGGAGCTGATAGATATCGAACATCGACAAGGACAAGACCGCCATCAGCAAAGCGAATGCGGTGAGCAAGGCGGGGCTTTGCAGCGCCGCCGACAAGCCCTCGCCAATCAGTCCGGCAGCAATGCCCAATGCGGTGTAGACCAGTGCCATGCCCAGCGAGTACGCGACGGACAGCATGAAGGCGCGACGGCGGCTGACCTGCACGCCTTCCCCGACGATGATGAACGAGAGTATCGGCACCATCGGCAGCACGCAGGGGGTGAACGACAAGCCGATACCCAGCAGCAGGAACAAGGGCAAGATCACCGACAGGCTGCGGCTGGCCAGCGAAGCTTCGATACGGCCCATCTCGGTGTCAGGCGCTGCGTTGGTCGCGTTCGAGCCAAGGTCGGGCTGCGCTTCGGAGCGCGGCGCACTGGTGCTGGCAGCGGGCCCGGTCACGCCCTGAGGCGACAATCGCGCCACTGATTCCATCGGCGCATAGCACAGGCCTTTGTCCGAACATCCCTGGCTCGCCACTTTGAGTGTGAATGCACCGCTGGCCTCGACAGGAATTGAGATCTCGAGCTGCTTGCGAAAGGTCTCGACGTCTTTGTCGAAGTTGGGATCGAATTTGATTTTTCCGCGCGGGATATCGGTCTTGCCTAGCGTTGCGCCTTCTGCGGTGAACCCCAACCGTTCCCGGTACATGTAGTAGCCGTCTGCGATCTGAAATGTCACCACGATGGTGTTGGTATCGGCCATGCGAGCGCTGAAACGAAACGCCTGCTCGGGCGGCAGAAAATCCTCCTCCGCATGCGCGGAGGAGGGCACTGAGAGCACTGAAAGTACTGAAAGCCCCGTCAGCGCGGTCAGCAGCACACCGGCCAGCCAGCGAAGCAATTTATGCATGGTCATCCGGGGCAGTTCCTGATGAGGTTTCGGTGGCCACCCAGCGAAGATAGGCCGGATGCCCATCGGTGATCGGCATCGCGATCACTTCGGGCAGCTCATACGGATGATGGCTGATGATCGCCTGCTGCAGCTGCGCGTAGTGCCTGCGCGTCGTCTTGATCAGCAAGCTGACTTCATGGGCCTGCTCGATCGCTCCCTGCCAGCGATATACGGATTGAACACCGGGCATCAGATTGACGCAGGCCGCCAGCCGGGATTCGACCAGCACGCGGGCGAGTGATCGCGCCGATTCGGTATCGGGGAGATTGGTCAGCACGAGCAGTACCTGTTCCATGGTGATGCGTATCGTCGGAGGTTTATGTGAGCAAGCGGCGACGGGTTAGCACGGTCGCAACGTAAAAGCCGACAGCGCAGTAGGCCACCAGCACCAGCAAGTGCCCGGCAGGCTCATCGGGCAGCCGACCCAGCAGCAATGGTCGCACAAGCTGCACGGCGGCGCCGAGCGGCAGGAAATCCGTCGCCGCCTGCAGCCAGCCGGGCAGCTGGCGTGCCGGATAGTACACGCCCGACAGGAAAATCATCGGCGTCAGCACCAGGGTGAAGTAATACGTGAAAAAATCATAACCGCGCGCGATCGCATTCATGATCAGCGCAATCGAGGCGAAGGTCATCCCCACCAGAAAGAGCACGAAAGGCACCAACAAGGTCGTCGCATGCAAGCCGATGCGCAGCATAAAGAGCACGACAAGAATCGCCAGACCGGAAATCATGGCCTTGCTGGCTGCCCACAGCATCTCGGCCAGCACGATATCGTCCAACTCGATCGGCGTGTTCAGCAGGGATTCCCAGGTCTTTTGCACATGCATTCGCGAGAACGCTGAATACAAGGCTTCGAAGGAGGCGGCCATCATCACCGACATCGCAATCGATCCGCTGGCCAGAAACTCGATGTAGGGTATGCCGTCGATCTGCTGCAACAGACTGCCGAGTCCATAGCCGAAGGCGATCAGCGTGATCAGGGGCTCGGCGATATTGCCAATCACACTGGCGACAGCCAGCTTGCGCCAGACAAGGAAATTGCGACGCCAGATAGGCACGAAGCGCAGGCTGAACGAAGGGAGAAGATACCGTCGGGATGTCATGTTCATTGCCTCAGTCCCGCATCTCGCGTCCGGTTAGCTTGAGAAACAGATCCTCGAGATTCGCGGGTCTGTGCAGATAGCGCAGCCCGGTCACTCCTGCAAGACTCTGCAATAGAGGCTCGGCATGGCGAACGTAGCAGAACACGGTATCGCCACTGATTTCCAGCCGATCTGCCATCGTTCGTGCCTGCTGCGCCCAGACGTGGACATCTTCGCCGTAGACCTCCAGCACCTGTGGCTCAATGTATTTCGCGATCAATTCGTGCGGCACGCCTTCGGCGATCATGCGCCCGTGGTCGATCACGGCCAGACGGTCGCACAAGCGCTCGGCCTCATCCATGAAATGCGTGGTCAACAGGATGGTCTTGCCGGCGGCAAGGAGGGTTTTCAGACGCTCCCAGATCAGATGTCGGGCCTGAGGATCCAGACCGGTAGTCGGCTCGTCCATGAAGATCAGATCTGGATCGTTCACCAAGGCGCGCGCCAGTGTCAGACGGCGTTTCATCCCGCCTGAGAGTTCGCCTATTCGCGCATTGCGTTTGGCGGTGAGGCTGGCGAAGTCCAGCAGCCATGACAATCGTGCCTGTATCTCGCTGTCGCGAAGGCCGAAGTAACGACCATAGACCTTCAGGTTTTCTTCGACCGTGAAATCAGGATCCAGGCTGTCCATCTGCGGCACAACGCCGACCCGCATGCGCGCCAATCGCGCATCGGCTGGCACGGCGTGTCCGACGAGTGAAATCTGCCCCTGATCTGGCGCCGCCAGGCCAAGGCAGAGCTTCAGGGTGGTGGTCTTGCCGGCGCCATTCGGACCGAGCAGGCCATAGCACTCGCCCCGCCGCAAGCTGAACGACAGCCCGTTGATCACATCGATGCGCGCATCCCCCTCACCATAAGATTTGCGCAGTTCGGTAACGCTGAGGATGGCCATGAATAATGAGCGGTCTTGAGCTGTCAGATTGAGCTCGTGATGGTGCCACAAAGCGCGCCAGCATTCTGCGCTCAGAAAGCACAAAAGCCAGGCGAGCCTGGCTTTTGCAACAGAGTTAGCTGAACCGGCTTAGGCGGCAGCGGCTTCGCCTTCGACATGCTCGGGGCGGTCGACCAGTTCAACATAGGCCATCGGCGCATTGTCGCCGACGCGGAAACCCATTTTCAGGATGCGCAGGTAACCGCCATTGCGGTTCGCGTAACGCGGGCCGATCTCGGCAAACAGCTTGACGACGATCTCGCGGTCACGCAGACGGTTGAACGCGAGGCGCTTGTTGGCCAGCGTGTCGGTCTTTCCCAGCGTGATGATGGGCTCGATGACACGGCGCAGCTCTTTGGCCTTGGGCAGCGTGGTCTTGATCGCTTCGTGGCGCAGCAGCGAAACGGTCATGTTGCGCAGCATCGCGAGGCGATGCGACGACGTGCGGTTCAGTTTACGGAGTCCGTGACGATGACGCATGGTAGTTCCTTTTCAGAGTTTTCATTCCAGCTCTTCTATCGACGGGCCGAAGCTTCTTTCTGCGAAGCTTCGGTACTGCGCGGGCCGGTAAATAATGTGGATAAAGTCGGAGAGCTTCTCCGGATTACTTCTCGAGACCTGCAGGCGGCCAGTTCTCGAGCTTCATGCCCAGCGTGAGACCACGCGACGCAAGCACTTCCTTGATTTCGTTGAGCGACTTGCGGCCCAGGTTCGGCGTCTTCAGCAGTTCGTTCTCGCTGCGCTGGATCAGGTCGCCGATGTAATAGATGTTTTCGGCCTTCAGGCAGTTCGCGGAACGCACAGTGAGCTCGAGATCGTCGACCGGACGCAGCAGGATAGGATCGACGGTCGGAGCGCGCGACGGCGCTTCTGCGGCCGTCTCGGTGCCTTCCAGTGCAGCAAATACATTCAGCTGATCAACCAGCACGCGTGCCGACTGGCGAATCGCTTCTTCCGGGGTGATCACGCCGTTGGTCTCGATATTCATCACCAGCTTGTCGAGGTCGGTGCGCTGTTCCACACGCGCGGATTCGACCGAGTAGGAAACGCGCTTCACCGGCGAGAACGACGCATCGAGGATGATGCGACCGATGGTCTTGTTCGCATCTTCCGACAAGCGACGGACGTTACCGGGCACGTAGCCGCGGCCTTTTTCAACCTTCACCTGCATGTCGAGCTTGCCGCCCGGGGTCAGGTGCGCGATCACGTGATCAGGATTGATCAGCTCGACGTCATGCGGCAGATCGATGTCCGACGCCAGCACGGCGCCTTCGCCTTCCTTCTTCAGGGTCAGCGTGACCTCATCACGGCTGTGCAGCTTGAACACGACGCCCTTCAGGTTCAGCAGGATGTCGACCACGTCTTCCTGAACGCCGTCGAGCGACGAATATTCATGAACGACGCCGGCGATGGTCACTTCGGTCGGCGCGTAGCCGACCATCGAGGACAGCAGCACGCGGCGCAGTGCGTTGCCCAGGGTATGACCGTAGCCACGCTCAAACGGCTCCATCACGACTTTCGCGTGACCGAGTCCGAGCGGCTCGACTTCAATGATGCGGGGCTTTAAGAGATTGTTTTGCATGAATGTCCTTTCAATACCCTCGGCTCGTTACACCGATAAGGCTGATGGCATATCGAAAGGCACTGGCGCGATGAACGCCAGTGCCGGGGAAATTATCGTGAATACAATTCGACGATCAGGGACTCGTTGACTTCCTGATTGAAATCAGAACGGTCCGGCAGGGTCTTGAGCGAGCCTTCCATCTTCTTGGCGTCGACCGACACCCAGATCGGGAAACCGGTTTGCTCGGCCAGCGACAGCGCTTCGGCGATACGAACCTGCTTCTTGGCCTTCTCGCGGACAGCAACGACATCACCCACCTTGACCTGATAAGACGGAATGTTCACCACGTTGCCATTGACGGTGATTGCCTTGTGCGACACCAGCTGACGGCCTTCGGCGCGGGTCGATGCGAAGCCGAGGCGATACACCACGTTGTCCAGACGGGATTCGAGCAACTGCAGCAGGGTCTCACCGGTGTTGCCCTTGCGACGGTCGGCTTCAGCGAAGTAGCGGCGGAACTGACGCTCCAGCACACCGTAGATACGCTTGACCTTCTGCTTTTCACGCAGCTGGTTGCCGTAGTCGGAGGTACGGGCGCCGGAAGTGCGGCCATGCTGGCCGGGCTTGGAATCGAGCTTGCACTTGGATTCCAGCGAACGGCGCGCGCTCTTCAGGAACAGGTCGGTGCCTTCACGGCGGGCGAGTTTGGCTTTGGGTCCGATATAACGTGCCACGTTTTTTCCTTTTTCAGTGACGCCCCGACAGCTCGGCTGTCAGGCGCTAGTCTGGTCTGCGTGCTACCAGACGGTGGTCTTCAGAACAAAACCCGCCTCTGAGGCGGGTCACCTGCGGTTACTACAAAAAACGGCTTAGATACGACGACGCTTCGGCGGGCGGCAGCCGTTGTGCGGCACCGGCGTGACGTCCTGAATCTGGGTGATCTTGATGCCGAGGCTGTTCAGCGCGCGAACCGCGGATTCACGGCCGGGGCCGGGGCCCTTGATGCGAACCTCAAGATTCTTGACGCCGCACTCGACTGCGACCTTGCCAGCCGCTTCGGCAGCGACCTGGGCTGCAAACGGCGTCGATTTGCGCGAGCCCTTAAAGCCGGCACCACCCGAAGTCGCCCATGACAACGCATTGCCCTGACGATCGGTGATCGTGATGATGGTGTTGTTGAACGAGGCGTGGATATGCGCGATACCTTCGGC
>JACCDH010068956.1_pt1 | contig 37246 bp, 35 predicted proteins | sample 7442481 | NCBI WGS metagenome assembly JACCDH01 (sample SAMN15323433, study PRJNA562643) | freshwater metagenome | isolation source: river surface water | place: USA:Blue River Watershed | collected 2017-08-15 | reverse complement strand
GATGACCCGCGTCGTCGACGACGGCGATATCAACCAGCCAGTTGTTTGCTTTGGCCTCGGCGATGGCACCCGCGATGATCTTGTTCGCTGCCTCCAGGCTGAGTGTTTTACGATCGATTACCTGCGCGTGCGCCGTGAGCGTGACAAAAATAAGCGCAGACGAGGCGACAAGTCGCCTGAGGGGTGTGGTCATCACGGAGTGTCTCCTGTTGTGTGCGCGGATATACCAGCGCTTTGTTATTGAGATTTCCTCCCTCCACTATAACTCAGTTGGCGGTTTTCAAACGATAGTTTGGCATGAATATCATATTGAATATCATATTGAAAACCCCGCAGCAAACCATCTGCAAGATCGCGAGCTCGTCTGGCTCGCGGCTTCAACTCAGATACTGATATGACCGCCCAACTCGACCGCGTGGTCTTCCGGAATTTTGTAATAATCCGTCGCGCCGAGCATCATCCTGTGCAGCAAAATGAACAAGCCAAAGAACCAGGAGGTTCCCTCGCGGGCAACTACTTTTTCTTTGCCAATGAAGAATGAGATCTCCATCAAACTGAAATGAAATTCCCTGACCCGCAACAGCGCCAGCGCGCGCGGAATATCGGGTTCTTCCATGAATCCGTACTTCACGATCACGGAGTGAAAATTATGCTCAAGGTGCGTGACGTGCACGCGATCGTTGTCTTCTACGTAGGGTATGCTGTCCACCTGCATGCGCATCAGTAGCACTCGCTCATGCAATACACGGTTATGTTTGAGGTTGTGCAGCAGCGCCATCGGCACAATATCGTCGTGTGGCACCATGAAAATGCCGGTTCCTTTCACCCGTTGCGTGCTCTGCGCAGATAACTTGGATAAAAAATCCTTGAGCGGTACGGCATCACGCCAGCGCGCCTCCAGCAAACGATCGCGTCCACGTATCCAGGCAATCATCACCATCAGGGTCACCGAGGCCACGGCCACTGGCAGCCAACCGCCATCGAAAAACTTGAACAAATTGGCCGACAGGAAAAACACATCGATGGCGAACAAGATGGCAAACAACGGAATGAAAATCGCCTTGTTCCAGCCGCGAATCACAATCATGCAGAAGGCCGCTAGCACGGTATCGATCGCCATCGCCCCCGTGACCGAGATGCCATAGGCCGATGCCAGACTTTCCGAGCTTCTGAAGGTCAGTACCAGCAGCACCACGCCGCAGAACAAAATAATGTTTACCTTCGATACATACACTTGCCCGATTTCATCCGCCGAGGTGTGCCGAATGCGAATACGCGGTATGTAGCCGAGTTGAACCGCCTGATTCGCAATCGAGAAAGCACCGGAAATCACCGCCTGCGAGGCAATGATGGTCGCCATGAAAGCCAGCAGCAGCAAAGGTACCAGCGCCCACTCGGGCGCAAGTCGGTAGAAGGGATTATCGAGCGCCGATGGATCGCGGATCAGCAAAGCACCCTGTCCGTAGTAATTCAACAGCAACGCCGGGAACACCAGAAAAATCCATGCACGGCGTATGGGCTGCAAACCAAAATGACCCATATCAGCATAAAGCGCCTCGCCACCGGTCACCGACAATACGACCGCGCCCAGAATGGCAATTGCCACACCCTGGTGGTCAAGCAAAAAGTGGAATGCCACCAGTGGATTCAGCGCCGCAAACACTGCCGGATTTGCGGCAACTTCCGCCAGCCCTAGCACCGACAGCGCCACAAACCACACGACCATGATCGGACCGAACACAAAGCCTACCTTGGCGGTGCCGAAGCGCTCAACCGCGAACAACGCTGAGATCAGCGCCAGTGCAATGGGCACGATATACGGTTGAAGTGATGGCGCGATGATGTTCAAGCCCTCGACCGCGCTTAGCACGGAAATTGCGGGGGTAATCATGCTGTCGCCGAAAAACAATGAGGCACCCAAAGCACCTGCCCCGATCACCAGCCAGCGAGCTTGCGCATGATCGCCAAGCTTGGCCAGCACCAGCGCCGTCAGGGCGAAGACGCCGCCCTCGCCGTGGTTATCTGCGCGCATGATGATCATCACGTACTTGAGCGTGACGACAATTAACAGCGCCCAGGTAATCATCGACAAGATGCCCAGCACCGCCGGCTCTAGCGAGCCACCATGACTCGCGGAGGCTTCTACGGCCACTTTCAACGCATACAGCGGAGAGGTTCCGATATCACCGAACACGACGCCCACCGCTCCCATCATCAGGAGCAGCAAGTTCTTATGGGGGTGATGATGGTGATGTTTCGACGACATGAGCGGCGCTCCTGATTGGGATGAATTTGTCTAACGATTGTTTCGGTTCAACCAGCAGCGTCTGCTCAGTGACTTCATGCACTGGAAAAACTCAGCTCTTGTGGCGAACGGTTTGCTATAAAATTTCCAAATTGCATCATCCCGGGAATCGCATAAGCACCGAATAAAAATAGACTGACAGTGAGCTGACAATTCCTCGGAGAAGCTCTTGCAAAATGAGCATCGCAAGTTAGCCCCAACGCCGCTAGGGGCTTTTTGGTAGAGCTGCCGAGTACTGCCCTAGCGTGAGATATCAGCGTTGACCAAGATCTGGCCTTTGAGTAAAACCCCTGCCTCGCCGGCCGGCATACGCTGGCCGGCATTGCTGATCTGGACGATCGCATGGGCGTTGCTATTCCTGCTCGATCCCCTGCTTGATCTGGCCAACTTGTCGATGTTGCTGCTGCTGGGCTCGGTCGCCGCCAGTCTTTGGCTGACCCCCGCCTACTCGATCGCCGCGTCCACCGTGTTTGTGGTGGCGTTCAACTGGTGCTTCATCCCCCCTCGTAACAGCTTTCATGTCGCACTGGACAAGCACCTGCTGCTGCTCGTCACGATGGTGGTGGTCAATGGACTGATTGCGGCTTTGATGGTGTTGCAGCGTCAGGCGGCGATCAAAGTCAGCAACCATCAGCAGCGGACGACCTTTTTGACCTCGGTGTCACATGATTTCCGTACACCGCTGTCAACCATCATCGGTATCGCGTCTTCGCTGCAGGAAGACTTTCGTCTACAAGGTGATCAGCGCCACTTGCATCAGATGTCGGTGATTCTTGAGCAATCGAACCAGCTGAACCGGATCACTAACAATGTGCTCCAGTTGGTGCGGCTCGACGAAAAAGCCCTCGATCTGAAAAAAGACTGGGAATCGGCCGAAGAGATCATCGGTGCTGCCGTACATTTGTGTCGGCAGCGTGTTCCGGGCCGCACCATTGAAGCAGGCGTACCTGAGAAACTACCTTTGTTGTGGTGTCACTCGCTGCTGATTGTGCAGCTGCTGGAAAACCTGATCGATAACGCAATCAAGTACAGCCCGCCGGATCAGCCGGTTCGCGTGACTGCTGTCAAAGACGGCAAGCACATCGCTTTTGCCGTGACAGACAAGGGACAGGGTGTCGCGCCAGAACTTAGCAAGACGATTTTCGAGGCTTTCGAGCGCCTCGAGCCTGAGCGGCTTCAGCAGTGGCAGGTGCAGGACCCAACAGCGAGAGGCGTCGGTATTGGACTTACCCTATGCCGGGCAATCACGATGGCGCATCAGGGCAGCATTACCCTGACCGCGCAGCCCGGTCAAGGATCGACTTTTACGGTGCGGCTCCCGATACGTGACAATCTCAGCACGCCGCGCGAGGTCTGAACGCATGCACGCGCATATTCTGCTGATTGAAGATGACCCCGACCTGCGTGCCACGCTCATCGATGCGCTGCAAAGAGCAGGCTACCAGACATCCACCGCCGCCAGCATCAGGGAATCCAAAGCCTTGATCGCCGCTCAGATGGCGCGGCGCGTTCATCACGGTGCGTCGTCCATTGATCTGGTACTGCTTGATCTGAGCCTGCCGGATGGGTCCGGAAACAGCTTGCTGTCGACCTTGCAGCGAGATTTGCAGGCAGCAGTGATCGTGATTTCCGCGCCATGAGGACGACACCAAGATCGGCCTGCTCGATGAGGGCGCCGAGGATTATCTGGTCAAGCCCTTCAGTGTCGGCGAGCTGCTAGCGCGCGTAAGAACCGTCCTGAGACGTGCGCCTCGGCTAATGGAATCAGACAGCCGCGTGTATATCAAAGACCGTCTGACCATCGATCGCGACAAACAGCTGGTGACACGGGACGGTCAGTACCTGCACCTGACACGCACCGAGCTCAGTCTGTTGCTGCAACTGGCGACTAATCCGGGCAATGTCTGCACGCACAGGCAATTGCTGCGACAGACCTGGGGGTCTGAATATGTCGAGCATACGCACTACCTGCGCATTTACATGGGACAGCTGCGCGAGAAGCTCGAGCCTAATCCGGCTGACCCGACGATCATCCTGACTGAAACAGGCATTGGTTACCGGCTCGCCGAGCCCGATCAGTGAGACGATCCCGTCCATCATCACCGCTCGCCCTGGGCTCTTTATCGCGGCGTCGATAGCATTATGAAAATCAAAACGATAAGTGGCTACTGAAGGCTGATTTTCAGTGCAGAAATTAAACTGTTTTTATAATCACCCTCAGGTACACTTGTTCGCACAAAATAATATTTCCGATACGACGGAAGGAAATGCCGTGCATCGATATCGTCTGATTGGACTACCCGTCCTGGTGGTCTGCCTGGGAAGCCTTCCCGCGCACGGCGCTCAAAATGATCAACTGCCCACCGATCTCGTTGCGCTTCCTAATGGCGCGGTCAATGTCGCGCTTTACGCCTCCCAACAATCGCTAAGCGGCCCGTGGATGGGCGGCGCGAAACTGCGCCCCGGTGAGGGATCGACTGATCTCTCTGTCCTCCGTCTGAATCGTCATTTCTCACTGGGCGAAGGGGACAAATACACGATCGCTCCCGTGATCGTGCTGTCTGCCGTGAATGCAGAGGTCGACAGAACGTTAGCGCCGCTCCCGCTCAAAGGGCTTCAAGCGTCCGGTATGGGCGATGTTCGTCTCGGTGCTGCTTTCTGGTTCCACAAGGATGACACGCTTCGCGAGTATGCCGCGGTCAGTGCGTTCGTGTCACTGCCAACGGGTGACTACGATAGCGCCAGGACGATCAATCCCGGAGAGAACCGGACAAAGATTATTCTCTCCGCAGGTTGGATGCAGCAACTCGGCCGCCAATGGGTTCTTGATCTGATTCCGGAGGTCGCGATTTTCGGTGACAACACCCGCTACCAAACTAACCGCCGCCTCAGTCAAGACACGGCCTATGCAATGACAGGCGTGCTGCGCTACAAGGCCACGCCCACGCTGCATTGGTATGGCAGCGCACAGTTGAACCGGGGCGGTGGCACGAAGGTTGATGGCATTCAAAGAGCCGGTGGTGGTGCGCCGGAAAACACACGCCTTTCAGTCGGTACGATTCTTTTCGGCAGCAACAACCACATGCTGCAACTGCGCTATTCACGCGATGTGCAAATCGAGAATGGATATCGCAACCAGGGCGAGGTGGGCATCCGGTGGTCAACGGTCTTCAACTAGTGCGCTGAACCGAACTACTCAAAACAACTTAGGCTTGACGCCTGTCTGAACACTGGTACGGCGCAGAATGAGCAATGCCGCCTCGCGCCGATCCAGCAATGACAGCAATCGTATGTCTGCCTGTCTGGCGTGACGATAAGAGGCCTCCGATACGGGCACGCCATAGGCCTTCAGCTGATCCAACTCATCAATCAAATCTTCAATTCGGGTAATGCGCGTCATGCCGCTTCCCTGTGTTGATTCTTGCTCTTGGTTTTTTACACGGAGCGATCAATTCGCTGACTTGTCGCCGGCTGATCCGGCAGATGCACCAGTCCACCGCGATCGTAGATCAGCTCACGATAGACTTCGCCCGATCCCCCGTCAGACAGAGTGACCCTCATCGAACTGCTGCTCAAGTCCACATCGAAGGACATCCTCGCCCACGATATCGATGATTCAGTGCTGGCCACTCTCGACGGAACGGATCCCCGGTCATCAGGCCTGGGCGCACGATTGATCTCTGTGCTGACTCCCGTCACGGTCCGGTATGCGACCGGGGCCATGACTGGCAGAGGAAAGCTGGGGGTAACAACTCGCATGACCAATTGCTCAATTCACCACTGCACGAACAGCCAGTAGCCGTTTGCAGTCAGCAGCAGGCCCACGAGGCCGGTCACTGTCGACACATGCAGCATGCGCATGGAGCGATACAGCACACCCCAGAATGCCATCCCGAGACCCAGCAGTATGATCGACTGCGCGTAAACGAACCATTGCTGCCGTTCAGCCGCTACGGCACTCGCACCCTGATGCTGCTGCGAGACTGCCACCAGCTCTTGCTTGCGGCGCTCCAGAAATTTGTCTGCTTTCTCGCGGTCCGAAAGCTCCGCTACGCCGACCATTGCGCCGGCCTCGGCATACGCCACGCCGGATGCCGCAGCAGAACCTGCCGCACGGGTCACACCAGCGGGTAGCTGTTCTCCGGCGAGCACGACCGCACCAGGAGAGACGCGATACACCGACTGCTGCACGACGGTCATCTGATGCACCGTGTGTGCGTCGGTCGCCAGATTCTGGTGAGTGATAAACGCTCGCTCGGCCACGGACTCCCCGACCAGAGTGGTGCCATAGGTAAGAAACAACGCTGGCAGCAGAGCAGCGCTCCATTGCCGAAGTCTGCGATTCAGATTGGCTTCTTCTTTGTTCGCCAGTGGCGGGCTCTCGCTCATGATCGGTCCTCCCAGATCTGCCCCGAACAGCATCTGCTCGGAGTCCATCCATTGCGTTATGGTTTTAGGTTCTTCTGCGACTTCTGGGCTGACTGGCGCCGGAAAACGCTCCCGGCGCTCGATCGGCACCACCGGCAATGGCGGCAGACGGCTGGCGGCGATAATGGATTTCGTTGCCAGCATCGCCTCGACATAGCTCTGTATCGTTTGTGTCCGCTCGATGATGGAGAGCGCACGATCCGAGATCTCGTCCTCTAGCCAAGGACCACGCCCTGCCTCACCCGGCTCCTCGTCAAACGACTTCCGGTCGTCAATGTAGTTCTTGCCACTCGGCGGGGCATCCGCATCGGATATCTCTCTATGCTTTCCTGGCGTATCGGCGTCTTGCCAGTGAGGTCCCTTCTGGCTGCCGGACGCGTCTTGATGACGCCGGCCATCAGCTGCCCCGGCATCCTGATCGGCACGCAGATCGGAAGGTCCCTCGCTCTGGCGGCGATCAGCCTCTGATGAGCCATCGGCGTCGCGTGCGGTCCGAAGATCCGCTGGCCCGTCGGCATCGCGTGCGTTCCGCAGATCGGAGGGACCATCGCTGCTACCTGCTTTGCGACTAGGCGATCCGTCGGCGTCGCGGGCCTGGCGAAGGTCAGAAGGCCCGCCGGTGTCGCGCTCGGTTCGCAGATCAGAAGGTCCGTCAGCGTCGCGCTCGGTTCGCAGATCAGAGGGTCCGCCGGCGTCGCGTTCGGCTCGAAGATCGGCGGGCCCGCCGGCGTCGCGCTCAGCGCGCAGGTCGGAAGGACCCCCGGCATCGCGCGACCTGCGAGGATCGGAGGGTCCTTCGTCACGCCCTGCTTTGCTGTCGCTGCCGAAGCCCTCGGCATCACGAAAAGCACGCAGATCATTCTGTGCCTTATCGCGCGCGATGGTCTTGCTCTCCGCCTCATCATCCGGTTTGCTGGCGCTTCGCTGCAGCGATTCCACCGACACGTCGCCATCCATCTGCTGCCTGAGGTCATCGATGTTGTCCCGCATCGTGGTCGAGATCATCGATTCGAGCTTGGCGGCATCCTTTGGCACCGCATTAGATGTCACGGCACGCTTGTCCTTGCTCTCGCTGCCCGGATCACCGGTTTCTTCTTCCCAGGTGCGTTTGCGCTCGAAGACGACGCCCTCTTCGCGAGGCCGGCTCTGGCTGCGAGGTGCTGGGACAGCCGTTTCATTCGCTCTGCTCGTCCTGCCCTCGGTCGGCACATCGTTCTTGAGCCCGATGACATTCAGATAGCCACCAATGCTTTTAGGATCGAGTTCGAATGCGGCGACCATCCTCCGGAATAGCTGGTGCTCAGCATTCGCAACCACACGATCGGACATCATCGTGTCGCAAGCATTCAGCAAGATGCATAAGCGCTGCCGCTCATTCAACAGGCTGGTGACAGAGGACAGAAATTTTGCGGCATTGATCTGTCCTACGTAACGCAGGCTGGCTTTCAGCAAGGTCGGGGAAACGGAGCCCACTGCATTCAGGCGACCAATTTCTTCTTCCGACATCGAACCATCGGCCGACATCATGTAGAGCATCGATATCAGCAGGGCCATCGGTGGCGTTATCGCACCAGCAGCCGGCACGATACTGAAGTCACCCAGAACCGATGTCGTATCCTTGATCGAGATGACGTCGTAGTAAGACTGAAAGCTGGACTGAGAATGTCCTAGCGCGCCCATCAGTTGTTCAAACAGCGCCAGCTCTGCCGCCGACAGCTGGCCGTCCGCCATCAGCGAATCGCAGACATTCAGCAGCAGGCAAAGCCTTGCCTTGGCATCGAGCAGCGGCGGTGCAGCCGCGAGAAACTGTTCAAGACTATGCGTCTCGACATAGGCGATGGCGCTGTGCAGCGTATCCTCGTCGGCGCCGATCACTGATTGCAGCTGGCTGCTTTCGCGCTCCGAAATTTCGCCATCAACGGCCATCATGTACAAGATAGCCGATACAATCGCCAGATAGGGTGTCAGCCGAGTCTCTTGTGGCGAGGAGGCGCTTTTGGATTTACGCCCGCCGGTCAGGGCCTTGAACAGATCTGAGGATCCCATCGCAGGCTCACCATGCCTTTGCGAACCCGCGGGCAGTCGAATCGCGCTTGCCGGGCAGATAATCGCAAGAATCAGGATTGGAAATCAGATTTCTCATGGTAGACACGGTACCCCTGAGAAGGACCCCACCGGATGACGATCGCGTAATCTGCAAATTAAATGACAGGATTGTCACGACCAGATACGACCTGAATTTCTCCGTCCGAGCACTGGGTTACAAAAAAGCAAATCAACAGCGAATCAGCCCTTATTTGCACCCTGAAAAGTATCAACAATGTCATTGAAGGTGCGGGTAATCCAACTAAGATGAAGCCTCAACGGGAATGGGATCCATCGCAATAACGGGCGGTGCGACGCGACGTACAGATTGCTTGTCAGATAAAAAATAAATGCCTGCCTCCGCTTCCAAACTGCTACTGGTCGAGGACGAGATCCGCATCGCGGAATTCGTCATTCCCGATTTGCAGGCGGCCGGATTTCAGGTCACGCATGTAAAGGACGGCGCGAATGGCCTGACCGCCATACTCGGTGGGGAGCATGACCTGGTCATCCTGGATGTCATGCTGCCGATACTGGACGGATTTGAGGTGCTGGCCAAAGTGAGGGAAATGAATAACCCTATCCCGGTCATCTTTCTCAGCGCACGTAGCGAGTTGCCGGACCGTTTGCATGGCTTTCAGATCGGCGCCGATGATTACCTTCCCAAGCCCTTTTTTGTCGAAGAATTGATCGCACGCGTACGTGCCGTTATTGCCCGCAAGGCGGGCCGCGTCAGCGACGAGATCGTGGTAGGCGATTTTTCACTGAACAAAGTGAATCATCAGGCAGTGTGGAAAGGTACTGTCACCCAGCTGAGCCAGCGCGAATTCAGTCTTGTTGAATGCCTGATGCGCTCGCCCAACCGGATCTTCTCACGCCAGCAAATCTTGAAAAACGTCTGGGGCATTAACTTTAACCCTGAAACCAATGTCGTGGATGTGTGCATACAGCGCATCCGTAAAAAACTGAATCGGCAGGCCAGCGAAGGGAAATCTTTCCCTATCGAGACCATACGCGGTGTGGGGTATCGGTTCAGCCTGGAGGACGACGATTGAAAAAATCGTTTCACTTACACCTCTTTATCCGCATTTTCATTGCGACTGCAGTGATCATCTACGCGAATCGGATACTCGCGCAATACCTGACGACGCGCCACCTGCATGAGCGAATAGAGCAGAGTATTGCCCAGACGCTGGAGAAGTGCCAGAACGAGGCCGCTAATGCCAACGTGTTCTTGCTGTGTGCAGCGCGGGGCAACCGCGGCGATGCGCTGAGTAGTGTCAGCGAGTATTATGTGCTGTGCGAACCACAAGACGTACACAGCGCTCCCGAGGAGGATTTGCCGTGTATGCAAGCGCGGCAAACCACGCCCTCGCAATACAGTGCGCTGGAGACGGTCAGCGACACCGTGCAAATGAGCCGCCTGACCATTGATCATGAAGAATGGCTAGCCTTCTCGCTGTTGCAGTTCCCAGACAAAGCGCGGGTGATGATACGTCCCGCCGACATCACGCATTATGTGAACAGCATCTGGAACCTTCGCGACCGGATCCTGATTTACGTTCTGCCAGTGATCATCGCCATGCTGACGGCGCTCACGCTGTTCATGACTTGGTCGGTGATGCGGCCCATACGGCAATTGGAAAAATCACTTATCGGCATGACTTCCCGCAATCTCGATAAGCCGCTCGACCTGCTTCCTCCGTATCGCGAATTCAATCACTTTGTGACGGTCTTTGAAGAGTTGCGTGAGCGCCTGAACGAGAGCTTCCTGCAGACGCGACGTTTCGCAGCAGATGCATCGCACGAACTAAGAACGCCACTGACCATATTACGGGGTAACTCGGAGCGACTGATCGCCGAACTGCCAACTGGCTCGGAAGCACAAGTCCGCATGCGTCTGATCGGTGATGAAATCGAGCGCCTGATCGAGATCACTGAAAAACTGCTACTGCTGTCCCGTGCGGATGCCAGCAGCATCCGCCATGACATGCATTCGGTATCATTATCGGATCTTGTCACTGAGCTGGCGCATGATGCGATCACCTTCCAACCCACGCTAAAAATTGATATGCACGTGGAGCCGGACATCCACTGGACATGCGATCAAAGCCTGATACAGCAGCTGCTCTATAACCTTTACACCAATGCAGCAAAATACAATGCCGCCAATGGTTGGATCAGGTTCTCGCTGATACGAAAACACGATAAGTTTCAGCTGACAATTGAAAATACCTGCGATAACATTCCCGCCGATCTGAACGAGCGAGCGTTTCAGCGCTTCTACCGCGGTGATGCCGCACGAGGGCGGCAAGTGGATGGGGTTGGCCTTGGCCTAAGCCTCTGCCTGGAAATCGCCAGAATGCATTCAGCGCAGCTTAGCCTGCAGATCACGCCTCAAAAAACGGTCATCGCAATGCTTGAAGGAACGCTGCAGCCCTCAGCACATTGAGTTCATGCGTCAGCCTGCTGCTCAATCAATTTCAGCGCAATTGTAGTAAGCGATGTAATCCACCGGGCTATCAACGAATCCGTGCTCCCTAACCAGCTTGAGATCGTCGATCACGAAAATGGCATTGACAAAGCGCGGGGGGAAAGTTTTTCCGCTCACCGTCAATTCTTCGCTTTTGTAGGACTTCTTGAAAAGCCGCTGTTTGGCATCGAGCTTCCAGCCACGGTCTATCTTGAAGTAGACCGGGCGCTCATCACCATCCGCAGTGAATCGAACCACCGAACCGAATTTGCGGAAACCATCGTACCGACATTTGTAGGTCGCCCGATACGTGTTCAGATCTTTTCTGTCTCTGGGGTAGTTGTAAGCTGCCGCCGGCACTGTAACGACAAGCAATGCCAGCAGAGCACCGCGGACGGCCCTGACCGACCTGGCGGGTTTCGTCACAACGCGGGCTATCGGCATAAACGAAGACAACCAGCAAATCACGCAGTCATGCCCGGCAGCTTACTGACGCATCAGAAGCCCTCTTCAACGCTCTTGGGCTTGAAATATACGCATCGCACACTTCGCACATCTTCGCTCTTCTGGATGGCGGTTGCCGCGACCTCGCAATCTTCGCGACTCAGATGATTGGACACACTGACTTCCTCTTGCAAAGAAATCAGAAAAACGATCAATCCGAACATTTAACTCTCCTCGTACATCATTTTTTTCGATTATATCTTCAAGAACTTGTCTCGTCGGGCTGGCGGCACATAGCCCGCCGGCAAGCGGCACCGGCGGGCAAGCCAGCGTCCGCGCCGCCAGCGATGCCAGCACAGCCAGCGACCTGACAAAACAGGTAGCAAGTATCCCACAATCAGGTCCGCCCTCTGAAAAGGCGGATGCTCATGCGACCGCTTTTCGCCGCCCCAGCAGCCAGCTCATCACGGGCCACAGCACCACCACCAGCGTACCCAGTGCCAACCACATCGCGATAGGCCGCGTGAAGAAGACGAAAGGATCGCCATCGGATTTGATCATCGACGTCACCAGATTTTCTTCGAGCATCTTACCGAGCACGACACCAAGAATTGCAGGCGCCACCGGAAAACCGTTCTCCTCCATCACAAAGGCCACCAATCCGAAGAACAGAATCAGCACCACACCCAGCACGGAGTTTGTGACGGCGAACGAACCGACGATACAAAACAGCAGAATGGTCGGCATCAGAATATTACGAGCGACTCTCAGCACCTTGGTCGCCATCCTCACAGTCAGCCAGCCCAGTGGCAGCATGATCAGATTCGCCAGCAGGAAGACAATGAAAATGCCGTAGATGTTTTCCGGGTTGTTGATGAAGATTGTCGGCCCGGGATTCATGTTCTTCAGGTACAGCACGCCGATGGCGATCGCCGTGATGGAATCACCGGGTATCCCGAATACGATCGCCGGTATCCATGCGCCGGCCAGCGCCGAATTATTGGCAGCGCCGGATTCCACCACGCCCTCGACATGCCCAGTGCCGAATTTCTCTGGCTCTTTGGAGAATTTTTTGCTGGTCGCGTAGCTCATCCAGGCGGCCATGTCAGCACCGGCACCCGGTTGAATCCCAATGACGGTGCCCATGAGGCTGCCGCGCACCAGCTGCCAAGGATACTTGACCAGCAATTTCCACATGCCGGCGAAAATATTGCCGATCTTTTCGGTGAGGATGACGGCCGGTGGATCGAGGTCCGTGATGTAGCGCAGCAGTTCCGAAACCGCGAACATCCCGACCATCATGGGTATCAGCTCAATACCGCTCATCAGCTCGGGCACGCCGAAAGTAAATCGCGGATGCGCGGCAGGATTCTCCAGACCGATACAGGCGATCAGCAAACCAAGCACCAGTGATACCGAGGCTTTCAGCAAACTGCTGTTACCAATGAAAATTGCGCCAGATAGTCCGAGTATCATCAGCCAGAAATACTCGAACGATGAAAACTTCAGCGCAAACTCGGCCAGCGACGGCGAGAACAGAATCAGCACCGCCGTACCGAATAATCCACCGATCGCAGAGAAGACCAATCCCGCACCCAGTGCGATCTCGGCCTGCCCTTTCAGCGTCAGTTGGTAAGCCTCATCCGCATACGCCGCGGACGCTGGCGTGCCTGGAATGCGCAGCAGCGCCCCGGGAATGTCGCCGGAAAAAATTGCCATGGCAGTCGCCGTGACAATCGCTGCCACCGCAGGTACCGGCGGCATGAAAAATGTCATCGGTACCAGCAGCGCGGTGGCCATGGTCGCCGTCAGCCCGGGTATGCAGCCAACGAACAAGCCAAAGAAAGCCGAGCACACAATCACCAGTATCACGTAGGGATCGAACACCATCCCCAGTGCCTGCATCCAGATGGCTGCCGTCATCGCACCCTCTCCTCACCACTGCAAGGCTTGTAGCACGCCCCATGGCAGGGGCACGCGCAAGCCTTTGTAGAACACGGTATGGATGACCAGAGTGATGAGTACCGCCAGCGGCAATATCAGCACGCGGCGCACTGCAAGCGCCCAGAACATGGCTGCAAGTATCACCGTGCCGCACAACAAGAAACCCAGCGGCTCGGAGGCAAAGATATAGAACACCAGACAAGCGATGGTCACCAGAAAATTCCGCAGGTGATACCGCGACTTCATCCAATCACCGAGCGTGACCCATGCCTCTGCCCGTGAGTCGACCATGCCTTGACGGATCAGCAGCAATGCACAGAGGATCAGCAAGATCGCCAGCAGACCGGGGAACACGGCGGGTCCTACGCTTTGCCCGGGGATCACCGGGTAGGTGCTGATGTTGACCAGAATGGCGATGGCCAGCGCGAGCAGCGCCGCGCCGCTGACCGCATCATTGAACCTCATGCCTGCCCCTATTTCGTCAGACCGGCGGCCTTCATGGCCGAGCCCATATCGGCATCGCTCTTGGCCATGAATTGCTCAAAGCCTTTCGCATCCGCATACGTCAGTCCGAAGCCTCGGTTCGCGATGAAGCCCTGATACTCTTTGCTGTCGTAGATTTTTTTCAGCGCGGTGCCAAGCTTGGCCTGAATATCCGCAGGCAGATTCTTCGGAGCGGCAATACCGCGCCACGCGCCGATGGCCCAGCCGCTGCCGGTCGCGGTCTTGAGCGTCGGCACATTCGGAAAGAGTGAAGACGCTTTGTCCGACATCAGCACCAGCGGCCGTGCCTTGCCAGCATCGATCAGTGCACGGGCTTCGGGTAGCGAGCAGGTCACGAACTCGACGCCGCCGGCCACCAGATCATTCATCGCCTGTGCGGCACCATTCGCGGGTACCCAGGGCACAGTCGATGGCTCTATCTTCAAATCCTTGAGCATGCCCGCCAGCGCGAGATGCCAGATACCGCCCTGTCCCGCGCCCGATGCCTTGAATTTGCCGGGATTAGCCTTGATCGCCTTAAGCAGATCGTCGATGCTCTTGTAAGCCGCATCGGCGCGAACGGTGACACCGGCAGGATCGATGTTCATCATCGCGATCGGCGTGTAGTCGCGCGGCGTCAGTTGGGTCAGGCCGGTCCAGTGCAGCATGGAGATCTCGACCGTGATCATGCCTAGCGTATAACCATCGGGCACTGCGGAAGCAATTGCGGTATGACCCACCACCCCATTACCACCGGTGCGATTGACCACATTGATCGGCTGCCCCAGCTCTTTTTCGAGCAAAGAACCAATGATGCGCGCGATGGCATCGGTTCCACCGCCGGCGGCCCAGGGAACAACCAGTGTGATGGGACGAGAGGGATAGTTGTCAGCAGCAAAGCTCGGCATCGCGACCGCAAGCAATAGCGCAAGGCTCGCGAACCAGCGAGCCCAGGTGTGACGGATCATCGTGTGTCTCCCAGAGTATTGTTTTATTTATAATGCGCGATGCTTGGCTCGCATACGCACTATACCGGGAGCGCCGTCAATTGCGGGGGTAATTGCGACGGGGTGAGCGTAGTGTCAGGACTGCTTGCGCCAGCTGACCACCTCGGCCAACTCTTTCAGCGATACCTTGGGGGCCAGCTGGCGTATGAAATCCACTGCGTATTCGCGCAGGAAAGCGCCACGCCGCACCGCAATGCGCGTAATGTTCGTCGCAAACAGGTGGCTGGCAGGTATCGACTTCAAGCCTGCTGGCAAATACTCTGCCGCCATTGACGCGACGATACCAACCCCCAGACCGAGCGAGACATATTGCTGAATCACGTCTGAATCCATTGCGGTCAGCACGATGTCGGGCTCGACGCCTTTGTCGCGAAACGCTTCATCGATATGACTGCGACCCGTGAAACCTTTGTCGTAGGTGATCAGGGGATAGGACGCCAGGTGATCCAGTGTGACTTGCTTTATTTTCAGGAGCGGATGCGCCTCCGGCACGACGATGACGTGATGCCATTGATAGCAAGGGAAAGAGACTAGCTCATCGAAGCGCGACAAGCCCTCGGTCGCGATGCCGATATCGGCCTTCCCGGACAATACCCATTCAGCGATATGCTCGGGCGCGCTCTGTTGCAGCGCGATGCGCACATGAGGATAGGTCGTACGAAAATGCTGCACGGCGCGTGGCAGCACATAGCGCGTCTGTGTATGCGTTGCAGCGACAGACAAGGTACCGGAATCCTTGCCGGCGTAGGTTTCGCCAGCGCGCTGCAGGTTTTCTGCCTCGAGCAGCAGACGTTCGATGATGTGCAACACCTCTTTGCCGGGTTCGGTCAGTCCAGTCAGCCGCTTGCCATTGCGCTCGAAGATGTCAATGCCGAGCTCTTCCTCCAGCTCGCGGATCTGCCGGCTGACACCCGGCTGCGAGGTGAACAAGACATTCGCGACCTCGGTCAGACTGAAACTCTGACGGACGGTTTCGCGCACCGAGCGCAGCTGCTGAAAATTCACTGACTGTCTCCTCAGGCGGCGTCTTGTAGAAACACCCGCACACGCTTCGGACGAACCAAAACTTTGGCGCCTTGCTGCAAATTCAGCCGCGCAAAATGATCTGCCGGCAGCTGGGCCTCGATCAGGCTGCTGTCATCACCGCGCTGAAGCTCCAGCTGCGCGAGCGGCCCAATCGCATGTACGCGCTTGAGTTCGGCAACGATGCCCTGCGCGCCCGGCACGAACGGTTCGACTTCCAACTCATGGGGGCGCACATACGCGATGCCGGCGGCATCGCGCGCGTGATCATGATCGGGGACCGGCAGTGATGCGCCCGCTGCAGCCATCACGACTTCGTTCACACGACCGTGGAAAAGATTCACATTACCGAGAAAACCATAGACGAACGGTGAGGCTGGCTGGTTGTAGACCTCGGCTGGCGCGCCAACCTGCTCTACCCGACCTTTGTTCATCAGCACCACGCGATCAGCGACTTCGAGCGCTTCTTCCTGATCATGGGTCACGAAGATGCTGGTCACGTGCAATTCATCATGCAGACGGCGCAGCCAGCGACGCAATTCCTTGCGCACTTTCGCATCCAGCGCACCAAAAGGTTCGTCCAGTAGCAGCACGCGTGGCTCGACGGCCAGCGCGCGCGCGAGCGCGATGCGCTGACGCTGCCCGCCGGAGAGTTGCGAAGGATAGCGATCAGCCAGCCAGTCCAACTGCACCAGCGACAACAGCTGCATGACTTTCTCGCGTATCTGCGCTTCGCTGGGGCGCAGCTTGCGCGGTTTGACGCGCAGACCAAATGCGATATTGTCGAACACGCTCATGTGACGGAATAGCGCATAGTGCTGGAATACAAATCCGACCTGCCGCTCGCGCACATGGCGTTCTGACGCATCCTGACCGTCAAGCAGCACCTGTCCGTGATCAGGCTGCTCCAGCCCGGCGATCAGGCGCAGCAGCGTGGTCTTGCCGCACCCGGAGGGCCCCAGCAGCGCAGTCAGCTCGCCGGACGGAAAATCCAGCGACACATTGTCCAGCGCGACAAAACTGCCGAAGCGTTTGCCGATATGACGTACTTCGATACTCATGAGCTTTCTCCCGTGCGCAGCGCGGCGGATTCCGCACTTGCGCGCCATTCAACAAAGGTTTTCAGCGCCAGCGTTGCCAGTGCCAGCAGCGCCAGCAGCGAAGCCACGGCGAAAGCCGCAGCAAAGTTGTATTCGTTGTAAAGGATCTCTACCTGCAGCGGCATGGTGTTGGTCTCGCCCCGAATATGACCGGACACCACCGATACCGCGCCAAACTCGCCCATTGCACGCGCATTGCAGAGAATCACGCCGTACAGCAGGCCCCATTTGATATTCGGCAGCGTCACATGCCAGAAGATGCGCCAGCCCGATGCGCCAAGAACAAGCGCCGCCTCTTCTTCCTCGGTACCTTGCGATTGCATCAGCGGTATCAGCTCGCGCGCGACAAAAGGAAAGGTCACAAATACCGTTGCCAGCACAATGCCGGGCACAGCAAACAAGATCTGAATGTCATGCTCCATCAGCCAGGCACCAAACCATCCATGGGCGCCGAACAGCAGCACATAGATCAGGCCGGAGATCACGGGCGATACGGAAAACGGCAAATCGATCAGCGTCAGCAACAGGTTCTTGCCGAAGAATTCAAATTTGGTGATCGCCCATGAAGCAGCCACACCAAACACAAGATTGGCGGGCACGGCAATCGCTGCTGTCATCAGGGTCAGACGTATCGCCGAGCGGGCATCCTCATCAACGATCGCTGCCAGATAGGCCGACCAACCCTTGCGCAATGCTTCGGTAAACACCACCGCCAGAGGGATCAAAAGAAACAACAGCGCAAAAGCCAGTGCGATCGTGATCAGCAGCGCACGAACCCAGCGGGGTTCGGTGGTCGCAGCCGGCGCAAAAACAGGCTCGAAACGAACCGGGTCCGCATCCAGAGCAGGGACTGCCGGAGTCATGTCGTCTCCTTTCGGCCGTGATTCCTGACCCAGGCCTGCAAGAGATTGATCGTCAAGAGCATCGCAAAAGACGCGGCCAGCATGACGACGGCAATCGCCGTTGCTCCCGCATAGTCGTACTGCTCCAGCTTGGTGACAATCAGCAGCGGCACGATCTCGGACACCATGGGCATGTTCCCAGCGATAAAAATGACAGACCCATACTCGCCAAGAGAGCGCGCAAAGGCCAGCGCAAAGCCGGTCAGTAGCGCAGGAAGAATGGTCGGAAAGATCACTTGTGTGAAGGTCTGCAGGCGCGTGGCACCAAGACAGGCAGCCGCCTCTTCCAGCTCCCGCTCGGATTCTTCGAGCACAGGTTGCAAGGTGCGCACCACGAAGGGCAGCCCGATGAACACCAGCGCGACGGCAACGCCGAGCGGAGTAAACGCCACTTTGATGTCGTAGGGCGCGAGCAGGCTGCCTATCCACCCATTTGGCGCATATAGTGCGGTCAGCGCGATGCCGGCCACCGCCGTGGGCAACGCGAACGGCAAATCAATCAGTGCGTCCAGCAACCGTTTTCCGGGGAAGTCGTAGCGCACCAGCACCCAGGCCAGCACCGTACCGAAGACAGCATTGATCATCGCCGCAACGAGGGACGCGCCGAAGGTCAGCCGGTACGCTGCCAGCACACGAGGCGAGCTCACCGTGTTCCAGAAAGCATCCCAGCTCATTGTCAGGGTCTTGAAAACCAGTGCAGAGAGCGGCAACAGCACAATCAGGGACAGATACAAGACCGTAAAGCCGAGCGCCAGATGAAAGCCCGGCAGCACACGCCGGCGGGTGGAGGTGCTGGCGTTCAAAGAGGATAAAGCTGAAATCATTTTGATAAGTTTTTCGGCGAAGGGAGCATCTTTGCATCCGATCGCTATAAATAAAACGAATTTTTCGGCATTTCCTTAGAAGGATTCCAAATAAAGAAAAAGCCCCTGCCTCTGACGAGGACAAGGGCTGCCCGGAGAGGAGGCAAAACTTCAGAATGCCAACTGGTAACGCGCCACCAGGAAGCGCTCAATATCGCCTTTGAGCACACTGCCGGTTTTCACGTTGTCAAATGAGGTGAGGTCGTAATTGACAGCGACCCGCGAGGATTCGTTCAGGTACCAATTCAGTCCCACGCCCCATGTCCTTGCCGCGGTCGCATAGCCTTTGGCGGTGTCTGCATAGAGGGACGCCTTGTCATCCAGTCGGTTCTCCTGATAACGGGCCAGCAGCTCCACGGCACCCCAGCCGCCGTCGGCGCCAGGCTTGAATGGGGAAAAGGGCTTCACACCCCTGAACGAGGCATCCTCTCCGGTCAGCAGCCAAGAGGCTGCGACCTGCCACGCGTCGTTTTTCAGACTGCCGGCATTGGTACCACTTCTCACGGCTTGATCAACGACCGCATACTCGGCAATGACACCCAGCGGGCCAGCGTAGTAGTAGGCCTGCGGCGAAAGACGATTGCGCTTGCCATCGGCCGCCGTTGCAGAGGCGTAGCTAAAGAAGTTGTAGGCCTGACCTGGGGTCCGGAAAGACGACAGACTGTTCTTGCTGGAGTTACTCCAAGTACCGGCAAGTCCGACGCCCAGTCCTGCCAACGCACTGTCCGTGCCGGCAAACGGTGTCGAGAAAATCCTGGCTGCAAAATCCTTGGCCTGGTTCTCGTCCTGACTGGTGAAGTTATCGCCGCCATCTTTCACCCCGTTGAACAAGCCCAGCGCATAACTGACTTTTTTATTTGCCACTTCGCCGTACAGCGAGATGCCGAGGTCACGGTTCGGCAAAATATTGTTGCTGACGTAGCTGCGCTCAATGAACTTGATATCGCTACCGCTCTGCAGACGCTCAAGGCCCACAAAAGGCTTGAATTTGCCAATACGTATCGATGCCTCTGGATTGTGCCGGACATCAACGTACGCATCGATGACCCGCGCCTTGTTCTGTGCCACGCCAGAAGTTGCTGAACCGTCGCCGCTTTCGGCAAACTCCGGCGTAAAGCGGAAACCGTACTTACCGTGGACCGTGCCCTCGAAAGTGGGACGGATGCGTCGGGCGAGAAAGCCGTCATAGACGGACGATGCGGGTCCCGAACCATCGAACTGACGGTAATCGAAGTGCGCAAGACCTCTCAATTTGTATTCGAAATTGCCGTCAGCCGATTTGATGCCAAAGCCTTTGTCACTGGCGGAAACTACCGGGACACTTTTCTGACGAGCGGCCGCCTCCTCGGCCGCGATTTCCTGCTTGCGGTCCAGTACACGGATGCGTTGATCCAGCTCTTCGATCAACGCCTTCAAACGATTAATCTCTTGTTGGTCATTGGCCTGGGCAGGCAGAACCGACATCAGGCTGCTGGCAATCAGCAGGCGTAACAGGGGCCTGCCCGGCTTGTGATAAGCGGGTTTCATGGGTTTCCTTTCTTGGTATTTTTGTGGCGCCGGGCATGCGCCCGGGCCGGATGACATCAAAAAAACAGAGGATGAGTCAGAGCGGAAAACAGAACAGCATGATTACTTGCTCTGGTAAATCTGGTCAAACACGCCACCATCCGCAAAATGTGTGCGCTGCGCCTTGGTCCAGCCGCCAGCGATTTCATCAATGGTGAGCAGTTTTACCTTTGGAAACTGTGCGGCATACTTTTTGGCGACTTTTTCATTGGTCGGTCGGTAATAGTTCTGCGCCGCGATCTCTTGACCCTCCTCCGTATACAGATACTGGAGATAAGCCTCCGCCTGCTTGCGCGTACCGCGGCGGTCAACCACCTTGTCGACCACTGCGACCGGTGGCTCTGCCAGCACACTCACCGAGGGAACCACGATCTCGACCTTCTCAGGCCCCAGTTCCTTGATCGCCAGCAGCGCCTCGTTCTCCCAGGTCAGCAATACGTCGCCGATGCCTCGTTCGATGAACGTCGTCGTGGAACCGCGTGCGCCCGAGTCGAGCACGGGTACGTTCTTGTACATCTTGGACAAGAACTCTTGCGCCGATTTCTCATTACCGCCCGGCTGTTTGATCGAATAACCCCAGGCCGCCAAGTGGTTCCAGCGGGCGCCGCCGGAAGTTTTAGGATTGGGCGTGATGACCGACAGGCCTGGCCGGACGAGGTCGCCCCAGTCTTTGATACCTTTGGGGTTACCTTTTCGCACCAGAAAAACAATGGTCGAGCTGTAGGGGGTACTACTGTGCGGGAGACGCTTCTGCCAGTCTTTCGCGATCAATCCACGCTGTGCGACCTCGTCAATGTCGTAGGCGAGCGCCAGCGTGACCACGTCAGCCTGCAAACCATCGATCACTGCGCGAGCCTGCTTACCCGAGCCACCGTGAGACTGCTTGATCTTCAGATCTTCACCGGATTTAGACTTCCAGTGAGCAGCAAACGCCTTGTTGAAATCCTGATAAAGTTCACGCGTGGGATCGTAGGAGACGTTCAGCAAAGAGAATTCAGCCGACATCGCCGATGCACTGAATGCCAGGCCAAGTACGGCAACGGAAATCAATTTTTTTATCATGACGGATTCCTTGAAAATTATTCAATGGTCGAAGCTTAAAGCGTCGACATTGTCTTGTGAACGAATAAATTCACACTTTCTTATGCGAATAAATCATGATGCTCAAGGGAGATCCGCCAACGAGGAAAGGGCCGAGAGCGCTGAGAACTCCGCGAGGAACGCGAGACATCTGCCCCGTCTTGTGACCCTCGTAGCGGGGAAAATACCTCTCTCTGTGAGCACAATCCGTACCGCAATTCTCCTGCTGGCATGTATCCCCGCGAGTGCGGCGTACGCAGAGTGGACAAGTTATTTTCAGGACGATGAGATGGAGTACTTCCTGGATGAGTCGACCCGACTGGAAAAACCGCGCCCGCGACTCCGTGTACTACGTCGATTTCACCAGCCAACCGCACAGGGTGACAAGTCGGTAAAACTGCTGTACGAGGCGGATTGCCCAAGCCGAAAATTGCGCATGATGTCAGGCACCTACAACAAAGGGCCCATGGGCGATGGCGAAGTCTCAGGAATGATCAACTCGTCAGGCTGGCTTTCCGCTGATAGCCGACCGGCACTGAAAGCGCTGCTCGCCAAAATCTGCCGTGAGCACAGTGTCGCCGAACCAGTGATGGGACAGCGAATCAGCCCTTCCGGCGAGGCCGACTGAGCAAATCTCACCTGCTCTATTTCTGCAGCCACTGTAGCATCCCGGTGCGACAGCCTTAGATGGTGCAACAAGAACGCACTAACTATCGCCTCCGCCACATCGCACCAACAATCATCAGAGTAAGCTCGACGGGATCACCACATCTGCCGCAGGCACGGCGCTGATGAAAGCATTAAAAAATCTAATTTCGACGCAGCACGATCCCGGGAAAACGCGAGTCGAGCAAACGAGCCGTAACGAGCTGATGCTCGACATCGATTTTTTTGACTTGGATGGAAAATGGAATCCGAGGGTCGTTCTTTTTTCAGCGGTAAGCGACCCACAACGTGCCCGTAGCGGCTTAACCCAAATATTCGCAGGCTTGATGAAGTTTCAGGCCCGCCGCTGGGCAGAGAACTACTTCCTTGGAGCGCTAGCGACAGAACAAGGACCGGGGTCGAACAAGCAGGCGATCGAACAATTCTTAAAAAACATCAAACGAAATGGCGTAGTAGAAGAGAAAGAATTCTATCGATTGGCAACTATCGACATGCTCCAAAAGACGTGCGAAGTACCAGAGAAATCGAGACCGGTGGAAAAGACGCACCAAGAACCCAGTAAATCGGGACCCAGATTCTTGAACAGTAGCGAGGTTATCGCGAATACGCTAATGGAAATGCTGGAAACCTGCGGTAGGGTCGGAAAATTTTCGGAAATCTTTGGGTCAGTTTCGAAAGAGACCATTACCTCCTGGGTGAAAAAAAATGTGCGAGAAGAAATGCAAGTAAATCTTCTCACCCTGCTGGATCGTTCGTCTTCGACCCAGGACGCAGAAGCTCATCAGGTTATCGCTAAACTCTGGAAAGATCAGTCAGTAATAGAAGGAGGTAGATACGCTCCAAAATTGATCAGAGAGGCAGCACAGTCTGGATTTTTACACTATTGTAAAAATCAGATACTTCCCGACAGAGATGCAGACCGCGAATATCTCGAAGAATTTCTAACAAACGCTAAAAGCGAGTGGATAAAATATAGAAATCTTTTGTCAGAAGACCAGTACCAAAATTTCACACTTCACCGTGACCAGGCATTGCAAAAACTGAGCACATTACGAGAAAAACCAGTCGTTACGAATACCCCTAGGAAAATTGACCGCAGACACGCGCTGCCAAACCAGGCAGAAATATCATCGTACCAACCAAATATGCCAGCACACGAGGCAATATCTGAAAAATTTCGTGAATTCGAGGAACTGAGTCATGGACTGATTAAGCCCCCCGACTTGTTGACTATCCCCATTGAATCTGAGTTCATTAATTACTGCAAGCATGGAAGTGCCGATCTGGCGAAGGCAGACCCAGCATCACTTGAAGCGTTTATCAACATGCCCATCCAAAAGTGGAGCGCCTATAAAAATATTCTCACTAGTGATCAATTCTCAGAACTCGAAAAAAAACGTTCCGAATTCATCGTATACCGTGAACAACAATCCAAAAAAGTTGCGAGCAACATGCGCTCTAATGCGGCCTCGCGAACAAATGCAAAAGATCAGTCGATCACTGATGATTCTGGACCAAGCCATCCATCCAAAGAACTAGGAGAATTATTCGCATCGAAGGCAATACTCACAACCAACGATCTTTTAAACGTTGAATGGGACTCACCTACGACTTACAAGATGATGCAAGCCCAAGACGCTGACAAAATAAAAAAATATTTTGATTCAGCAAGCATGACCGAGGACAACATAAACCTTGCAAGAAAATCTATTGCCTACAGCAAAAAAGTGAAGGGAATACTCGATGGCGCTGACAGCTCTGACGATGAAAAAACGACCCAAGAGCTCAGATTGATTAATACTGAAATTTCGAGATCGGCAATGCAGTTTATTATCCGCTTTAATTCGCACACTCTGAGTCTCGAAAAATCTTCTTCTGAGGTGTCCAAGCAGGCACTGCATCAACTCAATGAAGTCAAAAAATTTCTTGAACCACGACGTGCGCAGCAAAAAACTAGTCCATTGGAAGAAAAGAAATCATGAACTGGCGAGTACTGGAGCATTCACCAAATTTCCCGATGTGTCGATAAACAGGCTGGATATCACACGAACAATCACGCTGGATCACTGATTCCATTCCTGATGTGGTCATACAATTTTGTGTGATCAGCGCCCTTTCCCAGACGCTGATCCGCATCCTGCCAAAGCTTAAGACACGCCGATGAAAACTCAGCCCCCGACTCGACCTGCCCGATAAACCGATTTGCGGTCTCCAGATCTTTCTTCATCAACGCTAGCGCAAAACCTGAGTTGAACGCGCCGTTGAGCATGAAGGCCTCGACCTTGTTCTCGGTCGTGTTGTTCTTGCCCGTTGATGCATTGAATACTTGATTCGCCAGATGCGGATTGATGCCGAATTTTTCGGCGGCCGCCAGGGCCTCGCAGACGGCCAGCAGACCAGCCGCAGAGACGTAGTTATTCAGCGCTTTGACCGCATGTCCGGCGCCCGCCTCTCCAACGTGCGTGAGCGTGTTTCCCATGGCCTCCAGAACCGGCCGGGCTCGTTCCACGGATGCGGCTTCACCGCCCATCATGATGGCTAGCGTACCTGCCTCGGCTTTTTTCACACCGCCAGAAACAGGCGCATCGATAAAGCCCAGGTCCAATGCCTTGAGCTTTTTCGCGTTCTCACGCGAGCACATCGGGTCAGAGGAGCTCATGTCAATGACCAGTGCGCCGGGTGTCATCCGTGCCGATAACGCCGACTCAGCCTGCCACAGCACATGGTCAACGATGGTACTGTCCGGCAGCATCAGGATGACCAGGTCGGCACCCTGCACCGCATCAGCCGCTGACGCACACCACGCAAAACTGGGGCTGTCGCTGAAGTGGGATGCTATCGATGCATCCCGGTCATGGCCAGCTACTGCGTAACCTGCCCTCAGTAAATTGCGCGCCATCGGCGCACCCATCTGTCCGAGACCGATAAAAGCAATCGTGGGCTGGCTCATTCAAAGTCCCATATCCTTGAAAACTTCTTTCGCGGTGCGAAACGCATCAATCGCTGCTGGCACACCGCAATAGATCGCTGCCTGTAAAAAAACTTCACGTATCTCTTCTTTCGTCAGCCCGTTGTTGATCGCGCCACGCACATGCAGCTTGAGCTCATGCGGTCGGTTCAGCGCAATCAGCATCGCCAGATTGAGGAAGCTGCGGGTCCTGCGATCTAAACCGGGACGATTCCAAATCTCATTCCAGCAGTATTCAGTGACCAGCTCTTGCATCGGCATGTTGAAGTCATCGGCATTCTTCAGTGAGTTATCAACATACTCTGCGCCCAGCACCGCGCGACGGGTGGCCAGACCTTTGTCAAAGGCTTCTTTATTCATACGTTCTCCTTGTGTCGTAGTGTGAATGTTTTCGTTTTTCTGAGGCGACATACTCAGCGATAGACGCCATCCCAGGGGCCGGGCACCAGGGTCGCGGAGTCTCCGCCCTCCCCGACCTGAGGACGATTCAATGTGAACAGCGTCTGCTGATTAACGACCGCATAATCCATATAACCCAACCTCGCCAGTGGCTGTGCGGCAGCGACATCGAACATACCGTCTTTGAGATAAGCCTCATCGATATACACACCGACGACTTCGCCGAACACGACCCAATAGGCCGGCTCGGACTTGCCGGGGGGCGCAGGCAGCGGCTGGATCTTCCATAAACGACATTCAAGCGCGGCAGGAGATTCCGCAACACGGGGCGGCTTCACAAGTACCGACGGCGCTGGCGCCAGACCTGCCAGCTGAAATTCATTGACTCCCGCGTTTACCGGCGCCGAGCTCATGTTCATGCGATCGCGCAGCGCATTGCTGACAAACGAGCAGACGAACTCGCCGGTCTGTTCGATATTGCTCAGGCTGTCCTTGCGCCCGGCCGAAGAGAACATCACCATCGGCGGCCGATCACCAACAGCATTGAAAAAACTGTAAGGAGCAAGGTTGAGGATACCCTGGCTGCTGACCGTGGATATCCATCCAATAGGACGGGGCGCGACCAGGGCCTTGAAGGGATCATGCTTCAGGCCATGGTTATTCATTCGGGTATCGTAGTGCACGATCTCTCCTTGTTCTTGTGCTTATTCGTGCTTATTCGTGCTTATTCGTGCTTATTCGTGCTTATTCGTGCGTATTCGCGCGTATTCGCGCATGTGCCTGAATCGGACAGGTTATTTTAGCGGCACCGGTGATCTGCGACCGTTATCCATCCCATCGGAGAAATTCGATAAATGCTCGCAGAGAAAACGAACCCTAACGCGATGGCCGAGTGCGTGCAAATGCCGCAGGTGTTCAGCGCGGTGCGATTGAGCGTCGGTGTGTCGTCATTCGAGACACTAAGATCGATTCACGCTGCCTCGGATGCCTTGCCCTCATTCGCTGCCGCGCATCCGGCAAAGCAAATCGACAGCGAGTGAATGGGCGGATGAATCAGTATGACTGGGTGCTACTCAAGCCGCCATGCTCAGCGAGTGACTGCCCGGGGCGATGCGCGTGACAAGCGCGGGTTGGACTTGCTCTAGTTGCACTTCCAGCTGTTGTATGCGCGCGTTCGCCTGTGCCAGCTGGCGCTCCAGTTCAAGGCAGCGCTGCACCGCAAGATACGGTGCAACCAGCTGGCGGGCGAACGCCCCGGCGATCAGTTCTGCCGCCTGAGGATCACGGCTCACGTAGCCGATATGGGTCAGCTTCAGCAGGTAGTCTTCAAGCTGCTTGAGTTCTTGTGGGGTCATGGGCTCTCCAAAGCTGTTGAGGGTGATGACGTTATAGCCCGGGGCACGATGTCCGTTAACTGGCGAAACCTTCAGTAACAATTTGAGGTTCGGCAAGTACGGCGAGCGCGCGGCTTTACAATGCAGGCTCGCCCTGACTCGTCATCATGCTCACCCCAGCTTTTTCCAGACTGCTCGTCTATCGGGCCGGCTCCACGCTCAGCTATCAGATCCTCGCGGTCACGGCCGGCTGGCATATCTATTCGATAACCCATGATGTGCTCAGTCTCGGCCTGCTGGGGCTGGCCGAGGTCCTGCCGTATTTCTGCAGCTCGCTGTTCGCCGGGCACGCGGTGGATGTCCTGTCCAAGCGGCGCCTGGCCCTCGCCGGCTGCGCATGCCATGTGCTGATCGCCATCATCATGCTCATTGTGGTGAGCGCCGCCGACAACGCCGATCTGATACCCGCCTGGATTTATGCCGTCGTCGGGTTGGCCGGGCTGGCCCGCTCCCTGCTGCGCCCCAGCTATCAGGCCATGGTGGTGCGTATCGTCGAGCGAGAGCATCTGGCAAAAGCTGCGGCGATTGGCACGGTGGTTTTCGACATCAGCCTTGTCAGCGGGCCGATGCTGGGCGGCTTCCTGATTGCAGCGACTGGCGTGATGATGGCCTACTTCGTCAGCGGACTGTGCGCGCTGCTGGCCATCGCCGCTATCCTGACCCTGCGCTACGAAGAGCCCACAAGGGAAAGCGATGGCCTGTCGGTATTCGCCAGTATTGGCGAGGGGTTGAAATTTGTCTTCTCCACGCAAATCATGCTGGCGGCGATCACGCTGGACATGTTTGCGGTGCTGTTCGGCGGTGCAGTGGCGATACTGCCCGCCTTCATTCACGAGATATTGAATGGCAGCCCGGAAAACCTAGGACTGCTGCGTGCCATGCCGGCGGCAGGATCAATAGTGATCAGTCTCTGGCTGACGCGCGTCCCGTTGGAGCGCAACTCCGGAAAAATCATGATGCTGTCCGTTGCGGGCTTCGGGCTGGCGACCATCGCCCTCGGCTTTTGCGGCAGCCTGTGGCTGGCAGCGGCTTGCCTGTTCTTCACCGGTTTGTTCGATGGCGTATCCGTGGTGCTGCGTCATACCATTCTTCAGCTCGTGACCCCGCAGACTATGCAGGGTCGGGTGTCAGCGATCAATGGTCTTTTCATAGGCTCATCGAATGAACTGGGAGCGCTGGAATCGGGCCTGGCCGCCAATCTGCTGGGACTCGCGCCCTCCATCGTGTTCGGCGGCAGCATGACGCTGCTCGTGGTGCTGATCAGCTGGTTTGCCGCACCGCAGCTACGTCGATTGCACATGCGAGACCTGCACGGACAGGCACCGCGATAATCCATCGCAGCCGCGCCAAAAAATCCTGCGCACTACCTGACCGTGAGTTGTCGGACTGAGATGTGCAGTGCGACATGACCAAGAAAAAACAAATACTGCACGCAGGCGCTTACACGAAAGAAAACGGTATCGCAGAATGCCGTAGCGTATCGAGCGAAATAAATCTTGACTAAATCCTGCCATCCTGCAAACCTTGACTTGCCAATTTCAGTGCATCTCTTGGCATGGCCTCGTATCAGGTGGCAGCTACAACAACTTACGACTAACAGCTCGCACTAGGAGGAATAACAATAATGAAAAATATCGCCGTCGCACTCCTCGCTGTTCTTTTCTCGGGCGCCGTACACGCCCAGGCAATGAACGGCCCCACCGACGATTCCGCGCTAAGCTGGGACCCACCTAAATGGGGTCGCGGCGACCGTGCCGGCAGCGCGAATCACACCAAGAACCCGGCGAACATAGCCAAAGCGCTCGCCACGATCAAAAAGAACAAATCCATCACCATTGGCAAGTACTACCACACCGAGGCGCCTGCCTTCGGTCCGCGCAAGTGGAACATGTGGATCCCCGGCACACCGACTGGCGGCCCGTTTGGTAAAAACGCGCTGATCTATCACGATGAACTGGTCACCACGCAGATCGGGCAGATCCAGACGCAGTTCGACGGTCCCGGCCACATTGGTGTGAATACCTCCAAGGGACCAGTGATGTACAACGGCATCATCAGCTGGGAAGCCTACGAGCGCGGCGCCGGTGGTCAGGTGATGGGCATGGGCCCGCTGGGCGTTGAGCATGTCGGCGAACTCGGCTACGTGTGCCGCCTCGTGGTACTGGATGCTGTCGCATATCGCCAGTCGCAAGGCAAGCTGTCCAAGTCGATGGAGATGCTGCCTATCCCCAAGCAACCGGGTGATATCGGCATCGTGACTGAGGACGACGTGAAGGCCATGGTCAAGTCGATGGGTATTGCCGAGATCGGTTCGGGCGATTGCGTGGCACTGCACACGGGCCAGGGTAACACCTGGGGTAATGCTCGCTACAAGTCACTGACTTCCGAGCAGCGTGCCGCAGCCCGCGCGATGTTTGCCGAGGGCGAGCCCGGATTCGGCATCAGTGCCTGCCGCTACCTCGCCACGCGCGACATCGCCATGACCTTGGGTGATACCTCGGCCAACGATGCTCAACCGGGCGGAGAAGAGATGGGCTATGCCGTTCCTTGCCACACCGAGCTGCAGACCCGTCGCGGCATCTGGAACCTTGAGAACGTTGATACCGAATCGCTGGTGAAAGCCGGCGTCAAGGAAGGTGCGTTCATCTGGGCTCCGCTGCGCATCATTGGCGGGACAGGCTCGCCGGGTAATCCGATGGTGCTGTACTAAGATCGCTCGCGTCAACTTCGTGAAGGAAAACCGGCGCTACCCGCAAGGGTAGCGCCGGTTTTTTATTCACCATCCGTCGGAGAGACCCAAGTCAGCCGTTTATTGCTTCAGGCGCTCAACGAGAAAGAGATACTCGGGCGCGCAAACGGGTGAACAGATCGACACCCATCCGTTGTCGTCGTTCAGAAAGCCGAACCAGACATCCATCGAATCACCCAGATCATTGGTCGCTTTCAGGTGTATCAGTCGCTGCGGCGGCTGGGCCTGTTTGTATGTACGTATCTTGCTGAACTTGGTCTCGTGCAGTTCGGCGATCTGTGCGGCAGCAACCTCTTCCGCCACCAGCTGTCGGAACACGCGCATGCCAGCGACCAGCTTCTTCGGCTTCGGCGCAAAAGCCGGTATGTAAGGACGGTCGAAATAACTGTTCGGGTAGCGCCACTGCCACCCTGCCGGATTCACAATGAATTGGTCACACTCCAGACGCGCATAAGGCTTCAGCAGCTCAGGGAAAGAATCGGCGAGGTGATTCTCGCAATCCGCCTCTTCTTCAGCTTCATGATTGTCAGAGTGCGCAAGCGACAGTAGAGGAGCGCAAAGCAGCAGCAACAGCAGCGGTTTTGTTATTGTTTTCATGGCGAGTTCTGCGGTGTTCAATGGTGCCGCCTGTCATGACGGCCTCTGCCAGCATAACGCAAAACTGTCACGCGCCAACGCTGAGGTCAAAAAAAACCGCCCACCTGTCGGTGAGCGGTTTTTCCATGGAAGGCTGACTGCGCGCGGCTTGAATCAGGCTGCCGCTTTCTTCGACTTGGCTGGCTTTGCCGCTGGCACTGGCGAGAAATGATTGCTCATTTCATGCAGCTGGTCCTGGTACTTGTCGTAGGCGCTCTGGCTGGCCTGCAGGAATTTTGCATACGCAGCATTGGCATTGGCGAAATTAGACTTGAATGCCTCGACGAAGGACTCGGTGCCAGTCGGCGCCGCCTTGGTCAGATCGTTGACCAGAGTGTTCATGTTGGCTGCGGCCTCGGCGACGCGCTCCTGGGCTGCCTTGGTCAAATCTGCCTGGGCCTTGGAGGTGATCGCCGCCAGATGACGGCTGTACGAGACGGCTTTTTCAGCGGTCGGCTGTGCCTGCGACTGCACGACAACGAAAAAGCTCTGCAAGTCCTTGGCGGACATGACTTCCTGAACGATAGCGGATGCCTCCTCCAGCGATGCCTTGGCGGTGGCGATGTTCAGCTCAGCCAGTTCGCTCACGCTGTGCAGCGCCTTCTCTGCGAGGTGGGACATGGTGTGAAGCTGCGCTTCAACCTGAGTCTTGGTGGCCTTCGACAGCTGGTCGACGTTCATGTTCATGGTTTTCTCCGGACTGGTAATTAGTGATTAGTGTCGTTTCGGAACTGTGTGAATAAACCCGTATGTTGCAGCGCAACGTCGCGATTGTAAGCCCGGGAGTTTTGAAGTCAAGCAATATCTTGTGCGCCGCAAAATAGTCGGCCATTTTGTATTCAAAATGGCTAGATCTTCTGCCGGGTCGGCCCGCCTCTTCTGTTGTTGTCTCTCGTCTTGCGGATGAAATTATCGATTTGATAATTTAACCATCCCCCCTAATCGGCCCGCATCGCCGTGCGTGACAACAAAAAAATCGGCTAGATTACGGTTCTCGGGTACCCGCCCCTCCTACAAAAACAAATCCATTGGCTCGCCCGAACAACCCGCCGTGAAAAAGACGATCGCCATCTTCATGCATCACCCGTTCTGCTCGATCGAATCCGTGAACGGTGTCATCCAGGCGCTCTCGCCGGGTTACAACGTTCGCATTTTCACCAAACACAAGGTGCCGGACGGTTTCTTTGACGATATCGACATGGTGGTATTCCCCGGGGGTCATGGTGATGCCGGATCTTTCGACCACCTGCTGCGCGCCAATATTCACGAAGTGAAGAAACTCCTCAAACGCGGCGGCAGATACCTTGGTATCTGCATGGGCGCATATTGGGCCGATTCCTATTACTTCGACATACTCGACGACACGCGCGTCGTTCAGTACATCAAGCGCCGCACCGCCGATATCCGCTCCTCCTATGGCACCACGCTACCCGTGGTCTGGCGCGGCTCGGAAGAGCGCATGTATTTTTATGATGGGCCAACGTTCACCGGCGGCGATTTCGAAAAAATCGCGACCTATGCGAACGGCGACCCGATGGCCATCGTGCAAGGATCGATCGGTTTGATCGGCTGTCATCTGGAAAGCGAGCAAAGCTGGTATCAGAAGAAATACATGCAGGCACACTGGCATCACGGCGAGCAGCACAAGATGCTGCTGCAGTTCGTGGCAGACTATTTGCTGGAAGAATCGCAGATGGCGTTGTTCTGAACCGAAATACCCGTCTTTGGCGAGATACCCGGTCAAGTGCCTTCTCGGCGAATGCCGTGTTGACTGAGGCGGCATCATGAATGGCTCAGCCTGCGTACCAAGGCCGAGGTGCGCGCCACGCGGTCGTCGACTCACACCGTACAGCTGCGCTTTGAGTGAGTTGTCGAGCGCGTGAGCTGCAGTGGCCAGCGACAGCCCCGCTAGCAAGAACTCAATTCGGATCTGCGCCGTTGGACATTAACAACTCAATGGCCTTCACCTGTTTTTTGGCCGTTGCCCACTCCAGGGCCGTCAGCCCAACCTTATCGCGCACATGAATTATGGCCGGATGTTTTTTCAATAGCGTGGTGATGGCATCCACATTACCGGATTTGGCAGCATGGTGCAGCGAAGTTGAGCGACGCTTATCTCTGATCATCGGATCAGCGCCACGGCTCAGCAGCACCTCAGTGGCGTCGCCGTCGCCGCTGCGTGCTGCGAAATGCAAGGGCGTACGACCGCGGTTCGTTTGGCGATGGATATCTGCTCCCGAATCGAGCAATGTCCGTATCATCTCGGCAGAGCCAGACTCACAAGCAAAGTGAAGCGCAGTACGACCACTATCGTCAGCGTGATTGACATCCGCACCCAGCGACAATAAAGCCCGCAAAACTTCAGCAGATGTGCGAGTGCAAGCAAGATGCAGCCAGATGTTACCGTCGTAATCGGTCTCGTTAACGGCAGCTCCCGCGGCGACCAATGAATGGATTGCATCAATATCACCCACGAAAACGGCTTCGCCCATGGTCAGCGGCTCGCTATCGGGGGCTGTCGTCGGGGGCGCAGACCCTTGCTGAGAATGGCCTGCTGAGACACCCATCTTTTCCCCTGACAAGTGGGCCTCTGCAGCACTCAGCTGCCATTCGGCACTCGCCTCGCTCTTTTGTTTAGCACGCAGCCTTACCGCGGGCCATGAATCGTCAGCTGATGGAGCATCAGCTTTACCCTCATTCTTTGGCTGAAGCGGGAATTGTGCGTAACGCTGCTGTATGTCGGGATCAGTAGAGGAAGTATTTGCGTGAGAGATCATGGATGCACTCTTTCAATCGTGATGAGAAATAAAGGTCCCGGCAATGATCATCTCTTGCAGAACCGAGAACCCGCCTGACGCAAGGTTATCAATCCAGCGAACCAACCGATGTATCACTGACCTATTGCGTGAAACCAGTGTGCACTGAACTGCGGATGACGTATGCGGTGTCGTTTTTCTGCCCGGCCCGGGCAGACGACTGGATCTCTATGGTCTAGCGAGTGAAGAGCAAAGGGCTCAGGACAAACGAGAAGTGTGGTCGTCGTGCTTGCAGTTGGATAACCGTATCAAACCGGCTGAAACACGATAGCCGTGACGTCATCACGCCGCATTTCACTCCCTTGCCATGCTGCGAGGCTGTCCTTCATGCGCTGGGCGATGATTTCTGCGCTCTTCCCACGACACGCCTGGAGCAACTCGACCAGTCGCCGGTAGCCATACGCACGCCGGCTCTCGCCATCGCTGCCGATCTGGTCGGTAAAGCCATCGGACACCAGCACAAACACACTGCCGGGGGAGTACTCGATTCGCTGCAGTGCAGGCGCTGCCTTGGGGGGCTGCTGGTAGCCGAGCGACACCCTTGACGGCTGAATGCGATCGACGTCTCCGTCCGACCTCAGATGCAGCAACCCCAGCTTGGCGCCGGCAAATTCCAGCACGTGATACGCGCGGTCGATGCGCACCACTGCTGCGTCGCAGCCATCGTCGCTATCGGCGTCGCTGGTGTGCTGATTCAGCCCAAGGCGCAACGCCTGATCGAGCGCCATCAATGCCGCAGAGGGATCGATATCGGGATTGGTCGCAAACATGCGCTCCAGCGAAGTACTGATCAGCACCGAGAGCATGGCGCCCGGCACGCCATGCCCGGTGCTGTCTGCCAGTGCCAGGGCGACGCGTCCCTCGGGGTCCGGCAGCGACATCCACCAGACATCGCCACCTATCGTGTCGCGCGGTTCCCAGATCGCGTGAACGGAAGCGAACTGTCCGGCAAGCCGCTGCGCACGCGGAAGCTGCGCCTTTTGCAGACGGCTGGCATAGGTGATCGAATCCACCACCATCTGATGCTGCTGCTCTGTTCTAGCCTTGCTCTCGCTGAGCTCTCGGGTACGCTCAGCCACAGTGGCCTCGAGTATCACATTCTGGTTTTGTACCAGTTCAGATTGCGCGCGGATATTCTGGTTCAGCTCTTCCTGCAGCCAGCGATTCTTGCTGAACACGGCCAGTGCCATGATCAATGCCTCGGCTGCCACGCCAATCGCCTGCGCGGTGTTCGGATTCTGAATGAACAGACCGAATCCGGATTTCGGAAGTAGCATGAAAGGCGACGGCACATTCACCAGACCGAGAAAAAACACAAAGCGGAAAAAAATATACGGGGCCATCGCCAGCATGAAAAACTTTGCGATCCGCAAGCCCTGCCGGTAGCGAACGAACGCACAGCCGTAGATCGTCAGCAGCACCGTCATTATCATGCCCCACAACGGCAGCCACAGCGCCTTCAGACTAAGACCGTGGTCGATGAACAGCACCACCATCATGTGCGCCAGCGTCAGCGCAAGGTACCAATTGGTGAACCTGAACACCTTGGGCATCAGGGATTTCAGGTCCAGAAAATTCCGCGCAAACAGCACATAAGCCATCGACTGGCCGTAAGCGAACACGGTGATCAGTACATGGGCGACCGTGATATGCCCAAACCGGGCGCCTTCGACATCGATATAAAACTCCATCAGCCGCATACCGTCATGCACACGCAGACTGGAAGCTGACAGCAGCGCAAACATGATCCACACCGCGTACATCACGCTGGTGCGATCCTTGTTCTGGAACGCGGAATACCATCCAAAGATGGCCAGCGCGAACAGCACACCGGCCAGTACGCCCTCCAGATGCAGGCCATACCGGCGCAGCTCAAGAAAGCGGGCATGGTCGATGAATTGCACTGGCGCGAAGCCACCCTGAAAATTCAGGTTAGGCCGCAGATAACTGAGCACCTGCGTTGTCTCGCCACGCCTGAGCGTGAACACAGGCCACTGGCTGAGATCAGCACTGGAAGCTCGAACGAAAGGATTGGTGTCGACCAGCGGCGCGTAAGTGCCCCACAAGCTACCTGTCACGCGCAAGGCCTGCCATTGCCCGGACGGGTCGATCAGATAGTTGCGTACTTCATCCCATTGCGGCGCGTCGATGCGCAGCTCACGGTCGACATCAAGCTTGCTGTCAAGCTCACTGATCACCCAGTAACGGCTGCGCTGGTTCAGCGGCCCGACTTCGGCGATGGGCTTGAACTCCGCAAGACGCGCGAGCGCGTCTTCTACAGCAAGCTTGTTGTCCGGATCCCGCAAAACGCGGGCAGATGGATCAGAAAAAATCAGCGCGGTCTGCGCATTCACCTCGACCGCCCGCGACTCGGGAGCCATCGTGGCAGCACCCAAGCAGCAAGCCAGAATGAAAATGACACAGGCAAGTGACCTAGAGCTTCTTAGCATCTTGTTATGGCAGCACGGCCGCAGGGACAATCAACAGATATTGGTCTGAAGAAACCCCAAGCAATCTATCACAAGGCTCCCGGTACAGCGGATTGGCAACACTAGTATGCCGAGTGGGTGCTGGTGGAAACGAGCACCGGTTATCTTGCTCATCATCCACGACAGTGCGGCAGCGTCCCGGCGTCCTCTGCGTGCTGTCTGTCGGCGAATAAAACCAGACTCATGGCGCGGCGGCTTGCCGCTCCATGAAGGTGTTGATGAGGGACGTGCCTTGACTCACTCCAGCAGCGATCAGTTCGACGGGTTCTTGCGGGCTCCCACCGGCAGCGACAGCCATGCACCCATCCCAGATGAGCCTGTGCATGCGGACTCTGACATTTATGTTCAACAGGAAGATCAACGGCTGATTGGCCAGCACCGATTGGCGCGCTGGCCGCATCGCAGTATCAGCGTGTGGCTTGGATCACCAGACCATCACCCGAATAACGCGCCTGATGTTGAAGAACGCATGCTGCGCTACGGTTTTCAGGCGCGCACCTGGGATTTGCTCACGCCCATGCTGAGCGAGGACTATGGCGTAGGCATTGGCATACCGCTGTGGACAGGTACTGACCCACTACATCTGGACAGGCTGATCGCCTCGCTACACATGGACCTTCGATTATTGATCGCAGGACGCCCGCTCAACCCCGATGCGGTCGACAGTCTGACCAACGACTTATTGACGTCCGCGCTATCTTCCCACTTCCCGATGGGTCACCTGCCCAGCAAAGCCAACCGTTCTGCGCTAAAAAAACTGTGCGCGGATCATCATATTGATAATTTTCCTCAAGGCCAGAATTTCATCGAATTCTTGTTCGATGATTTGCCGGTTCGTCTACACGGGCATCCTTACCTTCCATGTGTGCTGTTCGATTTTTTTCTGATGGATGCCTGCGCGCTACAAGGCAGTATGCGTGGGCTGCTGATGCAGACGCTACTGGCGCTTAACCAGAACAGCGGGCAGTTCTCGTCCATGTCAGTCGGGCTGGACAACCGGCATTTCATCGTGGCGACAGCCTATGCAAGCATCGACGAACTTCACCACCATTTTCAGCCGCTGCTGGAACGATGGGTGGAACTTGCGTTCGATATTCGCGGCTTGTGCAAAACGCTAGTATTGGAAGGAGCGACGATGGAATTTGAAGTCAGTCCGGGCAATCAGGGAGTGATGGAATGAATGTGTCAAAATTTCTGGAAAAGGTAAGCTTTCCCAGCATTGATACGGCTCGCTTGCGCTCGCCGGCCGATACAAAGCCAGTGCGAACTGACACTCCCAGTCAAAGGCTGGAGTCCGCAAAAAGACAAGCCCATGAAAAATTCAAAGCGGCTGCCGACGCCGTAGGAGCCAACCTTCCCGCTCGGGCAAGAGAGATCTACCAGACATCCGTCCAGGAACGGTGGGATCATATTCAGCAAAAAATTT
>JACCDH010829874.1_pt1 | contig 37250 bp, 33 predicted proteins | sample 7442481 | NCBI WGS metagenome assembly JACCDH01 (sample SAMN15323433, study PRJNA562643) | freshwater metagenome | isolation source: river surface water | place: USA:Blue River Watershed | collected 2017-08-15 | reverse complement strand
GTAGCCAATACATATACTTCTTCAACCGGATCATTTTGCAGGGGAAGACAGCCGATTGTAACACAAGCTCCGTGGATGTAGATATCATTACCGGGTTGTTGCCTATCTGAAAGGACTTTATCCGCAGCATTGGGATAATTTAAACCCAACGGTAAATGGTAACTCGACTGCGGATTGAATTCATTGATGCTGTAAAAACCTTCGGGTACCTGAAAATCACCGGAAATTCTCTTAGGTCCCAAAGTACCACTCATGGCACAAATCGCATAGGTTTTGAACAACCGAAAACTATCCAATACAAAATCACGTGCCCATATTTCTAATTGTCCTTCCGCTTTAAATGCACGAAAATATACTTGCTTTAAAGGCCAGCTAAAGCCTTTAAGATTGGCTTGCTCCTTCAGCGAATCTTCCTTATGCTTGAATGCCGCTGCAACACGCGGATATTGTTTTTGCATCGCTACAAAACTGGATTGTGCTGCTGCACTACAATGCAGCAAGAGCCCAATCAAGAGTATGCAAAAAGGCAGCTTCATGGATTAAAATTACCAAAAGACTTCCATGAAACTGCCTCGTGTGAAGAGTTTACAATACTTTATAGATTACCTCTCAAATCCTGCTCGCGCTCAATGGCTTCAAACAGGGCTTTGAAATTACCCTTACCAAAACTCTTGGCGCCTTTACGCTGGATGATTTCAAAGAACAGGGTTGGTCTGTCTTCTACAGGCTTGGTAAAGATTTGTAAGAGATAACCTTCATCATCACGATCTACCAGAATACCGAGCTCACGCAGTGGTGCTAAGTCTTCATCAATATGACCTACTCTATCCAACAGATCATCGTAGTAAGTAGTGGGTACTTGCAAAAACTCCACGCCTCTGCTACGCAATGCTGTAACTGTTGACACGATATCATGTGTGGCCAATGCTACGTGCTGACAACCTTCCCCATCATAAAAATCTAGATACTCTTCTACCTGCGATTTTTTCTTTCCTTCTGCAGGCTCGTTGATAGGGAATTTCACAAAGCCGTTACCATTACTCATCACCTTACTCATCAATGCAGAATACTCGGTAGAGATATCATTGTCATCAAATGAAAGAATGTTTCTGAAGCCCATCACATCTTCATAAAACTTCACCCATTTGTTCATCTGATTCCAGCCCACATTACCTACGCAATGGTCTACATACAACAAACCTGTTTGCTCAGGATTGTAATAAGGTGTGTTCCAAGCGCGGAAGCCGGGCAGAAAAACACCAGTATAGTCTTTGCGTTCAATAAACAAGTGTACCGTATCACCATAGGTATGAATACCGCTGATGACAGCTTTACCGCCTGCATCTTCTAACACAGTTGGCTCCTGATAAGATTTTGCACCTCTGCTGGTAGTTTGATGCCATGCATCGGTTGCATCAGGTACTCTTAAGGCCAAAACTTTCACGCCATCGCCATGTTTGTAGATATGATCGGCAATGGGGTTACCCGCACGCAATGGTGTGGTAAACATGAAAGTGAGCTTATTCTGGCGAACCACATAACTCACTTTGTCTTTCATGCCGGTTTCGGGACCAGCATAAGCCAGACTTTGAAAGCCAAAAGCAGTTTTATAAAAATGAGCTGCCTGTTTGGCGTTGCCTACGTAGAATTCTACGTAATCAGTGCCCTCCAATGGCAGAAAATCTTGTGTAGCGGCAGGGGCAGGTGTTGATGCAAGCATCGTATCCATACAATAGTTTGTTTTATGTGAATGATATAAAAAGCGTGTATAGGGTTGATCAATGATTGATCAGGCCAGTTTATCCATGGCCAATGCTTCCATGAGCAGGCAATAGCAACCGCGCTTATCTGAGAAATGCTTATGTGCGTAATCTGGCAGCATGTAGAACAAAAATAGCCAAATTGCCTATTCTTCCAAGTCCGCAACTACGTTGTGGATACTATCTTCGCAGCTATGAAAATCGGAATCCTGGGTGGCGGCCAGCTTGGCCGGATGTTGTTACAGGCTGCAGCCAATTATACAGTAGAGACTTTTGTACTGGAAAATGACACCAATTGTCCGGCTGCACACCTTTGCCACCACTTCGTCAAAGGCGATATCCGGGATTTTGAGACTGTCTATCAATTCGGTAAGGGCTTGGATGCCATCACGATTGAAATTGAATCGGTGAACGTAGACGCTTTGGAAAAGCTGGAACAAGAAGGCGTGAAAGTCTATCCCAAACCATCGGCCATCAAAACCATCAAAAACAAGATTCGCCAAAAAGAATTCTACGCCCAGCACGAGATTCCCAGTTCGGCTTTTGTTGTAACAAATAATCTGCAGGAGCTGGCCGCACAAGCAGCGTTTCTCCCGGCTGTTCATAAACTCGCAGAAGGCGGCTATGATGGCAAAGGCGTTCAGGTGGTGAAAACAGATAATGAAATCAGTCTTGGTTTTGATGCACCTGCGGTGCTGGAGAAAATGGTGAGTATTGCTAAAGAGATTGCCATCATCGTTGCAGTGAATGATGCCGGCGAAACCGCCATCTTCCCTCCTGCTGAAATGGTGTTTGATCCTGTGCTGAACCTATTGGATTATCAGGTGAGTCCTGCCAAGCTGGATGAAAAGACTTTGTGGAAGACAGAAGCCATCGCGATTAAAGTGGCAAAGTCGCTAAAAAGTCCTGGCTTGTTTGCGATTGAACTATTTGTTGACAAAAACGGCGAAGTGCTTGTGAACGAAACAGCACCTCGCGTACATAATAGCGGCCACCATACCATTGAAGCCAACTACAGCAGTCAGTACGATATGCTCTGGCGCATCATGCTCGGTTATCCTTTGGGCAACACTGCCCCCATACTACCAGCAGCCATCGTTAATTTATTGGGCGCGCCAGGCTATGATGGACCAGCTGCTTATGATGGATTAGATGAAGTGTTGCGTATGGACAATGTATTCGTGCATCTCTATGGCAAAGCACAGACAAAGCCCGGCAGAAAAATGGGGCACGTGACCATCATCAGTAAGGAATATCAGGATCTAACTTTCAAGGCCAATAAGATCAAACACACACTGAAAGTAATCAGCAAATAATCCTTCGCTTAGCGAATAATCTTTGGAGGTATCTGCATCAGGAAACCGATACCCAGTAAACTTTTCACCTGCAAGCCGGGTGATTTTTTAGTGGGGCCAAACAATCGTACATCATCATCATAGATCAAATCCAGATTGTACGTAGCAGATAAGAGTTTATTAATTTTAAATGACAACACATTGGTCATGAATAAATCAATGTTCTGCGGATTGTTCTGATAGTTAGAGAAGATATCCAACCTAGCTTTATAGACAATGTTCTTAGCAATCGTGTTATTATAGTTAGCAGATACAAACGCACCCAGCTCGCTAACAGAACTCTTGCCTTTCGGCACACCATACAAACCCAATTTATTCAATCGGCCATTGGCTACAATCACCCAACGTGAGGTGATAGGTGAAAGGAATAAAGAGAATTTCGTGCTACGCTTATAATCAAAACCCAAAGAAAAAAGCACATAGGCCGGCGCCAGCAAGGATGAGGTGAAATTGGGTACGTTGTTACTAAATGTGTAACCATCGAAAAACTGAGAACGGAAATTGAACAGACCGGTTAAATACCATTTGCCTGTTGTGTCAACCTTGTAACCATACTTCGACAAAAAATCGAAACGATCATCATTCTTTCTTCCTCCCAAACTGGTGGTTTGTACAAAACCTAGGTTTACATCTAGGTTATTGTCCCAAGTATGCCTGTCCTTCTTGAAAAAAGTATAATAGTTGGTATAGAGGTTTGCCGCCAGAGAGAAGTTATCACCACCCGCTGCCCAGTTGCTCAAAGAACCCTGCGCCAATGAACTGCTAAAAACACCGCCTTTTTTCCAACGCCAGGTAGAAGTATCGGCGTCTTTCTTAATGGAACGATCGGTTTCTCTGCGTAACCTTAGTACTGCAATATCTTGGGCCTCAACTACTTGCAATGCCATCAGCAGAATTACTGCCAGCAGCGTATATCTCATCGTGGTTGTTTTGAACAAAAATAACTACCCAAAAGTTCCATTCCAAGAATGAACCCTGCCAAACTGGCATTTTTGAAGAGTTTATCTGTATTTTTGCAAGCTAATTTTTGAACCAATGGAAATGCTAGAAATCGCTTCTAAAGTGCACGATGAGCTGCGTCAGGGGGAAGCGTATGCACCTGAGACGAGTGATGCGCGACCTTTCAAAAAGCGTTTTTACATAGAGAGTTATGGCTGTCAGATGAACTTCAGCGACAGCGAGATTGTGGCATCTATCCTAAACCAAGAAGGTTTTGGTGCTACAAGAAACTTCGCCGAAGCGGATTTGGTACTCTTGAACACTTGCTCCATTCGCGAAAAAGCTGAACAAACTGTCAGAAAGCGTTTAACGGAGTTTCGTAAAGTGAAAGAGAGCCGCCCGGGTATGCTGATTGGCGTATTGGGTTGTATGGCCGAACGCTTGAAGAGCAAATTGTTGGAAGAAGAGAAACTGGTAGACATTGTAGTAGGCCCTGATGCCTATCGTACCCTGCCCGGACTGATTGAAGAAGCCGAGACCGGTCAAAAAGCAGTAAACGTATTACTGAGCCGCGAAGAGACTTATGCCGATATCTCTCCGGTTCGTTTAGATAGCAATGGCATTACTGCATTCATCTCCATCATGCGCGGCTGTAACAATATGTGCAGCTTCTGCGTGGTGCCTTTTACGCGTGGTCGTGAGCGTAGCCGCGATGCACATTCTATTCTTGAAGAAGCAAAGGACTTGTACGCAAGAGGTTTCAAAGAAGTAACCTTATTAGGTCAAAACGTAGATAGCTATTATTGGGTGGATGAAGCCAACAATGAAACAGTCACATTTGCTAGACTGCTAGAGTTGGTTGCACTGGTAAGTCCCGATCTGCGTGTACGCTTTAGCACTTCGCATCCCAAGGATATAACGGATGAAGTGCTGCATACCATGGCTAAGTACGAGAATATCTGCAAATACATTCACCTGCCTGTACAGAGTGGTAACACCCGCGTATTGCAGTTGATGAATAGAACCTATACCCGCGAATGGTATATGGCTAAAGTTGATCGTATTCGTGAGATCATGCCCGACTGTGGTATCAGTGCTGATATCATTGCCGGATTCTGTTCAGAAACAGAAGAAGAGCATCAGGATACCATCAGCATCATGGAATACAGCAAGTATGACATGAGCTATATGTTCTTCTACAGCGAGCGCCCCGGCACATTGGCTGCCAAGCGCTACGCAGATGATATACCTGAAGCCGTGAAAAAACGCCGACTGCAGGAAATCGTTGAAGTACAAAACAAACTATCGCTGGCCAGCAATCAAAGAGACCTCGGCAAGACTTTCAAAGTATTGATTGAGGGCAATAGCAAGAAAAGCGATGCTGACTGGATGGGCCGCAACAGCCAGAATAAAGTAATCGTCTTCCCGAAAGAAGCCTACAACTTACAACCAGGCGATTATGTTTGGGTGAAAGTAACTGATTGTACGCAGGCAACCTTATTGGGTAAGATTACTGAAGCGAATGGATAATCATTCAAGGTGAAGCAGCAAAGGAGGTAACTATGGATTTGCAATCAATGAAGAACAGGTTTGGCATCATCGGTAATGCACCGGCGCTGAATCATGCACTGGATACAGCCGTGCAGGTAGCAGCAACGGACCTTACTGTATTGATCGTGGGTGAAAGCGGTGTGGGTAAGGAAGTGTTTTCGCAAATCATTCATGCCCTCTCTTCTCGCAAGCATAACCCTTTCATCGCCGTAAACTGCGGTGCTATTCCTGAAGGCACAATCGACTCTGAATTATTCGGTCACGAAAAAGGTGCTTTTACCGGTGCAGTAGACAGCCGCAAAGGTTATTTCGAAACAGTAAATGGCGGCACTATTTTCTTGGATGAAATTGGTGAAATGCCTTTGGGTACGCAAGCACGTTTGTTGCGTGTGTTAGAGACTGGCGAGTTTATCCGTGTAGGTTCCTCCAAAGTGCAGAAGACCGATGTGCGTGTGATTGCAGCAACCAACCGTGAGCTCTTGGATTTCACCCAAACAGGTAAGTTTAGACAAGACTTATATTATCGTTTGAGCACTGTGCCCATTCGTGTACCTGCGCTGCGCGATAGAAAAGAAGATATTCCTCTACTGTTCAGAAAATTTGTGATTGATTTTTCAGAACGCTATAAGACCTCTCCTATTTATTTGGATGAATCTGCACGCCAATTGCTGGTAGAACATCTGTGGCCGGGTAATGTGCGTGAGTTGAAGAATATCGCCGAGCAGATTTCTGTACTGAGCAATAAAGAAACCATCAGTGCTGCAGATTTACGCCGCTTTTTACCAGAGAAAACGATGAACCGCTTACCAATGCTGGCACATCCGCATCAGAACGGTAGCTCAGGTGAATTTGCGAATGAAAGAGAGATTTTGTACAAACTTTTCTTCGACATGAAGAAGGATGTGACCGAGTTAAAGAAGATGTTTGTAGAAATTTTACAGAACCCTTCTTTAGCAGGAGCAGCAGCGCAGTTTACGCAGGAATCTTTGTTACATGATTTTCCGGCTACAGCTGATATGAATTCACATGTACCTGCTCAGCAACCTGTATATACAGCGCCACAAATTGTGCCCGCTAACGCGCAGCCTGTTTTGATACATGAACACGATATTCAGCACCACGAAGAAGTAGAAGAATCACTGAATATTATGGACAAGGAAAAAGAGCTGATCGAAAAAGCTTTGAAAAAACACAAGGGCAAACGCAGAGATGCCGCCTTGGATCTGGGTATCAGCGAACGTACTTTGTACAGAAAACTGAAAGAATACAATATTGAAGAATAGATCACATCAATCATGAAGCAAATACAGAGATATAAAAAATTGTGGTGGTTGTGCAGCCTGCTGATCATACTCAGTGCCTGCAGGATCTATTCATTCAAAGATGTGAGCATTCCGCCGGATGTAAAAACCATCAAGATTGGTTTTATTGAGAACAGGGCGCGGTATATCAACCCACAACTAAGCCCGAGATTAACCGATAAGCTGCAACAGAAAATTGCCAATCAAACCAAACTTACCAGAACGAATAATGATGACGCACATTATCAGATTAATGGTTATGTGTCGGACTATTCTGTAAGTACCACCAGTATTACTAGCACACAGGCTGCAACCAACCGTTTATCGGTAAGCGTACACATCGTATTACGCAAGACTTTAGAAAACAAAACGGAGGAATTCGATATTACCCGCAACTTCGATTTTGCTGCATCCTTATCACTGCAGCAGGCAGAAGCCCAATTGCTGGAAGAAGTGGTTAGAAACACCACCGACGAAATTTTCAACAGGATATTCTCAAACTGGTAAGCAAGTTGTACTTTTAGACGCATGAATGCCCTCTTTCAAAAAACACTGTTTCATTTAACTGGTAAGACCGATGTAGATGCATCAGCCTTAGCCGAGTTAGAACAGTTAGCAAAAGAGCATCCTTATTTTACTCCAGCCCAGCTGATTCTGACCAAACAGATGAAGCAAAGCAATGACCCATCTTATTTTAATAAACTGCACCAACTGGCTTTGTATTTTCCCAATACATCTTGGTTACAATACTTATTAAACAGCAAGACTGCAGAAAAAGATGCCATTGATGAAGTACTGAATACCGCTGCATTCATGCCCGCAGCTAGTCAGACTGGCATTATTGAACCCACCAACGATACACCAGCAGCGCCTGTATTCCATATTCCTGTTCCGGAAGTGGAGCCAATGGCTGCAGCACCTATCGTAGAGGAAACCATTGCACCAGTTAGCACAGCCGAAACCAATACAATCTGGCAGGCGTCTGAACCAGCTCCGGTAGCTGAAACACCTGTTACACCCATTCAACCTATTGAACAGCCGCTTCGCGAAGAAGTGCCTGTATTCGATCCATATCCTCCATTTGAGGAAGAACCTGCACCAAGTACCTCACCGGTTGCCGTAACAGAGCAACCAAGCGCTATGGTGATTCCAACAATCGAGGATGTAAAACAAATGCTGGATGAGCGTTTTCAACCAACGGAACCAGCTAAGCCTAATAACAATATTGCTGACCTACCCAGCTACGAAGCACCTAGATTTACGGAAAACAGCTTCAAAGAGGAAATTCCCTTCCCTGCTGCTTTAACCGTAGAAGCTGAAGAATCAGCAAAGGAAAAGATCAAATCAATTCTGGCTGGTCAGGTAGCAGAATTCAACAAACCCGTTACTGAGGAAGATCAGCTGCCTATCAGCACTGAGCCTTTCCATACGGTTGACTACTTCGCATCACAGGGTATTAAAATAGATCTGACAAAGATTCCGCAGGATAAACTCACTATTCAGCTCAGAAAATTCACCGATTGGCTGAAATACATGCGCAAAGTGAGTCCGAGCCCAACAGACCTTGGCACAGATCCGGCACAGGAAACCAAGGTGCAAACCATTGCCCAACACTCCAATGAAGCCAAGGAAGTGCTCACTGAAGCCATGGCTGAAGTACTGGAAAAGCAGGGACAACCTGAAAAAGCCATTCAGATCTATATAAAACTTAGTTTTTTATATCCTGAGAAATCCGCTTACTTTGCGGCCAAAATTCAACAACTTAAAGGCATTTAACAATGGCGATTCTCTTTTTGATATTAACAGTGGTAGCTGCAGCTGCACTCGGTTTTGTGATTCTGGTTCAAAACCCCAAAGGTGGTGGACTAGCAGGTAATGTAGGCGGTATCAGCAACCAGTTTATGGGTGTAAAGCAAACAACAGATGTATTGGAAAAAGGTACTTGGCTTTTTGCTGGTATCATCGCCCTGTTGGCACTTTTCAGCAGCGTATTACTGAAAGGAACTGCTACTGTTTCAGCTGAAGACAATCTGCTTGAAAAAGTAAACACCAACGCTCCTGCTGCAGCTCCTGCAAATACAGTACCGATGACAACACCGGCTGCTCCTGCAGATACCGCGAAAAAATAATTCACAATAAAAGAATCTGGAAGCCCCGTCCGCAAGACGGGGTTTTTGTTTTATTTTGATCTCATGAAAAAAGTCCTCTTCTTCATTGGCTTGTGCGCTGCTGTATTATTAGCCACACTATTTCTACCTGCTACAACTTTCGATGAACCCAAAGCCTATTTCATTCTAGAAGAAGGCGAAAACAATACCAAGGGAGCTGCAGCGAAAATGGAGGGACTGGTTCGCTTTCGTTGGGCATTGAACCTAATGGGTGGCATCCTTAGCGTTGATGCTAACCTCAAGCCCGGAAAATTTGAACTGAAGCAGGGACAAAATATCCTGAGCATCATTCGTCAGTTGCGCAACAACAAACAAGCAGAAATCAAACTGATTGTGACCAAGCTGCGCACTAAAATGGATTTGGCGAGACTCATTGGTAAAAATTTCAAAGCCGATTCTACGGAAGTGATGCAGTTTCTGCAAAGCAATGATTCACTCAAAGCTTTTGGTGTGGATACCAATACCGCCATGACTTTGGTCATCCCAAACACGTATAGCTTTTACTGGAATACACCACTACACAATATCTTCAAGAAACTGGCTGGAGAAAAAGACGCATTCTGGAACAAGGATAACCGTAAAGAGAAAGCAGCCAAACTGGGTTACACACCCGAGCAAGTATATACTCTCGCCTCTATCGTAGAAGAAGAAACCATTCGCGATGATGAGAAGGGCAATATTGCCAGCGTTTACCTGAACAGACTGCGCATTGGTATGGAAATGGGTGCCGACCCTACGATCAAGTTTGCCTTGAATGATTTTTCCATCAAACGTATTCTGGAAAAACATTTGAATGTACAATCGCCTTACAACACTTACCGCAATACCGGCTTACCGCCCGGCCCTATCTGTACACCATCGATTGTAACTATTGATGCTACGCTGAATGCACCCAAAACAGACTACCTGTTTTGCTGTGCGAAAGCAGATTTCAGTGGTTACCACAATTTCGCTGCTACTTATGAACAGCACCTGAAATATGCTGATGAATACCAGCAAGAGCTAAACCGTATTGCCAAAGCAAAAGCACAATCTTCTGCCAAGTGACCAAAATAGAACGCATCATCATTACCTGGCCGCCTATTGCTTTTCTGATTCGGAAGAGTAAGAAATTGGTATTACCGGGTTTTCAGGGACTACCCTTTTATGATGTGGTGATTTTCTTTTTTAAGCAGATTAATCGCGTGGGGTTGAATGAGCGCGCAGCAGCCATCTCTTTCAACTTCATCATGGCCATCCCAGCTGCGATGATTTTCATCTTCACACTAGTACCCTACTTGCCTGTTGCCGCAGAATTCAAAGCACAGTTGCTGAAGCTCATCAAAGACCTCACACCCAACAAAGCCACTTCGCAACTCATCATCAGTTTTATAGATGACTTCTTCAAACCACGCAATGGCTTATTGTCTTTTGTGTTCCTGATTACCCTGTTCTACGCATCCAATGCCATGATTGGCATTGTGCGTACGTTCGATAGATCCATACAGGAAACCAAAGGCTATTTTCTTCACCAGCGTTTACGCGCCTTGCGCCTCACAACCCTACTCATTCTTTTATTGATTGCCAGCATTCTGATGTTGATTGGACAGGAAGAACTGGCCGGCATTCTTAAGAATATCTTCCATATGCGCAGAAGGGCACGCATTCCCTGGTGGAACGGTGTACGCTACACCGTGATTCTAGCTTTCTTGTTTTACGGCATTGCCTTGATTTATCGCTACGGGCCATCCGTACACAAGAAATGGCCGCTGGTATCACCGGGTGCCATACTTTCTACCTTCCTGATATTGGCCACTACAGTGATTTTCTCTTTCTGGGTGAATAATTTCGCCAACTATAATAAGGTCTATGGCTCTATTGGAACAGTGTTGATTGTGATGCTATTGATCTATTTCAATTCACTCATCCTACTCATTGGCTTTGAATTGAATGTGAGCCTCACCTATCTCCAACAACAGGTACAGGACCGAAAAGCACAGGAGCATCAAACAACAACAAATCCTTAAAAAGCGAAGAGCGGTTTGGCAGGAATATTGGTTTTCCCGAAATTGATAGTTCTTAAACTGCAAACAATGAAAAGACTATTCCTCACCTGCTTATTGGCAACAGGACTTATTACCACACAAGCCCAAACTTCGATTGCTGTTGGTAGTAAAGCACCCATGATTGATCAATCCATGAAGGATGTTTCAGGCAAGATGATTTCTGTAAAAGATGCCATGAAACAAAACGGTGTCTTGGTGATGTTTAGTTGCAACACCTGTCCCTACGTCATCAAAAACCAAAGCAGAACAAAAGAGATAGCAGCGTTTGCTAAAGCCAACAATATTGGCATCATTCTGCTCAATAGCAATGAGGCGCAGCGTGGCGGCGATGATTCTTTTGCAGCCATGCAACAATACGCCAAGAAAGAGGGCTATGATTTTCCTTATGTGGTAGATGCTAACCACCAACAAGCAGATGCCTATGGTGCTACACGTACACCCGAACTCTTTTTGTTGGATGCACAAGGTACGGTTGTGTACAAAGGCGCGATTGACGATTCTCCGGCTGATGTTGCCAAAGTGAACAGAATACATGCCCAAGAAGCGATCAAAGAATTGGTCGGCGGCAAATCCGTTTCGATCAAAGAAAGCCGATCCGTAGGCTGTACCATCAAAAGAATGCAATAATCTTTACCACGCTTCGGCGTGGTTTTTTATGGCTAGCCTAATTCAGCACGTATCTTTAATGCTCAATCTTTTTGTATGCGAATGATGCTTCTGGGATTATGGATGACTTGCGCGGTGATGACAAAGGCGCAAACACCAATGATTACACCCATGCCTGTTTCTGTGCAAACCCTTGATGCCAAAGCTGTGGTGATCAATCAACAAACCACGATTCATGCTGATCCATTTTTTGCAGCACAGGCCGAATACCTGAAAGCAGCCATTCAGCAGCAAACAGGACTTTCCGTAAAAATTTCATCCAAAAGCAATGCTGCAGCACAGATTCAATTGGTGAAAGCAACAGTAGGCACACAAGCTGAAGCATACCAACTAGATGCAGCTCAAGATAAAGTAACTCTTACCGCTGCAGATATTCGCGGCATGGTGAACAGCATACAAAGTTTCTTACAGCTAATACCCTTGCAAGCGAGTAAATCTGTTTCGATACCAGCAGTTAGCATCAAAGACTATCCACGCTTTGCTTATAGAGGCATGCACTTAGATGTAGTGCGTCATTTCTTTCCGGTAGACTATATCAAAAAGTATATCGACTATCTCACCTTCCACAAGTTCAACACCTTTCACTGGCATTTAACGGATGACCAAGGCTGGCGTATTGAAATGAGCTCCTATCCCAAACTCAATAGCATCGGTTCTTGGCGCGATTCAACACTGATTGGTCATTTCAAAGACACGCCTGCCAAATATGAGCGTGTTCGCTATGGTGGTTACTACACCAAAAAAGAAATCAAAGAAGTGATTGCTTATGCAAGCGTGCGCGGCATCAATATCATTCCGGAAATTGATATCCCCGGTCATAGCAGAGCAACCATTACAGCTTATCCTGAATTTAGTACAGACCCTAACAATAAATGGGGCGTAGCTGCTACTTGGGGCATGTATAATCGACAAAACAATGTACTCTCCCCTAACCCAAAAACATTTGCGTTTCTGCGTGCTGTCTTCCATGAACTGGCCGATATGTTTCCATCGCCTTATATCCATGTAGGTGGCGATGAGTGTAGTAAACTTTGGTGGAAACAAAGTCCGGAAGCACAGGCTTTCATCAAAGCCAATAACCTGAAAGACGAGTTTGGATTACAGACTTATTTCATCAAACAAGTGAGCCAATACTTGGCGGAGAAAGGCAAAAAAGTAATTGGCTGGCACGAAATCATGGAGGGAAAACTAGATACGTCTACGATCGTGATGAATTGGGGCAATGATGCCAAAGCTGCTGAAGCAGCAGAAAAAGGTTATCCCATCATCATGACACCGGGCAAGCCTTATTATTTCGATCATTATCAATCCAAAGATCCCAAAGACAGTTTGGCCATTCACGGCTATAATCCATTGGAAGCTGTGTACACATACGAACCTGTGCCTGCTGCGGTTGCGAAGAAAGGTTTATCAGATAAGATTATGGGCGGACAAGCCAATGTTTGGACAGAATACATGGGCTATCCTACTAAAGTTGATTATATGATCTTTCCAAGGATGACTGCTGTGAGTGAAACACTATGGTCGCAGAAAAGTCAGAAGAATTATACCGACTTCCTGAATCGCTTAAAGACAAGCATCATTCCGAGATATCAATTCTGGAATAGTTCTTGGTTTCCTGATTTTGAAAAATGGCGTAAAGAGTAAACCGCTTACTCCAACATTTCCTGCAAAGCCAGCTTGAGTTTTTCTTCCGGCAATTGTTGTCCGTAAAATTTGCGGAATTTCTTTTTGTTGTTCACTAACACGGTGGCAGGTATAGCGCCCTGCCAGCTGATATCTATTTTGGGGCAGAAATAATCGGCATCTGTTTCATCCAACCAAACAATTCTAGATTGATAGCCATTCTTCTTAGCAAAATCCTGAATCGCTTTTGGATAATCTTCAGGAAAATCAAGGCTCACTAAAACCAGCTTTACCTTTTTATCCTTTAAAGCAGCTACTGATTTTTCAAACCAAGGAATCTCTTGCACACAAGGTTTACACCAGCTAGCCCAAAAATTCACTACTAAGGGTGTAGTAGCAGTATCCATCATTTTCAACACATCGTAAATCTTGACCTTACGGATGGTTTGTGCATCTGTGGTGTTATGCAATACAGCCATACAGAAAATGAGCAGCAGCTTTTTCATAGCAGCAATTTACAAATCATCTGTTGCATGAAAACCCCATTCTTGTAATAATGCTTGTCTTTGTGCATCTGGCAAAGAGGCTTGGTCATAATGACCGGCAGCAGCTTTTTGTCGGTACGCTTCATAGATAGATACCGCACAGGCTACAGAGATATTCAAGCTTTGAATGATGCCCATTTGCGGTATAATGAAATTACCATCGGCCATAGCCCTGATCTCATCACTTACACCGGCATGTTCGTTACCAAAGACCAATGCCACCGGCTGGGTGAAATCGATTTCATATAGACTTCTCGCATCAGAAGACAAATGCGTGGTGAGAATCAAGGGGAACCTTTCACGCACTGCCTGAAAACAGTCAGTAGCATCTTCAAACTGATGCACCGTAAGCCATTTAGCAGCACTGCTGCTGCTCTTGGCACCAAACTTCTTGTGGCGCGGAATTTTGGTATTGAGGATATAGATGTCCTGAATGCCTACGGCATCGCAAGTGCGCATCACGGCAGAGATATTGTGCGGGTCTTGTACATTTTCCATCACCACCGTAAGGTTGGCCTGACGGCGATTGAGTACACGCAATAATTTTTCTGTACGTTCTGGTGTCATGGCGCAAACTTAGGATAAAGGAAAGACTATGCAGAAGTAGTACCAGACTTAATCTGCACTTTCAATTTTGCCCCTGTTGGTCGCCCGACCAACAGGCTGATGAAATGAAATCAATATTGAGTTGCTGGTCAGGCAACCAGCAACGGCAGGAGATTAATTGTTTATTAGAATGTGATTCGCATTCAACGGATTGCGTCAATCAAAAAGCCAATAAGCAGTGCTGTTACCACAAAGCTGGTCATACCCAACATATAGGCTAGAAAAGCCTTTATATACCTTCCCAAACCTAGATTACCATAAAACTGCCCGATAGCCCAAGAGCAATAAAGGATGCCGACCAAACCTCCGATAGACAAAAGATTGATACCGATTATACCTTGTATGAGTGCAAATGCAGCATAGATAAGCATACTGATGCCAATCACAAAACAAAGCAGCAGGAGTATCTCAAAAACATTGTAAACAGCCTTTCGAAAAAACAATCTTAACCATCCGGCAATAAAAATTCCCATAAGAATACTGGCATAGCCATAATGCGTACTAATCCATTTGAAAATACTGAAAGCAGTTGACTTACCACCTTCAAACCTTACAAAGCTTTGATCAATATGAAATAGATTAATAGTCATTGAGTAAAGCAAAGACGTGAGAATGATAAAGATAATGGGCTTAACCAGCTTACTGCGGTTTTCAGTAAGGTACACCCGCACACTTTTGCCGGGCTCTAACAGCAATGAGCGAACGGTGTACAGGATACCATGCTCAACATGCAGCACATGCGCCAGCTCATGCATTACATAATGCGCATCAATTCGCTTGAGCAAGGCCGGATGCCCGCATACGGCACAGTAGTTTCCTGTCACTTCTACCCCACAGTTTTTACAAATGATCGCCATAAGATTGTTTCAGATAAAGAAAATGTAGCCGACTAAATCCAGTATTGGACTTAACAAAGCCTTTTAGGCATAACCTATTAGCAGGTAAATTACAAAAGTTTGGGCTGATACTTCTTGTCGCTTGCCCCTGTTGGTCGCCTGACCAACAGGCTGATGAAACACAATCAAACTTCGGTTGCTGGTAAGGCGACCAGCAACAGCAGGAAGAAACAACAAAATTAAAAATCTATTTTTTTGGAAAATACAAATGTAAAGTTTACTTTACATTAAAATTTTTCGTATGCCACTCTTATTACCTTACCATTTCAAAAAAATTGGATTGTTAATAACACCTATTGGGCTAAGTTTATGGCTGGCTATGCAAAAAGGGCTGATCAATACGTTGCTATCAGACTCCACTACTCCTGAACACATTAATGTATTGAATACTGCTTCAGCAGTAGTTGGATTTTTTAGTGTTCTACTAGGTCTTTACTTTCTTGCTTTCTCAAAAGAAAAAATAGAAGATGAAATGATCCATCAGCTCAGAGTTGAAAGCTTCCAGTTTGCGGCATTATTGCAGATTATCTTTCTCATTACCGGTTTTGCCACAATGCTATTCACCAGAGAACCCGACAAAGAAGGCATGTTGCTTTTTTTTGTTCTTGTATTACTCGTTTTCTGGACTGGCTTTATACTCAGATTCCACTTTATTGTCTATAGATTAAAAAAGCAATGAAGAACAACCTCAAAGAAATCAGGTTATACAAAAACATTACCCAGGCAGACTTGGCTGATGCAGTTCAGGTATCGAGGCAAACCATTATTTCAGTTGAAAGCGGCCGCTATGTACCATCAGTACTACTATCACTTAAGATTGCTAAGTTTCTAGATAAAAAAGTAGAACAACTGTTCGAATTAGAAAAAGGAGACTTTTTTAGCAGTTAGTGTGCTGTAATAAAAGCCTCTGCCCCTATTGGCGCCCGACCAACAGGCTGATGAAATGTAATCAATATTTTGTTGCTGGTCAGGCGACCAGCAACGGCTGGAGACTAAACTGACTCTTTGTATAACTTAATCTTTATTTTTTATATCCAGTTCTCTTAATAGATTTTTGAATTCATTCGCCTTATGCCCAATACAATCGAGTGACACCTCTGGATATTTTGGCGGTTCGCTACCAAGTTCATAAATAGCTTCATATTCTCCTAAATAATATTCGCAGTTGTGACATTCAAACTCAACAGTTATTTTTTCACTATGATTTTTATGTATTGGACAGTCATAAATAACTTGTCCTTTACCATAAACTTTATGTGATTTGAGGTTTTTTGATACGAAATCCTTTACAACATTTGCCTTTCTTTCTATCAAATTCTTTCTATCATTAATTTTCGGATTATGTATCCATTTCATGTACTTAATGTTCCCTTGAAGAATTTCTGTCAATTTCTCTCTATGAACATCTCGGCTAAAACTCGAAAGATCAATCTCTAAAAGTGGCTTATTATGTTCAATAATCTTATCCAATTTTAGCTTATCAACAAAATGCGTAACTGCTATTTCAACAAACAAGACTTTATCACCAATAAAGCATTTTAAATCAGGCCGAAAATATTCAGCTTGCTTTTCAATTTCTACTTTATCAAACTGCAGTAATTTCTTTCGCTTTTGCTTACTATGATTATATTCTATTCCGCTATATGACTGTGCTAATGAGGATAAATTAAACTTAATATCAGGGACAATCAATGACTTTGTTTCACTAATTATTTGCTTTGCTAAATAATGCAAAGCTGTTTCATAAGAATTCTTACAGTTGACAATACTTTTATGCTGAAAATGATTTTTTCTTTTGTTTCCAAGTCTATTATATGCAACTAATTCAGTGCCACAGTCCGGGCAGAAACATTTGCATGAAAGACCATTCTCAACGTTGTCAATATGAACAATATCCCCATCTTTTAGCCCCCACTCAAAAAAATCTTCGATGTAATGTTTAGCCATTAAAACTACTTGCACCCTAAAATACACAAATCCTCCCACACAAAAAAAGGCCTGCACATCACTGCACAAGCCTGTATTACTCTACAACAATTAAGAATTAGTAATTATTAATTAATAATTACTAATTCTTAATTATCATTCATTAATCCCATCTACCTCTTCTACCGCGGTCATTACGGTCATGTCTGTCGCGGCGGTCGCGTCTGTCATCATCATACCAACCATTGCGTCTGCCACGATCATGTCGCCAATCATCTCTATCGCGATACACGATTACCGGAGGCGCATAACGTCTGTGGTAGAAATCATACCTATTCCATGGATTGGGTTCATTGATGATGATCTTTCGGGCACCAAACAAATCGAACCCACGATGCCATCCCGGTAAACTATTGCCAAAGCACCAGCGGCCTCTGTCGAGATACACAAACTGTCTACCATGCAAGTCGTAGAATGCATCTATATCAGGCAGGAAATAATAATCTGCGCGATTCACACCGGGTACGCCCCAGGCCGGTGCACCAATGCGGATGTTTAAGCTTATTTGTGCTTGTGTGGTTTCCGTTGCAGCAAGGGTGCCTGTTATCAAGGCGAGTAGTAGGTACTTTTTCATAACGGATGTTTTATATCCATTAGAATCCCAATACCATGCCAGAATTACTAGCTATTTGTTAAATGGTGAGTTGTATGCCGAGACCCGGCGCTTCTGTTACACGCACGTTGCCGTTATCATAAGTTAAGCCTGTGGCAATATCTTCTGCCAACAAGAGCGGACCATCTACATCAACATGATCTAATTGCGGCATGCAATGCGCAATGGCAGCAGAGCCAACCGTATGTTCATTCATGCTACCCATCATCACCTGCAAACCCAATGCACGTGCTTCTTTGATCATGCGCAAGGCTGGCGTTAATCCACTGCACTTCGTCAACTTAATATTGATACCATGAAAATGACCTGCACACTTTTTCACGTCGTGTTCAAACACACAACTCTCATCAGCAAACAATGGAATGGATGATTGTGCATACAGCACTTTCATGCCTTCCCAATTGTCTTTGGCTAAGGGTTGTTCAATCATATCCACGCCCAGCTCATGTAATGCAGGAATTAGTGCTAATGCCTGATCTACCGTCCAGCCAGCGTTTGCATCAACACGTATCGCTGCGTCTGTTTCTGCGCGCAATGCTTTGATAATACCAATATCGTCGGGCGTACCCAATTTTACTTTGTACACAGGCCATGGCTTTTCTTTCAGCTTGTTCACCATGGTAGGAATATCTGCAATGCCAATGGTATAATCTGTTACAGGCGTGTTGGCCCACTCCGTTTGCCAAAGGCAATACAGTGGTTGTCCCTTCATCTTACCAAACAAATCCCACGCAGCCATATCCAATGCACAAACCAGAAAAGGATCATTGGGTAATAAATGATGCAGGTAATGCCAATAACGCTCAGGTTCTGTGAAAGCAAATTTCTCAATCATCTTGCGCTTGGCTTCGATAGTTTCAATCATGCTTTCTACCGTTACATTGTAATAGGTAATAGCCGGTGCTTCGCCATAGCCCATCCAAGTACCCAATTGCAAGGCAACGAGTAAAGAAGGCTGGTGAGTTTTGGTTCTGCCGCCGGAGATGGTAAATGGATAACGGAAGGGTAATTCCGTTTTACGGTAATACAATTGCACGGTTGATGATTTTAGGCAAAAATAATCCCCGCAGTGTTGCGGGGATATTTTTTATACGTTGGCGTTTTCTTCTGTTTCGGATCGTTTCAGTGTGAAAGTGAGTTTGCCATTTTCTTTGTCGAGACCGGCAATCAACACATCACCCTGTTTCACGTTCATGTTCAGGATTTCCTCTGCCAAAGGATCTTCCAGATGTTTCTGGATGGCTCTGTGCAGCGGACGCGCACCAAATTGAACATCATAGCCTTTGTCGGCAATAAAGTCCTTGGCTTCATCTGTCAGCTCCAATGAGAAGCCCAGATTGCTCAAGCGCTTGGTAACACCCTTCATGAGGATATTGATGATCTCGTGGATATTCTCTTTGCTCAGCGAGTTGAAGATGATCACATCGTCAATACGGTTCAGGAACTCAGGAGAGAAAGTACGCTTCAGGGCTTTCTCGATCACAGCCTTATTGTTTTCTTCCTGATTCTGGATACGTGCTGCTGTTGCAAAACCTACACCGTCACCAAACTCTTTTAACTGGCGTACACCAATGTTAGAAGTCATGATGATGAGCGTATTCTTGAAATCAACTTTACGGCCCAGACCATCAGTCAGCTGACCATCATCCAATACCTGTAAGAGAATATTGTAGATATCTGGGTGTGCTTTTTCAATTTCATCGAGCAGGATTACGCTGTAAGGCTTGCGGCGCACTTTTTCAGTGAGCTGTCCGCCCTCTTCATAACCCACATAACCGGGAGGCGCACCAATCAGGCGGCTTACAGTAAATTTCTCCATGTATTCGCTCATGTCGATGCGGATAAGCGCATCTTCTGAATCGAACATATAGCGGGCTAAAGAACGCGCCAATTCTGTTTTACCTACACCCGTTGGACCAAGGAAAATAAACGTACCTATAGGCTTCTTAGGATCTTTCAGACCTACCCTGTTACGCTGGATGGCTTTCACCACTTTAAGGATGGCTTCATCCTGACCAATCACCATACCACGCATGTCTTCCGACATTCTGCGGAGCTTCTCGGTTTCGGCCTGTACCATACGCTTCACCGGAATACCCGTCATCATACTCACCACTTCAGCAATATGCTCTTCTGTGATGGGGTAACGTGCATGCTTGCTGTCTTCTTCCCACTCAGCCTTGGCCTTCTCCAGTTCTTCGCCCAAACGTTTCTCAGTATCGCGTAAAGCAGCTGCTTCTTCAAAGCGCTGGCTTTTCACCACTTTATTCTTCTCAACTTTTACTTCTTCAATTTTTTTCTCGAGTTCCAGAATATTCTCCGGCACATTGATGTTCTTCAGGTGCACACGGGCACCCACTTCATCTAGTACATCAATAGCTTTGTCTGGCAGGAGACGATCCGTCATATAACGATCACTCAGTTTTACGCAGGCATGAATGGCTTCATCATCATAGCGTACGCTGTGGTAATCTTCGTATTTGGATTTGATATTCTCCAGAATCTGAATGGTTTCTTCCACACTTGGTGGATCTACAATCACTTTCTGGAAACGACGATCCAATGCACCATCTTTCTCGATGTACATGCGGTATTCGTCTAATGTAGATGCACCAATGCACTGGAGTTCGCCTCGGGCCAATGCAGGCTTGAAGATATTGCTGGCATCCAGCGAACCGCTGGCACCACCTGCACCTACGATGGTATGTATTTCATCAATGAAGAGAATCACATCTCTGTTCTTCTCCAATTCATTCATGATGGCTTTCATGCGTTCTTCGAACTGACCACGGTACTTGGTACCAGCTACCAATGCAGCCAAGTCTAAGCTGATCACGCGCTTGTCGAACAATACGCGGCTCACTTTACGCTGCACAATGCGGAGGGCCAGACCTTCCACAATGGCTGTCTTACCTACACCGGGTTCACCAATCAAGATTGGGTTATTCTTTTTTCTACGAGAGAGGATCTGCGATACACGCTCGATCTCTGCTTCACGACCTACAATTGGATCGAGTGTACCTGCTTCAGCTAAGCGGGTAATATCGCGACCGAAATTATCGAGTACAGGTGTTTTGCTTTTGCCTGCGGCTTGCTTCGTTCCACTACTCTTTTGCTGATAGCTGCGCTTCTCCTCATCAAACTCATCTTCATTCTCATCAGGGAATTCGCTGCGTGGATTGGGATTGGTAGTGCCTACCATACCTAATTCATTGCGGAACATATCGTAGTCAACATCAAACTGATTGAGGATTTGAGTAGCAATATTCTCTTTATTCTTGAGGATGCTGAGCATCAAGTGCTCTGTTTCAACAAGCGGACTCTTCAAAGCTTTAGCTTCCAGCACTGTTACGCGAATCACTTTTTCGGCTTGTTTAGTCAGGGGCAGACTATTGATATTGGCAATATTCTTACCGGTCTTATCCTTAACAGCCAGTTCTATTTCTTTGCGTAATTCGTAGAGATCAACATTGAGGTTCTTGAGTACTTTGATAGCGGTATTATCGCCGTCGCGAATCAATCCCAGTAGCAGATGCTCTGTGCCAATGAAGTCATTTCCAAGCCTTAACGCTTCTTCCCTGCTGAACGAAATGATCTCCTTTACTTGAGCGGAAAAATTATTATCCATTGGGTAATTTGGATTTATACAATGATAACGAATATTTTTGAGGAAACTTGCTCCTCTATTTATACACATCTGTTAATGAATATTATGCGTGTCAAAATTGATACCAAAGAGAAATTCACGGTGATTCATCCCGAAGAAACGGGGCTGACTGGCAGCCTGACTGCCAATTTAGCCGAGACCTGTAAAGGTATCTTGACGCAGCCTGTTAAAAACGTGGTATTGAACCTAGCATCAGTGCTGAGAATTGATGAAGATGCAGCTACTGCGCTGGCTGAATTACAACAGCATTTTTATGAACAAAATGCCTCCTTTGTTGTTTGCGGCCTAAGGCCTGAAGTGGAAGCCACTTTTGATGCCACGGAACTATCGGAGTACATGAATATTACCCCAACTGAAAGTGAAGCTTGGGATATTGTGCAGATGGAAGAAATTGAACGAGAATTGCTGGATAGTGATGATATGGAGTTTGATAAGCAGCCTGAATGAATCTGAACGAAGATTACTATCGCTTACTGCAAATACATCCTGCGGCTACGCAACAGGAAATCAGGAAGGCTTACAGAAAGCTTGCCCATCAGTATCATCCTGATAAAGCATCTGTTACAAATGCACCTGATGCATTTGCCTTGTTGCAAAAAGCCTATGCCACATTAAGCCATACGGAAAGCAGAAAAAATTACGACCTCATTTATTTTAGTAAGCGCATCAACCAAGCTGCTGCTGGAGATATCACTGATCCGCGGCAGTTGATACAATTGATCATCAACCTGCGTAATCGCATCCAAACACAAGATGCATCCATGATCAATAGTGGCGCTGTGCATGCGGAGTTGATGCTGATACTTGCAGAACAACATTTGGTTTTACTCAGTGAAACCAATGCCTATTTCAAACAACAATTTCTTGAAGAAGTACAAGCCTGCTTAAGAGCTTTAGCTTATCCGCAATCAGCAGACATTTTGCAACACCTGAAACTGCATTGCAGTACAGATACAATACAGCAACTTGGGAAGATGGAGAGAGAGTTACGCCTCATACATATATGGAATTACCTCAAACTCCCCCTAGCCATTATCATTACGATAGCCCTTTGTATGTATATCTACTATACTGTTCAATAAACAGGTGCAGTACTTACTCTAGCAGGTATTCGCTGTATACTAACTGTCCTTGTTTATCCAAACCCTGAACAATCACTTTCCATTTTTTAGCGAAATCATTATTAAAGAAATCAAGCTTTGCTTTACCTGCTTTATCAAGCTGAAGATCGGGCTTCCACAACAAAGTAATTCTATTGTCTGTCTGATTCTTGTTAAGCACTGGTGCTTTTAGATAATCTACCTGAAAGAATTCTCTCGCAACCGCGAAGCCCTGCTTTTCAAAAGACACAAACCGTTTTTCATTAATGGCAACACTTCTGCCCTTTTTGGTATATACAGAAATAGCGCCGGCATTGGCACCAAAAGGAAAAGCCAATGCTCCTTTATACACTTTTACAATAGCCACTTCATCTGGATTCACTGCATCAATAATTTCTACGCTAACAGGCATCTCATTTAGGAAAAAGCGAATAGCGTCTGAGCCTCCGGCAATTAGTTCACCAGATTCTGTAACTGTACCCAATAACAAATCTGAATTTCGTTGAAAAGAAACAGCAGGCACGCCACCAGCAAAAGGCTGCACATTTAAACCAGGCACTTCTCGCTGGAGATACTGCCAGATATTCATAAAACTGCCATTTTCAGGAACAACAAGGGTTTGATCGCTTTGCTCAAAAAAGCCAGATACATACTCTCTTTGCAAAGAGTCAAGCTTACTCTGTCTTTTTGCAGTTACCGTTACTGAACCGAGATCACGATAGCCCGAAAGTGTATCTACATACTGAGCCAACTGCAGATATAACGCTTCCGCCATTTTACTCTGCCTTTGCGCAAGCACCATGGTATCCATATCTGCCCCTTGCAACACTTGTGTCTTTGCAATGGTATCTATAAAAGAGGGGTAAAAATCAACTTCTACAATCAGGTTTTCTTTTTTGTTATTGGTGGCAACATAGGACACAGTTGCTTTCTGCTTAATATTCAGCGAATCAACAATAAACTCTCCTTTATCGGTTAAAAAAGCATCTGCAAGAATCGTAGTTGAATCAGCGCCTTTGATTACAAATGCAACTTTGCCATCCTTGATCACACCTCCATTACCCGGTTTGCGTGCTATACCACGAATATTGATATTAGACTCTATGGGGAACAACAATTTTGGAGGCTCATTCCTGGCAATTTGCTGCCAGGTGAATTTTCTCCAGCCTTGAACCATCATCAATACATCCAATTTCTGAAGGGTTTCTGCTGTTTTATCTTTAAAATAATCTCCAGGCTGATGTATATACCCCTTTAGATCAGCGGTAAGCAGCAAATGGGCTGCAATATGTGTATTAGTCTGATTCGTAAAGGCTGATGATGCTTCATTGATTAATACACTTAGCGAAGGGGTTGCAAGACTATCTGCAGTGATCTCTATACTATTTTTGGCACGCTTGGCATTACTGATAGCAATGGGCTGTACCAAAGCTTTTTTTACCTGATAGTTTTCAATAAAAGCCAAACGTTCAGCTAATGGTTTACCGCTACTATCCAAAATCGTGATTTGCATAATGCCTGGCGGAAGGTTCTTTTTACTAATGGCTGCAGTTGTCAACCCTTCTTCAAAATTGAAAAACGATGAGTATACCAATTTGCCGCTCATGTGTGCGATCAGCAACAGCTTATTATAAAACTCTTTGTTTTTTTCTGCTCTGTTCACTGAAACAAATAATCTATTGGGACTGGTATTCTGTACCTGTAAAACAATACCGGTATCAGCAATAGCGGGTAGCTGAAAGCTTCTGCTACTACCTCGGGCAATTTCTATATTGGCTATATATTTTTGACCAATCTGAGGCGTGAAAGAGAACATCCCCATTCCGTTGTGTGTGGCTATTGCAGAAGCCACTTCCTTTCCATCCTTATCGGTTACTACAAAAGACTTATTCACCGGCCAACCTCTTTCATCAGTAATTAGGAAAGCAATTCTATTATCGATTCCGCTAACCATTTGTCCGCCTTCCGGGAAGAACCGCACTTGCAGAGCCGGCATTACCGGCGGTAATCGCCTACCAACATAATCTTCCCCATAAATCATGATGTTCTTTCGAAACAAATACTCAGGAAAATTCCGCATCCATAATGTATATGCACTAATGGTATAGGTGCCTGTTTTCCATTTCGTAGATATATCTATTTGCCCCTTCGCTGTTGCAAGACTATCTAGCCTAAACATTTTCTTTTCTACAACCACACCTTTATCATCGGCTATGTCTACATAAACAATACGGCTTAAAAAGCTAGGCTTTTGAAGGAAACTACACCAAAGCTTCATCCAGATTTGTTCACCGATTGAAAACTGGTCTTTATTAGTTTGAAGAAATACTTTCTCCTGAGGATAAGTAGTATACCATGCCTGAAGGTTTTTAAGCAAATGATACTGTACACTATCTTCTTGCGCCTGAGCTTTGTTGATGCAGCAAGAGCCTATCAATATAGATAATATGAGGAATATTCTAGACATAGATTAAATCTAACAAAAAAAAGCTGGTAATACTACCAGCTTTTCTATTCAAGAAAATGAATTTTACAGATTAGGTCTAAGCAAGCCTGCTAACTCTTGCACAACACCGTTGGTACCGAAAAAATCGCGTATTGAACCAAAATCAATGTCACCAGTGTTTTGGGCACCACGCAACTTCGTTCCATTCTGACTAATAGCGATTGTTCTACCAGGTCCTTGCAGTGTAGATGGCGTTAACCCATCTTTGAAATCGTTGGAAAACAATCTAGCACCGGAGAAAAGGTGGTAACGTGCAAATCTTTGTGCATCAGCTAAGGGCATGGCATTGATTGTAGTTGTACTATTGAATGGAGCCCCTGCTGCAGTCATAGCCGCATCATTGGGTGCCAGTACTGTAAAAGTACCTCCTGTCAATTGCGCCCACTGACCAGCACGTGTCAGTAATGCAATAAACAAACTGTGTCTGCCTGTTGCACCTAAAATAGTCTGAATATTACCACGCAATGCCGGTGGCACATTTACACGATTAATTTTGTGTACAACACCATTGCTTACGATGTTGTCTGCAGCTACGATTTCTGCTCCGTTCACAAAAAACTTACCACCACTGGTGCCATTATACGCAAGAACACTAGGAAGCTGCGTACTTCTAGAAACTGAAACAGGCGCATTCATATCCAATGTAGTAACAGGAGTTGGCGGGTTATTAGAAGAAGCCAACATATGGTACATCAAAATATAGCTAACTGCACCTGCAGACATACGATTCAACGAATCTGCAGTAATACCTGCATTCGTAAAAGCTGTATTGGTTGGAGCCAGATAAGTAAACGGACCAGGGCCTGATTTAAAATCGCTCAACTGTGCTTTTTCAAAAGCGGCAGCATACGTACTTAAATCAGACTGTCCTTTTACATACTCATCAAAACTGGGATAGGTTTGTACGTTGTCTTCCTTTTTACAGGACACTGCTGCAGCTAGTACTGCAGTGGAAAGGAATATATGCTTGATCGATAATTTCATACTAATAGCTTTACTTGTTAATAAAAATTGCGGCTAACGCTGGGGTAAAAGTAGTTCCCACCCTTCCACTTGAATAGATGGTCATACATCTTCGGTTACCATTAACTCCAACGAAAGCAGTGCCTGGTGTAAAAGTAGATACAGACGCTCCTGTAGCTGTTTCTACAATTCTGTATCTAAGGTTAGCATTAACACTGTTAAAAGGTATTCGTACAAAATCAGTAGCACCTTTGAAAGGAACATTTCTGAAAAGCGTATCACGCGAAACCAGTGTAGCAGAAGTTGAATCTACTCTAATGAACGTGTATCCTGTTGATCCAGCAGTAGCGTTAATGTATCTTAATTTGATAAAACCACTATCAGCTTGGTCACCAGGATTGTCTTCTACTGAAAACAAAGTTCTGTTTACACCAGAATCAGCCAGTACTACTGAATAAAACTTACCCGCTGTAGTCGTCATGTTTCCAGTAAACAGCATTACCGAATCATTCAGCGTGCCGGCATTGGGAATAGATAGCCTGAGTGTACCATTCGCATCTATAGCAGCATATTCTGCTACGTTAGAGTTAATAGGGAAGAACCCTAAACTAAGCGATGTAAAATTACCGTTGATTTTCTTGTCATTCACTTTAATCATCACTGAAGCAGTAGTTCCAGGTGAGAGTAATGCGAAACGCGCAAAAGCCTTATTCTCCGGTAAATCGTATTCTGTAACACGTAGGGTGGCTTTTTCACATGACAACAGAAAGCCGCAAACCACAAACAGTGCTACAATAAATTGGTATAGTTTATTTGAATGTTTCATAATGAATCAAGTGTTTAAGGTTGACTAAACCACATTTCGTAAGTATGGTAGTTCTGGTTAAGCGCACCAATCTTTCTTAAAGCTTCTCTGTTCCAATCAAATTCTGAGAAATTGGTTGGCCAGAAACGATACGCGAGGTTTGGACCTCCATTTAATGCAGAGAATGTTGTTATGGGCACAAGTCCTCTAAACACAGGCAAGCCTGTTGCTGGATCCAAATCATAATAATGGTATCTTCTCAGGTCACAAAAAGTTTCCCAGTAATTCCATCCCCAGTCGCCGATGTACTTTTGCAAAAGAATATCTGTTAACGTAAGAGAAGCAGGGGTTTGCTTAACAGCAGCAGAACTTAAATAATTACTAATCTCTGTAGCAGTAATAGTTGTGTAATTATTTGTAGACGTGTTTCTACTATTCACAAAATTGAAGTGCGCTTGTATACCTGTTCTATATGCTGTGAAAGCTGTAGCAAAATCACCTTTTCTGAAAGCTGCTTCAGCACGGATAAACTGCATTTCATGATACGTCATCACAGGAAATGCTGCGTTGTTCGCAAAAATATATTTACCAATACCGCGCTGGGTAAAGTTACCTATACCTGGATTGGTAATGGTACTATCACCCCAAACTGTACTAGGCGCTTGACGGAACGTGGCAGTTCCAGGTGTACCAAGCGTATAAGCTGTACCTGGCGACATGAATCTATAACCACCATTCAGCGTTGGCATATTCGTAGTGATCGTACTGGTATCAGGGCTCATATTCAGCATACCTCTGATTCTTGGGTCTCTGTTAGCCCTAACTGTTGTACCGAAAAAATTGGTACCATCCAGTAACTGAACAATGAAACGGCTTTGTCTTCTTACGGAGAAGTTATCTCTTGCTGTACCCAGTGGGTTTGAATCATCATTTCGAGAAGCATCATGACGAATCAAGAAGTCATCACCAGAGCCTGCCATCGCAAGTGATGTAAATTTCAGTACAGAATCTGCAGAATAAGTAGCCTTGTTGGTTTGGTGGTGGTAGTTTCTGGCAAGCAATCCATAAACGAAGCGAATCCACTTCTGTCTGTCGCCATTATACACAATATCACCTCTTCCTAAAACAGTCTGATTTACCTTTCCATCAGTTCTGCCGAGGTATTGTAAAGCTAAGCGGCAGATAGAGTCTACACCGCGATAAACAGTTGGCTGATCTTCATAATTAAAGAACACCCTGTTTTCTTCCCAAGCCTGATAGAATGGCAAATCGCTAAACTGATCAGTTGCGGTTTGAAAACCCCAAGCACGAAGTGCAAGAGCTACACCAACATAATCCCATTGCTCGTCTTCAATACCTTTTTTGATGATTAAGTTGATTGATGGCCCCTGAATCTGATAAAAATCTCTCCAAAGTTGGTTACCACCTCCGGCACCACCTTGGTTACCACCATGAATTTCAAAAGCGTCACCTGTACCGGAAGTATGGTGCCAATATTGATTATACTGCCCAACAAGACGTCCATCCAAGCCCAACGCTCTTGCCATTGAAGATTGTACCGATGGCAATAATGCCGGAAGACTTGGCACGCTCGGACTCGCTGGGTCTGAGTTAATATCCAAATACTTTCTACAGCCAACAATGCTGATGACTACTAGAAGTGTGACTATATTAAATACTACTTTTTTCATTTTCTAGAATTTATTTGATCAAAACTGCGCTCTGATACCAAAGTTTAGGCCCATTGGTGTGGCAAGGTTACCAAAGTCCATACCAACACCACCAATACCACCACGGCTTGCTGCGTTATTCGCGTTAGCTGCGGGATCAGCTCCAGTATAATTGGTTAGGATAAATAAATCGGTTCCTGTAAAAAACACAGAGGCACTTTTAATAAGATTCTGACGCTTAATAAACTTAGCTGGCAGTCTGTATGAAACTGTAATATCTCTCAGTCTTACCCAGTTAATACCGCGCTCAAGAAAATCTTCATCAGCGATACCTGCACTATAAAACTCAGAGCGATAATATGGAGTCAAAACGATGGTGTTACGTGTAGGGTTTGCAGTATTCTGGAGACCGTCATTCAAAACACCTCTAATTACACGTGGTGTTTCTCTATCCAGTGTTTTTGTACTGATACCTCTCGCATACATCCAAGCTTCAGTACCGTTGTAAATATCTCCACCCCTTCTAATATCAAGGTTAAATGAAACGTTCCAATCATTCAAGAAAGTAAACGAGTTGATTAAACCCATTGTAAAGTCAGGCTGTCGATCACCGATAGGAACATAATCAGATAAAATTACTGGCAAGCCTGAATTTGGGTTAACCAATAACTCGCCGCTTGAGTTACGTTGGAATCGTACCGCTGCTAACTGATAAATGCTACCACCGGTTACAGCAATGTTTCTGATACCTGCGATCCATGTATCAGAATTATAGAAGAATGGCAGGTTAGCTGGCATTCTGAGAATCTTATTCCTATTACGTGCAAAGTTTACAGTTACATCCCAAGTCAATTTTTTATTCTTGATTGGAGAACCTGTTAATTGAAACTCAAAACCACGGTTGGTTACATCACCACCATTGATCCACTTAAGGATGGCACCAGATGCATAAGAAAGTCTTGGGTTGATCAGCTGATCAATTGTCTTGTTATCATAATAAGCAAAATCGATACCCATTCTACCCTTGAAGAATTTCATTTCAACACCGGTCTCAAACTGCTGACTAAACTCAGCCTTCAGGTTAGGATTACCTTGTGTAACAAAAGGCGTAAAACCACCACCAGTGAAGGTTGACTGCGCAAATCTGTTACTTGTTACATAAGGAGTTCTAGGATCTCTACCGGTAGTCGCATAGTTCAAGCGATACTTAGCATAGTTCATCCAGCTTGGCAACTTCAATAGATCGCTTAGCACAACACTAGTACCTGCTGACCAATAGAAATAATATGGTCTGCTAGGATCCCATTTCACAGGATCAACCAGACGACTTGAACCATCCATACGTCCAGAAACAGAAAAGTTCAACCAGTTTTTATAGTTACCCGTATAGTTAATGAATGCACCTAAGCGATTATTATTTTCCGCGGTTGTAATTGTTGCTACAGAAAGTGGATCAGCGTTATTCAAACTAACAAAAGTTGGATCGAAGAGACGCTCACCCTTTGTACCATTTACTTCATACTTTCTTGTATCAAAAGTAAAGGCAGCGGTAATGGTATTGCTTACTGCACCAATCTTCTTTCTGATGGTTGCTCTATACGCACCGTTGATTAATTTTTGGTTTTCTCTGTACTGCTGTACAATACCACCTACAGTTCTAGCAAGGTTGCTCTGTGGATGTAAAAACCAAGTACCTGTAGTTGCATAAAAGTCAACACCCATCAATGCTGTCAAGTTTAACCACTTGTATGGATCATAGCTGATCTGGAAATTACCAATCATACGATCGTTCACATCCCAGTTCTTGTTCATGTTCACATCCCAAAATGGGTTATCATCTTCTGCAACAGAGAGATAATCAGATCTGATAGCTCTTCTATTACCATTGGCATCCATATATACGCGGGCATCATCATCTACAGGCCAAGAGAGTAAGCTCAGCAGAAAACCGCCAGAGCCTTTTGAAGCCTTATCTGTTCTGGAATTATTGTAGGCAAAAGAGGTAGTAACATTGAACTTAGGACTCAACTTAAATGTGGTATTCAAACGGAAGTTATAGCGCTTGAAGCCAGTGTTAGGCACTACACCATTCTGATCAATTACGCTTCCTGTAAATCGATAGGTGCTGATATCTGAACCACCCTCTATCGATACGTTGTGCTGCTGTGTATTACCAGTTCTGAAGAAATTACCAATGTTATCATAAAACTGAGTACCCTCTGGAAATTTCTGACCAAAGAAAGTTCTAATCGTTTGGTTGTTGATACCCTGGCTACCCTGGTCATACACTTTTTGTACTTCAGGAAGTCTGTATACTTTTTCAAAACGGAAAGAGTTGTTATAAGAAACAGATGCTCTACCCTTTTTACCTTTTTTAGTAGTGATGATGATGGCACCGTTAGCACCATCAGAACCATAGAGTGCAGTAGCTTCCGGTCCTTTCAAAACAGTTACATTTTCAATATCCTCAGGGTTAATATCCATAGCCCTGTTAGCAAAGTCGTTACTACGGTTTGCTAAGTTCAATCCTCCTGATGCAGGAAGACGGTCTTGCATTTCAAATGAACTGTTATCAATGATCAAACCATCCACCACAAACAATGGTTGGTTACTACCGTCTATTGAGGTAGGGCCTCTTAAAACGATTGTTGCAGATGCTCCGGGCATACCTGTTGTAGCCGTAATGGTAGCACCGGGGATACGGCCGGCCAGTGAGTTAATGAAATTCTCTCTTCGTGTTGAAGCAATTTCATCACCACTCACGCTAACTGCCTGATAGGTTAATTCACGCTTACTCTTTTTAATATCATAAGCGGTTACAACAACATCATTGAGGTTTTTGTCATTTGCGACAAGCTTTATACTAATCTTATCCTCGTCTCCTACCACTAGCTCCTTAATTGTGTACCCAACATAGTTGAATGTGAGCATTTGGCCCTTTGCTGCTGAAATAGTAAAGTAGCCGGAAGCATTTGTGGTAGTTCGCTTATTGGTTGCTTTGTTTGTGACAGTTACACCCAAAAGCGGACTATTGTCATCGTCAGCGATAACTGTTCCTGAAACAGTCTTCTCTTGCGCAAGTAGCGAAAGAGGTATGACCAATAAAATGGTCAAAAGGAAATCTCGAAAATGCTTAGATTTTCTCATAAACGGTGTTTTGGTTCTTGGTCTAAAACAGTTAATATTTCTTGGACAACATTTTTCGACAAAATCATGCATGATCACCCGCGTTTTTTACGCACAAAACAGCAAATCATGGATGAGCGGTTTTAAAAGGCATTGAATTCAGGCAACAATCTGTTAAAAAATTGTTACATAGATACAAAAAATTGCATAAACCCGAAATTATTTGGCTGAAAATGGATTGAATGTGTACAACTCATCAAATTACAATAATAACATGCCGGCATTTCGATAAGCTGCCAGCAAAGGATCGCTTGGCGCCAACTCAGTAATCAGCATATCAATCTCATTGGGACTACACACCTGCAAACGCTGAACACTATTCAATTTCTCGGCAATTGACACGGATACCGTTTTCTGGGCGCATGCCATCATGGCTCGTTTCACCTCTACTACCTCCCAATCGGAATCCGTAATACCCGACTCAGCATGGATGGCATTGGTACCCATAATACATAAGTCGGCTTTCATCTGATTCAGTCTGGCCACCACTTCCGCCCCAACACTCATCTGTGCTGCTTTATTAAGGCGATTGCCCAAAAAGATGACTTCACAATTGGGGTGCTCTAATAATTCCAAGGCGATGGGGATACTCACCGTTACAAAGATGGCATTCAGTTCCGGGGGCAACATTTTGATTAACTCACGAATGGTGGTACCACCTGTTAATACTACCAACATCCCATCTTTAATGAGACTCAAGGCTTTTTGCGCAATCTCCCGCTTCTCACGCAAAGCGTAGATATTGCTGTTCTCGATGGTAAAATGGAAGGACTTCGACAAAGCTCCACCATGCACTTTTATGAGTTTGTCCTCTTCGGCCAATTCTTGTAAATCGCGGCGAACCGTATCCTCCGAAACATTTAACTGTATGCAGAGATCAGAAGACAATACCTTATTATGGATATTGATCTGCTGCATAATGAATGCATGACGTTCCTTTTTCAGCATATGGCAAATTTCGACGACCAAAATACCGATTTCCTCCGGATTATGCGTTTTTTTGCAGGTATAAGAAGTAAACACCCTATTCCATCATCGGCACCGCAGAAAAGAGCACTCGGAACAGGTTTGATGAATATCAGAAAGCCACTTGAATTGGTTATTCTTGCAGACAGATTATGATTTCTCCGCAGACCATACAACAGATTACCAGCAGGATAGACATTATAGATATCATCGGGGAATTTGTGAAGTTGAAGAAAAGAGGCGCCAATTATTTGGGCGTCTGCCCTTTTCATAATGAGAAAACGCCCTCCTTTACCGTATCGCCATCCAAAGAAATCTACAAATGCTTTGGTTGTGGCAAAAGTGGCAATTCCATCAGCTTCTTAATGGAGCATGAGAAGTACAGCTATGTAGAAGCGCTCCGCTGGTTGGCCAATCGCTACAATGTTGAGATCGAAGAAACGGAGCGCTCACCAGAGCAACTCGTGATCGCTCAAACAACGGATAGCCTCTATGCCATCAACCATTTTGCCCAACGCTTTTTCACTGAGCAACTACATAGCGAAGAAGGTAAGGCCAACGCATTAAGCTATTTGCAGGAGCGTGGTTTTACTGCTGCTACCATAGAAAAATTCCAGCTGGGATATAACCCGCAGGCAAGAAACACCTTTGCCCAAACAGCCATTCAGCAACAATTCAATCAGGATGTTTTGCTGAAATCTGGTTTGGTGGTAAACCGCAATGATGAACTGGCAGATAATTACCGAGGTCGTATCATCTTCCCTGTTCATAACAACACAGGTAAAGTCATTGGCTTTGGTGCACGTGTAATCGGCAAAGCAGATAAAGCACCAAAGTATATCAACACGCCGGAAAATGAGCTATATATCAAGAGCCGTATTCTATATGGTCTTTATCAGGCCAGAATGCAGATGGATAAGGCCGATGAATGTTTATTGGTAGAAGGTTATACCGATGTCATCAGCTTGCATCAAGCAGGTATTGAAAATGTGGTAGCGAGTGGTGGTACTTCATTAACGACTGATCAAATCAGGCTAGTAAAAAAGTACACCAACAACCTCACGATCATTTATGATGGCGATAGTGCCGGTGTGAAAGCGGCGCTGCGCGGATTGGATATGGCTTTGGAAGAAGGCCTGAATGTTCGACTGGTACTAATTCCGGACAATGAAGATCCAGACAGCTATGTGAACAAAGTAGGCATGAAAGCCTTCAATGAATTTGTAGCTGCTAACAAAAAAGATTTCATTCTCTTTCAGCTGGAAGTAATGCTGCGCGAAGCCGGTACAGATGTTACGCGCAAAAGCCAGGTGGTAAATCAGATTGCTGAAACACTTAGCAAGATTAGCAAAGCTGAGGACTTTACTCGTCAGCAAGATTATATCAAACAGTGTGCTTCCCTACTCCGCATCGATGAGACAGGTCTCACCAATCTGGTGAATAAATACAAGCGCGATAAGATCAGTCGCGAAGAAAAGAAACTCCCATTCGATGAAGCAGAAACCATCCGACAAAACAGTCAGCAACCGGAAGATGTGCTGGATCAGGATGTAACAGCACTCCTGAATAAAGACGCCACAATTGAAAGAAATGTATTGCGCGTTTTATTAGAATATGGCTTGCGTACCAACGATGCAGGAAGGCCTTTGGCGGAATATGTGTTTGAAGAATTAGAACAGTTTCATTTTGATGTTCCTGAGTTTGAACAACTGTATCAGCAATATAAAACCCAATATGAAGCAGGGTTAGAGCCTTCTGCCAAAGCTTGGTTATATCATCCTGATGATCAGATCAGACAAATAGTGGTGAATATTACAATGACGCCCCATGAACTCAGTCAGAAATGGGACGAAGTAATGGAAGGCATGAACATTGTGAACCGCGATGTAAGTGCGCAAGATGTTCATATTAGTGTGCAATATTTCAAGCTAAGAAAGCTCAAAAAGATGCTGGAGGAAAACCAGCGTGATATGGAAACCGCTACAGGCGATGCTCTAATGAGCCTTATCATGATCCACAAACAACTCAAGGAGTTTGAACAGCAGATCACTTCACAACTTGGTACTGTTATCCTCAAATAAAAAATGCTGTCATTACTGACAGCATTTTCTTTATTGTTCTCAATATTACTTTTCAGAGGGATTGCGCTTACCGGCGAGTAATTTCTCCAGTGCCACTTCTAATCTGCGCTTTCTGGTTTCTTCTTTTTTGGCACCTTCAATCCAGGTGACATATTCTTTCTGGTTAGTGAATGACAAAGAAGTAAAGAACTCTTTTGCCTCTTTGTGTTTCATAAACATATTGGCTAATTCTGTAGGAGGAACCACCAAGCGTTTTTCAAAATCCACACCATTCGATTCAGCAGGCTTGTTATCACCAAAAGAGCGGGTTTTATTAGGAATCTTGTCTACTTTTTTAAAACGCATCGCACTCCACACATGATCCAAAGCCACCTGACGCACACTTTCGTAGTTATTGTTGCACAAAATATCCCAGCTGCAATCACGGTTCAAGTCACTTACAATCTTGCTAGTTGATTTCGGATAAGCCACCCATAACTTGCTGTCCTCATGTAAGGCCGGCAGCACTTCTTTCAACACCGAGTTCAACTGCTGCTGGTTAATAGCGAAGACCAATGCAAAATCCACTTTTCTGGATTTCAACAGTGGGGTAATGTTTTTTGCGTAAGAAAGCTTGACAAACTGTTTTTCGATGGAGGAAGGAAGTCCCTGAATCAACAGGTTTTTCTCATCTTTTAATTGCAATTTTTCTAACAAACTCTGTTGTGATGTCGTAATCATGCTTGTGAGAAATTTTGGATGTTGTTGCCTAAAAGGGTCTGCAAAGGTAAGGCTTTTCAATGGTTTTGTGTGGATTTCGGGCTTTTCTACAGCCTGTGCATCACTCAACCGCAAGATAAACCCCTGCTTTACAGTGGCTTATAATATTTCTCCAAAGTTTCAGGCATGATTTTCTGTAATTCTGCAATCCTTCTCTCTTCAACCGGGTGTGTGCTCAGAATTTCCGGTGGTTTCTGTCCGCCACTAGCTGCACCCATACGCTTCCATAAATCAATCGCTGCTCGGGGATTGTATCCGGCCAAAGCCGCATAGCGTAATCCAAACTTATCGGCTTCAAGTTCATGCTTGCGGCTAAAAGGTAAAATACCACCTACTTCAGAAACTACCCCGTAAGACTGGAGGATGATTTGCTGCGTTTCGGCTGGCTTATTGGCTATGGCCACACTTAAGCCCATTCCTAATCCTTGCTGTAACATACCCTGACTTACGCGCTCCTGTCCATGATGCGCCAACGCATGCGCAATCTCATGCCCCATGACCACGGCCAAAGCCTCCTCAGTTTGCGTTACTGGTAATAAACCAGTATAGACCACAATCTTACCACCCGGCATACACCAAGCATTCATTTCCTTACTATCCACCAGATTCACTTCCCACGCATAGCCTTTTAGTTCGTTGGCCAAACCCTGACTGGTATAATAATCTGTAATGGCTTTGATGATTCGGTTTCCCACACGCTTCACCATTTCGGCTTGCTTACCCGCAGTAACAACTTTATTACTAGATAAAAACTGTTTGTAGGCGGTTAAGGATTGTGTCTGGATTTCAGACTCTGGTACAAAGCTTAACTGAGAACGGCCAGTAATGGCATTACGTTCACAGGCAACCATGACGGTAAGCCCAAGCAAAAGGCAAATAGAATAACGCATAGAAGGAATTTGAGCGGCAAAGATACTATTGCTTACGACGCTGTTTGCGACGATCACGACTCTTAAAGAGGGGTACTTTACTTTCTGTACCTCTGATGATACGTCCGATGTTCTTTTGATGCGTCAGTACCACCATCAAAGCAACCAAAATGGCGAAGATGCGGTAGAGGGTTTCCTTCTCGTTGAAAATAAAGAGAATGAAGACCATAAATGAAACCCCCGCCAGAATAGAACTGAGCGACACAAATCGGGTCAGGTATAGAACAATGATAAATACACCAATACAGCTAACCGCTACAATCGGCTGAATGGCCAAGGCCATACCTAATAAGGTAGCCACACCCTTGCCGCCTTTGAAGTCGGCCCAAATGGGGAAAATATGTCCGATCACCGAAGCCAAGCCCAAACCAATCATGAAATTGGTACGCTGCAATTCGTCGGTCATGTAAAAAGCATCCAAAATGTACAGAGAGGTAGCAATCACGCCTTTCAGCACATCAATTAACATCACAATCGTACCCCATTTTTGTCCCAAGACACGGAAAGTGTTCGTAGCACCAGCGTTACCGCTGCCATAATCCCGGATATCAATCCCGAAGT
>JACCDH011382810.1_pt1 | contig 37321 bp, 37 predicted proteins | sample 7442481 | NCBI WGS metagenome assembly JACCDH01 (sample SAMN15323433, study PRJNA562643) | freshwater metagenome | isolation source: river surface water | place: USA:Blue River Watershed | collected 2017-08-15 | reverse complement strand
TGGGGTAACAAGTTTTATAAAAGAAAATGAAATTACAGACGAATGCTGTTTTTGCATTGGAACTACTACAGCAAAAGCAGTTGAAGCCTATTCAAAAAACATTGTAATTGCAAATCAGCCTACGGTTGAAAACGTAATTATTCAATGCATACATTATTTTAAATCAACAAAAAATGATTAAAAACGACCTTTTTTTAAGAGCCTTAAATAACGAAAAAGTAGAGCGTCCACCTGTTTGGATGATGCGTCAAGCGGGACGATATTTGCCTGAATTTAGAGATTTGCGTGACAAATACGATTTCTTTACGCGTTGCGAAACACCAGAGTTAGCAGCCGAAATCACCGTGCAACCGATTCGAATTGTTAAACCAGATGCGGCGATTTTATTTTCGGATATTTTGGTGGTGCCAAGAGCGATGGGAATTCACGTGGAATTAAAAGATAATTTAGGGCCAATAATTCCGAATCCCATTCGTACAGCCCAAGATGTAGAAAAAGTCTTTGTCCCAGAAGTGAATGAAACGTTGGGATACGTTTTTGATGCGATTAAACTGACCAAACAAATGCTAAACGATGAAGTGCCGTTGATTGGTTTCGCAGGTTCACCTTGGACAATTTTCTGTTACGCTGTGGAAGGGAAAGGTTCTAAAAGTTTTGATACGGCTAAAGGATTTTGTTTTTCTAATCCAGTGGCAGCGCACGCCTTGTTACAAAAAATTACGGATACGACGATTTTGTATTTAAAAGAAAAAGTAAAAGCAGGTTGTAATGCCATTCAGATTTTTGATTCATGGGGAGGAATGCTTTCTCCTAAAGATTATCAAGAATTTTCTTGGCAGTACATCAACCAAATCGTTGAGGCACTTGCGGAAGACACGAAAGTGATTGTTTTCGGAAAAGGATGTTGGTTTGCATTAGGCGAAATGGCAAAATCTAAAGCATCGGCTTTAGGAGTTGATTGGACGTGTTCGCCAAAAAATGCGCGTTATTTAACAGGAGGAAATATAACCTTACAAGGAAATTTCGACCCAAGTCGTTTATTGTCACCAATACCAACCATCAAAAAAATGGTACACGAAATGATTGACGAATTTGGGAAAGATAATTACATTGTCAATTTAGGTCACGGTATTTTACCGAATATACCGGTGGATCACGCGAAGGCGTTTGTGGAAGCGGTGAAGGAGTACGGTCAGTAAATAGAAATTACTTTTAAGTTTCCAAAATTTTGTAGGTGTTAAAATATATATATATGGAAAAAATTGATGAACTCGAAAATTGGATGTTGAATAACAACATTAATAATATTTATTTACCAAACAATAGAAGAAACAAATTTGTTACTGATATTGGTGAAGGATTAGAAGATATACATGGATTATATGTATGGTATTATAATGATGAAAGAGGTAATCGAACAGATATAAATTTTTTTAAATCTGAAAAAGATGCGGTTCAATTTGTATTTGAATATTTGATAAAAAATGAAAGATAAATTTTATCAATACATACAAAACCTACAAGATCAAATCTGTAAAGGATTAGAAGATATAGATGGGGTTGCCCAATTCCGAGAAGACATTTGGGAACGACCAGAAGGCGGTGGCGGACGAACACGTGTGATTGAAAACGGGGGAGTTTTTGAAAAAGGTGGCGTAAATATTTCAGCTGTTCACGGGAAATTACCTGATTCGATGCAAAAATTATTCAACGTTGGCGAAGCTGATTTTTTCGCTTGCGGATTGAGTTTGGTAATTCATCCTAAAAACCCAATGGTGCCAACAGTTCACGCGAATTGGCGGTATTTCGAAATGTACGATGAGAAGGGTAATGTAATCAATTCGTGGTTTGGTGGCGGACAAGATTTAACGCCGTATTATTTGTATGAAGAAGATGCTATTCATTTTCACCAAACGTGTAAAATCGCTTGCGACAAACACAACAAAGCGTTTTATCCGAAATACAAAAAACAATGCGACGACTACTTTTGGAACACGCATCGCAATGAAGCCAGGGGCGTGGGCGGGTTGTTTTTTGATTATTGCAAAGAAACAGAAGACATGAAAATGGAAGATTGGTACAACTTTGTTACCGAAGTAGGGAATTCATTCCTTGATGCGTATTTGCCAATCGTAACAAAAAGAAAAGACTTGCCTTATTCAGCCGAGCAAAGAACTTGGCAAGAAATTCGCCGTGGTCGTTATGTCGAATTTAATTTGGTTCACGACAAAGGCACGTTATTTGGCTTAAAAACCAACGGAAGAATCGAATCGATTTTGATGAGTTTGCCGCCTCACGTACAATGGCATTACGACCATCATCCTGTGGCAGGTAGCGAAGAAGAAAAAATAGTGAGCGTATTGAAATCACCAATTAATTGGATTTAAAAAAAATAAATACACATCAAAAGTTAAAATAATAGAAATTGAGTTAATAATTAGCAAAATGAAATTTTGTTCACTAAATTTAAATTTTTCTTTAATAAAAAAGTATAAGCTTTGTATAAAAAGCACGAATGAAGTAATAACAAATAATGGTACTCCTACATAAATTAACAAAGTAGCAGACCCAATGTCGCCAGTTTCAAAATTTGTGATTTTATATATACTTAAATAAATAAGTACAATTACACTAAGAATTAGTCTCTTTTTCATAAAAACAAATATACAATAAATATGTTTCCATTACACAGAGGTAGAAGATTACGAGTAAATGAATCAATAAGAAGTTTAGTTCGTGAAACGAGTTTAATTCCAGCCGATTTTATGTTTCCGATGTTTATTGCAGAGGGAGAAAATATCCAAGTCGAAATACCATCGATGCCAGGAATTTTTCGTCGTTCGATTGATTTGACGGTTAAAGAAATCCAAGAATTATTCGATTTAGGAATTCGTGCTGTGAATATTTACGTCAAAGTAAGCGAAGATTTAAAAGACAATACTGGCAAAGAAGCTTGGAATCCAAACGGATTGATGCAAAGAGCTATCCGTGCCATCAAGGCGGCTTGTCCTGAAATGATTGTGATGCCTGATGTGGCTTTAGACCCCTATTCGATTTATGGTCATGACGGAATTATTGAAAAGGGCGATGTGGCCAATGATGCTACCAACGATGCCTTAGTAAAGATGGCGGTTTCGCATGCCCAAGCAGGTGCCGACTTTGTAGCGCCAAGTGACATGATGGATGGTAGAGTGTTGCGCTTACGCCAAGGATTGGATGCAGCAGGCTTTCACAACGTGGGCATTATGAGTTATTCGGCGAAGTATGCTTCGGCATTTTACGGTCCGTTTCGCGATGCTTTAGACAGTGCGCCAAAAGAAGCCGATGTCGATGCTGAGCCTGTCGAAGTGCCAAAAGATAAAAAAACCTACCAAATGGATTATGCCAATCGTATTGAAGCGGTAAAAGAAGCCTTATGGGACGTAGAAGAAGGAGCTGATATGGTCATGGTAAAACCTGGGATTGCCTATTTGGATATCGTTCGGGAAGTAAAAAATGCCGTAGATGTTCCGGTAACGGTTTTCCATGTTTCGGGAGAATATGCTATGATAAAAGCAGCAGCCGAAAGAGGTTGGCTCGACCACGACAAAATCATGATGGAGCAATTAATGTGCATCAAAAGAGCAGGTGCAAATTTGATTTCGACCTATTTTGCAAAAGAAGCAGCCATTTTATTAAACAAAAAATAGACTACTTATGAAAGTGTATTTGCAATTCCTTTTGATAGTATCATTTGTTTTAAATCTTATTAGTTGTGGGAAAAAAACAGAAACGGATGCCATGGGGAATCCTGTTGAACAAAAGGAAACTTCAGTAAATCAAACACCTGAAGAATTAGGTAAAGAATTATTTGAAGGAAAAGGAACTTGTGCTACTTGTCATCAAGCAAAAGCAAAAGTAATAGGGCCAAGCATTACAGCAATTTCAAAAATTTATAAAGATAAAAAGGCGAGTATTGCTTTATTTTTAAAAGGCGAAGGCGAACCTTTAGTGGACCCAAGTCAATATGAAATCATGAAAGCTAATTTTGCCATCACAAAATCCATGACAGATGAAGAATTAGACGCGCTTGAAACCTACATGCTCAGTGTGAAGTAATTTTTGATTTACGACCCGAGACGAAGTCGAACGGCGCGAAGCTATTTGGGATTTACGATTTGGAAATGGGGTAATGAAATGATAATCAAATAAGTCAATAACTTTGTGAATCTTTGTGGAATTTTGTGCTCTTTGTGATATAGCTCTCTCGATTTACGATTTGGAAATTTAGTAAAATTTTGAACCCCAAACCTTATGATTTAATCTCTTTATACCAATCATTTAAATTGGGATAAATGGCTTTTGCTACTTCTTGAATAGGCAAATACAAAGCCGATTGCTGTATCGTTTCTTTAGAAAGAAAATAGTTGTTTACATTTATTTTTGCCATTAGATTAAGTAAAACACTGAGAGTCAGCATCATTTTTAACACACTAAGCACCGCGCCGCCTATTGTATTTAACCAACCCAATGCTGCAAAACGAGCAATTTTTGTGATACTTTTGACTAAAAAATGAATCGCGACTAAAACCAATACAAATGTGAGTGCAAATGCAACAATTTGAATAAAAACAGGATTCCATTTTACTAACTTTTCTAAAAATTCTCTTGTATAAAACGAAAATTTTAACGCAATAAACACACCTAAGAGTAACGAAAAAAGAGAGGCTAATTCTACAAAAAAACCATTTCTAAAACCCTTATAAGCCGCATACCCTAATGCACTTGCTAGTAAAATATCTATCCAACCCATTTTTATTTTTTTTGCAAAATAGCGAGAAATTGACAAATAAAAAATTGTTATAGTATCTTTGTCAAAAATTATAAAATGTCAAGAGATACACAATTGAAAGAAAGATGGGAGCAATTGGTTCACTTATTATCTGCTAAATTTTCAGATGGTGATCCTTTAGATTTGGAGGGTATTATCTATTTAATAGGCGTTCAAGAGTTAGGAAAACCGAATCAAACGTTTAAAAAAGACGAAAAAGTAAATCTCATGCATATTGCCATTTGTAGGCTACTTGAGCCTTATGGCTATTATGAATTTGACTATTTTGACAAAGAAGGTTGGCCACATTATAAAGTAAAAGCAGAATTGCCTCCATTAAAAGCAGGCGAGCAATCGATTTTGATGAAAGAAGCTGTTGTTAGTTATTTTATTGAAAAAGAGCTGATTAAATAAGCCTTCGTTTTTACTGCCGCGATGGAAACGGCATCCTATCCAAGTTGGCAACGAGTGGAATAAACAACTTGGATAGATAAAGTGAACAGCGCGACAATTTGTTTTATGAAAATCTATAGTTGTGCAGCTAAATAAAATAAAAAATATTCCTTAAAATTTACTAATTTTGCCCCAATTAGAATAGGCCATGATTAATACGATTAAAGAACATATTAAAGAAGTACAAGCTTTTCAAGCCACTACAAAAGAGCAACTTGAAGAGTTCCGTATCAAATATTTAGGTGGGAAAGGTGTTGTAAAAGAAATCTTTGCAGCATTTAAAAATGTGCCAAATGAAGAAAAGAAAGCATTTGGACAGGCTATTAATGAGTTAAAAAATGCGGCAGAAGAAAAAGTTAAAACACTACAAGACGCTTTAGAATCTAAAGAAGACGTTAAAGGAATTTTTGGTGATTTAACACGTCCTGGGGCTCCGTTTGAAATAGGCTCTAGACATCCTATTTCTTTAGTGAAAAATCAAATTCTTGATGTGTTTTCGAGTATCGGTTTTAATGTTTCTGAAGGACCTGAAATTGAAGACGATTGGCATAATTTTACAGCCTTAAACTTACCTGAATACCATCCGGCAAGAGACATGCAGGATACCTTTTTTATACAAACCAATCCAGACACATTGTTACGCACACATACCTCATCAGTACAAGTGCGTTATATGGAAAATAACACACCGCCTATTCGTACAATTTCGCCAGGAAGAGTTTTTAGAAATGAAGCTATTTCGGCGCGTTCGCATTGTATTTTTCATCAAGTTGAAGGGTTATACATTGACAAAGATGTTTCTTTTGCTGATTTGAAACAAACACTTTTGTATTTTACAAAAGAAATGTTTGGCAAATCAAAAATAAGGTTGCGTCCTTCTTATTTTCCCTTTACAGAGCCTAGTGCCGAAGTAGATATATACTGGGGTTTAAAAACAGAAACGGACTATAGAATTACAAAAGGAACAGGATGGTTAGAAATTATGGGATGTGGTATGGTAGATCCTAATGTATTGAAAAATTGCGGTATTAACCCTGATGAATATTCTGGTTATGCCTTTGGTATGGGTATAGAGCGTATTGCGATGTTGTTGTACCAAATAGGTGATATTAGAATGTTTTATGAAAACGATGTGCGCTTTTTAGAACAATTTAAAAGTAGTTTATAATAAAAATCCCGCTGAAGCGGGATTTTTTATTTTTTCACTATGTGGGCGCACGGAAACAATTTACGCGCCATCAGGGTAAAGATAATGAGACTCCTCCTTATGTCGGAGTGACAAACTAGCTGAAAATAATGGTTTTATCTATTCTGTTTTTTTTACTTAAAATATTCCAACATCATTTGAATTTTAGCCGGTAGTTCTGCTACGCCTAAACTTGTCCACAAGATAAACAATGCAAGAAGTCCTTTTACCCAAAAGGGAATCGTATAATTTGTCTTTGCTTTTAGTTGCGTTGAAAAGAAAGGATAATAAAGCAACGCAAGCAGCAAAACAAAAAGACCATAAAAAGGGTCGTTGCCAAAAAATATATTGATGAGCGCAATGGCCGTGAATAAGATACCTAATAGCAAGCTTATAGTATTTAAAAAATTATTTTTCATTTTATTATGTTTTTTTCAAAAGTAAAAAAAAGAGCAACACGAGGTTGCTCTTTAAAACTATTTAACCTAATTTAACATTTTAATTTAAATCAAAACGATCGAGATTCATTACTTTATTCCATGCGGCTATGAAATCTTTAACAAATTTTTCTTTATTATCATTTTGAGCATATACTTCTGCTAAAGCTCTTAATTCAGAATTTGAACCAAAAATTAAATCTGCTCTAGAAGCTTTCCCCTTTAATTGATTGGTTTTGGCATCACTTCCTTCAAATAATTCTTTTGCTTCAGAGGTTGCTTTCCAAGTTGTACCCATTTGTAGTAAATTTACAAAAAAGTCATTTGTTAATGTATCTTTTTTAGTTGTAAAAATACCAACATTTGAATTGTCATAATTAGTCTGTAAAGCTCTCATTCCCCCAACAAGCACAGTCATTTCTGGAGCAGTTAAGGTTAAAAGTTGTGCTTTGTCAACTAATAAGGCTTCTGTAGGAACCGTGTATGTTGTTTTTAAATAATTTCTAAATCCATCTGCCATAGGCTCTAATACTTTAAAAGATTCAATATCTGTCTGATCTTGTGTAGCATCCATTCTGCCTGGATTAAAAGGTACTTCGAAAGCATATCCTGCATTTTTAACTGCTTTTTCCACCCCTGCATTTCCAGCTAATACAATTAAATCAGCCATAGAAACAGGCGTGTCTTTTGACTTAGCATTAAATTCTTTTTGAATTTTTTCTAAGGTATTCAAAACTTTTGAAAGCTGTTTTGGATTATTTACTTCCCAACTTCTTTGAGGCTCTAATCTAATTCGAGCGCCATTAGCCCCTCCTCTTCTGTCTGAACCTCTATATGTTGAAGCCGAAGCCCAAGCGGTTGTAACCATCTCAGAAACAGTTAATCCAGACTTATAAATCATTTCTTTAAGTTCGGCAATTTGTTTTGAATTGATAACTTTATGATTTAAAGCAGGTATTGGATCTTGCCAAATTAAATCTTCTTTAGGTGCTTCAGGACCAAGATATGTTGTTTTTGGGCCCATATCTCTGTGAGTTAATTTGAACCAAGCTCTTGCAAATGCTTTTGTAAACGCTTCTGGATTGTCTAAAAATCTTCTAGAAATTTTTTCATAAACAGGATCAAAACGCAACGATAAATCCGTAGTTAACATGGTAGGCAAATGCTTTTTAGTTGCATCAAAAGCATCAGGTATTACAGCTTTACCATTCTTAGCTACCCATTGATGCGCACCTGCAGGACTCTTTGTTAATTCCCATTCGTTATTAAATAAAAGGGTTAAAAAACCATGTCCCCATTTAGTTGGTGTAGGTGTCCATGTAACTTCTAAACCTGAAGTTATTGCATCTGTTCCTTTTCCTGATTTATAAGTGCTTTTCCAGCCAAACCCTTGCTCTTCAATACTTGCAGCTTCTGGTTCAGGACCCACGTTTGTTGCAGGACCAGCACCGTGAGTTTTACCAAATGAATGTCCGCCTGCTATTAGCGCTACTGTTTCTTCATCATTCATTCCCATTCTACCAAAAGTCTCCCTAATATCTTTAGCCGCTAAAACAGGGTCTGGATTACCATTAGGTCCTTCTGGGTTTACATAAATTAATCCCATTTGAACCGCTGCTAATGGATTTTCTAATTTTCTACCTTCACTATATCTTTTATCCTCTAACCATTTAGATTCAGGTCCCCAATAGACGTTAGACTCTGGTTCCCACACATCTGCTCGACCTGCTGCAAAGCCAAATGTTGGAAATCCCATAGATTCTAAAGCTACATTTCCTGTTAAAATCATTAAATCTGCCCAAGAAATTTTATTGCCATATTTTTGTTTAATTGGCCATAATAATCTTCTTGCTTTATCTAAATTTCCATTATCTGGCCAACTATTTAATGGCGCAAATCGTTGTTGTCCTGCTCTAGAACCTCCTCTTCCATCACCAGTTCTGTAGGTCCCTGCACTGTGCCAAGCCATTCTAATAAACAAACCTCCGTAGTGACCAAAATCGGCTGGCCACCAGTCCTGAGATTGTGTCATCAAGTCTTTTAAATCTTTTTTTAATGCAAAGTAATCTAAGGTTTGGAATGCTTTTACATAATCAAATTCAGCACCCATTGGATTAGATAATGAAGAATTCTGCCTTAATACATTTAAATTAAGTTGGTTTGGCCACCATTCTCTATTTTTGTCAAAAGAGATGCTTGATTTTGTGATTAAAGCTTTTGGTTCAATTGAAACGGTAGGAGTTTCAGCGTTTGCATTTGGTCCTCCAGAAGTTACTTCTTTACCGTTAACATACGTTTTCCCGGTTACCGGACAAGTACCTGTTTGCATTTGCGCATTGGCAAATGAAACAAGAAATAAGGAAAGTGTTACTACTATTTTTTTCATATGATTTTTGATTTATAGTTGTAACAAAATTGCAAATTAATGAAAATAGTATGTTGCTGATGAGCATGTATTTTTTTATTTCACCATAGAAAATATTTATATTTAATTATTTTTCTAAAAGTAATTTCTATAGAGACATACGAATTAAAGAATTGGTAGCAGTATATATACTCATAAATGTATTATTGATAACAGCAAATAAAGATTATTTATCATTCAGGCCAATGCCAAAACCAAACATTGCTGCTGCTAAAGCCAAATGAAAGAGTAAAACTGCCTTTTGCCATTTTGGTCTGTCATTCCATTTTTGTTCAAGATTAAACGGATCAAATGCCAATGCGATTCCTAATGATGATGCTGCTTGTAAAAAATCTTTGGAAAACAGAGCTTGAAAAAGCCCTAATACTACAAATCCAATGTAAAGAAATTTGTTAAAAGAAGTTTTCATGAGTTTGATTTTATTTACTATTAGATATTAAATACGCTAATTTGTTACAAATTTTCTTGTTTTGAAATCCTACATCAATAATCAACACAAATCTTACTTGTTACTAAATAACAAAGCCAATAGTTTTAATTGAAAAACCAATTTAATTTAAATAATAGTTTAGACTATAATGTAAATTTAGACTCGTAAATGTCTTTATAGCATACATACAGTACAATTAGTTAAAACAAAGATTGGACTAAATTGATTGCATAAACGGTATAAATTTACTCTTTAGTTTGTTTAAAATTTTGCACATGATTTTGTTACTGATTTATTATGTATTTGAACAATATTCTTCACATATATAGCAATAAAAATGCTAAAAAATGTAAACTATACTTTACTTTTTGTAAATTTTAATTATCTTTACTAAAAAAATTTCTACTAATTAGCCATATACAAATACGTTTTTATGTAAACAATAATGAAAAAGACGATATCAAATGACCATTAAAAACAAATAAATAACTACATATGAAAATAAAAAACAAACATTTAAATGAACGTGTGCTGTTTTATTGTATAATTTGGTGCTTGAGCTATGTCGGTAGCATATTCTCAATAAAATTATTAAGCATACCTATTGAAGCAAGCATTATGCTAACTATTGTTTCTATTATGGCATTTTCTCTATTTGTTTATAAATTTTTTCGAAGTATCTATTTTATGGATGAAGTTCAAATTAAAACTCAAATGGAAGCATTTGTTTTTGCCTTTGCTTTAGGATTATTGCTACTTATGACTCTTGGCTTAGTAGACCTTTATTTTGTTTTAAATCCTGAGGATTGGAATTATAGGTTTTTAGTCCCCTTTTTCATTATATTTTATTTTATTGGTCTTTTCATCGCAAAACGTAAATACAATTTTGAAGATGAAAAATTTAATTAAAGTTGAGCGAGCAAAAAAGAATTGGACACAGGCAATACTTGCTGAAAAAATTGGAATATCAAGACAAGCAGTTAATGCAATAGAATCAGGTAAATTTATTCCTTCCACCCTTATTGCCTTAAAAATGGCTAAGGTTTTTGAAACTAATGTAGAATTTATATTTGAACTCGAAGAAAGTGATTCTTGATTTTACAAAAAAATTAAATTGATTTCATATTAATGATAAAACCCGACACTTTCGTATCTCAATTGTATATTGGTTTTAGTAAGAATGCGTGTCACGAACTAAAATTGGTGTACCTGAAGCCCACTGGGCTTCCTCCTCTTACTATCACACGAGCGAAGCGACTGCCGAAGGAAATCTCTCATGGGCACTTCTCGCCTAAGATTGTCCAAAAAAAAAACCGACACTTTCGTGTCGGGTTTTTTTTTGCTCCCCCTCTTGGGCTTCCCGATTTCACTTCGTTACATCGGGATAAACTTCTCGCCCATGGATAATAGGTATAAAAAAAGAGCAACATTTTCATGTTGCTCTTTTTAGTAGCTCCCCCTCTTGGGCTCGAACCAAGGACCCTCTGATTAACAGTCAGATGCTCTAACCAACTGAGCTAAGGAGGAATCACCTCAAAGGTTTATGTTTTGCTAAAAAGTTGCTCCCCCTCTTGGGCTCGAACCAAGGACCCTCTGATTAACAGTCAGATGCTCTAACCAACTGAGCTAAGGAGGAAGGTGTTTGTCTTTTTAGCGAGTGCAAATATAACTGAAAATTTATATTCGCAAAAATATTTGTATACTTTTTAAAAATTATTTTTTACTGATTATTTCAACTACCCATTGATAAATATCTTTTCCAAAAGTAAGCGCCATCAACGAAAGTAAAATAACCATTCCGGCTGTTTGCACATAGCCTGCAGCCTTATCGGATAATTTTTTACCTGTCACTATTTCAACTATAGTAAACAAGGCATGTCCGCCATCTAAACCTGGTATAGGTAACAAATTCATAAAAGCTAAACCTATAGAAAATAGCGCTGTAAAATTCCACACAAATTCCCAATCCCATGTGTCTGGTAATTGACGTGCTATGCCAATAGGGCTTTTTACTTGTTTATACGCTTCTGTTTTAGGTTTTAGTATTAATTTAAACTGTTTTACATTGTACACAAGCATTTGCCAAGATTCTTTTACCGCTGCTGGTATGGCTTCAGCTAAAGATAATTTAGTAGTGATTTGGAAATCTAACTTGTCTTGTGTAGTAGGAATAAATCCAAGTTTACCTTCAGCATTAACTTTAACCTTAATGTCTTTTACTTGTTTATTTCGTTCAATTGTTAGAGCTATGGAATCATTTTTGTGACTCGCTAAATCGGCTGCAAAGACATCAAAAAATGAAAATTTTTGACCATTTAATGCTTTTATCACGTCTCCTTTTTGAAGTTTTGCTTTTGCGGCTTCGCTATTTGGCGTAACCGAATCAACGCTAATTGTTTGTATTCTTGGTTTAACAAAATTTTTACCTTCTGAACCCAATATTAATCCTTTTTGTTCGTCTGTTAAATGTAAAACGACCTTTTGTCCGTTTCTGTCTAACACCACTTCATTGCCTAAAAGTACGTCAATGATTAACCAATTGAATTTAGGTTGTGTTTTTCCGTCAACACTTACAATTTTGTCGCCATTTTTGAACCCTACTTTTTCACCCACTTCGCCAAAAGCCAATCCTTTTTCTTGAATTTTTTCGGTGGCAATGTATTTTTGTCCCACAGTGGCATACATAACGGTATAGATAAACCACGCTAAAATAATGTTTACAATTATTCCGCCTAACATTACAATAAGTCTTTGCCAAGCTGGTTTTGAACGAAATTCCCAAGGTTGTGCTTCTGATTTCAGTTGCTCCGTATCCATGCTTTCATCAATCATTCCTGCAATTTTAACATAGCCACCTAAAGGTAACCAACCAATGCCCCATTCCGTATCGCCTATTTTCTTTTTTACCAATGAAAAACCAACATCCATAAACAAGTAGAATTTTTCTACTCTCATTTTAAATGCTTTTGCGGTTATGTAGTGTCCAAATTCATGAAGTATAACTAATACGGAAAGAATAAATAATATCTGCGCTAATTGAATCATTTTGTGCTATTTTGGTTTAAAAGACAAAAGTAAGGTTTTCACCTTACTTTTTTAAACAAATTTGTGTTCTACTTATTTTTTTATGAAACTTTTATGAAATACGCCTTCAGACGTTTGAATTTCTACCCAATGAAGTCCAACTGATAGAAGGCTTACATCTAAATCTTTTGAAAAGTAATTTCCCTCTAACTGACCTAGCGCATTCACTATTTTCACTTCTATTACATCTATATTTGTAGGCAATTGAATATGCAATTCATTGCTTGTAGGAACTGGATATAAAGAAATTGTGTCATTGATTTCAAAGGATTCATTTCCAAGCGTTGCTGTATTATTTTTAGAAATAATATGCTTTTCTGGATCAAACTGCACACCTGTGATTACAAATGGAACCGAAACAATAAACGATTCACCATTAACTGTATTGTTGACTACTACATCATGTGTTTGTCCGCCACTTCCTAATAATCGAATTGGTAATGGCATTTCAAAATAACTCACACTACTATGTGATTGAGTTTGATTCACCGTTATTTTAGCTTGTCCTTGTGCCCAATTTTGAGCTGTTATTGCATAGGTAGGATAGCCTTGATTGTAAATCCAATCGTTAAAAAATTCAGTCAAACTGCTGCCATATACCGCTTCTAAATGTGATTTCAAATTAGCTGTTACCGCATAGCCATAAGCTAAAGCAGGGTCGGCCAAATAATTTTTTAATGCTTGAAAAAACATTGTATTCCCTAACTTCCATCGCAACATATGCGTAACCATTGAGCCTTTGTCATAGGTTAATCTTGAAGAAAAAATTCTACTTACATTTGTTAAATCGGTATCTTGAAGATATACATAACCTGCTAATTGAGATGTAATACTTATAATTTTATTGTTTTTCCAATTGACAAAAGCGCTTTGTCCATCTATATTTTCAAATACTAACCCAGCCATATACTCCGTTAATCCTTCGTTTAACCAAATATCTTTCCAAGTACCACATGTAATTTTATCACCAAACCATTGATGTGCCATTTCATGTGCAATTAAATTTCTGCCAAAACTACCCATAAAGGAAACGGTAGTGTGTTCCATTCCACCACCCCAACCAAATTGCGCGTGACCATATTTTTCATTTCTAAATGGATAGGGTTCTAACAGCGATTCAAACAAATTAATGATAGTGGGGGTAGTACCAAGTTGAGTCGCACTAGTTGCCGTAGCATACGTTTCTGGGTAAATATAATTTACTATTGGAAAATAAGGGCTTGCCAGTGTCCCCAAACCCCCTTGCTGATTATAAATTTGATAATTTGTTACTGCAATAGCTACTAAATAAGCCGGAATAGGATAATTGTGTTTGTAATAAGTCGTTTTTGAGTTCCCAATAGTGATTTCACTTTGTTGTAAACCATTAGCTACGCTTACATAATTTGAGGGAGCTGTTATATAAATATCCAAATTATTTATTTTGTCATTTAAGTCTTGTTTGCATGGCCACCAATCTCTCGCACCATATGGCTCAGATAACGTATATAAAACAGGCGTGCCATTGTGAAAACCTGTTGTAAAAGCAGCCTCTCCTGTAGGTGGAACTCCAGAATAAGTAATTGTAACTGTAGCACTTGAACCTGCAGATAAAGAAGTGGGTAAATTAATAACCAGTTGGTAATTAGCTTGCGTAAATGTCAAGTTAGAATTATTCATAGTTACACTACTCACAGTAAGCGCTGTTGCAGGCGCCATATCAAAAGTAACTGTACTCATAGTAGACAAAGCCGTAAATGTTGTTTTAACTACCCCACTAATACCATAAATAGCAGGGTCAACGGTGAATCGCAGTTCGTGATACGTGATATCATAATTTTGCGTATTTGGATTCACTTGAAAATTTACCAACGCAGATGCTGCTTTCATTTCAGCTTCTGCAATTGATGATGTGCTTTCAAGATTTTGACAAAAAGCCAACGTAAAATTACAAATTAAAACGATTATAGCTATTTTTCTCATAATTTAACTTAATTATACAGTTGGCTAAAATAACAAAAAAAATGCGCATTCTAAATTTTGTATTTATTTCATTACTAATTTGCCAATTTGTTTTGTAATATAGTTTAGTATTTTAGTACAATTTACTACATTTGCTATCCAAAATAATTCATTATGTTACAAGTACATTTTATTAGAGAAAACAAAGAAGAAGTAGTAAGCAGATTAGCCAAAAAGAATTTTGATGCCGCTACCATTGTAAATCTTGTTGTAGAGCTAGACGAAAAAAGAAGAGCTACGCAAGTGGAATTAGACAATCTTTTAGCCGAATCTAATAAAATTTCCAAAGACATTGGTGAATTAATGAAAAATGGCGAAAAAGCAAAAGCCGAAATTTTAAAAGAAAAAACATCTCAAATCAAGGAAAAAACCAAAGAGCTAAATGATGTTTTAAATGAAACATCTAGCTTACTTCAAGAAGAACTCTATAAACTTCCAAATTTGCCAGCTGATATTGTACCTGTTGGAAAAACGGCTGAAGATAATTTGAATGTTTTTCAAAAAGGAACAATTCCTGTATTACACGAAGGTGCTTTACCGCATTGGGAGTTAGCAAAAAAATATGACATCATTGATTTTGAATTAGGTGTAAAAATTACAGGTGCAGGATTCCCAGTATATAAAGGCAAAGGTGCTAAATTACAACGTGCTTTGATTACCTATTTTTTAGACAAAAACACCGAATCGGGTTACCAAGAATACCAAGTGCCTCACGTAGTAAACGAGGCGTCTGGATTTGGAACAGGACAATTACCAGACAAAGAAGGACAAATGTATCATATTGGTTTAGACGACTTGTACTTGATTCCAACAGCTGAAGTTCCTGTTACGAATTTATTTAGAGATGATTTAGTTCAAGAAAATGATTTACCAATTTTGTGTACAGGTTATACGCCTTGTTTTAGAAGAGAAGCCGGTTCATATGGCGCACACGTGAGAGGACTTAATCGTTTACATCAGTTTGACAAAGTTGAAATTGTTCGTATTGAAAAACCTGAAAATTCATATGCAGCCTTAGACGGCATGGTAGAACATGTAAAAGGTATTTTAGACGAATTACAATTGCCATATAGAATATTGCGCCTATGTGGTGGAGATATGAGTTTTGCTTCAGCATTGACTTACGATTTTGAAGTGTTTTCAACTGCTCAAGACAGGTGGTTAGAAATTTCTTCAGTCTCTAACTTTGAAACTTTTCAGGCTAATCGATTAAAATTAAGATATAAAGATACTAACGGTAAAAATCAATTGGCACATACTCTAAACGGAAGTTCTTTAGCTTTACCAAGAGTTTTAGCGGGTATTTTAGAAAATTATCAAACACCAGAAGGTATTGTAATTCCTGAAGTATTAAGAAAATATACGGGATTTGATATGATTAATTAATCGTAAAAAACATCCCAACCTTGCACTAAATTAACTAAAAATGGTTTAATTTAGTGCATTGTTTTTTTATGCACAGACTGTATTACATATTCGGATTGTTTTTCACCCTTTTTGTTTCGGCACAGAACGAACAATTAGCGCTTAATTATTTCGAAAAAGGCGAATATGACAAAGCCGCTGCGTTATTTGAAGAAATTGCAATTAAACAACCTAGTAATTCTTTTTATATCCAAAAATTAGCCAGTTGTTACCAACAACAACAAAATTATGCAAAAGCGGAAGAATTACTTTTTTCAAAATACAAAAAGTTCCCAGCGCCTAGCTATTTAATTGAAATAGGGTACAATTACCAGTTGCAAAAAAATCAAGCAAAAGCAACCAACTATTACGAAAAAGCACTTGCAACAATTCAAGAAAACGCAAACAATACCTATAGCGTAGCACAAACTTTTGAGCAAAAAAGTCTATTAGAATGGGCTTATAAAACCTATGAATTAGGACAAAAATCTAATCCTAATTTAAATTTTGACTACCAAATGGCTTTATTGCAGGGTCAAATGGGAAATTTAGACACCATGGTTAGCAAATTGCTAGACTATGCTTATAACAATCCTAATAGCACCATTAATGTTCAAAATCAGTTAACATTCTTTTTGCAAGAAGACACAGAAGGTACTTTTTTAGTAGCATTGAAAAAAGAATTATTGCTTCGCACACAAAAAAATCAAACCGTATATTGGAATCAGTTTTTAAGTTGGCTTTACATTCAACAAAAAGAGTACAACAAAGCTTTTATACAAGAAAAGGCTATTTATAAACGAAATCCAGAATCTTTTGAAGACATTATTCAGTTAGCACAACTTTGTATTAATGACAATGATTTAGAAACAGCCAGTGTTATTTTTTCGTTTATTATTGAAAACACTTCTGACGAAGAAACGCTTATTTTGGCGCAGTATTACATATTAAAAAATAAAATTAATGCTGCAAAGCCTGAGAATTATTCGGAACTAAAAACAGAAATAGATGTGCAAATTGCGCGTTATAAAAATTCGCCTTTTGCTTTAGATTTACAACTCTTAGCGGCTCATTTTTACGCGTTTCATTTAAATCAAGTGGCTATTTCCAAAGAAATTTTAAACACTTTGCTTCAAACACCAATAAACACAAGGCAAAAAGCAAAAGTTAAAATGGAAACAGCAGATGTTTATGTTTATGATGAAAAATTTAATCAGGCCATTATTTATTATGCCCAAATAGAAAATGATTTACCAAATGATGAACTAGCTCACGAAGCTACTATGAAAATGGCTAAAACAAGCTTTTATAAAAAAGATTTTGATTGGGCAATGAAACAAGCCAAAGAATTAAAACAAGCTTCTACCTTACTTATTGCAAATGATGCAGTAGAATTATTTTTACTAATTAGTGATCATTCTGCGGAAGATTCTTTGCGGGTTGCGCTTCAAGATTTTTCACATGCCGATTTTTTAGAATATCAAAATAAGCCTAAAGAAGCATTAACTGCTTTTTTACAGGTTTTAGAAAAACACAAAGGAACAAGCATTGAACCTGCAACAAGTTATAAAATAGCTCGTAATTATGAAAAAACGGGAGACTATGAACAAGCCTTAAACTATTACAAGCAAGTATTAGAACTTCATAAAGATTGTATTTATATTGATGAAGCCTTATTTTTTAGTGCTGAAATTTTTAGAAAATATAAAAGTGACTATGAAAAAGCAAAAGGCTATTATGAAAAAATTGTATTGGAACACCCTGATAGTATTTATTTCACAGAAGCTCGAATGCAATACAGACTTTTGAGAGGGGATAAACCCGAAGGGAGTTAAAATGTTTTTTCAAGCCAATATTCACTATAAAAATTTTTAGTTTGCATAAGCTCAGTATGACTTCCAAAATGTGAAATTGTCTTATTGTCCAAAACATAAATTACATCAGCAATATTCTTTAAAGTATTTAAACGATGTGAAATAAAGAAAATAGCACAATTAGGTTTAATTTTTTCAATTAAATTTAATGTAAAAGCTTCTGTATTTCTATCCATAGCAGCAGTTGCTTCATCAAGAATTAAGAATTGAGGTTTTTTATATAAAACTCTTGCAAAAGCAATAATTTGTTTTTGCCCCCCACTTAAGTTAACTCCTTCTTCACCTACAATGGTTGCTATACCTTGCGGTAATTGATTAAAATATATATCAAAACCGAAATGAGTTAAAAATTGTATGATGTTTTCTTGAGTATCACTACTGCCTACTAAAATATTATCGATTACATTCCCATTAAAAATAGTTATTTCTTGCGGAATAACACCTATCAAATTACGATAACTTTTTAATTCAATTTCGTTTAATTTATGTTGATTGTTAACTACAATTGAACCATTTTCAAAATCATAAAAACGTTGCAAAATTTGTCCTAATGTGCTTTTTCCGCTGCCGCTTTCACCAACTATTGCGGTAAATTTTCCTTTTTCAATATTCAAATTAATGTTTCTAAACAATTCACTTCTACCGGCAAAACGAAATGAAAGATTTTCAATTGCAATAAAATTAATTTCGGAAATTTGTTGCCCATCTTCTTGTTCTTTTTCTATTGAGGCAAATTCATACATTCTGTTAAAGGCAATTTTTGCTTCATTTATAGGAATAGAAATCAAAGCTAAATTTGCAATTGACGGCATTAACGAACTCACAATTCCTAAAATCGCCATTAATTCACCTAATTTAATTTCCTTATTAAAGACTTGAATAGAAGTATAAATTAACATCCCAATTAAAAAGAAAACACTTGCCAAACCCGATTGCCAAGAAAGAGCAATATTGATTTTCCCTAAATTAAATATCTTTTCTTGAAAATTAGAAAAAACCACTTCATTGGTTTTATTAAAAACGTCTTGTTTATTATCGTTTTTTATAGTTGCAATGCCTTGAATAGTGTTGATGTAATTACTTTCGTTAAAAGCATAACTTTGCATGACTTCTTTTTGCGAATAGATGATTTTCTTGTTACTTCTATAAATAATATAAAAGTATATTGGAATACTCAATAATGAAATTAATCCTATTTTCCAAGAATACATAAACAAGAAAATCATTGATATTATCGAAACTAAAACATCAATCACTAAACTACTTGCAAGCGTTTTAATAACACGTTGAACACGTTGCGTATCATTTAATCTAGCGACTAATTCACCTATTTTTCGAGTATCAAAAAAGGGTTTTGGCAATTGTAGCAATGAGGAAAAGAAATTTGTATTGATTCGGTTATTAAAATCTTTAGACTGTTGTAATAAAAAAAACTCTCTCAAGGCTGCAATTCCAACTCTTGCCAAAAGCAAAACGGTTAATAAGCCAATACCCGAAACTAATTTTTTGATATTGTTTGATGGCAAAATATCATCGATTAACTTTTGAGAAAACAACGACATGGCTAATCCTAACCCTGCAACAAAAACACCTAACAAAACCGAAATCCAAAGGAGTTTATAGTCTTCTTTTAATAAAGCTAAAAACCATTTTTTTTGTGAATCTTTTTCTGTTTCGGCTTTTACGAAATGCTCATTTACTTCGAGCGTTAAACAACTTTTAGAAACCCAAATTTTATCAAGTTCTGTTGTTGATATATAATAAATTCCCTTTGCTGGGTCACCAATTAAAAACCCTTTTTCAGCATCATATTCATAGCAAACTATATAGTGTTGCAATTGCTCTTGAATTACAACATGCAAAATTACGGGTTGTTTGTGGTCAATTAATGCTTGAATATTAGCTTCGCACCCTTCGGCTGTAAATCCTATTTTGTTGGCTACTTGATACAAACCCAGCATGGTTGTGCCTTGTTTAGTTGTACCACTTAATTCTCTTAATTTCTCAATAGAATTTGTGCCACCATTTAATTTTATTAAACTCATTAAACAAGCAATACCACAATCTGATTGGTCAAGTTGTAGTGTATGTGTTTTTTCGATATGTTTTTTGTTCATTGTATTGTCATTGCGAGGCACGAAGTAATCTCTTTTTTAATTACAAAACTTCTCTAAAACCGTTTCTATTTTAACTTGCCCTTTTATTTTTTCAATCAATTTTTGGTTATTGTCATACAACACTAAGCAAGGCATAGATTTAACATCAAAAGTAGTAGCGAAACTAATTTTTGAATCAGATAAAAAAGTAATGTTGGCATGATGAAGTAAATTAAATTTAGTAGCAAATTGTTTGATTTTCTCAATAGGTTCATACGAAATAAATACCACTTGAATAGCTTTTAATTTTTCTAAGTTTTGTTGCACCATTTCGGCTTCGTGGTTGCAAAAATCACATTCACTGTTAAAATAGATAAATAGAGTAGGTTTTCCTTTTTCTAAATTTTCTTTAGTAAACACTTTATTGTCTAAAGCAACATAAGAAAACGTAGGTATTTGTTTAATGTTTTCGGCTACTTGTTTTTTGTAGTTAATTTTATTCAATACTTTGTAACCCATAAACGCAAGTAAACTTAGTATGAGTAATGGTATTACTATTTTTAGTGTTTTTTTCATGTGTAGATAATTATTAGTTTTTTATTGGTCCCATGGTATGCTTTGCCAGTTCAACTTCGTTCGTGTCGCTTATCTTCATAGGTGTTTATCTCACAATTTTGTTGTTTTCATTTGTGTTCGATGATTTTCAATTGCCTGCACAAACTTTTTGTTAATGGCGATTTCATAGTTTAGTCATTGCGAGAATCTCCGTACCGTCATTGCGAGGAGGGACGACGAAGCAATCTCAATATATTTATCACGTTAAGTCATTACGAGTAATTACAATCTAATACAATCCTATTATCTCCTCATACAAATCATTCCAATTTGGATTACTACTTTCTATAAGTTTAATTTTGGCTGCTCTTGAACCGCCTTTTAATTGTTTTTCTCTTCCAATAGCTTCTCCAATCATTTGAAAAGCTTCGTAATAAACAAGCTTATCTAAATAATACCGTGCAGAAAACGAATTTTGATACCTTTTTTGTTTATGTTCTTCTATCCTTTGAATTAAATTTGAAGTAACTCCAATGTATAAAGTTGTATTGTTTTTGTTTGTAATAATGTAAATGAATCCTGGTTTCATAAAGTTGATTTAGATTGCTTCGTACCTCGCAATGACAGAGCTTCGTGCTTCGCAATGACGCTACGAATAATTCAACGTAAAAAACATCACCACAACAACCCACAACAGCAACGCAACACCATAACTACTCATTACAATTTTAAAGCTTAAACCAAAGTTTAATTTCAATTTTTTACTTAATAAATAAGATAGTAAAATAAAATATCCTACTTCAAACAAATTTAAAAAAGTTAGTGGGTACTCTAAAAATTTCTCAGTTTCAGAAAGATCTATAATATTATAAATCGATAATGAATGAAAGTTGTTAATTTCTGAAATAGTAGCTTCTGTATTAAAAATACCAAAATAAACTATTTCATATAAAATTGGGAGTAAATAAATAAACTCACATATGATAGCTATTACCAATAAATCTAAAAATTTGATTTTGATTTTGTTAAGTAATATATAAATTTGTAAAACTAAAGCTACTACAAAAACTCGTGTTAAAATATTAAAAGATATTACAATATTATCAAATTCTGAATTTTTTTCTATATTTAGAACGCTTTTGTAAAAAAATATTAGAGAAAGTGCAGAGAAAATTAATGTTGTTAAGGGTAAAATTATTTTTCGCATTGATTTAATAAACCTTAATACCTAAACAAGGAACAATATTTTCTTTTATTTTTAAAATCTTCTTATACTCATCCACATTTAGATTTTGCCAAGGTAATTTTTTTAATATTTCTCTTATATATGTATTTGACGAATTATCAATAGTATAATCTATATTTATACTTGATATTCCTTTTTTATTAGAAAATGAATTTAAAAATTCTATACCAACAAAAGCTCCTTCTTTAGGTAATATTATATTATAGTCTAATAAATTAATTTCAATTAAGTTGTTTGTATAATTTATTAAATTAAAAATTAAATTTTCTTTTAATAAAGATTCTGAAGGCAAGCCTGTTTTATCATGCTTTTTATAAAAAGAAATCCTAAAGGAAATAGCATTGTTTCTTTTTGTATTAGTTGTTTTTAATTCAAATCCTGAAATTAACTTTTCTGTTTTTGAATTGTTTTCAACAAAAACAACTTCTTCTAAATTTGTATCTATCCCCATTTTTAATTTTGTTTTTGATCTTGCATACCCTAAAAATGCTTCCTTTTGATTAGTTATTACTATTGGTTCAATCTGAAAATCAATAGGTTTTAAAAAAATTGTATCTGCATTAATATTATTTACTTTCTTAAATTCATATCCTAAACACGAAATCGAATAACTTGTAAATTTATTATCTATTTTTGTTAAAAACACACCCTTATCATCACTATAGTCTCTATAAACATCTAATTGTTCATTAAAGTACGTAATCAATGCAAATTGTATTGGCTTGTTATTAATACTATCAACAACTACTGCTGATTGACCAAATGTTAAATTATAAATAAAAAATAAATAAATAAATTTTTTCATGTCTAGATAATTAATTGTTTTTTAAAGGTCATAATAGCATATCTTATTTTCATTGATGTTTTGTTTGCAAACTTGTTTGTTTATAGCGATTTCATAATAATTTAATTTTAGGGTTGTAAGTTGAATTACAACCCTTCTTAATTAACATCTTTTTACAACTACATTATAATCAACTACTGTCCATAACACATAATAGTTAGACGTACATAACATTATGCCACCAGAACACGCACTACAATCTTCTGCACCCCAACCCCAAAATTTTCCGCCATTGAGATTTTCCATCTGGTTTACTTCTAATTTTTTCATTTTGTTAAAATTTAAGTTAATACTATTTTTTGATTAATTCAAATGTACAGAGCTTTCTGTTTCGTTGTCATTCCAAACACGACTAAATTATTCCAAATAAGAATAATTTTCTTATAAAAATATTTTGCTGTTACAACTTTTTGTTATAAAATTGTACTTCCCAAAAATCATAATTAAAATGCTTAACCTATGGTTGAAAGGGTACATATTAAAATTAGAATTATGAGACTTGAGAAAAATTATTCTCAAGAATATATGGCTGGTCTTCTTAACATTTCTCAAAGTTATTATGCTAAAATTGAAAGCAATAAATGTGATTTAACTATTGTTCTTTTTTGTAAAATATGTAAAATTTTAGACGTTGATATTATTTCTTTTTTTTCAGATATCACAGATAAAGAGTAGTTTATTTAGCACTTCTTTTTTATACATTTCGTTATATTTGTAAAAAAATAACTAATGAAATTTAACACTAAAGTAATTCATGGCAATCAACACCATGATCCAAGCACTGGCGCAGTTATGCCTCCTGTATATCAAACTTCTACCTTTGTACAAAAAAGCCCTGGTCAGCCCATAGGCGATTATGAATATAGTCGTGCTGCCAATCCAACTCGTACAGCTTTAGAAGAGGCATTAGCGAGCATTGAAAACGGCACAAGAGGCTTAGCTTTTTCTTCTGGATTAGCAGCTACAGATAGTGTGTTGAAATTATTAAAACCAGGTGATGAAGTCGTTGCTATGGACGATTTATATGGGGGCACGTATCGTATGTTTGCGCGTATCTATCAAGAATTTGGAATAAAATTCCATTTTGTGGATATGAACGATTTAGACAAATTTGAATCCTTAATAAACGTAAACACCAAACTTGTTTGGGTAGAAACCCCTACTAACCCGTTAATGAAATTAGCTGATATAGCAGCTATTGCAACTATTACTAAAAAACATCAAATATTGTTTGCTGTAGATAATACTTTTGCTACGCCTTATTTGCAAAAACCCTTAGATTTAGGCGCAGATATAGTTATGCATTCGGCAACTAAATATTTAGGTGGCCATAGTGATGTTATCGCAGGCGCTTTAATTGTAAAAGACGAAGCATTAGGTGAGAAATTACATTTTGCACAATTTGCCACTGGAGGCACTTTAGGACCAATGGATAGTTATTTGGTTTTAAGAGGAATTAAAACATTGCATTTACGCGTACAAAGACATTGCGAAAATGGAGCAAAAGTGGCTGCCTTCCTAGCGCAACATTCAAAAGTAGCCCGTGTCTATTATCCAGGGTTAGAAAGCCATCCTTTTCATGAAATTGCTAAAAAGCAAATGATTGGTGGTTTTGGTGGAATGGTATCTTTCACTTTTACATCGGGCGCTAAAGCCGATGCTATTTCTTTTTTAGAAAAATTAAAAGTGTTCACCTTAGCTGAATCATTAGGTGGAGTAGAATCATTGGCCAATCATCCTGCATTAATGACACACGCTTCTATACCTGAAGACAAACGTAAAGAAATTGGAATCACAGACGATTTAGTGCGCTTAAGTGTAGGTGTAGAGGATATAGATGATTTACTACTTGACTTAGAACAGGCTTTTAAATAAAAACAAAAATCCCGATGTAACCATCGGGATTTTTTATGTTGAAAAATAACCGTTTGATTATTTTTTCTTTTTTGCTCCTTTTTCTGCTTTTGCAGCTTCTTGAGCAGCTTTCATTGCCGCACGAGAAATTCTTACTTGACAAACCACAGTGTTGTCTGGGTGAAGAATTTTAAAGTTTTTTGTTTCTAATTTAGTAACATATAATTTGTTACCCATTTCTAATTCAGAAATGTTTGCTTCAACAAAATCAGGTAAGTTTGCCGGTAACGCTCTTACTTTTAATTTACGTTGATTTAAACGCAAAACACCTCCTAAAAGTACCCCTGGAGAAGTTCCAGTAAGTTTAACTGGTACTTCCATAGTGATTTCTTTAGCCGCGTCTAATTGGTAGAAATCTACGTGTAAAATTTTGTCTGAAACCGGGTGAAATTGAATGTCTTGTAAAATACCTTCCATTTTTTTTCCACCTTCTAATTCAATTACTACAGTGTGCGCTTCTGGAGTATAAACTAGTTTTGAAAATGCTTTTTCTTCAGCACTAAAATGAACTGGGTTTTGTCCTCCGTATAATACGCAAGGAACCATTCCAGCATTACGTAAGGCTTTTGTCGAAACTTTGCCTACGCTTTCTCTTTCTGATCCTTTGATCGTAATTGATTTCATAAGAAATAAATTAAAAAATTAAAAATTACATTAAAAACTTTCCACTAATGGAATTATTGTTTTGAACCATGTGCATTACTTCTGCAAATAATGGTGCACAGCTCACTACTTTTATTTTTGACGATTCTTTCTTTAATGGAATAGAATCTGTTACTATCAATTCTTCTAACTTTGAGTTTTCAATTTTTTCATATGCACTACCTGATAAAATGGCATGCGTACAAATAGCTCTCACACTCAATGCACCTTTGTCTATCATAACATCAGCAGCTTTAGCTAATGTGCCTCCAGTGTCAATCATGTCGTCAACAAGGATAACGTGTCTTCCTTTTACTTCACCTATTAACTCCATTGTGTCAATTACATTAGCTTGTTTGCGTTGTTTATAACAAATTACCACATCAGATTGTAGAAATTTAGAATAGGCATACGCTCTTTTTGAACCGCCCATGTCTGGCGATGCAATGGTTAAATTCTCTAATGCCAAACTTTTTACATACGGCAAAAAGATGGTTGAGGCAAACAAATGATCTACTGGTTTTTCAAAAAACCCTTGGATTTGATCAGCATGTAAATCCATCGTCATTATTCTTGTTGCACCTGCAGCTTCAAGCAATTTAGCCACAAGCTTAGCTCCTATTGGCACTCTTGGCTTATCTTTTCTATCTTGTCTTGCCCAGCCAAAATAAGGAATTACGGCAGTAATATGGCGTGCAGAAGCACGTTTTGCTGCATCAATCATTAGTAATAATTCCATCAAGTTATCTGAACTTGGAAAAGTGGAACAAACTAAAAATACGCGTAGACCTCTAATCGACTCTTCAAAAGAAGGTTGAAACTCTCCGTCACTATATTTTGAGAACGTTACTTTACCTAGCGGCACACCATATTCTTTGGCAATTTTTTCCGCTAAGTACACACTTTGAGAACATGCAAATATTTTTGCTTCTGGCTCGTTGTATGACATTTTATTGTGTTGTTTATTTCTTAATACTCAAAACATGTAAAACACATAATAAGCACTTAAGATGTAGTTAGTTAGTTGTTGTGTTGTGTAATTTGAGTGCAAAGTTAGCAATTATATTGAACTCTGAAAGTTATTTTTTAAGTATTTTTAGGATACAATAAGAAACTTTATTTATATTTGCACTCCTTAAATGCCTTGGTGGCGGAATTGGTAGACGCGCACGACTCAAACTCGTGTTCTTCGGAGTGTGGGTTCGATTCCCACCCAAGGTACTATCTCGAACCAAAAACCTCTAAATTTTTTTTAGAGGTTTTTTTGTTTAAACAACATTGCAATCACCCCCAACTCTTCATACAAACTATTCGATATTTCACTTGTTAGGTGTACTGTCTCGAACCAAAAACCTCTAACTTTTTTAGAGGTTTTTTTGTTTAAATGACTACCTTATACTTTTTCAAAAAGACTCTCTTTGTCATTATTAAATCAACCCAAATTTTATATTTGATTAATTATCTTCAAAATTTTGATTTCAAAAACTAGTAAACAAACTCGTTACCCTCCAAATCCTTTAATAAATTCATTAAATAATATAGAAAAAGCTGCGAATACCTTTGTAACTTGAGCTGGCCAAATAATAAAACAAATGAATAAAATCAAGAAAAAAACTAAAATTCTATTCATTATTTTTGAAAGTTCTTCAGAAGTACTTACTGGGTCTTCTGCACCACAATTAGGACATTTATCTTGTGTAGCATATTTATAGTCACATTTTGAACATTTTGCCATAATAAATTATTTACATTTACTTTTTTGTTTAATATTTTCAATTTTTTCCAATTCACCTTGTAATAAATCTTCTCTATCAATTAAATTGTTTTTTAATAAATCTAATATTGAATTTGTTAGTAGACAAATTTCTTCCTTTTGTTGTTTTTTTGATAGTATTTTATTTTCTAAAAGAAAATTAATTTTTGCCCAATATAAATAATAATCAACCCAATAATTTTCACCTTCTGTTGATTTTAGTAAATTAATTGCAGCATTTATGTCATTATTAATATTTATCTTATTTTTTTCGAATGATGAAATGGAGTAGGATGAGTGCACAATTCTTCGAATATAATTACGAACTGTTGGATTTAATTCAACGCATTTATTAATGTCATCTAACGCTTCTTGATTATTGTTTAAATTAAAGTTTAAATAACTCCTATAGTAATAAAGCTCACTGATTGTTGGAAATAATGTAATTATTTCATCTAGTGCTTTTAATCTTGCACTTGCGGAGGCACCTTCAATATTTATAAAATTATCATAAAACAAAACTGCACCTTGGTTTGTTTCATCTTGCTCTATTAATTTTAAATCTATATCTAAATAATCAATATTAAAAAATGATGGTTTTAATTTAAAATAGTTATAAAATATTGGTAAGTTAAGACTGTAATTATAGTAATTTGTTGCTAAAACCTGTTCATTAAAAAATTCTGAGTTTTTTATAACATCATATTTTTCTTTATAAGTTGCATCTTTATAAATTGGGTCGTAAATAGGGTTTTCAGTCTTCCATTTTTGAAAAGGATTTTCTTTTCTTTTTTCTGTTTCTATTTTGGCATACTCTTCAAAACTTAATTCTTGTTTTACTCTCGAATCCTCTATTATTGTTATCGTTCTTTGTGCAAAGTTGAGTTTAATTATTGGAACTATTATATTGTTTGTTGTTACACTAAACGTATATGTAATTTCATCGTTTATTTTTTCCTTCTTTATATTTACATCTTTGGGGATGAAGATGGGTAAAAAGACTTCTGGAGCAGACCATCTTTCTAAAAATGTATATATCCCTTGGGTATTATACACAAAATTTTCTGTATGATCATCTATTTTAGTAAATGAGTATCGGTTATCTATAAAATCATATAAATGGAAAAATCCATATTTTTTTACTATTGCACTTGGTGTTAAACAACAAAAGTAAATAATTGAATCAAATTCAATGTTAAGCTCCTTAATCCCGGAAGCTGGATGAATTCTATTAAATGCGTATGAACTAATACTATCATTTGTGTTTACAATTTGTTCGCCTACTTCATTATATAAATTGATCGTATCATTTGATCCATAACCTTTTATTTCACCTCCTTCTGAAAAGCGATATACTATTTTACTGCTTTTACAAAAAGGACTTTTATGTTTACAATTTTCAGGACAGTTAGAACTTTTTTCTAATTTATAAGGTGCTATTCTTCCATAATTAAAAGGGAAATAAGTTTTATTCGTTTCTAAAAAATTGGCATCACCATAAAAATTTAGTTTACTGACATTAAATATTTTATTGTGTTCAAAATCTAAACTAAAGATAGTTTTATCATTTCCTTTAACCCCAATTAAATCTGGACCTTCTGAGTCATCTCCCAATAAAATTTTATCATAGGTTTCAAATGGAATTCTAATGGGATTCCATTTTTTAGAATAGAAACTATAACCGATATTATAAATTATCCATTCTTTTTTTTTGTTTTCAGAATTGTTAATTGCAATATTGAAGTATGTATAATAATCTGTACTATATTCTTTAAACTGATCGGGTAATAATTCATTACGACTACTATCGAAAATTTTAAAGGAACCGTCTCGAAATTTTATTAAATAGTTAACTATAGAATCTATGTCAGGCGTTTCTATAACTTCGAAGTCTTTAATAGCATATTTTTCAACGATTTTCTTTTTAACTAAATCTGTTTGAGCAAAAGAAAAATTGATTGATACTATAATTATAAAATATAGAAAAAAGTTTTTCATAATTCAGTTTAAAATTTTTATTTTGATTTAACATTATTTAATTTATAAATCGATTGTTTGTATTTAGATGTCCAATAATAAATACATTAGTTGAAAAAGTAATAATCAATTCAAAAACTGTATAATCATCACCTATCATTGAATAAAAATAACCTCTTGCAAAATATATATTTAAAACTAATATGAAAATAAATAGACTAATTAGAAATAAAAGAATTGATTTTACATAAATTTTATTTGTATTTATTTTCATTACCAATAATAATGTTAAAATCACTGGATATAATGTAAATAAGAATGTAAATAACCTATCTTCATTATTTATTTCTAAGTTTATTATTTTAGTTGTTCTATATAAAAGAATAACAATTAACGCAATAAGGAGAAAATATTTCTTTATTGAAACCCATTTGTTTTCTTTCCAATTAATTTGCAAATCAAAATATATGTAATTTTTATAATTCATTTATTCTTATATTATTGTTTTTTTAGTTTGACTCTAATAAATATAAAATTTGATAATGAAAGTATAGTATAAAGTACGATTGAAATTATTAATGTATTTAAGTAAATTTTCCAAATAGTGAATACATGCATTTGCAATGACAATTCATTTTGATGATCATACGTTGGATTGAGATAACAATCAAACTTATAATAATCTTGAATTACAAAAAAACATATAATTAAAGTTACGCCAACTGTAAAAAAAGCTAGGTTAATATATTTCATAATCTTATTTTAATTTTAGTGTTATTATTTCTTCTTCAGCATTTTCAGAATCTACTTCTGAATTTTCAGAAACAGCTTTAAACTGAAGTAAATATTTACCTTTTTTTATTTTTTTAGCTAACTCATTAAAATCAATTATAATAAAATCAACATCTGAATAAAAATCTGAATAAATAACTTTATTATTTATATCTAATAATCGAAACTCGCCAAATCGAGGCAATTCAGGATAAATTTGAACGTTTAATTTGTAGTTTTTATCCATTTCAATGGTTTGATTTTTTGCTCTTAATAAATTGACTCTAATTTCGTCAATCTGAGAATAGCCTTGATTTGCAAATAGTACAATCAAAATAAATTTTATATATTTTTTCATTTTGTAAAATGATTAAAGATTAATAAAATTATTTTTTATATTTTTATAAAAAAAATCCATTTTGTTCCATTTTGAAAAATAATTATACAGCTCTAGTTGATTGTGTTCAAAAAACCTTCGGAAGCACTATACTGTATTCCAAAGATTGCCTATTATTATCGGAAGATATATTTAATAAAATTCAAATTAGAATAAGTGCTCAAACCCTAAGAAGACTAATGAATTTTATTAATGACGGTGTCAATATTTCTAATACTTCTTTAAATCATCTTTCTGTATATTGTGGTTATGAAAACTATTTAGATTTCACTAAATTAAATAATGACAATATAAAAACTGTAGATTCAAAAGAGGTTAAACACATAAAATTATTTTATTCAATACATGTAAAAACTAATGGCTTTGATGATAATTATCATAATGCCAGTAAAAACATAAGTAAATTATTATTAGCCAATGATAGTTTACTCGCAAAAACATCAACATTTTTATCAAAAAACCCTGCCTCTCAAGTCTATTTTTTTGAGCGATTCCCATTTATAGACAGACTTTCTAGTGGTTATAACTTTCACTTAAAAAAATATTTATATGAAAAGAAAAGTGGAGAAGCACAACTTTTTGGTAATTGTCTTTTGTATTTAGGATATGCATTAGCTAATAATTCAAAAAGACACAAACAAATAGCGTTAATTAATGAAATTGAAATTGATGAAAAAATTCATCCTTTCCCTTTGGCAAGAAAATATGCTTGCAATCTAATTGAACACTATTTAAATCAAAATAAAACTGAATTAAATCATTGGATAACCCTAAGTATTAAAGAATCGAATAAAATAAATAAAACAAAAAAAGAATACTTAAACTTTCCTTATTTTCAATTTATCATTGCTGATACTTTTAACCTAATTGAAAGGCCTATTGAAGCTGCTGAAATTTTAAAAATTTGTGAATTAGACTATAAACGAATTCCTGATTCAACTTTAGACGAAGGCTACATTGAAGCCTTAGACTTGATAAAAGCCATTAATTTATTTTATCTAGGAAAAAAATCAGATTGTAAAAGAATATTAAATAGATTGCAAGCAAAAGATATAATTTTTATTATGCATGATTATTTTCAAATACAAAGATTAATAGTAGAAATTAATCAAATTAAAAATACACATACAGGTATAAAAATTCAAAAAAAACAAAATCAACTCAACGCGCTAATAAAAAAAACAAATTTTACTTTTTTTAATAAAAGCTTATAGCGCAAAAGATATGAACTATTATTGAGTTAAATTAAAGACCTTAAATAAATTTAAGGTTAATTTTTTTCAAAAAGCAAAACTATAACTCCCAACTCTTCATACAAACTATTCGATATTCCACTTGTTAGATGTACTGTCTCGAACCAAAAACCTCTAAATTTTTTTTAGCGGTTTTTTTGTTTAAATGAATGCCTTATACTTTTTCAAAAAGACTTTCTTTGTAATTAAATCAGCTCACTTATTGCTAACAATTAACAAAAAAATGCGTAAAACAATAAATATTAAGTTTATAAAGCAATGTTTTTTTATATAATAAAAAGGCGTTTTCATTAACAATACCAAAAACAAATAATAATAGTAATATTTTTGGCGTTAATTAAAAAACGTCTTATATTGTCGTTTTTATTTCATATTTATGAGTCAAATAACCCGGATTGAGCAATTGTATAGCTTTCTAAAACAAAATAAAGCAAGTTATACTGAAATTATAAATTATTTTCAAACGCAAGGTATAGCAATAGGTATACGACAACTGCAAAGAGATTTTAAAAAATTACATGTCGTACTAAAGCCCAACGAGAAACTTATAAAAAGTAGAAATAGTGAAAAAATAGTATTCTTTAAAATAATTAGTAAAACAAAACAAAATCGAAAAGTTAACACTAATTCTTCATTTATCAATAATTCTCATTTTTTTGAACTCATTAATCAAAATAAAATAGAGCCTCAACTAGAGTTGCTTGAAAAAGCATTAGTAAACAATCTAATAATAAAAATTAAAAAATTAAAAAACGATATAACTGGAGACAACTATAGTTTTGACAAACACGACATTCAATTTATTCCGATTAAAATAATTAAACACAGAGGTTCCTATTATATTGGAGGGTATAACACTAAAGAGAAACTTTATCAAATTTTTGATATTGCTCAATTGAAAGATATATTAATAACCGATATTTCATTTGCTTTTGAAAAACAAATACATATAAAAAACTTTGAAGAAGAACTAAGCACAAGATTTGGAGTGACCAAAAATTTTGATTCTGCTTTGTATAAGATAGTAATTGATTTTACTTCAATAACAGGAAATTTTATTAAAGAACACCATTGGCACCATACTCAAAAATTTAGAAAAAAAGGAAATGTTATAACTATGGAAATGAACTGCGGCATCAATAGAGAACTTGTTGGATGGTTGTTTTATTGGATGTATAACTGTAAAATCATTGAGCCGAAAATTTTAAAAGATTTTTATGATAAAACCACTGAAGAAATTGTAAAAATCAATTCCAACAAATTACCGCTTATCTATAAAAACATATTCTCTCCTAAAGCATAAGAGGGGATCCCCATCCCCTCTTAAAAAATAATTAAGCGATACATAACCACTTAACTACAATGAAAATCTTAGTAATAGGTTGGACATCCGAAACAATTTCTGCTGTTGCCAAAATCGTATGAAATTGATATTTCATATACTCCACCAGTAGGGCCTATTTTACTCATATTAAAATCATATGAATAGCCAAATTTCCAACCCTCCCATTTAAATCCTACATTTGCGTTTATAGAAGTTAAGAAGTGGCTTTGAGGTGATGCTTTCATAGGATTAGTTGCCGCCAATAAAGCAAAAGAAAACTTATCAAAAACATATTGTGACCCAATATCTAATCGGTTGTAAGGACCTTGCATCATAAAATTACTCAAAAGGTATAAGCCTTCCTCATCATAATTTCGGTAGGAACCATTTCTTGGGATTTGATAAGCAGCATGAGCAGACAAAAACAAATCTAATCCTCCGTTTCCTTGATATTTCAGGGATATATTTGGCTTGTTTAAATGTCTCAAATTAAGACCAAACCATGAGTTTTCATTATTAATTAAAAATGCGGCCCCAAAATCAAAAAAATTAATTTTATCATTCAACTGTATAGGGTCAATACTCGTTGTATTAATTATTCCATTAAAAATATTCACTTGGTCTTCCAAGAGTAAATTATTGAAATTAAAATCTTTTGCACCAAAACCTAAAGATATACTTGGTCTAAAATACCATTCATCATTTAATTGTATTGCATAACAATAATTAATATTTGCTTGGGTAAAATCATATCTTGTTTTAGTTTCTTTATGATTTAGTATTGAAAAACCTAAACCACTATTAATTTCTTCAAACCAATTGTTAATATAGGCAAATTGAGTATTTATACTGAAATCAAGCCCTGGCCATTGTGTTCTATGGATTATTCCCGCATTAGTAGAGCCTTTTGCCCCAGTAAAACCTGCATTCAAGGTTTCAGGAACCATAAAAAACTGAGTAAAAACTGGATCTTGTGCATTGCTAAAATTTGCAATAAAACACATAAATGTTATAATAATTTTTTTCATGCTATTATTTTAATAAAGTAACTGGACCATTAACAAATATTTCTTTTCCTGCAAAGGTAGTAGCTCTGACAACAATAATATAATTACCATTTTCAGCTTCTTTTCCATTTATTTTACCATCCCAACCTTTCAAATCTAATCCGTTTTCAAAATACAATAATGACCCCCAGGTATCATATATACTCATTTCAACTTTATCCATACACTTAAATAAAGGTCTAATTGTATCATTTAATCCATCACCATTAGGAGTAAATGCATTAGGGATAATCAAATCATATCCTTTTGTTATTTCTAAAGTTTGTGAAGTTGAATAGGTACAAGTTACGCCTGCAATTGTGTAATTTACTGTTAAAGTAACTGTATAATTGCCTTCTGAAGTAAAGGTATAAGTGAAATTTTCTTGCGATGAAACAGTTATTCCATTAATTGACCAACTTAATGATGAGTAATTTCCTGTAGAAGAATTTGTAAACACTATTGGATCATTAACAGCAAGAGAACCACAATTTTGTGAAGCATAAGAATTATAAGTAAACAGAGGTTGACCAATAGAAATTAAATCCACAACAAATGGCACTTGAATTGGAGGACAGCCATTAGCAATACCCTCTGCATCATTAACATATGCTATGTAATTTCCATTTTGCGTAGTTGTCATACATTGAGGATTTGCAGGATTACATGCGTTACCCGATGACCACGAAAAAGTATAAGGTGGTGTTCCACCGTTCGCAAATACATAATTATTTTGAGATACGGTTGCGGTTTGACAATTTACTTGTACATTGGTATTGACAAAAGCTTGTAATGGTGTAGGTCTTGTTAAAACTACATTCATTGAATTTGAAGGACAATTATTGACATCATTAACCACAATATTATATTGTCCTGCAGTTAAATTATTCAGACACCATTTATTATTACCCATGTTAACCCAACCTGATCCAACTGGGAATGGATTTGTACCTCCTGTAATTGTAATACAAATTGAACCGTTAGAATAGCTTCTATCTGGACTACATGTTGGATTAACAGCAGAATTTAATACGAAACTTAGCTGACCAGGCTGTGAAACAGTAATTGAAACTGTTTTAAAACAACCGTTTGCATCTGTTACAATATATTGATATGTTCCTGCAATAACCGTATAACTAATTCCTGTACCCGAATATGGTGTTACAATACCATTTGAAGTTATCGTGTAAGGCCCTGTGCCGCCAGAAGCAGTAATGGTTACTTGTGCTGTTCCGCCATAACATAATATAGGACTAGTTATTGAAACTTGTGCTAGAAGTTCAGAAGGCTGTGTAACCGTTATTGTTTGTACCGTTGTACAGCCGTTCGTATCTGTAATTGTTATTTGATGTACACCTGCTGCTAAATTATGTGTTCCAACGCCAGAAGTATAAACTCCTGTACCGCCTGTTGCTGTTACCGTGTATGTTGCTGTACCATTAAAACATTGTACTGGTAATGAACTTAATATAAAAGTTGATTGTAATTGTGTAGGTTGGTCTAACACATATGTTCTTACAATGTTATTAGGACAAAACGGATCGGAAATAGTTAATTGATACGTGCCGGCTGTTAGATTATTGAAATTTAAATTAATCAACCCTGGAGGTGTTGGGATAGGTGCATTAATTGTTCCTGATTGTATTATACTTCCCGTTGTTTGATTAATAAATACATAATTATACGTTCCTGAGCCGCCAGAAATCGTGTTATGAATGAATCCATTATTTCCACCGAAACAAGATATTTCAAAACCATTATAATTTGATACATTCTCAACTAGATTAATCAATGTAAACTGATTTGCTATTTGATAAACGTTTGACCAATGAATACAGCCATTAGCATCAATAACTTTTAATTTATAATTTCCAACACAAGCATTCAATAAAATTGGACTACCTGAAGTTATTAATGTATACGTTCCTGAGCCTGATGGCGTTTCTTTATACCATTCAAATGTATAGAATTGTCCTGCAACATTTGGCGTTGTAAATGGCGTCCCTCCGCTTATTGCTAATTCGATATAACCGTCACAAGGTGGAACATTGACATTATTACAAGAAATATTTTGTAATGTTACAAGTGTACTCGCTATTGGAGTTGGTGGCTGAATCACATAATTAAACGTGTAGGTACAATTTAATGCATCTGTAATTTGAACTTGATAATTACCCGGACATAGATTAAGTTGATTTTGCAGAGCAGGATTAGTTATTGCATTTATTCCGGTTCCTGTATATGTCCAATTATAACTAAATGGACCTATCCCTACAGGGTTAAGAACAATACTTCCTCCGCAAAGTGGACTATAGCTACATGCAATATTGGTAACTGTAGCATTATCTTCAATTCCAGGATTTACAGATACTGTAATTGTAAACGGATCTCCTATACATCTTGGTGTTCCAAGATTTGATGGAACATAGTATGTTGGAGTCACTGTATAAATAACTGTTTGTACACCAGGGTCATTGTTAATTAATATTCCACTATTAAAAAATTGCTGATTAGTAGCCGAACTCATACCGGTTACATTACCTGATGTTGAAGCGGTCCAAGAATATAATGTTACATTAGGAATAATAGTGTTTGTGCTTGGCACTGAGCTGTTTACAGGCGTCAATATGAATGATCCTCCATCACAAACGGTTTCAATAATATTTGGAATGAAAGGTTTTGGCTCTACCCAAAAGACAACTGTAAACGGAAGACCTTGACATGCTCCACTTAAAGGCGTTACAGTATACTGAACACTTTGATTAACATTGGTTAAATTTGTTAATACTTGTGTAATTGTTGATTGACCCATTCCATTTGATTCTCCCGTTACATTAGGATTATCAACAAATGTCCAACTATAAGTTGTGCCAGCAGGAATAATAGTAGAAGACGTTGGTATCCCATTTTGTGGTATTATTACAAATGTATCGCCACTACATCTTGTATCTGTCAATCCAGATGGATTTGGTACAAAAGGCTTAGGCTTAATAGTCATTTGAATCTCAAAAGTACTAGAACAATTTCCAGAAGTTGCAGTTACGGTATACAATACTACCTGATTGACATTTGAAATGTTAACTAAATTTAACTGTTCGAATTGAAGTTGATTAGTTCCATTTGTCTCTCCAATAACATTAGAATTATCTGTAAATACCCATGAATAAGTTGTTCCTAAAGGAATAATTTCATTCGGAGGATTATTTGAAGGAATAAAACTGAAAGACTCTCCACTACAGGTTTCAAATTGTTTATTCAATACTTTTGGTCTCGGATTAACTGTTACTGTTACTGTAAACGATTCTCCCTCACAGCCCGATGCACTAACTGGAACAACCGTATAAATTACATTTACTGGTAAACTCGTTAAATTCGTAAAGGCATCATTTGCCAAGGCAT
>JACCDH011355258.1_pt1 | contig 37329 bp, 33 predicted proteins | sample 7442481 | NCBI WGS metagenome assembly JACCDH01 (sample SAMN15323433, study PRJNA562643) | freshwater metagenome | isolation source: river surface water | place: USA:Blue River Watershed | collected 2017-08-15 | reverse complement strand
ACGGGTGATTAGCTCAGCGGTAGAGCACTGCCTTCACACGGCAGGGGTCGCAGGTTCAAACCCTGCATCACCCACCAATCGTCGGCTTCCAAGCGCTGGCTTCCAGTCGCCAGCTTCCAAGCGCCGACATCCAAGCGCCGGCTTCCAACCACCGGCTCCCAGGCGATCAGCTCCCGGCCCCGCGTATGGTGTGGCTTACCGGGTATCCAGGCTGTCCTTCAGGGAGGCGGGCCAAGCGTCGCGCTTGATGGTTGCGCTCCGTATGCGAATCTTCTTGAGTGCGGTGAGCCCGGTCAGCGCCTCGAGGTCGGTGAGTTCACCCGAGCTGCGAAGGTCGAGTTCTTCGAGCGCTGTCCACCCGGCCAGGAAGGCCACGGACCCCTCATAGCCGGGGATTTCCAAGGCCCGAATCCGCGGGCAGGGTGGCAGCTCCCGCAACGCGGCGCCAGGCGTTTGCGCATTGAACTTCAGTGTCTGCAGCGTTGCGATACGGCCTAGCGGAGGCAGTCCTGCGGCATAGGTGCCGCTCGTGAGGTCGAGCTCGGTGATCATCGCCGACTCCACGCCGCTGAAATTCTCGACGGTGCAATGCCACAGGCGCAGGACCCGCACCGGCCCCAGACCGTCCAGCGACCCCAGTGTCGATCTGGTTGCATTGAAGTCGCGACAGCCCGATAAGCCCCGCAGCGTTGTGGCCGAAGCCAGGGACAGTCGCACGTTCTCGAGCTTCGGTGCCTGCAGCGCGTCGAACTGGTGGCGCCCTTGGCTGACCTCGAGGGTGGTGAGCGCAGGCAGCTCGTAGGCCCAGCGATGGGAGCCAGACTCATCTGTGCCACGGACATCCAGCGCGCTGCAGTGGCGGAAGCTGGACAGATCGATGTCCCACGACTCGAGTGTCAACTTGACATTCGTGATCCAGGGGCATTGCAGGAAGGGCGTCGTATCTGCCGTGGCACTCAACCTGATTTCGAGGTGGCGGACGGCCTTGAGCCCCGTGACGAAGCGCAAGTCGCTGAGGCCTCGGCCGGGATCCAGGCGCACACTGTGGCTGCCGTAGGTATCACCCGGGCTGAGTGCCAGCTCGGACATTCCGGACAGCACCGACAGGTCGGCGAGCGATGGGCAATCCGACAGGCTCAATCCTTTCAGTCCGGCGCAGCCCTCCAGGCCTTTCAGCGAGGTCAAGGCACGACAGCCCACCAGCTTGAGTGTGCTGATGCTTTTCAGTCCGCTCAGACAGCCCAGGTCCGTGACGCCGACGCCCTTGAGGCGGACGTCCTGCAGCGAGGTAAAGCCGGCCAACGCGGGCGGCTGCATCTCGCCCAGTCCTGGCACTTGCACCAGATCGATCGTCTTCAGGCGGCTTCGAACGCCAACGGCCACGCTGGCCTCCGGTGGCGCCAGAGCCAGCAGCCAGGTGAGCGCCCAGCGCGCGATCTCACGGTCTGGCTGCTTGACCTGCCTGAAGATCTTGCCAATGGCCTCGCTGTCACCGCTATAGGCCATTTCGGTGTTCACGCCCTCGGCGAGGGTGTCGAATACGGCAGGCGACCTGAGCGATGCCAGCGCCTGGATGGCAGTCGACACCTGCGCAGGCTGACCGCTGGACAGGACTCGGGCGAAGGCCTTGGACAGGTCGGGCACGACCGCCTCCATCAGGGCGGCGTCATCCAGCGACCGAAGGATCTCCAACGCTTGCAGCAGGTTTTCCGGTTCGCCCTTGAGAAGTTTTTTCAGGGCGGCCGCGTCTTTGGGGGCCTTCGTGGCGGACGATTTGGCCGCAGGCTTGACCGCGCTTTTGGCCGCAGGCGCCAGATGCGGCGGTGGCTCGATCCCGTATTTCCGGCACAGGCGAGCCTGAAGCTTGCGCACGTGATCGAGCGAGGCATGCGTGCTGGCGCCTGCGAGCTTTGCCGCGTCACTGCCCGGCCAGAGCTGCAGATGGCTCAGTTCGGGCAGCAGGACCACCCAACGCAGATCGGCGACATAACTGCACGCGCTGAGGTCCAGCGATTTCAGGGATGCCATCTGCCCGATGGCACTCAGGTCGCGAAGCGAGGTTGAAAAGCCGGAGTTCTTTTCACCGCCGACGCTGAGCGTCAACGCAGGGATGCTGGCCAGCGCGCGCGCCAGTTCCGACGGGAAGACGGTGGTGCGGTCGTCGGGCTGGTTGTAGCGTTCGTTTTCGGGCTCGAAATTCACCTGGAGCTGGGCGATAGAGGCCAGTGCCGAGGCGTCCGACACGTAGGTGGCCCTGGCCTGTTGATCGACGAGTCGGGACTTGAGCGACAGTTTGAGTTCCGAGACATCCCGCAGTCCGTCGAGCACCGTCAGAGCCCGGCAGCCGGCGATGCTGAGCCAGCGCAGTGTGCCCGGCAGCTGCCCCAGAGAGCGCAAGGCGTCGCAATCCGCCAGTTTCAGACTCCGCAGCGGCCCGCGCCAGCTCGCAGGCAGACCGGTCAACGCGCCGCAGTCGGACAATTCCAAGGTGTCCAGGGAAGCCATCTGGCCCAGCGGCCCCAGGTCGGTCAGCGCCGGTGAACCATGGATGCCCAGATGTTCCAGCGCCTCGAACGCTCGCAGGGTGTCGAGGTTTTCCAGCGCCTGCGCCCTCAGGCTGAGCGCGGTCACCGATGCCGTGCCGGTGAGTCCCGTGAGGTCCTTCAAGGCATCCAACCCGATCAGCGTGACCTTGGTGATCTGCGGGTCCAGTGGCGGCAAGCCTTGCAGCGATGTCAGGGCACTGCAGTTGCTGAGCACCCAATGCTTCTCGCGAAAGTGCACATTCTGGGTGGTGAGGAACGGGCCTGCCAGGCCTGCCAGGGATTGGAGCTGCGTCAGGCCGCTCAGCGCGATGTCCGTCAGCGCCTGGCTATCGGCCAGCGGCAGCAGCGAGTCGATGCCTCGACAGTCCTCCAGGTTCAGCGATTGAAGCTTGCGGGCGCCTCGCAGCGGCGCCAGGCTCTTGATCGATTCACACCCGGACAGATCGAGTTGCTCCAGTGTGCCGGCCGAGCCTGCGAGGGCGCTGATCGAGGACAAGGCGGGACTTTTCGCCAGGTTGAGGCGCTTGAGTCGTGTGCAGACCTGCAGCGGTTCGATGTCTTGCAAGGCCAGGCCGCCGAGTTCTGCCTCCTGCAGCGCCGGCGCGTGCAGCCCCGCGAGGGACTTGAGGACCGCACGCGTGCGCCCCAGCGCCAGCGCCTCGATCTTGAGGATCTGGAGGCGGGGCAGAGGTCCCAGGGCGCGCAGGTCATCGAGCGTGGGCACCTCCTGGATGTTCTGCGGCGCTGCCAGGGTGATCTCGAGGGTTTCGAGGCCGTCGAATCCGCGAAGGACCGGGATCTCCTCGCAAGAGATGGCGATCTTGCGGACCTGGGCCCGGAGCTTGCCGAGGTCGCTTGCCGCGTCAGCCAGGGACAGCTGATGCAGCAGCACCCGGTCCAGTTGGGGTTGGGCGGCTTGGGTGCCCGAGAACCGGGCGTTTCGGATCAACTCGCCGGTGCGGTCATTGACGGCGACACCTTCGAGCAAGGCCTCCATCGGCGCCCCCATGGACTCGGCGACCTGCATCCCCTGGGCCACGGAGGCTTTGTCGGGTGCAGAAAGCAGTTTCCAGAGGTTGCTGGCATCTTTCCGGGTGGACGGGCGAGATTCGGGCATGGCGTCTGCGGACGGAGCGAAAAGGCCAGCCTACACCAGCACGAGAGTTCGAGCTCCCAGGTCGTTTTTTCGCCTCAGGGTTACGCGGGCCCGGCACAGCGAAAAAGCCACCTGGCGGTGGCTTTTTCGCTTCTTGCGGCGGTGGCCTGCCGGCAAGCGTTCAGCGGCAGTCGGTTTCGAGGAACCGCTTGATGTGGCTCGAATCCACGGACTGCTGGATGCGCTGCTTGGTCAGCGGCTTGTCGAAAGCCTTGGCTTCATGCAGCGCCTGCCCCGCCACGAACAGCTTTTCCGCCAGCCCGCCGTCGGGGTTGTTCAGCGACCACGGTGACTGCGGGTCCAGCTGCGACTCGATGGTGGGGATCAGCAGCGTGTCGTACACCTCCTTGGCCACGGCGGGCGTCACGTTCAGCGCCACCTGCAGCGTGCGCGCGGCGGCGGCCGGGTCCCTCTTGCCGGCAGCCAGGGCCAGCGCATGCGCCTTGATCAGGCGGCAGCCTACCGAGGGGTTGGCCTCCAGGAAGGCCGGACGGATGGCCACCGAGGTGGCGCACACCCCGCCTGCGATCTGGAAGTCCTTGTCGTAGGAGACGATCTTGTAGCCGGCGTCGCGCAGCGTAAGGTGCCACGGGCCCCAGATGAAGGTGGTGTCGATCTGCTTGTTGGCCAGGGCCGTCTGCAGGAGGTTGGGCGCGAGGTTGGAGCTGTTGATCGCGCTGCGCGGAACGCCGGCGGCCTTGGCGGCCAGGACCATGGACACCTCGCCGCAGGTGGCGGTGGGGGTGCCGATGCTCTTGGCCTTGCCGATGTCCCGCCAGCTGTTGATGCCGCTGTCGGGGTGGACGACCATGGCCATCTGGCTGGAGGAGTCCAGCGGAACCAGCACGAACTTCAGCGGGATATCCTGGCCCAGCATGAACAGGGTGGCCAGCCCGGTCCACGCCACGTCCAGGCTGCCGTTCTTCATGCCGGCGATCAGGGGCGCGCCGCTCTGGAAGCTGAAGAAGCGCGGCTCGAGGCCGACGGCCTCGAAGATCTTCATGTCGCGGGCCAGGTAGGCCGGCCAGTAGTTGGTCAGCGGCAGCCCGATGTTGATCGGGATGGGCTTGCTGGCCTGGGCCCAGGCAGGCACCGACAGCAGCAACGCCGCCGCGGCGAACAGCGACCGCAAGGTCGCGATGATTCCGGATGAGGTCATGGCAGTCTCCTTCGACATCTTCGTGGTGCCTTGACCCGTCCGCGCGTCAGCGCGCCTTCTGCAGGTCGTCCAGGACGACACTGAGCTGGTAGACGTCGGGTCGCAGCAAGTGGGTGGTCGTCTCGACCGGGTGACCCTCTGCGTCGCGTGTGATGCGCTCCAGGACCAGCAGGTAGGCGCTCTGCGAGATCCCCAGCCCTTGCGCACTGGCAGGCGTGGGCTGTCGGCAGGACACCAGGAACTGCGCCTGGCGCAGCTCCAGCTTGAGCTTGCGCCGGAGCAAGTCGTAGATGGGGCGGCGGTCCACCTCGTCGCGCGTGATGTGCCGGCCGATGTGATGGGGCACGGTGATGCGCGTGATGGCGTGCGGCACGCCGCCGGAGAGGTAGCGGCGCTCGTAACGCAGCACCGGTTTGCTCCAGTCCTTCAGTTCAGCCGGCAGGTCGGGATCGTCGATCCACTCGAAGCGCATGACCTCGACCCGGATGTCCTCGCCGACCTGGCGGAAGGTCTCCAGGAAGGGCGCCAGCCGGTCGATCGAGTGGACGATCTTGGGCATGGGCCGCGCGACGAAGGTGCCTTTGCCCTGTCGGCGCACCAGCAGGCCCTCGGCCACCAGGCGCTCGAGCGCCTTGCGGACGGTGGACCGGCTGACGCCGTACTGCCGGGTCAGGGCCTCCTCGGTGGGCACCTGCGTGCCTACGGGTAGTTCCTTGCCCAGGTGCTGCCGTAGCCGGTCGAGCACCTGCTCATGAAGGGAATGGGCGCTGTCGCGTTCAAGCCCGGGGGCCACGCGGCGGGCGCGTGCCTTAGATGTGCGTGCTGTGGTCGTCATGCGCCAAGTTTCGAGGAATTTCTGCACGGGGCTTGCGGACGGCTCAATTGTATGTCATTGTATGCACACATCAAGTGTTGATAAGGCAGGTCCTACCGTGTCTTCCCTGAGCCCCATTTCCGCAGGGCCGGCCGCCAGCCCTGAACCGAGGCGCCGGCGGCCCTGGCCGAATCCGGTCATCGCGGCCATCGCGCTGGCGGTCCTCGTTCTGGTCTGGACCGTGGTCTCCACCTCGGGCTGGCTGCCCCAGGGTTACCTGCCGTCGCCGCGCGAGCTGGCCCGGGAGCTGCAGACGCTGGTCACCGAGGGCTACAAGGGCACCTCGCTGTGGTCGCACATCGGGATCAGCCTGTTTCGCACCATCACCGGCTTCGTACTCGGCATGGTGCTGGGCATCCCGCTGGGGCTGTTCACGGGCTACAACCGGGTCGCGGGCGCGGCGGTGTCGCCGGTGATGGCCTTCATCCGGCCGATTCCACCCATCGCCTTCATCCCGATGGTGGTGCTGTACTTCGGCCTGGGCGAGACCGGGAAGGTGGTGCTGATCTTCTGGACCGCCTTCAACTACGTGCACGTGAACGCCCATGCCGGCGCCTCGAGCGTGCCGATTGCCTACCTGCGGGCGGCGCAGTCCATCGGCCTGAACGGTACCCAGACGTTCCTGCGCGTGGTGCTGCCCGCCGCGATCCCGCAGATCTTCACCGGGCTGAAGGTCGGCATGGCGCTGGCCTGGGCGGTGGTGGTCGCCGCCGAGCTCACCGGTGCGCAGGCGGGGCTGGGCTACATGATCGCCGACGCCGCGCTGACCTTCCGCATCTCGGCGGTGTTCATCGGGATCGCGCTGATCGGCCTGATCGGGCTGCTGCTCAACATCGCGCTGAACTTTCTGGAGTCCCGCGTGGTGCACTGGAGGGGCCGCACATGATCGACAAGCGTTGCCCGTCCGCCGCACAGGCCGTGACGCACATCCGCTCGGGTATGACGGTGGCGGTCGGCGGGTTCGGCGATATCGGCGTGCCGCTGGCGCTTTGCATCGCGCTGGCCGCGCACGACGTGCACGACCTGACCATCGTGTCCAACAACGCCGGTACCGCCGAGAACGGCCTGGCGCTGCTGTTCAAGCACCACCGCGTGTCGCGGCTGATCGCGTCCTTTCCCTCGCAGCCGGGCGCCGACCACTTCATGCGCGCCTGGAAGGACAAGGAGGTGACGGTGGAGCTGGTGCCGCAGGGCACGCTGGCCGAACGCCTGCGCGCCGGCGGCTCCGGTCTCGCGGGTTTCTTCACCCCGACCGGCTATGGCACCGAGCTCACGGCCGGCAAGGAGACCCGCGAGATCGACGGGCGCGGCTACGTGTACGAGCAGGCGCTGCGCGTGGACGTGGCGCTGGTGAAGGCGGCGACGGCGGACCGCCTGGGCAACCTGCGCTACCGGCTGGCCAGCCGCAACTTCAACCCGGTGATGGCCATGGCGGCGCGCTACACCATCGCCCAGGTCGGACGCCTGGTGGAGCCCGGTGCGATCGACCCCGACGACGTGCATACCCCGGGGGTTCACGTGGACGCTGTGGTGGAGCACACGACATGAACATGCCTGCAGGCTGGAACGACGACGAACTGGCCCGCCGGGTGGCCTTGGACTTTCCCGATGGCGCGTGCGTGAACCTGGGCATCGGCCTGCCGACGCTGGTGGCGCGGCACGTGCCTCCAGAGCGGGAGATCCTTTTCCACAGCGAGAACGGCCTGGTGGGCATGGGACCCGAGCCCGCGCCCGGACAGGAAGACCCCGACGTGGTGAATGCGGGCAAGAAGCCGGTGACGCTGGTGCGCGGTGCGGCGATCGTGCACCAGGCGGATTCCTTTTCCCTGATACGGGGCGGCCGCCTTTGGGCGACGGTCCTGGGCGGACTGCAGGTGGCCGAGAACGGAGACCTGGCCAACTGGAAGGTGCCGGGCACGCCCGGGGTGGGGGGCGTGGGCGGGGCGATGGACCTGGCCGCAGGCGCGCAGCGCGTGCTGGTGATGATGCGCCACACCGACAAGCAGGGCGCGCCCAAGCTGGTGCAGCGCTGCACCTTCCCGCTGACGGCGACGCGCTGCGTCACCACGGTCTTCACCGAACTGGCGGTGGTCGACATCGTCGACGGCCGCTTCGTCGTGCGCGAATCCGCGCCAGGCGTGAGCCGCGACCAGCTGGCCGCGGCCACAGGCGCCGCGCTTCACTTCAACTGAGACACGAGAACGGAAGGAAGAAGAACTTGAAACGATTCGATAACCAGGTGGTGGTGGTGACCGGCGGCGGCGGCGGGATGGGCCTGGCATTCTGCTCGGCGTTTGCACGCGAGGGCGCACGCGTCGTCGCAGTGGACCGCTACGAGGCCGCCGTGAAGGCGACCTGCGACGCCATGGCCAAGGACAAGCTGCAGGCCCAGGCGATGACGCTGGACGTGGGCGACGCGGCGGCGGTGAAGGCGGCCTTCCAGGAGATCGCGAGCCGCCACGGCCGGATCGACGTACTGGTCAACGGCGCGGGCATCCGGCCCGTGGCCGACATGCTGGATCAGTCGGCCGAGGAGTTCGAGGCCTGCATGCGCGTGAACACCACCGGCGTCTTCCTGTGCGCGCGGGAGGCGGCACGGCACATGCTGGCGGCCGGGCGCGGCTCGATCGTGAACATCGCTTCGGTCAACGGGGTGCGCGCGGTGACGGGCATGGGCGCCTACTGCGCCTCCAAGGCGGCGGTGATCTCGCTGACCCAGACCATGGCCAGCGAGTGGGGGCCGCGAGGCGTTCGGGTCAACGCCATCCTGCCCGCGCAGGTCGAGACGCCCATGATCGCCGAGCAGGTGGGCCACGAGCGGCGCCGGCGCGAGGAGCGCATTCCCCTGGGCCGCTACGGCAAGCCCCCGGAGATCGCGGCTGCGGCCATGTTCCTTTCTTCCGACGAGGCCTCCTTCGTCAACGGCCACCCGCTGGCCCTGGATGGCGGCTACCTGGCCTTCGGCTTCCGTCCCGAGGTGATGCCCCAATGAACAAGAACGATGACGGCATCACCTTCTCGGAGGTCGACGAGATCCTGCGGGTGATCGACCAGTTCCCGGCTGCGGAGGTGATCTACGAACGCGGGGACCTGAAGCTGCACGTGCGCCGCGCGGGCGCAGGACCGGCCGCGTCGCTGGCTGCGGCTCCGGCGGCTGTTTCGGCGCCCGCACCGGCAGCGCCTGCCGCCAACCAGGACTCCAAGGGGGCTGCCGGGAAGGCCTCAGGCGGGACGACCCTCGCCGCGCCGGCCGCGGCGCAGGACCGAGCGGGCCTGTTGGCTGTGACCTCTCCGCTGATGGGGGCCTTCTATGCCGCGCCCGCGCCCGACGCTGCGCCTTTCGTGAAGGTGGGACAGCGCGTTGCGCCCGGCGACGACCTTTGCATCATCGACGTGATGAAGGTGATGAACCTCGTGAAATCCGAGGTGGCCGGGACGGTGGTGGCGATCGATGCGGTGAACGCCAACCTCGTCGAGCGCGGACAGCCGCTGATGTGGATCCGCGAGGACTCGCGCGCATGACGGCACGCAACGAACCCGTGGCCGCCCTGGTTGGCGCCGCCGAATCCGACCTGGGCGCGGTGCCGGGGCGTACGGCGGCCGACCTGGCCGTCCAGGCTTCCCTTGCGGCGCTGGACGATGCCGGGCTTTCGCTGGCCGACGTGGACGGACTGTGCACGGCCAACCTGTCACGTTTTTCCGCCACCCAGCTGGCCGAGCAACTGGCGATCTATCCCCGCATGATCGACTGCACGATGACCGGCGGGTCGTCCTTCGAGATGCACGTGGCCCACGCCGTTTCCGCGATCCGCAGCGGGCAGTGCGAGGTGGTAATGATTGCCTACGGCAGCGTGCAGCGCTCCCGCCGCGAGCGCAACCTGGCGGGCTTCTCCGAGAGCGGGACGTCCGCCGCCCTGTACGAGAACTGCTATGCGCCGCTCTTCCCCCTGAGCTTCTACGCGCTGGTAGCCCAGCGCTACATGCACGAGACGGGCGCCACGCCCGAGGACCTGGCAAAGGTCGCAGTAGCCGCGCGCGAGTGGGCTGCGCTGAACCCGAAGGCCTTCAAGCGCGATCCGCTGACGCTGGCCGAGGTGATGGCCTCGCCCATGGTGAGTTCGCCCCTGCGCGCCCTGGACTGCTGCCTCATGACCGATGGCGGCGGTGCCGTGGTCGTGGCCAGCGCCGCACGCGCGCGATCGCTGCCCAAGAAGCCGGTGTGGGTGCTCGGGCACGGCGAGGCGACCACGCACGATGCGATGTCCCAGGCGCCGGACCTGTTGCGTCATGGGTCCGCGGATTCGGCGCGCCGCGCCTTCGAGATGGCCGGCATGAAACCCCGCGACATCGACGTGGCGCAGATCTACGACGCCTTCACGATCAATGTGCTCGTGGGCCTGGAGAACCTGGGTTTCTGCGAGCGCGGCGCGGCGCGTCACTTCATCGCGCAGGAAGGCATCGGTCCGCACGGGCGTTTTCCGCTGAACACGACGGGCGGCGGGCTGTCGTACTGCCACCCGGGCATGTTTGGCGTGTTCCTGCTGATCGAGTCGGTGCGCCAGCTGCGCGGCGAGTGCGGCGCGCGCCAGGTTCGTGACGCGCGCGTGGCGCTGGCGCACGGCACCGGCGGCGTCTTCAGTTCACATTCGACCGTCATCCTGGGGGTGCAGTGATGGGCCAGGCCAGACCTCTACCTGAATCCGACTGCAGTGCCGCTCCGTACTGGGAAGGCGCCCGCCAGGGCCAGCTGCTGGTGCAGCGTTGCAGTGGCTGCGGCCACCACCAGCACTATGCGCGGCCCTTCTGCGTGCGCTGCCGCGGCCGTGACCTGTCCATGGTCCCCAGCCGGGGCCGCGGCGTGCTGCATTCCTTCACCGTGGTGCAGCGCGCGCCCTTCGACGACTTGCCCGCGCCCTACATCGTGGCCCTGGTGCGACTGGACGAGGGACCGACGCTGCTGTCGCACCTGGTGGGCTGCGAGCCGGCCCAGGCCCGATGCGACATGCCCGTGCAGGTGGACTTCCAGCCCCTGCGGGATGGCGTGATGCTGCCGGTGTTCCGCCCGGCCGGGGAGGCCTGAGCGATGCGCAAGGTCTTCGTGGCCAATCGCGGGGAGATCGCACTGCGCGTGGTGCGTGCCTGCCATGAACTCGGCCTGGATAGCGTGGTCGGCTGGTCTGACGCAGACCGTGACGGTGCGGCGGCCCGCGCGGCGACCGCGTCGCTGCGGCTGGGCCCGGCACCCTCGCGACAGAGCTACCTGGACCGCGAAAGGGTGGTGGCGGCGGCCCGGGCCACCGGCTGCGACGCGGTACATCCAGGCTACGGCTTCCTCTCTGAGGATGCCGACTTCGCCCGCGCCGTGGAGGCGGCCGGCCTGATTTTCGTGGGGCCGACACCCGAGCACATCGACGCCATGGGCGACAAGATCGCCGCCAAGCGCCTGGCCGCGCAGCACGGTGTGGCCCTGGTGCCTGGCGGCGACATCGACGAGGGCGCCGCGCCCGAGGCGCTGGCGGCCACGCTGCCCTATCCGGTGCTGCTCAAGGCGGCTGCCGGCGGGGGAGGGCGCGGCATGCGCATCGTGCAGGACGCCAGCCAGTTTCCGGCGGCCCTGGCCTCGGCGCGCATGGAGGCGCGCGAGGCCTTCGGTGATCCGACTGTCTACTGGGAGCGCCTGATCACCAACGCGCGCCACATCGAGGTGCAGGTTCTGGGCGACACCCACGGCAACCAGGTGCACCTCCACGAACGTGACTGCAGCCTGCAGCGGCGCCACCAGAAGCTGGTGGAGGAGAGCCCCAGCCCGGTGCTGCAGCCCGCGCAGCGGCAGGCCATGTGCGACGCGGCGCTTTCTCTCACGCGGGGCATGGGCTACCGCGGCGCCGGCACCGTGGAGTTCCTGCTGGACGTGGAGCGGGGCACCGTCCACTTCATCGAGATGAACACCCGCATCCAGGTGGAGCATCCGGTCAGCGAGATGGTCACCGGCGTGGACCTGGTGCGCGAGCAGCTGCGCATCGCCGCCGGCCAGCCCATGTCGCGCGACGCGCGCGAGGCGCGGGTCAACGGGCACGCGATCGAATGCCGCATCAACGCCGAGGACCCGGCCCACGACTTTGCGCCCAGTCCAGGGCGGATCACGCGCTGGCGGGTGCCCGGTGGACCTGGGGTACGCGTGGACACGCATGTCCATGAAGGCGCGCTGATCGCTCCCTACTACGACTCGATGATCGCGAAGCTCATCGTGTGGGACCGTGACCGCGAGTCGGCGCGCCTGCGCATGCTGCGCGCGCTGTCGGAGTTCGAGGTCGAGGGCATCGCCACGACCATCTCGCTGCATCGGGAGCTCCTGGCCAGTGCGGAGTTTTCCAGCCACCGTTACCACACCCGCTGGACAGCCGACTGGATCGCCAGCCGGCGCCCGGCACCGCTCTTGGAGACCCAATCATGACCGCCCCTCCCTTCAGACTGATGGACATCACCGTGCGGGACGCGCAGCAGTGCCTGTGGGCGACCCGCATGACCACGGACCAGATGCTGCCGATCGCCCGCACGATGGACGAGGCCGGCTTCGACATCATCGACCTGACCGGTGGCGCCGCGATCGACGCCAGCGTGATGTTCCTGAACGAGGATCCTTTCGAGCGGATCCGCCAGATGTCGCGCCTGATCCGCAAGACGCGCCTGAACTTCAACACGCGCGGACAGAGCATCTTCCGCTGGATGCAGTACGCAGATGATGTGGCCGAGTTCACGCTGCAGGTACTGGCGCGCGCTGGCATCCGGTCGATCATGGTGTTCGACGCGCTCAACGACTTCCGTAACGCGCGCGCCACCTTCCGCTACGCCAAGGCGCTGGACCTGTACATCATCGGCGCGGTCACCTACACCATCAGCCCGGTGCACACGGACGAACACTTCGTGGGCAAGGTGCGGGACCTGGTGGCCCTGGGGGCCGACGCGATCGAGTTGAAGGACCCCAGCGGCCTGCTGACGCCGGAACGGATCCGGACGCTGGCCCCCAAGCTGCGCGCGGTGAAGGGCAAGTGCCAGCTGCAGCTGCACTCGCACTGCACCTTCGGCCACGGCCTGGACACGTACCGCGCGGCGATCGAGCTGCCGCCGGACCAGGGCTTCGACCTGTTCCACGCCGCCGCCAAGCCCCTGGCCCACGGCTACTCGCTGCCGCCGCACGAATATGTGCTGGCCGAGGCCGACCGCATGGGCCGCGGCGTGGCGATCGACCGAGACGCGATCCGGGAGATGGACCGCTATTTCGCCACCGTCACCCGCCGGGCCGGCCGCGCCGAAGGCCGGCAGCCGCCCGTGCAGTCGGTGGAGGTGGACCACCAGGTCCCGGGCGGGATGATGAGCAACCTCGAGCAGCAGCTCAAGGAGCAGGGGCAGTCGCACCGCTTGCCCGAAGTGCTCGATGAAGTGGGACGCATCCGCCGTGACCTGGGCTGGCCGATCGTGGTGAGCCCCATGGCGCAGTACCTCGGCACGCAGGCGGTGCTCAATGTCCTGACCGGCAAGCGCTACCAGATCGTGCCCCAGGAGATCAAGCAGTACGTGCTCGGGTACTACGGCGAGCTGGCCGCGCCGGTGGACCCTGCCGCGCGCGAGGCCATCGCGGGTGACGAGCCCTCGATCTCGGTGCCGCCGGGGGAGCTGATCCCCCCCATGATGGAAACCTACCGCCGCCAGTTCGCCGGCGTGAAGGATGACGAGGAACTGGCGCTGCGCATCTTCTATACGCAGCGCACCGTGGACGAGCACTACCGCCAGCGCCTGCTGGTCAAGCCCGGCGCGCTGTCCACCGATGCAGGCAGCTTCCTGGCGCAGGCCATGCTGTCCGATCCCAATATCGAGCTGGTCGAGGTCAAGCGTCGCAACTTCCACTTCGCCATGAACCGAACCGCGGCAGCCGCCGCCTGAACCCGGAGGAGACCATCCCATGGTACGTATCGAGATCATCCTGTTTCGCAACCACATGACGCTGGAGGAACAACAGCGCTGGTGGACCGAGGACCACGCGCCCATCGCCCGGCGCATGCCCGGGTTGCGCGGTTACTTCATCAACATGGCCGGGCGGGGTGAGAAGGGCGAGGAGCCCGAGATCTGCGGCACCGACACGCTGACCTTCGACAGCTGGGAGGCGGCGCAGACCGCCTACGAATCCCCGGAGTGGAAGGCCGCGCGCGCCCATACCCAGGCCAGTGGTGCCCGCGCCCTGCGCACCTGGGTGCGTGAGCAGGTCACCATCATCTGAAGGAGCCGGATCCATGATCCTCACGGACGAAGAAAAGGCGATGCTGGCCGGCCAGCGGGGAGAGGCGCGCCGCGAGGCCATCGCCTACCAGATCGCGGTGGGCGACTTCTGGGGGGCGGAACGCTTTGTCCCCATCACCAACGCCCACCTGATGGGGGATATCGAAGTGATGGGGGACGCCGGCCTGAGCTTCCTGGAGCGGGCCTGCGAGCAACGGTACGAGTGCAGCGTGCCCACGACCACCAACCCCCGCTGCATGGACTTCGCGCACGCCGCGTCCATGGGCCAGGACCCGGTGGAGGTGCGCAAGGAGGAGCGGGTGATCAAGCTCTTTCGGGACATGAAGATCGCCACCACCGACACCTGCATCAATTACCAGACCGTGTACCAGCCGCACGTCGGCGAGCACGTCGCCTGGGGCGACACGGGCACCGTGATCTACGCCAACTCGGTGTTTGGCGCGCGCACCAACTTCGAGGGCGGCCCGGCGGTACTGGCCGCCTCGGTGACCGGGCGCACGCCCGCCTACGGCTTTCACCTGGACCAGCACCGCCGCGCGACGGTCTCGGTGCGGGTGGAGGCCCGGATCGAGGATCTGGCCGACTGGGGGGCGCTGGGCAAGATCGTGGGCGAGGCGCACCAGAACTACTTCGCGGTGCCTGTGTTCCACGGCCTGCACCGGGCCCCCGAGGCCGACGAGCTCAAGCAGCTGGGATGCTCCCTGGCCAGCTATGGCTCCATGGCCATGTTCCACATGGTGGGCGTGACGCCCGAGGCCCCGACGCTGGAGGCGGCCCTCGGTGGCTGCGCGCCGCAGGCCGAGATGGTGGTCACGCAGGCCGACCTGGAAAACGTGTACGCACGCTACGCCAAGGGGGATGGCAGCGCGACGCTGGTCGTCTTCTCCGGTCCTCAGCTCTCGCTGTTCGAGATCCAGGACCTGGCCCGCCGCTTCGAGGGCCGCAAGGCGGCGCCCGGCACCGACGTGTTCATCACGACGGCCCCGTCGGTCAAGGCCTCGGCCCAGCGGCTGGGTTACCTGGCGCCACTGGAGGCGGCCGGCGTCACGATCCTGGAAGGGGTGTGCTTCTACATCCTTCAGAACCTGACGCAGATGCGGCTGGACCATGGCTGGACCAACCTCGTGTCCAACTCCGCGAAGATCGTCAACATCATCGGCGCGCACCGCTTCAACACCATCCTGCGCCGCACGCAGGACTGCGTGGACATCGCCTGCCGCGGCCGCCTGGACCCGGGAGGCCTGCAATGAGTACCGTGATCGATACCGTGGCCGCCAGCGAGGTGCTGGCCGTCCTGAAGGTGCAGCGCGCCAGCGGGCCTGTGGTGGAGGGTCTGGCGCTGGTGTCGCAGGAGGGCTTTTCGCCACGCTACGACCTGGACCGCTGGACCGGCTTGATCACCAAGCCCGGCCACAAGCTGGAAGGCCAGAGCATCCGCGACGCAATCTGCTTCTTTCCCACCGCCAAGGGCGGCATCGCCGCCGGCTGGGCTTTCCACGATATCAAGCACAAGAAGATCGCGCCGCGCGCCTTCGTCTTCGGCGTCACCAATCCGGTGATGGTGCAGGGCGCCGTTTTCGCCGGCATCACGATCACGGAGGGCTGGTCCCAGCCCGCGTCCAGCGTCGTCCAGACCGGGGACTGGGTCCGCGTGGACCCGGCCCGCAAGGTCGTCGAGGTTTTGCGCCGGGCCGGGCGCTGACCCCCTGCTCCGTTTCCACCCACCAAAAAGAGGAGACTCTCATGTATCTCGCAAATCTCTGGCGCGGGGCGCGTGTCGCAGCGTTCGCCCTCATGGCCCTCGCGGGCACCGCCGGCGCCTGGGCGCAGGGCGCGTTGCAGAAGTTCAACTACGGGATGCCGACGGCCGACTACTACGTGGTGTACGTCGCCAAGGACCAGGGACTGTTCCAGAAGCACGGCCTGGATCCGCAGTTCTTCTTCTTCCCCTCCGGCGCGCCGCTGCTGGCCGCCCTCAAGAGCGAGAGCGTGGACGTGATCTCCACCGGCCTGGCCTCCGCCTTCGCGCTGGGCCAGAAGATCCCCCTCAAGCTGATCTTCTGGGAGATGGACGACTCGGCCGCGGAGGGCGTGGTGGTCAGCCCGAAGTCGGGGATCAACACCATCGCCGACCTGCCCAAGGCCAAGGCCATCGGCGCGCCCTCCGGTACCTGCGCCCAGGTGGCGCTGGGCCTGATCGCCCGCAAGCTCGGGGTCAAGCCCACCGACTTCAAGACGGTGAACATCGCGCCCCCGCTGTATGCCAATGCCTTCGCGAGCAACTCCATCGACGCCGGCATCGCCTGGGCGCCGTTCCTGCAGTCCCTGGCGGAGCAGGGCCAGAAGATCATTGCCTATGACGCCGACTACGGCGTGGACGGCGGGATCTGCCCGGTGATGACCGGCGGGCGCACCAAGTTCCTGCAGCAGAACCCGGACATCGGCCTGAAGCTCGTGCGGATCAACGCGGAGGCGTCCGCGATGATCGAGAAGAACCCGCAGCTGGCCATCGACGCCCTGGTGAAGTACCTCTCGGTCACGCCCACCGTGGCCAAGGCCGCCTATGACCGCCTGTGCTGCCAGCGCCGGCCCACGATCCAGCAGCAGCTCGATCCCGCCTCGCCGTACTCGATGGTCAATCGCAACGGGGGTGTGGCCCGCAAGCTGCTGATCGCCACCCAGGTGCTGGCCGAGGCCGGCACGATCCCCGCGGCGCTCACGCCCGACGAGATCCAGAACGCGCTCGATCCCAGCTACCTGCGCCGGTTCGTCGAGGGTGGCGGCAAGTGAGTGCTGTGGCGCATGCGGCCCACGCGCCGGTGAAGATCGCCTTCGAGGGGGTGCAGAAGTCCTATCCGGCCAAGCATTCCTCGCAGGCGGCCACCCTGGCCCTGGACAGCCTGGATATCGCCATACGGGACACCGAGATTGTCTCGGTGCTGGGGCCGACGGGGTGCGGCAAGTCCACCGCGCTGAACCTGATCGCGGGCTTCGAGCAGGCCAGCGCGGGCGCCGTGGTGCTGGACGGCCAGCGCGTCGAGGGGCCGGGGCCCGACCGCGCGGTGGTGTTCCAGCAGGCGTCCCTGTTCCCGTGGCTGAACGTGTACGACAACGTGACGCTCGGGGTGAGCTGCCGTGGCGTTCCCGAGGCGACGTACCGGCCACGCGCCGAGCACCTGCTCGAGGCTGTGGGCCTGAGCGCCTTCGCCAGTCACTACCCCTACCAGCTCTCGGGGGGCATGCAGCAGCGCGTGCAGATCGCGCGCGCACTGATCGCCCAGCCCAAGGTGCTGCTGATGGACGAGCCCTTCGGAGCCCTGGACTACCAGACACGCATCTTCATGCAGGAGCTGCTGCTCAAGCTGTGGGTCGAGTTCAAGCCCACCGTCTTCTTCATCACGCATGACGTGTCCGAGGCGATCTTCGTGTCGGACCGGGTGCTGGTGATGAGCCGTCGGCCGGGCCGGGTGAAGCTGGCGGTGGACGTGCCGGCACCCAAGCCACGCACGGCGGACTTCTTCAGCACGCCGGACTTCGTGGAGCAGCAGCGGCTGCTGCTGCGCGCAGTGCAGGACGAGGTGCACGGCATGGAGCGCGCGGCGCATTGAGTTTTTCCTGGAGGCGGCTTCCTGATGCGGATGATCGAGGGTGATTTTGATTACGTGATCGTGGGCGCGGGTTCGGCCGGCTGCGTGCTGGCCGACCGGCTCACCGAAAGCGGGCAGTACCGGGTGCTGCTGCTGGAGGCGGGGCCGCCGGACCGCAACCCCTGGATCCACGTGCCGATCGGCTATGGCAAGACCATGATCGACCCGCACGTCAACTGGCGCTTCGAGACCGAGCCCGAGCCGCACATGCACGGCCGCCGGCTGTACTGGCCGCGCGGGCGCACGCTGGGCGGATCCAGCTCGATCAACGGCCTGGTCTACGTCCGGGGCCATCCGGCCGACTACGACGCCTGGGCGGCGATGGGCAACCCGGGTTGGAGCCACTCCGACCTGCTGCCGTGCTTTCGCCGCGCCGAGACCAACTCGCGCGGTCCCAGCGAGTGGCACGGCGGCAGCGGCCCCCTGCACGTGTCGGACATCGGCATACGCCACCCGCTCGTGGAGGCCTTCATCGAGGGCGCAGCCGAGCTGGGTATCGGCCGTACCGACGACTTCAACGGCCCCTGCCAGGAAGGTTCGGGCTACTACCAGCTGACCACCCACCGTGGCCTGCGCTCGTCAACCGCCCGCAGCTACCTGGCGCGCGCCCGGGGGCGGCGCAACCTGAAGGTTCTCACGGGCGCCCACGCCACGCGGGTGGTCCTGGAGGGCACGCGGGCCACGGGCGTGGAGTGGATACGCAGCGGTCTCGAGGAGGCGGTGCGCGTGCGCGGCGAGGTGCTGCTGTGCGCCGGGGCGATCCAGTCGCCGCAGCTGCTGGAGCTGTCGGGCATCGGCCAGCCCGAGCGGCTGGCCGGGCTGGGCCTGGACGTGCGGGTGCCTTCGCCCGGCGTGGGCGAGAACCTGCAGGACCACCTGCAGGTACGGCTGATCTACCGCTGCTCGCAGCCGGTGACGACCAACGACGACCTGCGCACGCTCGCCGGGCGGGTGCGGATCGGGCTGCAGTGGCTGCTGGCGCGCCGCGGCCCGCTGGCCATCGGCATACAGCTCGGCGGTCTTTTTGCGCGGGCCATGCCGCAGGCGCAGCGGCCCGACGTGCAGTTCCATTTCGGCACCATCAGCGCCGACGTGGTGGCCGGCCGGCCGCATGACTTCTCGGGCTTCACGCTGTCCATGTGCCAGCTGCGCCCCACCAGCCGCGGCAGCATCCACGCGCGCAGCCCCGATCCGCTGGCGGCCCCGGCCATCCGCGCCAATTACTTGGCCACGGCGCATGACCGCGAGGTCATGGTGGCCGGCACGCGCCTGTCGCGGGCCCTCATGCGCACCCGCGCCATGGGTCGCTTCATCGAGGCCGAGTACAAGCCCGCGGGCGCCATGGGCGATGACGATGCCTCCATGCTGGAGTTCGTGCGCCGCGAGGGCGTGACCATCTTCCACCCGGTGGGGACCTGCGCCATGGGACCGGGACAGGACGCCGTCGTGGACGCGCGGCTGCGGGTCTACGGCGCCGCCGGGCTGCGGGTCGTCGACGCCTCGATCATGCCGCTGCTGGTCTCTGGCAACACCAATGCGCCGGCCATCGCCATCGGCGAGAAGGCCAGTGAACTGATCCTCGCCGACGCCCGCCAGGGCAGCCCGGCGGTGGCCGCCCGGCGCGCCGCAGACCGCGCCGCCGCCTTGCTCCCCGCCTGACTTCTGGCCTGATGCCCGATCCCGTCCGCCCCCGTTCGGGCTGGCGGCGCTCAGGGTTTGTCCGGATTCGGCGCGCGTTGACATCTGAAGCTATATAGGACTACAGTTTCCCCACTGACGAGTCCTTCTGAGAGCGAGCCGCCATGAAGACCCTGCACGAACCGCTGCAATCCCTTGCTGGAGGCGTCACCGCCCTGAACGTGGCCCCCAAGATCGCCTTCCAGGGCGTGAGCAAGCTCTACGGGGGCGCGGGGCGCAACGCGATCCAGACGCTGGCGCTGGACAACCTGGACATCGCGATCCGCCCAGCGGAAATCGTGACCGTGCTGGGTCCCACCGGTTGCGGCAAGTCCTCCACGCTGAACATCATTGCGGGCTTCGAGCAGCCTTCCACGGGCGTGGTGTTGCTCGATGGCAAGCCGATCGACGGGCCGGGTCCGGATCGCGCTGTGGTGTTCCAGCAGCCTTCGCTCTTTCCCTGGCTGAACGTGTTCGACAACGTGACGCTGGGCGTGAAGTGCCAGGGCAAGCCGCGCGAGGACTACACCGCCCGGGCCATGCACCTGCTGGCCGAGGTGGGTCTGGCGGGTTTCGAGAACCACTACCCCTACCAGCTCTCGGGCGGTATGCAGCAGCGCGTGCAGATCTGCCGCGCGCTCGTGTCCGAGCCCAAGGTGCTGCTGATGGACGAGCCCTTCGGCGCGCTGGACTACCAGACCCGGATCTCCATGCAGGAACTGCTGCTGCGGCTGTGGCAGCAGTACAAGCCGACCATCTTCTTCATCACCCACGACGTGTCGGAGGCCATCTTCGTGGCCGACCGCGTCCTGGTGATGAGCCGTCGGCCCGGGCGGATCAAGCTATCGGTCCAGGTGGAGGCGCCCAAGCCCCGCGACGCCGGCTTCCTGACCGCCAACGAGTTCATCAGCCTCCAGCGCGAACTGCTCCAGGCAGTGCAGGAAGAGGTCCGTGCGAATGCGGCCGGCGGCCACTGACCGGTTGCCCAATATCAACGAGGAGACACACTATGCTGCAATGGTTGAAGCGCCTGCTGGCGCCCCTGATCCTGGGATCGATGCTGGCCACTCCGGCGGCTGCGCAGGTACCCCTCAAGTTCAAGTGGGGCATTCCGACCGCGAACTACTATGCCGTCCTGGTGGCCCGTGACCAGGGCCTGTTCAAGGAAGCCGGGCTCGACCCCGAGTTCTTCGTCTTCGCGTCCGGCGCGCCCATGCTGGCAGGCCTGAAGAGCGAGAGCCTGGACGTGATCACCACCGGGCTGGCCACCGTGTTCGCCTTGGGCCAGAACATCCCGCTCAAGCTCATCTACTGGGAACTCGACCACGCGGCGGCCGAGGGCCTGATCGTCGACCCCAAGAGCGGCATCAACGGCGTGGCGGACCTTCCCAAGGCCAAGGCCATCGGCGCGCCCTCGGGTACCTGCGCCCAGGTCAGCCTGGTCCTGATCGCCAGGAAGCTGGGCATCAAGTACAGCGATCTGAATGTGGTGAACATCGCGCCGCCCCTGTACGGCAACGCCTTCTCGGGCGGGGCCATCCAGGCCGGCGTCGCCTGGTCGCCGTGGTCGGCCACGCTGCAGCGCGCCGGCTACAAGGTGACCAACTGGGCGACCGAGTACACGCCCGAGGGTGGCGTATGCCCCGGCATGACCGGCGCCCGGCCCGCCTTCCTCGCGGCCAACCCCGACCTGGGCCTGAAGCTGGTGCAAGTCAAGGCCAAGGCGATGCAGATGATCGCGGCCAAGCCGGACCTGGCCATCGACGCGCTGGTCAAGCACCTGGGGATCACCCGCGAGGTGGCCAAGGCCTCGTTCGATCGCGAGTTCTCGCGTATCCCTACCTTCGAGCAGCAGGTGGATCCGGCATCGCCGTTCTCGCTGACCGCCCGTGACGGCGGCCTGGCCCGCAAGCTGGCCATCGCCAGCGAGGTGCTGGTCTCCAGCGGCACGATCCCTCAGCCGCTGACTGCCAAGCAGATCGCCGACGCGATCGACCCGAGCTACCTGCAGCGCTACCAGAAAGGGGAGCGCAAGTGAGCTCGGCCCGCGCCGGAGTCGAGGGAACGCAGGCGGCCAGGCGGCCCATCCCGCCGGTGGCCTGGTCGGTGGGCAGCGTGGCCGTGCTCGGGGCCGTGTGGTTTGCCGTCACTGCCTCGCAGCTGGTCGGTCCCGATTACCTGCCCACGCCGCAGGGCATGTGGGCCGAGCTGGTCGCACTGCTCGAGAACGGCTACAAGGGCAAGAGCCTGTGGGCGCACATCCTGACCAGCCTGGGCCGTACGCTGTCCGGTTTTGCGCTGGGTGTCCTGCTGGGTGTTCCTCTGGGCCTGCTCTCGGGCTACAGCAAGGTGGTGGGGGCGATCCTGGCGCCGGTCATGGGCTTCGTGCGCCCGATTCCCCCGATCGCCTTCATCCCCATGGCCGTGCTCTATTTCGGTCTGGGCGAGGTCGGCAAGGTGGTACTGATCTTCTTCACTGCCTTCAACTACGCCTTCGTCAATGCCCATGCCGGCGCGTCGACGGTCCCGATCGCCTACTTCCGCGCAGCGGAATCGATCGGCCTGACGCGCACGCAGATCTTCTTCCGGGTCGTGCTGCTGGCCGCCGTGCCGCAGGTCTTCACCGGCATGAAGGTGGCCATGGCGCTGTCCTGGGCGGTGGTGGTTGCTGCCGAACTGGTCGGGGCGCAGGCCGGCCTGGGCTTCATGATCTCGGACGCAGCGCAGCTGTTCCGCATCCCGGTGGTGTTCATCGGGATCGCGCTGATCGGCGCCATCGGCCTGGGCCTGAACGTGCTGCTCACCGCCAGTGAGCACCGCATCGTGCACTGGAGGGGCCGCTGATGGAGTACCCGCAGGATCTCGCGTTGTATGTGGCCGGGCAGTGGCGCGGCACCCAAGGGCGTGACACGCTGCCGGTCCTCAACCCAGCCAGCGGCCAGCTCCTGGCGAAACTGCCGGTGGCGACGGCGACCGACATCGATGATGCCGTTGCCGCCGCAGACGCTGCCTTCCCGGCCTGGGCGGCCCTGGGCCCGTGGCAGCGCGAAGGCTTTCTGCGCCGGGCTTCGGCCCTGATCATCGAGCGGCGCCAGCACATCGCCAAGCTGCTCACGCTGGAAAACGGCAAGCCCCTGGCGGATTCGCTGGGCGAGCTGGACCGCGTGACCGAGACCCTGGCCTTCTGCGCGGAAGAGGGCAAGCGCGCCTACGGCCGCATGATGCCCCCGCGCGCCGCCGGCCTGGAGCAGTTCCATGCCAAGCGCCCGATCGGCCCGGTGGGCGCCTTCGTGCCCTGGAATTTCCCGGCGGTGCTCGCGATCCGCAAGGTCGCGGCTGCGCTGGCCGCGGGCTGCACCGTGGTGCTCAAGCCAGCAGAGGAGTGCCCCGCCTCTTGCATCGAGCTCGTACGCGCCTTTGCCGACGCCGGCCTGCCGGCCGGGGTGCTGAACCTGCTGTTCGGGGTGCCCGCGCAGATCAGCGAGCGCATCATCGACGCCGAGGCGATCCGCAAGATTTCCTTCACCGGTTCGGTGGCCATCGGTCGCCTGCTGGCGGCCCGCGCCGGGCAGCGGCTCAAGCCGGCCACCATGGAGCTGGGTGGACATGCGCCGGTCGTGGTCTTCGACGATGTCGATCCGGCGCGCGTCGCGGCGGCTTGCGTGGCCTTCAAGTTCCGCAACGCAGGCCAGGTGTGCCTGTCGCCCAGCCGCTTCTATGTGCACGAGCGCATCCTGCCGGCGTTCACCGAGCACTTCAGCGCGGCGGCCCGGGCAATCAAGGTCGGGCACGGACTGGAGTCCGGCGTGCAGATGGGGCCCCTGAACAACGTGCGCCGGCGCGATACCGCCGAGCGCCTGGTGCAGGACGCGGTGGACCGCGGCGCCCGGGTGGTGGCGGGCGGCAAGCGGCTCGGGGAACAGGGTTACTTCTATGCCCCCACGCTGCTCACCGACCTGGACCCGGCCTCACAGCTGCTGGGGGAGGAGCCTTTCTGCCCCATCGCCCCGCTGATGCCCTGGAGCGACCTGGACGACGTCCTGGCGCGCGCCAATGCCACGCCCTTCGGCCTGGCGGCCTATGCCTTCACCAACCGCCTGGACCGCGCGAACGCCTTCGCCGAGCGCATGCAGGCGGGCTGGATCGGCATCAACAACTTCACCCCGGCGCTGGCCGATGCCGCCATCGGCGGCGTCAAGGACAGCGGCCTGGGCTACGAGGGCGGGCCCGAGGGCCTGGACGCCTACATGCCGGCGCGCTTCGTCAGCCGCTCCAACCTGCCGACCTGAATCCACGTACTGCCTGAGAGCCTCCTATGACCGAGACCCACACCCTGAGTTATCGCGGCTACCACGAACGCGCCGTTCCCGGCCCCGACCTGGAGCTGACCAGCACCGATCCCGGCACTCCCATGGGCGAGCTGATGCGCCGCCACTGGCAGGCGGTGTGCCTGTCGTCGCAGCTCACCGACGTGCCTTTCGCGATCCGCATCCTGGGCGAGGACCTGGTGGCCTTCCGCGACAAGAGCGGAGACATCGGCGTGATGCACCGCCACTGCGCGCATCGGGGCGCCTCGCTGGAGTTCGGTATCGTGGCCGAGCACGGCATCCGCTGCTGCTACCACGGCTGGCATTACGGCATCGACGGCACCCTCCTGGATGCGCCCTGCGAGCAGGATCCGGCACGGCTGAAGAAGACCGTCTGCCAGGGCGCATACCCGGCCTTCGAGCGCGACGGCCTGGTCTTCGCGTACATGGGGCCGCCCGAGCTGAAGCCGCCGTTCCCTGATTTCGATACCTTCACGCACCCCAAGGGCACGCGCATGGTGCCGTTCTCGAACGTCTACCCCTGCAACTGGCTGCAGGTGTACGAGAACATCATGGACCACATGCACACGGCCGTCCTTCACAACAAGATGGTCGCCGAAGGGGTGGACAGTGCCACCGCCGACGGCGTGTCGCTCGAGGGCTTCGGCGACATGCCGGTGATGCAGTGGGAGGCTACGCGCAGCGGCAACGGCATCGTCTTCATCGCCAGCCGCCGGCTGCCCGAGGACAAGGTCTGGGTGCGCATCACCGAGATGATCCTGCCCAATTTCCTGCAGATCGGGTCGCTGCTGCCCACGGCCGCGCGCGAGCGCCACTCCACCGCGGGCTGCACCCGCTGGAGCGTGCCGGTGGACGACCACCACATGATCATCTTCGGCTACCGCCACTTCAACCCCGAGGTCGATCCCGACGGCCTGGGCGATGAGGGCGAATGCGGCGTCGACAGGATCGACTTCCTCGTCGGCCAGACCGGCGGGCGCCCCTACGAGGTGGCCCAGCGCGCCCCGGGCGACTGGGAGGCCATCTGCAGCCAGCGGCCCATCGCGGTGCACGCGAAGGAGCATCCGTCGAGCTCGGATGTGGGCGTCTACCTGCTGCGCAAGCTGCTGCGTGACCTGGTGCGGGGCAAGACCACGCCCGACCCGCTGCACGCGAAGCTGCTGGCCGAAGGCAAGACGCTGCCGATCTACGCCCAGGACTCGGTCCTGCGCCTGACCGAGCTGGCCCCCGCGGAGGACCGCCGCCAGCTGCTGGCGGTGGGCAAGCAGGTGCTGGACATCATGCGCTCGGCCGACGCGCTGCCTGCCGACCAGCGCGACGCCCACGTGCGCCTCGAGCTGGACCGGATCGACGGCGGACTGGCCCTGCGCTCCACGGCGAGCGCCTGAGGCGGGGAAGGGCGGCGGGCGATGCTGGCCTTGCGCGTGCGCAGCGTGACCTGGGAGGCGCAGGACATCCTGTCCTTCGAGCTGGTGCATCCGCAGGGTGCGCTGCTGCCTGCGGTGGAGGCGGGGGCGCACCTGGACGTGCGCGTGCCCGGCGGGCTCAACCGCCGCTACTCCCTGTGCCAGGCGCCGTCACGGCGGGACCACTGGCGCATCGCGGTGCTGAACGTGGCTGGCGGGCGCGGCGGCTCGCTGGCCATGCACCGGGAGGTGCGCGCGGGCCAGATGCTCGAGGTGGGCGGGCCGCACAACTTCTTTCCGCTGGTGCGCCATGCGCCACACACGGTGCTGCTGGCAGGCGGCATCGGTATCACGCCGCTGCTGTCCATGGCCGAGCAGCTGGCCGAGGACGGCGCGAGCTGGGAGCTGCACGTGTGCGCGCGCAGCCCCGAGCGCACGCCCTTCGCGCAGCGCCTGTCGCAGGCGCCGTACGCGGGCCGGGTGCACCTGCACCACGACGGCGGCGACCCGAGGCAGGGACTGGACATGCACGCCCTGCTGGCGGAGCCGAAACCGGGTACGCAGCTGTATTACTGCGGACCGGCCGGATTCATGGCGGCCGCCCGCACCGCCAGCGCGCACTGGCCGCAGGACCACGTGCATTGCGAGCATTTCGGCGCCGAACCCCTCGCGTCCGCTGCGCCCAGCCATGCCCCGGCCGCGGGCGGCGCGTCCATCGTTCTGCGCCGCAGCGGCCTGACCATCGATGCCGCACCGGACGCCACGGTGCTGCAGGCGCTGCGAGGCGCCGGCGTGGAGGTGCCGACGTCCTGCGAGGCCGGCCTGTGCGCGACCTGCGCGGTGCAATGGCTGGAGGGTGAGCCGGAGCACGGCGACCACGTGCTGGACGACGACGACCGCGCTCGCCAGCTGCTCGTGTGCTGCGCCAGGCCGGGGCCGGTGCCCCTGGTGCTGGATCTCTAAACCCGCAGGAAGAGGAAAAGGGGAAAAGGACCATGGACACGGAATCCCAGGAACAGGCCCTGTTCGACGGGCTGCGCCGGCCGGACCGCTCCGGCCTGCCCAAGTACCAGCGGCTGGCGCAGGCTCTGGTCGAGGGCATCAAGCTCGGCGTGTGGCGCCCGGGCGAGCGGCTGCCGGCCGAAGACGCCCTGGCCACGAGGACCCCCTTCAGCCTCGGGACCGTGCAGCGCGCGCTGCGGGACCTGGCCGACCAGGGCCTGGTGGAACGGCGCCACGGCCTGGGCAGCTTCGTGGCCGACCAGCCACGCCGCATCCAGGATCCCTGGCACTGCCGCTTTCTGGATGACGATGGGGATACAGTGCTGCCCATCTTCTCCCAGGCTATAGGCAAGGTCGAGGTCAAGGGCGACGGGCCCTGGCGCGTGGTCCTGGCCCGCGCGGCGCGCGTGATGCGGCTGGACCGGGTGATCACCGTGAACGACGAGTTCCGCGTGTTCAGCCGCTTCTACGCGGACCGCGAGATGCTCGAGCCGCTGTGGAAGATGCCGATGCAGGACCTGCATGGTGCCAACTTCCGCCAGCTGATCGTCTCGCAGTGCCGGCTGCCCATCACCGACATCACCCGACAGGTGTGCGTCCTGCATTTCGACGACGAGGTCTGCGGCCACATCCAGGTGCCGCACGACACCCAGGGGCTGCAGCTGCAGGCCCTGGCGCGCGCAGGCCGCGACGCCGGCGTGTACTACCAGGAATTCTTCATACCGCCCACCCGCCGCCCGCTGCAGGTGCCTGAATACCGACCGGAGGACCACTGACATGCAACGCCGACACCTGCTCCTGGCTGGGGCTTCGCTGCCCCTGGCCACGACCGCCGCGTGGAGCCAGTCCACGCCGTCTGCCACGCGTCTCGTCGTCGGCTTTCCAGCGGGCGGGGGCGTCGACTTCGTGGCCCGCCTGCTGGCGCGCCGGCTGTCCGAGCTGACGCGCCAGTCCGTCGTCGTGGAGAACCGCGGCGGCGCCAACGGCGCCCTGGCCGCCGACATCGTGGCCAAGGCCCGGCCCGACGGGCTCACCCTGCTACTGGGCTCACCGGGCGAGACGGTGGTGGGGCCGGCCGCAGGGCAGAAACTGCCGTACTCGCCCACCCAGGACCTGGTGCCCATCGCCCTGGCCGGCGAGACACCGCTGGCCATCGCGGTGCATCCGTCCGTGCCGGCCAATGACCTGGCCGGTCTGATCGCGCTGATGCAGGGGGGCGCCAAGCTCAGTTACGGAACCCCCGGGGCCGGCAGCTCCATGCACTTCGCCGGCGAGTCCTTCAACCAGCTGGCGGGCACCGCGATGCTGCACGTGCCTTATCGGGGCGCGGCACCGGCGGTGAACGACCTCCTGGGCAACCAGGTGCCGGTGGCCATCACCGGCATGCCGCCGATGGTGCCGCACGCCAAGGCGGGCAAGCTGCGCATCCTGGCCGTGACCACGCTGCGGCGTTCCTCCACCTTGCCCAACGTTCCGGCGGTGGCTGAAATGCCCGGCATGAAGGACTTCAACTTCTCCAACTGGATGGCACTGTTCGCGCCTGCCGGCACGCCGGCCGATACCGTGACCCGCATCGCGCAGCTGATCGTGCAGATCGTGCGCGAGCCGGAGGTGCGCGAGGCCATGACCGGCGCCGGCGTGGAACCGGCCGGCCTGGCGGACCGTGCCTTTGCGGATTTCCTGGCCCAGGAGCGCCGGCGCTACGGCGCCATCGCCGCCTCGCGCGGCATCCGCTACGCCGAGTGACGCCGGCCGTCCATTGCGCGCTTTCTTCCCCTTCAACCTTGCCTGACCTGTCCCCGATGAACCGACCTGCCAAAAACCTCCTGGTGATCATGTCCGACGAGCACTCGCCCAAGATGCTCGGTTGCCATGGTCACGAGATCGTGCGCACCCCGAACCTCGATGCGCTGGCCGCGCGTGGCACCCGCTTTTCCTCCGCCTACTGCGCGAGCCCGGTCTGCATCCCGGCACGCGCCTCTTTCGCCGTGGGCAAGTACATCCACCAGATCGGGTACTGGGACAACGCGGACGCCTATGACGGCGCCATCCCCAGCTGGCACCACAAGCTGCGTGACCGCGGCCATACGGTGTCCTCTATCGGCAAGCTGCACTTTCGCCTTCCCGGCGAGGACCACGGCTTCACCGAGGAACAGATCCCCATGCACGTGATCGAGGGCAAGGGCGACCTCATGGGCCTGGTGCGCAGCGACCTGCCGGTACGCAAGGGCGCGTACAAGATGGCCAAGTTCGCCGGGCCCGGCGAGAGCCAGTACACCTTTTACGACCGCGAGATCGCGGCGCGGGCCCAGGTGTGGCTGCGCGAAGCCGCGCAGCGCGAGGACGACAAGCCCTGGGTGCTGTTCGTGAGCTTTGTTTGCCCGCACTTCCCGCTGACGGCGCCGCCCGAGCACTTCTACCGCTACTACGACCAGAAGCTGCCGATGCCCAAGCTGTACGAGAAGGACCAGCGGCCGCGCCATCCCTACCTGGTGGACTACGCCAGCAGCTTCAACTACGACGACTACTTCGACCGCGAGACGGTGAAGAAGGCCATCGCCGGCTACTACGGCCTGTGCTCGTTCCTGGACGAGAACGTCGGCAAGGTGATGCGCGCGCTGCAGGACGCCGGCCTGGCCGACGACACCCGCGTCCTGTACACCAGCGACCACGGCGACAACCTGGGCGCCCGTGGCCTGTGGGGCAAGACGACGCTGTTCGAGGAAGCCGCCGGTGTGCCGCTGATCATGGCCGGACCCGACATCGCCGCCGGGCGCGTGGTGGACACTCCGGTCAGCCATGTGGACTTCTATCCCTTCGTGCTTGACGCCGCCGGCGTCGCGGAGCCCGCGCTGCGCGAGGGCTTCCCCGGCGTCTCGCTGTTCGACGTGGCTGAGGGCGCCAAGCCTGACCGCAACGTGCTGGTGGAATACCACGGCATGGGCTCCACCTCCGGCGCCTTCATGATCCGTCACGGCCAGTGGAAGTACATCCACTACTCGCGCTACCCGGCGCAGTTGTTCGACCTGGCGGCCGACCCCGAGGAATTGACCGACCTGGCCGCCAACCCGCGCTACGCCGCAGTGCTGGCGGAATGCCGCGAGCGCCTGCAGCGTCTTTGCGATCCCGAAGAGGTGGACACCCGGGCCCGGGCGCGCCAGGCGCAGCTGCTGGAGGCCAACGGCGGCCGCGAGGCGGTGATCGCGCGCGGCGACCTGGGCTTCACGCCGGCGCCTGGCGCCGTCATCGCCTTCGACTGAAGGAGGACGGCATGAGCGCTGTTGCATACGACTACATCGTGGTCGGGGCCGGCTCCGCCGGCGCCGTGGTGGCGGCCCGCCTAGCGCAGCGCCGGCGCGGGCGCGTGCTGCTGCTGGAGGCCGGGCAGTCGCGCGAGCGTGACTTCTGGGTGCGTGCGCCGATCGGTATCGCCAAGGTCGTGGGTGATCCGCGCTACGTCTGGCAGTTCCGCACCGAGAAGCAGCAGACGCTGACCGGACAGACCATCTACTGGCCGCGCGGACGCATGCTGGGGGGCAGCAGCGGCGTGAACGGCACGATCTACGTGCGCGGCGAGGCAGCCGAGTTCGACCACTGGCGCGACCTGGGCAACCCGGGTTGGGGGCATGCCGACCTATTGCCCTACTTCCGCCGCCTGGAGTCCACGGCCCTGGGCCACGATGACCTGCGTGGCCGGGACGGCCCCATCCATGTGAGCTCGCTGGCCGACATGGCCGATCCGCTGTCGCAGGCCTTCCACGACGCCTGCGTGGCCGCGGGCATCCCCGCCAACGACGACTACAACGGCGAGCGCTACGAAGGCGTGGGCTACCTGCAGCTGAACACCCGCCGCGGCCAGCGCTGCGACACCGCCACGGCCTACCTCAGGGGGCAGCCGCTTGCGGACCTGGAGATCGCCACCGAGGCCATCGCCCGCCGGGTGCTGTTCGAGGGGCGCCGCGCGGTTGGCGTCGAATACGAGCAGGGCGGGCGCGTCATCCAGTCGCGCGCCGCCGTCGAGGTGATCGTGGCGGCCGGCCCAATCAAGTCGCCGCAGCTGCTGGAACTCTCGGGTGTCGGGCAGGGTCAGCGGCTGCAGTCCCTGGGCATCCCGGTGCTTCAGGACCTGCCCGGCGTGGGCGAGAACCTGGTGGACCATGCGCAGACCCGCATCACCTTCGAGGCTTCCCGGCGGGTGGGCCTGAACCACATCGTGGGCCACCCGCTGCGCCAGGCCCTGCTGGGGCTGCAGTACCTCACCACGCGCCGCGGCCTGATGGCCACGCCAGCGTTCACCATCCATGCGTTGGCCCGCACCGACCGGGACGAGGCCCTGGGCCGCCAGCGCCCCAGCGTGAAGATCCAACTGGCTCAGCTATCCGGGAATTCGCGCTTCGAGATGACCACCGGCGGTACGCCTGGCGCCATGCTGGACGATTACCCCGGCTTCTCCATCGGCTGTTTCCAGCTGCGTCCGGCCTCCCGGGGCCATGTCCATGCGGCCAGCCCCGACCCTCACGCCGATCCGCTGATCGACCCGCGCTACCTGGACGCGCAGGAGGACCAGCTCGATGCCGTGGCCTCGGTGCGGCTGGCGCGCAAGGTGGCGGCGCAGGCGGCCCTGTCGGCGTTCAAGGTGCGCGAGACGCGCCCCAGCGAGCAGGCGCAAAGCCACGAGGACCTGCTGGCGTACGTGCGGCAATCGGCGGCCTCGTCGTTCCATCCGGTCGGGACCTGCCGCATGGGGACGGACCCCTTGGCCGTGGTGGACGCGAAGCTGCGCGTGCACGGCCTGCAGGGCCTGCGCGTGATCGATTCGTCGGTCATGCCGACCATGCCCGCGTCCAACACCAATGCGGCTTCGATCATGGTGGGTGAGAAAGGCGCAGACCTGCTGTGCGAGCCGGCCTGAAGGCCATGGACGGGTGGTGCAGCGCAGGCTGTCCGGCAGGCCCGCCCGCCCCTGGCTGACGCGGCCTGCCGCACGCGGGTGACCCGGCCCCCGCTGCGTCTCGGAGAGGGTGCGCAGTCCTCGGCCCGTGACGCGATGTCTTGCATTCCCGCAGCCTCTGCCGGCACCGCCCGGCGCACGCAGCCGCCGTCGGTGTCGCAGCCGCCGGGCGTGCTCGTGGTAACGGCCGTGCCCGAGCAGCGCACCGCATGGACCAAGGCCCGCCGCGACGTGGCCCGTCTTGTGCAGGACCTCGGATGGTCCGTCGTGGCCATGCCGCCGGCGCTGGGGCCGGGCACCTGGTGGCATTTCCTTTCGGGGCTGGGCCGCAGCCTCGCGCCCGGCGCCCGTGTGCTGGTGGAGTATCCGTTCGAGCAGCGGCGGCGGCTGTACCCGCTCGCGGCCTATTGCCGCTGGCACCGCCTGCGCCTGCAGGGCCTGGTGCATGACCTCGATGCCCTGCGCCTGGACGCACCGCCACGGCGCGAGGTCGCCATCCTGCGTCTCTTCGACGGCCTGGTCTCGCACAACCCGGTCATGACCGCGTGGCTGCGCGCGCAGGGCGTGCGCGCGCCGGTGGCGGAACTGGGTCTGTTCGATTACCTCGCGCAGGATGCGGGCACTTGGCACGCCGACGGCCTGCAGGTGCCGCTGCGCATTGCCTGCGCGGGCAACCTGTCCTGGCCCAAGGCGCGCTACCTGTACGACCCGCGCTGGCGCGAGGTGACCGGCGTGCAGGTCTCGCTCTTTGGCACGTTCTTCGAGCCGCAGCGCCTGGCCGGCGGGTCGCCCCTGCAGTTTCAGGGCAGCTTCGACCCGGACCTGCCCGCCCTGGACGGCCGCTACCACTTCGGCCTGGTCTGGGACGGCGACGCCATCACGGGCGGCGAGGGACGCTACGGCCGCTACCTTCGGTTCAACAATCCGCACAAGCTGTCCCTGTACGTGGCGCTGGGCCTGCCGGTGGTGGTGTGGTCCGAGGCGGCCGTGGCCCGCCTGGTGCGGGAACGTGGCATCGGCGTGGCGGTGTCCGACCTGCGGGAACTGGGCCGGCTGGCGCAGTCATTGACGGCGGCGGACTACCGGCGCATGACGCGGCGCCTGGTGCCCCTGCGCGACGCGGTCACGCACGGGGCCTTCCTGCGCCGCGCACTGGACGACCTGGCGCGGGCACCACGGCGTGCAGGCGAGTCCCTAGACTGGCGACAGGAGTGATGCCGCCCAATGAGCGAACCCGCCACCGACCGGATCTCGCCTGCGGACCCAGCCCCATGACACGAACTCATGTTCGTTCGCCCCTGAGTAACCTCCGCCGAAGCAGGGTCATCAGCCCCATGATTAGGGTGCACACCCCCACGAAAAAAAGGCTCACATACAGGTAGATCGGCACCATCAGGTGGGTGTTCTGGCTGGCTGCAATCAACTTGTTCGCCCGGCTGATCACTTCATCCACTCCCACCAGGGAGGCCGTGCTGGAGGCCACCACTGTGACCATGAGGGTCATTCCCCAGGACGGTACAAAAAGCAGGGCGGCGCTGTATTCCTGCCGCCGCCAGCGGTCCAGAGAAGGCTGCAGGTTCTGTGCGGTGAAGCCTGCGGGTGAGGCTGCAAGCGCCAACGAAGCCTTGATCCAGAGGGGAAACGTGACCAGTTCATCGGTCCATGGCAACTCGAATTCATGCGGCAAGAGGATGGCGCAATAGAACATGAGTGCAAAAGTCGGCACGTGGTTGACCAACTTGGACAGAAAACGGCTGGCGGCGGCAATCGATCCCGTACGAGCTTGGCCCAGGGTCACCAAGGCAGCACCCAACCCCGTTCCCAGGAGCACGGCAGCAACTGCAATCAGCAGATTCCAAGAAAACCCTTGGAGCAGGAACGGCGTCCAGGCCACCAGTTGATAGGCCCAATCGAGGTCAAGCATGACGACTCCCTGCGTGACGCTTCACGTGCCGTTCGACCATGTCAAACAGCCGACTCCACAAGGCGATTAGCAAGAGCAGCGTGAGAAGAAAGATATTCATCATGACGCCCAGGTTTCCCTGGTCCGACATGATCGCGTCACACGCTGAAAGGATTTCCGGTACGGCGATCGCCGAGGCGATGACCGACTGTTTGAGGGCGTTGACCAGGGTGGATTTCAACGGGCCCGCGTTCAATTCAGTGACCCGCACCACGGTGAAGCGATTGAGACGAAAGTCAGGTTTCTCCTCGCGCAAGTGCTCGCTGGCCGATAGCAGCACCCGCATGATGGCGGACCCGGTGTAAAAGCTCATGCAGCCAATCGCGACAACCACCGGCGACAGGTTCCATCCCCAACGCTGCGCGGGCAGGTCGCCCAGGCCGAAGAAAATCAGATACATCATCAGCAGCGGCGGAGTCGACTGTCCATACAACGCAAGCACTTGGACAAACGGCCTGGGCCATCGAACGTTCGTCTCCATGAGCATTGCCGCCGAGATTCCCACCACGAGACTGAAAAAAACGGTGCCTGTCATCAGAAGCAGCGTATGCAGGAGGCCGCTCAAGAAGACCCGCCTGTCAAACGCGTCATAGAAGAAGGTCAGGTTCATCCCAGTGGTATCACGTACCCACAGGCCCATGGCGAGCAGGCCAGCCGTCTCGTCGGCGCGGACAAACTCGAGGTTTCGACATTCGACCGGCCATTGGCCTGCGGCGTTGCGGGCGCAGACGACGCCTCCCGACTCCGAGCGCTGTGTCCAGCGTGCCCGTTGGTCGATCAGGAAGCGAGACGGCTGGATACCCCAAGCGCTCTCCCGCTCGAGCAGGAAGCCGCTTTGGTGCCACTGGGCCACGATATCGCCCAGGAGGCGGTCCAGGTCGGAACCGCCGTCCTTGCGGGAAATATAGAGAGCCCACGGCGCCAGCATGATCTCGGGCAGTGGCATCGTGTAGCCGGTCCATTCTGGCTTCTTCAGATACGCCTGGACGGCTGCAGTGGAATAGAGATAGCCGACGCAACGGCCTTCCTTCAAGCCGAGCAAGGCGTCGCGGGGCGTACGAAAGATCGCCAATTCCACGAGGTAGCGCTGGCTGACCGGACGGTTGAAATACGCGCCTTGGTTGGCGCACAAGGTCTGCCCGCGCAGGGCCGCCCAGTCTGTGATGCGTTGACCTGGCCGTACGAGAACGGTGACGCCACCGCTGTAGTAATGCGGTTCGATCGCAGTGGCCACCTGCCGTCGGGCCTGGGTATCGGCCGTAGTGGCAATCATGACGTCGATGTCGCCCTGTTCCAGTTGCCGGAAACGGCTTTCCGTCGTCACCCTCACAAGCTCGGCCCGGACGCCCAGCCGCCTTGCCATGTCGCGCGCAAGATCCACTTCGAGTCCTTCGGGCTTTCCGTCTGCTCCCACCTGGCCGAAGGGCGCGAAGTCGGTCTTGACGCCGATATGGATAATTCCCCTTTTGCGTATCAGCTCTAATGTCTTGCTGGCGGGTGCAGGCTCGGTTTGGATCGGGGTGTCTGCGGCCCAGGCGCCAGACGCCCACGCGGTGAGCAGGATCACGCTGACTCGCAGGATGCCCGCACCGATTCCACAGCGCCATGTGCAAGCGCGGGAGAAAGAGGCGGTGGCTGCCGGCGAATGGCTGGTGTTCGCTTGCATCACAGGACGTTGCGCTCCAGGATCGAGGCAATCTGGGTTGCAGCCAGGCGAGCTGCGGACACGGAGGTGATCTTGTGCAGGTCGACGACGCTGGCATGGGGCGGAATGGCGATCGGGTCACCATAGGCAATCAGCTTGCCGCAGTCGAAATCTTCGTTGACATGGTGCATGGCCACCCTCACGTGAGGCGCGCCGTCGTCGAGCAGCGCCTGGAAGGGATTGGGCCCTGCATACTTGGAAGGCCAGGCGTCGGCCATGCAGGGGTGCAGGTTGAAGAATCCGAATTTCGGCAGCTGAAACAACGCCGCAGGAATGCGTTGGCCAAAAGTGGCCATGATGCAGAGCTCGGGTCGCCAGTGCGCCTCGAACAGTGAAAGAAATTCCTGTGTCCGGATCGATCCCCGATGCACTGGTAATCCGTAGCGCGCAGCAAGTTCAGTGACCATGGTTTCATCCTGTCTGGTGTGGGGATATCGCCAGACCCGGCGTTGTGGTGACACATAGCCCTGGGTGGGATCGTCGGTGGCGACGCCCACAACCTGGATGCGGTCCTTGATTACTCCCTCGAGCAGTTCATGGAGAACATAAAAGCCGCGGTAAAAACTGCCGAAGACGGCGACCCGTAATCGGTCTTGGTGCGACGTGGGCTTATCGAGCATGGTCTTAAAGGGCGGTAAGTGGCCGATCAAGCAGAAGGGGCCACGGGGCCTGTCTCCCGTGGATCGAGAGACAAGTGTTGAATGCGTTGACTGGTCTGCTTGCGCACGATGTCGATATCCAGGCGAAGCTTGTAGAAATAGTCGTGGGTTCCTACCGGAGTCCACAGACGCAAGGCCATCATTTCAAAAGAGTCGAGCTTCTCCATCACGCGCTCCAGTGCCTGCAAGGTGGTCGCCTTGCGCATGTCCTGATCGAGTTGACGCAGTTCGAGGTAGATCTCCTCGATGCACATTCGGGAGTAGAAGATTCGGGCTTTCGGCACAAAACTCAGGACCGGAATTCCGATGGCGACAAGAGCAAGCCCGACGATTCCGATCTCGCCCAGGAACGAAGCGATCCAGAAAGGCGCATGGCCATGCAGGAATGGCGGCCCATGCTCGTAATAACGTTGGGCCACTTTGCTCAGGGCTAGGTCGTTTTCGAGTGGCGCGGGAAATCCGCCAGGGCGTGTGAAGAAGGCGTCTCCGTCATCGCCAATCCGCTTTGTGGCAGACAGAAAAAGGTTCTGGATCGAGGGGTGCAGCGCGTTCGTGGACAGGATGGTCGTGGTGGTGGCGACCAGTTGCTTGGAGCTGTCCGGAATGTCGCGCACACTGTCCAGGGCGCCACGAGGAAGAGTGACCCTCTCGAGGAACTTCATCTTCTTGTTGTAGGTTTCTGCGTGCGCCAGATCCAGCACACGGATGTCCGGCTCGTCGAGCAAGCGCTTGATGGTTCCTGATTCGATGCCCGCGACGAGAAACATCCCATCGATCTGGCCTTCCCGCAAGGCAGCCACACTGGCTGCCGACGACAGGGAGACGACCTTCGGATTGCCTTCGATAGGAATCCCATGAAATCCGAGGATCCTCTCGCTCATGCTGCGCGTGCCGCTGCCAGGGATGTTGATAGAGAAGGTCCGGTTCTTGAAAATGTCTGCGGGGTTGGTGCCGTCGAGATTCAGGCCGCGATAGAAGATCCACAGCGGCTGGTACTCGACGCTTCCGAGCGACACCAGGTTTGAAGCATCGGTCTTGACCATGCCCCCCAGGGAAAAGGCCGCATCGACCTTGCCGGCTCGAAGCAGTTCCACGTTCTCGAAGGCCCCAGCGGTGGAGACCAGTTCCATCTCGACGCCGTGCTTGGCGAACTGCCCCTTGATCTTGTTGCCGAGAAGGTCCAGAGACGAATTCGGTTGCCCCGTTGCAAGGCGGATCTTCGTTGGAGGCAGCGGTCGGGCGAGATAAAGGAATGTCGCGATACCGATCAGGAAAAAGAGCAGAAGTGGCCAGAGCAATCGAGTCAGCGTTGCAACCGCGAGACCCTCCTGCCTGAGGATCAACAAGATGTGGCCGATCACCCTCGGCTTCACATTGGGATGGTCCTGTGCAAGATGCTTTCGTTCGGCCGTCATAGACGGCGCGATGGTAAGAGAGGGCGCGCGGCAGAGCGTTAAATAGCTGGCCGCTCGCCCGCAGATGGCCAATAGGCCTGCGCTTTTTTACATTGCCAGTCGTTTTGGCGCGCGAGTCGAGACACGCCCGGGTGACCTCGTGCGCTTACCGTAGCCTCAGAACGGGTAATGGCGAGGCGTGGTCTGCACCGTGATCCAACGCAGCTCGGTGAACGCGGCGATGCCAGCCTTGCCGCCAAAGCGCCCCAGGCCGCTGCCCTTGACACCGCCAAAGGGCATCTGCGCCTCGTCGTGCACGGTGGGACCGTTCACGTGGCAGATGCCCGAGTCGATCTTGCGCGCCACGTTGAAGGCGCGGGCAACGTCCTTGCCGAAAACGGCGGCGGACAGGCCGTACTCGTTGTCGTTGGCGCAGGCGATGGCCTCGTCCACGTTCTTCACGCGCACGACGCACTTGAGAGGGCCGAAGGTCTCCTCGTGGTAGATACGCATAGCGGGCGTCACGTGGTCCAGGATCGTGGCGGGCATGAGCGTGTTGTCGGCCTT
>JACCDH011106655.1_pt1 | contig 37329 bp, 36 predicted proteins | sample 7442481 | NCBI WGS metagenome assembly JACCDH01 (sample SAMN15323433, study PRJNA562643) | freshwater metagenome | isolation source: river surface water | place: USA:Blue River Watershed | collected 2017-08-15 | reverse complement strand
GGCGCTGACCACCTACGCCCAACTGCGCTTTACCCTGATGCGCGAGTACAGTATCGGCAAGCGTCTGATAGAGAGCTACCTGCATCAGCCCTATAGCTGGTTTCTCAGCCGCCATAGCGCGGATTTGGGTAAAACCATACTCTCGGAAGTCAGCACAGTCATCCTCCAAGGTGTCACGCCGATGATGACGCTCATCGCCCAAGGCGCCGTCGCCGTAGCGCTTCTCACACTTTTGATCCTGATCGACCCAAAACTCGCACTCTTCGTCGGCCTGACGCTCGCCACAGCCTACGCGCTCACCTTCAGAGCCACCCAGCGTTTGCTCACCCGTTTGGGCACAGAGCGGTTAACGGCGAACCAAGCGCGCTTCACAGCGGTCAGCGAAGCCTTCGGCGCCTCAAAAGAAGTCAAAGTCGGAGGGCTAGAGCAGGCCTATATCCAGCGATTTTCAAGCCCCGCCCAAACTTTCGCACGCCACCAGGCCACAGCGCAGGTTATTAGCCAACTGCCGCGCTTTGCCCTTGAGGCCATTGCCTTTGGCGGCATGCTGCTGGTGGTGCTGTATCTGATGTCGCGAAGCGGCAGCTTCGCCAGTGCCCTGCCGATCATCGCGCTCTATGCCTTTGCCGGCTACCGCCTGATGCCCGCCTTGCAACAGGTCTATGGCGCGGTCACGCAACTGCGCTTTGCCGGACCGTCGCTCGATGCTCTGCACGCCGACCTGATGAGTCTGCAGCCCACATATCCCTTCCCCAGTCAGGACGCGATCACGCTCAAGCAGGCCATCACCCTGAACCAAATTCAATACCGCTACCCCAACGCTCCGCAGCCAGCGCTGAAAAACCTCAGCCTCACCATTCCCGTCAAAAGCACCGTGGGCTTCGTCGGTGCTACCGGCAGTGGCAAAACCACCGCGGTGGATTTGATTCTTGGTCTGCTCGAAGCCCAAAACGGTATGTTGACTGTCGACGGTCAAGTCATTACCGAACGCAACCGAAGATCCTGGCAGCGCGCCATTGGCTATGTACCGCAGCAGATTTACTTGGCTGATGATACAGTGGCTGCAAACATCGCCTTTGGCCTTCAAGCCGAAAACATCGATCAAGCTGCCGTGGAGCGCGCCGCCAAAATAGCCAATCTTCACGACTTTGTCGTCAACGACCTACCGCAGAACTACCAAACCACCGTCGGTGAGCGCGGCGTGCGCCTCTCCGGTGGGCAGCGCCAACGCATAGGTATTGCCAGAGCGCTTTATCATAACCCGCAGGTATTGATTTTGGATGAAGCCACGAGCGCGCTGGACAATCTTACCGAGCAGGCGGTGATGGAGGCGGTGCATAATTTGGGGCATGAAATTACCATCATTCTGATCGCGCATCGACTGACCACTGTGAAAGCCTGCGACACCATCTTCCTGTTGGATAGGGGTGAGCTGAAAGCGCAGGGGACATTTGACGAACTCACTAACACCAACGACAAATTCAGGGCAATGGCGGCAGATCATTAAAAAAGCGAATAATTATCATGCTAAAAAATTCATCTATTCTTATTACTGGAGGAACAGGCTCCTTCGGTCACGCCTTCGTCCCTCTCACGCTAAAAAAATATAACCCAAAACGCTTGGTGATTCTCTCGCGCGATGAGATGAAGCAATGGGAGATGGCCAAGCTTTTTAAAGATGATCCACGGGTACGGTTTTTCATAGGAGATGTGCGCGACAAAGATCGCCTTTATCGTGCACTAGCCGGTGTGGATTATGTAGTACACGCTGCAGCCACGAAGATTGTTCCGACGGCCGAATACAACCCCTTTGAGTGCATCAAAACCAATATTAACGGGGCGATGAACCTGATCGAGGCCTGTATAGATCGAGGTGTGAAGCGGGTTGTAGCGCTCTCAACCGATAAAGCCAGCAGCCCGATTAACCTATATGGCGCGACCAAGCTGGCGTCCGACAAGCTGTTTGTGGCCAGCAACTCATCTTACGCGTCCGGACATGAAACACGCTTCGCGGTGGTGCGCTATGGCAATGTGATGGGTTCGCGCGGCTCGGTGATTCCGTTTTTTATGTCTATCAAAGACCAAGGTACGTTGCCGATTACCGATACGCGAATGTCTCGCTTTATGATCACGCTGGAGCAGGGCGTTGATCTGGTATGGCATGCATTTGATGACATGGTTGGCGGCGAAATTTATGTGAAGAAAATCCCATCTATGAAAGTCACTGACATTGCGAGGGTGATCGCGCCTGATGCAAAGCAGGAGATCATCGGTATTCGCCCTGGCGAAAAACTGCACGAGCAAATGATTGGCCTGGAGGATGCGTATTTCACCTATGAATACGCCGAGCACTACAAGATTCTGCCGCAGATCAATGACTGGGCCAGCGACACCAAACGCATCAAAGATGGCGTAAAGGTGCCGGAGGGCTTTGTTTATACTAGCGATACTAATAAAAAATGGATGGCAGATTTCGAACTGCAGGCTTGGATGGCGGCCAATCACAATGAAATTGGCAAGGTTTAATTCATGATCCATTACGGTCGCCAAAATATCAGCCAAGACGACATCGATGCAGTAATCGATGTCCTGCGATCTGATTGGCTTACGCAAGGCCCAAAGGTGCCGGAGTTCGAAAAGGCGGTAACCAATTACTGTGGCGCCAAACATGCTGTCGCAGTCAATAGCGCCACCAGCGCGCTGCACATTGCCTGCATGGCCCTTGATGTGGGACTTGGTGATATTGTTTGGACTAGCCCCAATACCTTTGTAGCTAGTGCTAATTGCGCGCGTTACTGCGGCGCTGATGTAGATTTTGTGGATATTGACCCCAATACTTGGAATCTCTGCCCAGTCAAGCTTGCGGAGAAGCTGATAGAGGCTGAAAAGACTAATCGTTTGCCTAAAGTGGTTATCCCTGTCCACCTATGCGGTCAGTCTTGCAACATGGCCGCCATCCATGCCCTAGCACAGCAGTACGGATTTCGCATAATCGAAGATGCAAGCCATGCGATTGGTGGGCGTTACCAAAATAAGCCCGTGGGCAATTGCCGTTACAGCGATATCACCGTCTTCAGTTTTCATCCGGTGAAGATTATCACAACCGCCGAGGGGGGCATGGCCCTCACCAATAACACCCAGCTGGCCGAGCGTATGGCACGGTTAAGAACTCATGGCATCACCAAAGACCCGAAGCAGATGCATAACCCATCCGCCGGCCCCTGGTATTACGAGCAACTAGAGTTGGGATACAACTACCGCATGACTGATCTGCAAGCGGCGCTTGGACTCAGTCAACTCAAGCGCCTTGATGATTTTGTAACGAGGAGAAACGAAATCGCCAAGCGTTACGATAAGCTCTTGGGCGATCTTCCCCTCAAGCGAACACAAATCATTTCAGAGGCTTACTCAAGTTGGCATCTTTACCCTATTCGTGTGCAACTTGATCGCATTAAAGTGAGCCATCACCAAGTCTTCGAAGCAATGCGCAAAGCGGATATCGGTGTCAACTTGCATTACATGCCTGTGCATTTGCAGCCCTATTACAGGGCGCTAGGGTTTGAAGAGGGAATGTTTCCCGCAGCGGAGAGCTATGGTCAAAACGCAATTAGTTTGCCAATGTATCCCAACCTCAACCAAGATCAGCAAGATCATGTGGTATTTGCTCTCAATGAGGCTTTGGGCCAATGAATCTCTGCGTGATTCCGGCGCGCGGTGTCAGTAAGCGCATTCCGCGAAAGAACATCAAGACCTTCTGCGGTAAGCCGATGATTGCTTGGTCCATCGAGGTCGCTAAGGCTAGCGCTTGTTTCAACCGTATTATTGTCTCGACGGATGATCTAGAGATGGCTGAAGTAGCCCAAAAGTTTGGTGCTGAAGTGCCATTTGTAAGACCAGCTCACCTGTCAGATGTTCACACCGCAACAATTCCTGTCATTTCCCATGCCATTTGATGGCAAATGGAACATTCACATTCGTCAAATGGTTTGTTGCATATGTGCTATTGCTCCATTTGTTCAAGCCTAAGACATAAAACGCGGTTTAGAGATCCTGAAAGGTACAGATGCCGAGTATTCTTTTTCAGTAACAAGTTACGCGTTCCCGATACAGCGAGCAATTCGTATTGCGCACAAACAAATAGTCGAAATGTTCCAGCCTAAACATTCTGAGACGCGGACTCAAGATCTCGAAGAGGCTTGGCATGATGCAGGACAGTTTTATTGGGGCCGGGCTAGTTCCTGGCTGCAGGCCAAACAAATTTTTTGTAGAGATACTGCTCCAGTACCTTTACAGAGTTCAAGATGCCAATACCTTAGAAGATTGGCAACGAGCCGAATTACTTTTCAAGGCCATGCTGAAAAGTTAAGACCTCCATCATTGGCAAATTTGATATAAGATAGGAACCACTATGAACGAGCAACAAAATTTCTGGGCAAATGATTATGCAAAGGACTACATAAGCAAAAATTCTGAATTCGATCAACGTCTTGGAATAGAGGCTTGGCGGAAAATGTTGGGGAAAGCCGACGATATCAAATCAGCGCTTGAATGCGGATGTAATATAGGTCGCAATATCGAGTTTCTGAACGAGACGCTTCCTGCAGCAACTAAATCGGTCATCGAAATCAGTAGGCCGGCCTTTGAATTTGTAACTCAACGCTACGAATTAGCCCAAGCATTTAATGGGCCCATCTTGGAGGCCACTTTCGAGAATACATTCGATCTAGTCTTTACAATGGGTGTGTTAATCCATATTCATCCGGATAACCTGCTAACGCATATGCATAAGATTTATGATTATTCAAATAAATACATACTGATGGGCGAATATTTTAACCGAACGCCGGTGATGCTCAAATATCAAAATCAAGAAGATAAATTATTCAAGCGAGACTTCGGCAAGATGTTTCTCGAGAACTTCCCTGTCACCCTGGTTGACTACGGATTCCTGTGGGGACATTTGTATGATTCGGCTGGGTTCGATGATATTACTTGGTGGTTGTTTGAAAAAAAGAGCTGACTTTCAATAGTAGTGTGTTTTGTTAAAATTTGCGATCCAAACAGACGCATCTTTGCAAATTGGCTCTGACCATGTGATGCGTTGCCTAACTCTCGCAAAAGCTTTACACGATCGTGAAGCAACATGCACATTAATTTGTCGTGAGCACGAAGGCCATTTGATCGAAAAGATTCGGCAAGCGGGCTTTGTGTTCGTTGCAATTGCCAAATCCATTGGGATGTACGAAATGGATAATACCAATGACTAATGTACCGGTCTTGGCACACGCTAAGTGGCTCCCCGCAAGTTGGCAACATGATTCGCAGCAAACAATTCAAACTCTAGGTGCGGAGAGAGTTGATCGGCTGGTTGCTGTGCACTTCGGATTGGACAAGCGTTGGGATGAATCGCTACGACCGCATGCCAGAAAGATCATGGTGATTGATGATCTGGCATATCGGGGTCACGATTGTGATTTGTTGCTTGATCATAACTTAGCCTCCTATTTCGAAACGTGTTACCAACATCTTTTACCTGAACACTGCGTCACGTTGTTTCAACAGTTCTACCAGTGCATGGGTTATCAGTCCGGTGACTTTCCAGAGGCTGAGGTTTGCGACGACCGCGCAATCAGCCTTCCGCTGTATGCAGGTCTGACCGACTCCGATCAGGACTACGTTACCCAGAAGATCAAAGGGTGTGTGCTGTGAAGGTCGCTGTCATCCCTGCTCGTGGTGGCAGCAAGCGCATCCCCCGCAAGAACATCAAGCCCTTCCATGGCAAGCCCATGATCGCCTATGCCATCCAGGCTGCGCTGGCCTCTAAGGCCTTTGATCGGGTGATCGTCTCCACCGATGACGCCGAGATTGCCGAGGTGGCCAAGGCACATGGCGCCGAGCTGCCCTTCATCCGCCCGCCAGAGCTGGCCGATGACCACACCCCGACAGTGCCGGTGATCGCGCATGCGATTCAGCAGTGTCAACAGATAGGCTGGGATGTGGAAGAAGCGTGCTGTATCTACCCTGGCGTCCCGTTCATTTCTGTCAGTGACCTGCTCTTGGCGCGGGAAAAGCTACTTGAATCCGATGCGCACTACGTATTCCCGGTGACAGGTTTTCCCTCGCCCATTCAGCGAGCGCTGCGCCGCTTGTCTGATGGATCGGTCAAACCGTTCCAACCAGAATATGCAGCCACACGCACACAAGATCTTGAGCCGGGGTACTTTGACGCAGGGCAGTTTTATTGGGGGAAAACCTCCGCTTGGTTAAGCGGATTGAGCCTTCATCTCAATGGCGTCACGCTCGTCATTCCCGAGTGGCGCGTGGTGGACATTGACACGCCAGCGGATTGGGAGCGCGCTGAACTGCTCCATGCCACTCTGTCGAAGAGCCACTTGCTGTGAAGGTCGTATTCCGCACCGACGCCTCGTTGACCATCGGCACAGGTCATGTCATGCGCTGCCTGACGCTCGCAGATGCCTTGCGAAATCGGGGCGCCGACTGCCAGTTCCTGTCGAGAAGCCATGCCGGCCATTTGCACCGGGAGGTTGAGGCTCGTGGCTATCCTGTGATTAACCTTGGCGAGACAGCCCCCTCATCAGCAGCTCCAGCCCATTTGGACTACCAGCGCTGGCTAGGAGTGGACTGGACAGTCGACGCGTTCGACGCGAGAAAGGCCATAGAGGGTTTGGCCATTGATTGGTTGGTGGTGGATCACTACGGCCTCGACTGCCGCTGGGAGCAGGCGCTCAAGCTAAGCTGCCGAAAGCTCATGGCGATTGACGATTTGGCTAATCGCGACCACCACGTGGACGCTTTGCTGGACCAGAACCTTGGCAAGACTGCGAAGGATTACGAAGACCGGGTGCCCGACGCTAGTGTCTTGATGATTGGCCCCATGTTTTCTTTGCTCCGTCCGGACTTCAAGGCCTTGCGGTACAAGAGCCTTGCCGAACGGGGACCCCGCAGTCCCAAGAGGATCCTGGTCACCATGGGTGGCGTGGACATGGACAATGCAACTGGACGTGTGCTGGCCGCACTCGCCACCTGCTCAACGTCCCGCGACCTGTCCGTGACCGTAGTGATGGGGCCGCACGCCCCTTGGCGCGCACAGGTGACAGAGCAAGCCAGCGGCTTGCCATTCCCGACCCGTGTCTTGGTGAATTTCAGCGACATGGCACATCTAATGGGCGAATCCGATTTGGCCATTGGTGCCGCAGGGTCCACATCGTGGGAGCGTTGCTGCTTGGGCCTGCCCACGCTCCAAGTGGTTTTGGCGGAGAACCAGCGCCCCATCGCGCAAGCATTGGATCTCGCGGGGGCGGCTCTGGAGCTGGACATCCAGGATTTGGACGCAGCGCTTCACCAAGCCATGACCCTGCTCGTCCTCACCCCCAAGAAACTGCTCAGCATGTCAGAAGCTGCCGCGGGCGTCACCGACGGGCTGGGCGCGGATCGGGTCGCTCAGTTCATGGTGGACGGGCGCCACGACGACAACCTTGAGGGTGCCAGAGCATGAAGATCTCCATCGTTTGCAGCAGCCCGGCACACCCAGTCAACCGATACCTCCAGCAATGGATGGAGGATCACTGTCAAAGCCACGAGATCGATTTGGTCCGTCGTAAGTGTGAACTCGCCGGCGGTGACCTGCTGCTGTTGGTGTCATGCGGCGAGATCGTGACCGCGTCAGACCGGGCTGCCTACAAGAAGAGCTTGGTTCTTCATGCCAGCGATCTACCAAAGGGCCGAGGCTGGAGCCCACACATCTGGGAAATCGCCAGCGGTGCGCAGCACATCACGCTGACGCTTTTGGAGGCCCAGGACAAGGTGGATAGCGGTAAGATCTGGAAGAAGGTTCAGATACCCATTCCTCAAACAGCACTCTGGGATGAGATCAATCATGCGCTCTTCAACGCAGAGATGGATTTGATGGACTTCGCCATTGATGCATTTGATGGCATCGAACCTGCGGAGCAGGCCGCAGATGTGGAGCACACTTACTTCCGTCTGAGAACACCGGAAGACAGCCGCATTGATCCTGAACTCAGCATCGCTGATCAGTTCGATTTGATGAGGGTGTGCGACCCAGTCCGTTTCCCGGCCTTTTTTGAGTATCGAGGCCAGAAATATGTGCTGAAGCTGGAGAAGCTTGATGATTAATGAAATTACCATTGCCGGCCGCAAGATTGGCCCGCAGCACCCTCCTTACGTAATTGCAGAAATGTCTGCCAATCACAATGGCAGCCTGAATGCAGCCTTGAAAATCTTGGAGGAGGCTCAACAGGCCGGTGCTGATGCCATCAAGATTCAAACCTATCGTCCGGACACCATCACGCTAGAAAGTGACCGGGCAGACTTCAGGATCGAGGATGGGCTGTGGGCGGGGCGCAGCCTCTACGAGCTCTACGAGTGGGCACACACGCCATGGGAATGGCACGTCACGCTGTTCGAGCACGCGAAAAAGCTGGGCATCACCCTCTTCAGCTCGCCCTTTGACACGACCGCGGTTGATCTGCTCGAAACGCTAGGGGCGCCCGCGTACAAGATCGCATCGTTCGAAGCCATCGATTTGCCGCTGATCCGCTACGTCGCGCGGACCGGCAAACCCATGATCATTTCGACCGGCATGTCCAATGCCGAAGAGATCCAGGAAGCCATTGATGCGGCACGTGTAGGCGGATGCACGGAGCTGGCCATCTTGCGGTGCGTGAGCGGCTACCCTGCGCCTGCGTCAGACTACAACTTGCGGACCATCCCCGACATGGTGGAGCGCTTCGGCTTGATCACAGGCCTGTCTGACCACACGCTGGACAACACCACGGCAGTGGCCAGCGTTGCCCTCGGTGCGGCCATCATCGAAAAGCATTTCACCTTGGATCGTTCCGGCGGCGGCCCGGACGATAGCTTCTCGCTCGAACCCGACGGCTTGCGTGAGCTGTGCCGCAACGCCCGTAACGCGTGGGAAGCCATGGGCACGGTCAATTACGGCCGCAAGTCCAGTGAGATCGGCAACGTGAAATTCCGCCGGTCGCTCTATTTCGTCAAGCCTCTCAAGGCAGGTGACAGGATCTCTAGGGATGCCGTCCGCAGTGTCCGCCCGGGATACGGTTTGGCGCCCAAACACTTGGATGCCGTGATCGGCTGCGTGCTGAAGCAAGATGTCACTCACGGCATGGCGGTGTCATGGGAGCTGCTGGATCGGTGCCCCCTGTGATCGCCACCCCATACCGCGTCTTGATCATCGGCTGCGGAAACATCGCTGGCGGCTTTGACATGACTCGGCCGCTGGAGCAGCCCCCGCTGAGTCATGCCGGCGCCTATGTCCGGCACGGGCGTTTTCGACTGGCGGCATGCGTTGATCCTGACGACAGGCGACGCATCGCGTTCGCACGGCACTGGGGCTTCGAGACTCACGCGGCCGAGCTCCAAGCGCTGCAGGTCCAGCCGGGGTATTTTGATGTCATCAGCATATGCTCCCCCACGGAAGTGCACCACGACCATTTGGCGCACGCCATTTCCCTGCGGCCACGGGTGATCTTCTGCGAAAAGCCCATCACGTCCGAACCTGAGGCCGCGGCTCGGCTGGTGCAAGACTGCCAGGATCTGGGCATTTCATTGGCCGTTAATTACAGCCGTCGTTGGGACCCCTTCCTGGCTGACTTAATCCAGCAATTGCAAGAGGGCCGATGGGGCCGGTTGAGATCTGTGGTCGGGCACTACAACAAGGGCATACTTAACAATGGTGGTCACATGGTCGACCTTTTGCTCCGTCTTGTTGGGCCGATGAGACTCGTGAGCGCGGCATGCGCTGAATATGACTTCTGGGAATCAGACCCCACAGTGGCAGCGTTGCTTACCTCTGATGATGGCCGCATCCCTGTTTACCTGAACCCTGCTCATGCCCGAGATTTTGCTTTCTTTGAGCTGGAGCTTACCTGCGAGCTTGGGGCCATCCGAATGCTCTCAGGCGGAATGGCATGGCAGTTCCGCGAGGCCACTCCCAGCCCTCAATTTACGGGATATCGCACCCTCGGGGATTCAAAGCTGATCCAGGGTCGATATCTGGAGACCATGGGGCTGGCCATTCAAAACATTCACACCCATTTAGAGCATGCCATGCCTCTTTCCTGCGCAGGCGTAGAAGCGCTGTTGACACAAAAAGTGTGCATTTCAATTCAACGGTCGGCTCTTAACGCTGGCTGATCAATTCATATCGAACCGAGGTATCAAGCATGAGCAAAGAACTGTTGGCACTGCATGGCGGCGATCCTGTGATCTCGCGTCCTCTTGAGGCATTTCGCAGCATTGGCGAGGATGAGGTTGCCGTGGTCAGCGACGTCATCCGCGGCGGCGTTTTGTCTGCCTACATCGGTGCGCCCGGTCCAGGTTTCATGGGCGGCGCCAAGGTGAAGCAGTTCGAAGCCCAAGCCGCCGACTATTTCGGCGTCAAGCACGCCGTCGCAGTGAACTCCTGGACGTCCGGCCTGATCGCTGCGGTGGGTGCCATCGGCTTGGAGCCCGGAGACGAGGTCATCACGACCCCGTGGACCATGGCCGCGACGGCCACGGCCATCCTCCACTGGAACGGTATCCCGGTCTTCGCCGACATCGCCCCCGACACCTTCAACATCTGCCCAGCCAGCGTCGAAAAGCTGATCAGCAAGCGGACCAAGGCCATCTTCGCTGTGGACATCTTTGGCCAATCCGCGGACATGACCGCGTTGCGCGAGATCGCGGACCGCCATGGCCTGCGGTTGCTCTGCGACACGGCACAGGCGCCTGGCGCACGCACCGGCGACTCGTACACGGGCACGCTCGCTGACATCGGCGGCTTCAGCCTGAATTACCACAAGCACATCCACTGCGGCGAGGGGGGGGTGCTCGTCACCAACGACGATAGGCTGGCTCAGCGCCTGTGCCTCATCCGCAATCATGCGGAAGCGGTGATTCAATCTGATGACCCCGCAGAACTGAGCGACATGCTGGGCTACAACTTCCGCATGGGTGAGATCGAAGCGGCCATCGCTTCGGTGCAACTCACCAAGCTCGCCCCGCGGGTTCAAAGCCGGCAACGGATTGCCGCAGAGCTAAACGCCGGGTTGTCCACCCTGCGTGGCATCAAGGTCCCCAAAGTCGCAGAAGGATCCACTCACGTCTACTACGTCTACGGTTTGACCCTGGATGTGGTGGCCCTGGGGGTGAGCCGCTCACGCATCGTCGAAGCGCTCCGGGCCGAGGGGGTGCCGTCGCTGATGGCCGGCTACCAGAACCTGCACCTGTTGCCGCTTTTCCGTCACAAGATCGCCTACGGCACCAAAGGCTTCCCTTGGACGTCGCCCTACTGCACGAATGATATCCAGTATGGCCCGGGTGTCTGTCCGACCGCAGAGAAGCTGCACAGCGAGACTTTCCTCGGCCTGAACATCTGCATGAACGAACTGCCGCCCGAGGATGTCTCCTTGATCGTGGCGGCATTCCACAAGGTCTGGGCGCAATTAGACACAATCAGAGGGTAAGGTATATGTATCCAAGCTTTCTGACCGGAAAAATCGTCTGTTTGAGACCACCCGTCTTGCCCGAAGATGTGCACGTTGGTGGTTGGCACACATGGTTTAATGATCTTTTTATTACCGAACATCTAGAGCACGGCGTGCATCCGATAAGCGCCTCTGACGAGATCGACATTATCGAATCAGCATGCAAAAGACCCTCTAACCTAATTTTTGCAATCACACGTACTTCGGATCAAAAACTCATAGGAACAATCTCGCTGCGTGACATCAATCACTTACAGAGACGTGCAGAGATTGGGCTTGTGCTTGGGCAAGACAATTGTCCTGGGGCTGCCATAGAGGCCATGGCACTGCTCACCCAGCACGCATTCGATCGATTAAATCTTGAGAAGCTGTACGCTGGGCAACATGAAGAACTGTGGAAGTGGGTCAACACGCTCAGAACCATAGGATATTCGATTGAAGGATTTCGCACTTCTTACGGCTACAGAAATGGCAAGTCATATGGCGTTATTCTCACCGGTATCACTGCCAGCCAGTTTTATGAACTCCGAAGTTTGCGAGGGGGAGACGTGCTGATGGGAGATGCCATCAAAACAGCAACTGGTCGCAGTAAAACCAACCCCATTCCTGCACTAAAACTGCAACTGGCTGGCGATTTGTTTCTACGAGACAAAAATGTCACATAGAGCAGCGATTGTTTGTCACGACGCAGGTGCTACCAATTTAATTGCGCATTGGGCACCTACATTACACATGCCCGTTGTGGCTTTTTTGCAAGGACCAGCGGAAATTATTTGGCAACATACAGCTCCGCAGATCCCAACATGTAGCTCATTGGCTGAAGCTGTGTACGGCGCATCCCTCTTGTTGACCGGAACCGGATGGGCATCTGATCTTGAGCATAATGCGCGCACACTGGCAAAGGCCCGTGGCATTCATTCGATAGCCGTTGTTGATCACTGGGTGAACTACAAGCAGCGTTTTTCTCGTCACGGTATCACTTGCTTACCGGACGAGATCTGGGTGGCAGACACATGGGCGAGGACAATTGCAGAAAAAGAATTTCCATACATAACGGTTCGAGAGTTAGAAAATGTATACCTGCAAGATCAGCTATCGAGAGTTGAACCCCCTCCTAATACTGGGACGCTGCTCTATATTCTTGAGCCAACCCGAAACGATTGGAGCCGGAGTATTGCCGGGGAGTTTCAAGCACTAGATTACTTGCTTTCGCACCTGGATTTACTTACTCACCACGGTATTCGCAGAATAATACTTAGGCCGCATCCATCTGACCCAAACGGAAAGTATTCGCACTATGTTTCGACCGATCCCCGCATTGAGTTTGATCAGTCCGTTGACATGTCTGCCGCAATCAATCAGGCAGATGTGGTGGTGGGGGTAGAGTCATTCGCACTTACTTTGGCGCTTGAAGCTGGTCGCTCGGTCTACAGTAGCCTGCCTCCGTGGGCGCCTGAACTCCGTCTTCCTCACGAAGGCATTAAACAAATTAGACGGCTCAGTCCAATATGAATTATTGTAAGCGCTGCCTGCAGCCGGATACCAGGCCCAACTCGAAGTTCACGCCAGAGGGCATCTGTCCTGCGTGTAATTATTTCGAACACCTCCAGTTCGTTGATTGGCAGGAACGTTATGAAATCCTGCAAGACCTGCTGGACCAATATAAGAAAAAGCGGGGCTACAAACATCGTTTTGACTGCATCATTGGTGTCAGCGGCGGCAAAGACAGCTCCCGCCAAGCCCTGTGGGTGCGAGACAAACTGAGCATGAATCCATTGTTGGCTTGCCTCAGCTACCCGCCAGAGCAGGTCACAGAGAGAGGTACGAACAATATTTCTAACTTGATTGAGCTAGGCTTTGACGTAGTGATCTCAGCGCCTGCTCCGCAGACCTGGCGTAAGCTGATGAGCCTCGCATTCGACAAGTTCACCAATTTCGGACGATCCACCGAACTGGCTCTGTTTAGCTCGGTACCGCAGCTGGCCATCCACTACAACATTCCTCTTATCCTTTGGGGTGAGAATCCGGGCTTGCAACTAGGCGACCTCAAGACATTGGGACGCACAGGCTACGACGGCAACAACCTGCGCTACATGAACACACTATCGGGTGGTGCGCTTGAGTGGATTAGGGAGGCAGGATTCGAGCTCAAGGACCTGATCCCCTACCAATACCCCACCCCGGACGACTTCGACCGGCACGGCCTGCAGATCGTCTACCTGGGCTGGTTCCTAGGCGACTGGTCGCTAGTCAACAACGGCATGTACGCGGCTGCATCAGGCCTGGAAGTGCGGGAAGACACCGTTGTCAACACCGGCGACCTGCATGGCGTGACATCGCTCGACGAAGACTGGGTGACGCTCAATCAGATGATCAAGTACTACAAGTTTGGCTTTGGCCGGGTGACCGACTACGTCAACGAGGAAATTCGCCTGGGTCGCATGACTCGAGCCGCAGCCATTGAACTCGTGGAGCAGTATGATGACGCTTGTGGTGGTAACTACATTGAGGACTTCTGCGAGTACATCGGGCTGTCGGTTGAGCATTTCTGGGCCAAGGTGCACTCCTCGGTGAACCGACAGCTATTCGACATCCAGCCTGAAGGGCGGATCACGCGCAAATTCAAGGTGGGGGTCGGCCTGTGAATCGCAAGACAATAGGCATCGTCGATTACGGAGTGGGCAACCATACCTCCGTCCTACGCACCTTTCAGGCATTGGGTCACCGCTGCCGCGTGACCAATGACCGCGAGATCCTCGCAGCCGCCGATGTCCTGGTCCTGCCCGGCGTGGGGGCTTTTCCTGCGGCCATGTCCGCTCTTCATGTGCATGGGCTGGCGGGCTACCTGGGTGAACTCGCCCGCCAGGGTAAGCCGTTCATAGGCCTGTGTTTGGGCATGCAACTGTTGGCGGACGAGTCGCTCGAACACGGCTCCACTGCAGGCTTGGGCCTGATCCCGGGGACGGTGCGTCCACTACTGGGCATGGACTGGCATATTGGATGGAATTCGCTAGAGACGGTCCAGCCCGACCACCTGATGGCTCGGAGCGATGGCGAGTCGTTCTATTTCAACCATTCGCTCGTGTTCGATGTGCCAGCGGCCTACCAATCGGCAATTTGCCGCGCGCGGGAATCCAGCTTCACCGTTGCGGTTCGCCGCGGCAATGTGGTAGGACTGCAGTTCCACCCAGAGAAAAGCCAGGCCGCAGGAAAGCAGTTGCTGTCGCGTCTGGTTGAGGGGCTAGGCCATGCTTAAGAAACGGCTGATTGGTGTGGTCACCGTGAAGAACGGGTGGGCCGTGCAATCCTTCGGCTACCGTCGTCACTTACCTCTGGGGCGGCCCGAGATCTTGGTTCAAAACCTTGACCGTTGGGGGGCAGACGAGATCTTGGTCCAGTGCATCGACCGATCAAGCTCTGGACTGGGCCCCGATCTAGATGTGTTGGGCAAGATCAGCAAGTTGGGTATCGCCACTCCATTGATCTACGCGGGCGGCATCGGCGGCCGGGAAGATGCCGTGAAGGTCGTCAGCCATGGCGCTGATCGGATCATGGTCGACGCCATGGTGTGGGATTCTCCAAAATCGCTGGAAGCCGTTGCCCGTGACTTGGGTACCCAGGCCGTGATTGCCCATCTACCCTTACGTATGGGCGACGAAGGACTGAAGGCCCTGAACTACCGCGATCGGGTGGAACAGCCGCTAGGCAGTTGGTTGGAGCGGCTGCCTCTGGAGTGGGTATCCGAACTCATGGTGACCGACTGGTCGAATGAGGGTAGCCCTGGCAGCTTTGATGAATGTCTACTCGCAGTGGCGCAGCTTGTTCACAAGCCGATTTTGTGTTTTGGCGGTATCTCCGAGGCGCCGCAACTGCATCGTTTGTTAATACATCCAACAGTCGTGGCTGCAGGGGTGGGGAACTTCCTGAGCTATCGGGAACATGCCGTGCAGGCACTGAAGAAGCTGTTGGGTTCTAGTGCCATGCGGGCGCCACACTATGAAAGCACCCTGTGACTCTTATGAATAAACGACTGCAATGCGTCCGCTGTTTATATTCTGTCTTCCATCCACTCGGCTTGGTGCTAGACGATGAAGGTGTTTGCAGCGGCTGCCGAATCCACGAAGAGAAGGACACCTTGGACTGGGGTGTCCGTTGGAAGAAGTTGGAAGACCTTGTCTCTCCTTACAAGGTTGAATCTGGGCGCACCTATGACTGTATCGTCCCAGTAACGGGAGGCAACGACAGCCACTTCATCGTCCACACAGTCAAAAACCGATTGGGCCTGAACCCACTGCTGGTGACTTACAACAAGTACTTCAACACCGCGCTGGGCATCCGCAACTTGGCCAACCTGCGCATCAAGTTCAACTGCGACATCGTGGTTCAGAACGTGAACCCCATGGCCGTGCGCAACATCACCCGCACCACACTTCGCGAACTGGGTAGTATGTACTGGCCCTGCATCGCAGGTCAGACGGTGTTTCCGGTGCAGACGGCGGTGCGCTACAAGGTGCCGCTCATCATTTGGGGCGCCCACCAGGGGCTGGAGCAGGTGGGGATGTTCTCGCACGAGCATGAGGTCGAAATGACCCGTCGCTATCGCAAGGACCACGACCTGATGGGCAAAGAGGCGGATGACCTGCTGAGCATCTTCGACACGCTCAGTGAGGATGATGTCTGGCAGTACCGCTACCCTGATGACGCAGACCTTGCGTCTGTGGGCGTGCGCGGCATCTACCTGGGTAACTACGTGCGATGGGACCCCAAGCCGCAGCACGAGGAGATGGTGCGGCAGTTTGACTACCAGGGCGCCACCTTTGGGCGCACTTTCGACACCTACGACCATGTGGACTGCTACAACTTCATGGATGTACACGACCACATCAAGTATCTGAAGCATGGCTACGCCAAGGTGACCGACCATGCCTGCCGGGAAATCCGACACGGCCGCCTGACCCGGGATCAGGCCTTGGCGCTGGTCCGCTTCCACGAAGTCCAGCCCATGGCTCACTTGGACAAGTTCTGCGAGTGGCTGCGGGTAGATGCCCGAGCGCTGGCCTTTATCTTCAACCAGCACCGCAACCCCAAGGTCTGGCAGGAGATTGGTCCAGGCGAATGGCGCCGCCAGCCGGATTGCGACTTCACCCAGGGCGACACGCCCCGATCGAATGACTCTGGGCTCTTGGGATTCGAGGCCCACGATTTCCTACACATGGGTGGACCCTGTGCCTACATCACAGTTGGAAAGGGCTATCCGCTTTAAATTTTATTGAATTTGTTCACCAATCATGATTGATACACTAAGATAGACTGGGATTTATATTATGTGGAAGAGCTTTGGTTTTAATAAATATTTTACAAAACTGGTTGACGATCTCGCCATACATTCCACAGATTGCAAGCTTCTTAGCGAGGCTGATTACTACGGAGCAACAGCTGAGATTGCTTATGTAATTGGAAGGAAGACATTGCCCAGAAGTTACTCAAACTGGCTTCACGGATGGGCTGGTTCGATGCCGCTCCAACATCCAAACCTGTTAAGTGTTTCGGGCGATAGGCAACAGACGCACCTTGTTCATACCGTTGATCAAAAGGAATTTCTAGTGAATCTTGGTTTTTCCTCTGTTTATGCTGTGGGAATGCCCGTTATTTATGCGCGAAATTTATCAGCAGAGATTTGCCGATTTAAGGGCAGCTTACTAGTAATGCCGCCACATGTCTCTAAGTTTTCTAAGCTTAACTTCGATGAAAAAAAATACGTTGACTATATTAACCAAATTAAATCAAGATTTGAGACGGTTGTGGTTGGCATTACTCGTGAGTGTTATCAGCAGGGAAAATGGATTAATAGCTTCTCTCAGGCTGGATATGAGGTAATCGTTAGTGCAGACTTATCTGATTCTGCGGCACTCCCTAAATTAAAGCTGCTATTTTCCCTATTCGATTACGTTACTTCGCCGAATTTGGGTAGCCAGTTTATTTATGCGAGTCTATTCGGTTGCCGTGTTTCTCAGGCTGGGCCGAGATTGGAAATTTCAAAACAAGAGCTGGGGCAAGATCCTTATTACAAAAGAAACCCCGAGATATTGGAATATATGTTTTCAGAAGATCTGATTAATTTTCAAGAAAAAATTACGGAACGTTTTCAGGCGGATCCTTGGGAGGCAGTTGCGCATCAGTCTTACGCAGAACATGAAGCTGGAAGTGAAAACAAGAGAAGTGCTTCTGAGATTTCCTCTCTCTTAGGATGGAATTTTAAGTCACAGGTCGCGGGCATTTCAAATAGACTAATTCAGCGGTTCAACAAAATTCTTTAAACCTTTTTTCTGACTCCATTGCTTCAAGTGAACATCCTTCACGGCGGATTCGGGTTCCAAGTGCAACGGTACGAATAAGTTTAGACATGTAGACTCCAAAGGCGTCCTCTTGGTCCTTTTGCTATCGTTAGTCCTGACCTCTACATGGGGCCTGTGAGTTAGCCCCCTGAATCCCAGTCCCGTAGGTATTCCTTAAATTAACAGCTAGGAATACGACTATGAATATGACTATGTCTTCAGCTAGACCCGATCGCGTTGAGGTGGTCTCCAGCGTTCTGCGGCGAAGACACTGGGGTCGCCAGAGAGCACGGATTGACGGCCGCCCAACTGTTTCAATGGCGCAAGGCCTACATTGAAGGCTCTTTGGTGGCTGTTGGCGCAAACAAAACCGTGGTACCGGCCTCTGGAACTGCAAGAAGCTATGAAACGCATCAAACAACTTGAAGGCGCCTTGGGCCGCAAGACTTTGGAGAACGAGATTCTGAAGGAGGCAGTGGACTTTGCCAAAGCAAAAAAGTGGATTGCGCGCTCGCCAGTGTTGCCCGGGGAAGAGCCTTGAGGGCTGTCTGTTGTGCCCTTGGTGTATCGCGCAGCCTTGTGTTGGCAAAGAAACACCGGTCATCTGATTGGGCAGACTGCAGAAGGTCTCCTGCTAGGGCGGATGGTACACAGGTAAAGCAAGCTATTGCTGATGTGGTGCACAAACGGGCGACCTACGGCTATCGAAGGGTATGGGCGAGGCTCAAGCTGGACTGCCATGTAGGCATCAACCACAAGCGTGTTTACCGCGTCATGCGAGATGCTGGCTGGTTGCTTTTTCGACAAGGTCAAAAGTCCTTGGACACGAGAAAGCACGTAGGCCAAGTGGCCTTCAAGCAAAGCAACACGCGGTGGTGTTCAGATGGGTTGGAACTGTCTTTTGACAACGGTGAACGCGTCAGAGTGGCGTTTGCATTGGACCGATGCAACAGAGAGGTCATGAGCTGGGTAGCCATCACCAAAGGCATTGATGCGGGATTGGTGGGTGACTTGATGATGCAGGCTGTGGAAAATCGATTTGGCACAAATGCGGCGCCTACCAAGCCCATTGAGTGGCTCACAGATAACGGCAGCTGCTACACGGCAGCAGAGACACGAAGCTTTGCTAAGTTACTGGGGCTCAAACCGATCACCACACCGGTGACAAGTCCGCAAAGCAATAGTATGGCGGAGAGCTTTCTGAAAACCTTGGAAAGGGACTATGCCAAGCTGGCTAACAGGCCTGATTCAAAGACTGTGATGGCACAATTGCAAGCTTGGTTCGATGAATTCAATTCTTACCACCCGCACATTGCACTGGGCTACTTGCCGCTAACGCTGTTGAGGGAAAAGCAATCGGTAAATATATCGACGGTACTGGGTTACTGGGTCAAGACCACGAATGCTATTGCCCCAGCACCGCTAGCGCGTATCCACCCTATGAATAACACTTTTGACGAACACACGGAGCTCCACAATGAAATTCGCACGAAAGCTTGCTAGAAAAATCGGAGGACAGTTCGTCGATCCGGACCGTCTGAGCGCAATCCAGGAGTCGCTAGGTCGCATTGAGTCGGCCCTGAATGCCGTTCGCCCCATGGGCAACCCGCGCGACTACGAGTTCAAAGTCTATTCGCAGTGGGGTGAGGACGGTATCATCGATCATTTGGTGACGCGCGTGCCGATCACCACTCGAAGTTTCGTCGAGTTCGGCGTAGAGGACTACACCGAAGCTAACACCATCTTTCTACTGAAGCATCGCTGCTGGCGCGGGCTTGTGATCGATGGTTCAACAGAAAACATAGACAAGATCAAAAGAAGCACCGAATTTTGGCGATACGACCTGCGGGCAGATGCTTCGTTCATCACCAAAGACAACATCAACACCATTATCTCTAGGAACGGCCTTCAAGATGATCTAGGCCTGCTTTCTGTGGATATCGATGGCAATGACTATTGGGTCTGGCAAGCTATAGATTGTGTGAACCCGTGCATCGTAGTAGCAGAGTACAACAGCCTTTTTGGCCCCACGGCGAAGGTGTCGACTCCTTATCGCCCAGACTTTGTGCGGAGTATTGCGAACCCCACCAACATGTATTACGGTGCCTCAATCGCCGCGCTAGACCATCTCGCAAAGTTAAAAGGGTACAGTCTGGTCGCAGGTAACAGCGCAGGCAACAATGTCTTTTTCGTTCGAAACGACCTGTTGGGCACGCTGGATAGATTGACGCCACATGAAGCGTATGTCCGAGCCGCATTTCGTGAGGCCCACACACCTGTAGGAGAGGTCCTGCATCTGTCTTTCGACGAACGACAAGCCGTAATCGCTGACTTGCCGCTGATCGATGTGGTGTCGGGTTCAGAGACGACACTGAAGGCCTCGTTGTGACAAACGCAAGCGTTGTCGTTCTGGGCGCTGCAGGCTTTATTGGTCGTCACGTTGCAAGGGCGTTTGCTGGCCGGGGCTGTCGTGTTCTAGGTATCGGTCACGGACAATGGACTGACTCAGAATGGAGGCAATGGGGGCTTTCCGGTTGGGCTGATGCGGACATCGGGATCCAGGCACTGGACCGGCTGATCGATGGCAGTTCGCCGCGTGCAATCGTACATTGCGGCGGCAGCGGCGCAGTCTCCTTTTCCTATGCGCACCCCCTGGAGGACTTCCAGCGTGCTACACAAAGCACTGCGGCCGTCTTAGAGTGGATACGCCTGAATTATCGGGATACCTGTCGTTTCGTGCTGGTGTCTAGCGCTGCTGTCTACGGCGATCAAGGGGACTCTAACGCGACCGAGAATTCCGTGCGCACACCGATCTCTCCCTATGGCGTGCACAAGGTCGCCGCAGAAGCACTTTGCGAGTCCTACAGTCGCTTTTTCGCCGTTTCCTCAAGCATCGTGCGCTTATTCTCGGTCTATGGCGAAGGCTTGCGTAAGCAGCTTCTATGGGATGCGTTGAACAAGTTTCGTGCCGGGCAGAACCAGTTCTTCGGCACAGGCAACGAGTTGCGTGACTGGATCCATGTCAGCGATGCCAGCGAGTTGCTTGCATTGGCTGGTTTGTCAGCGCAGCCAACGTTTGAGGTATATAACGGCGGCTTCGAGCACGCCAGTACAAGCGAGATCCTCAGCCAGTTAGCCGTCGCCTTCGGTTTTACCGACGCCGTTGTCTTCAATGGCGAAACGCATATGGGGAATCCGCGACGTCTTACCTCGGATTGCGGCCACGCGCGGCGCCTTTTAAACTGGGAACCTACGATCGGACTGAACGAGGGGGTGCATCGCTATGCAGAATGGTTTAAGAAACAAGGCGACATGACATCCAGATGCAGCGAATGATTCGGATCGGCTTCTTTCTCACCCCCACCAAAGGCTGGATGGGAGGGATAAACTATTTCAAGAATCTATTCCTTGCCATTGGGTCTGCCCAGGATCCCCGCGTGAAGCTTTATCTGATGGTGCCCGCAAACGTCGATGAGGAGGTGCTGCAGATGATCGCCCCCAGAGACTCCGGTGTCACAGTCGTGCGTACCAAACTGCTTCAGCGCATGCACCCTCTGTGGCTGGCTTGGCGAATCTGGAGGAGGTTGTTCGGCTCCGAATTAGTCGCTCGCATCTTGACGCGTCGATACCGCCTGGATGTTGTTTCCCATTCAGATTTCGTTCGCGGTGCAGGCGTTGCCGTCATCAATTGGTTGCCAGACTTCCAGCACTTGCATCTACCCAAGATGTTCGACAGCGCAGAGTTGCAAAGCAGGATATTGCGTTACGCAGAATTGGCAAGACAAGCTGACAGAATTGTGGTGAGCAGCATGGACGCGAAGAATGATCTCTGCCAAGCGTTGCCTAATGCTCTGGCAAAAGTCAGTGTGCTCAGATTTATTTCTTCTGCACCTTCCAGTTATTGGATTTTTCAGGAAAACGATCGTGATAACTTGATTAATAAATATGGTCTTGGTAGTAGTTTTTTCTATGTACCCAACCAATTTTGGCAACACAAAAATCACACAGTATTGCTGCACGCCATTGGAATTGCGAAGGAGCGAGGTCTGCAGGTCCAGATCGTATGTAGCGGCTCTACTAATGACCCACGACAACCTAATTACTTCGAAAACTTGAATAAGCTTGCTGAGAAATTAAAATGCGGCGACTCGCTCCGCATACTTGGAATCATTCCATACAAGGATGTTTTCGGACTTATCAAATTCTGTGAAGCTGTCATAAACCCCTCCAAGTTCGAAGGCTGGAGTTCAACGGTCGAAGAATGTAAAAGCGTTGGCAAGCAAGTGCTGCTATCAAACTTGGCCGTGCATCGCGAGCAAGCACCACAAGCCAGTTTCTTCGATCCTGACAGAGCGGAGGAATTGGTCGATTTGATGCAGGAAATTCTTGCACGCAAGACAACGCCAGCCGTCCAGAGTGGCAACTTGGAGGCCATAAATCGCCAGCGCTCCGCCGAGTTCGGTCTGCAATTTTTAGAGATTGCCGCCGAGGCTATTGCCACACACAAGGCGCAAAGACATCAGCAATGAAAAGCTTAGCCTAATGAAGCGTAGGACACTTGTGATCAAAAGAGACAATTTGCTGCCATTACTGATGGTGTACTGGACGCTCATCGGCCCCGCCACAGTGTTGCATAGTGTCGGTATCACGGGACTTCATAGCACCGTTTTTGTTCTCGCAACCGCCCTCCCTCTTGCAATCGTTTCAGGCAGGAAGCTCCATTACTCGACAATGGCGGCGGCATTGGGCCTGGTCGCCTTGTCGCTCGGAAATGTTTTGCACTGGGGCGATTACCGATATATCTTCTTTTGCGTATTCCTGCTTTGCGCAATGATGCTGGTAGACCTTGCAGGCCCCGATGGTATTCAGCGCTTTAGCGAGATTTCCACGAAGCTGCTGATCATTCTTCTGATTGGCGCCGTTCTCGCGGCCTTTCTGGCAGCAACCGGCCTGAAGCCGCTGTTTGCGATTCAAAATCCAGATGGTCAGGACTACTACTACTTCTACACGACATTCACGAATTCCTATCAAGAAAATACAATTCGAGCGGCAGGAATATTTGATGAGCCTGGCGCATTCAGCATGTACATATGCTTCATTGCCGCTCTTCGTCACATCCTCCGCCAAAACAGGCGCACTACATGGCTAATGATTGTTCTGGGATTCGCAACACTCAGCCTTGCGCATCTCATCTATACGCTCTGCCATTTCTTGGCAGAGCAAACCAGCAAGAAGAGAATCCTCTTGATGGTTTGCGTCCTTGCCTTCGCACTCGTCGTCGTCGTTACCTCCATCGCAGTTGATTCCAATTTCATTCTTCTGTCAAGACTGCGACTCACGGAAGATACAAATATGATTGCGGGCGACAATAGATCATTCCAGTTGATTAACGCATGGGCACAGCTTGTCGACAATCCATCGGCTTTCTTTTTCGGACTTGACAGTACATGCGTCTTCAAGCAGTCCCTGTGTCAAGATCGGTTTGGCCCCCTAGGTGAAAATCCCCTCAGCCCTCTTGTTTTCGGCGGCATATTCTCTGAGCTGCCCTACTACTTGGTCACCCTGACTTTACTGATTGCTCCAGCTTTCAACAGGCGAAATATTGTTCTCTTTGGTATGGGGTTATTGTTCTTTCAGCGTCCGTATGTATCAGGGTTTTCCTATGCCTTGATCGCGACGTTGTTGATGTGTGTTTTTCTTCGACAGTTCACATGGGGACGTCATGTTCATGCCAAATCACATAGCCCTCTTACTGTGGCAGTCTCCGCCGTGCCGACAAGCCGGTCGTGATCGCGCGCATAGCACCCCACTGCCAAGACAGATCAAAATCATGAGTTCAATCCCATCGCATCCGGCAGGAAAGACTCCCCTTCTTCAAGGCGGGCGACGCATCGACAGGACGCGCCCCTGGGGCAGCGATAAACCACGTATCACGATTGTTACGGTCGTTTTCAACTGTGTCGAATCCATTGAGAAAACCATACTCAATGTCATTGGTCAGAGTTATGGCAACATCGAGTACATTGTGGTAGATGGCGGATCGACGGACGGCACTCTCGAAGTAATAAGAAAATATGAGACGCACATCGATCTCTGGATCTCCGAGCAAGACAAAGGAATCTACAACGCAATGAATAAGGGAATCAATCTCTCCACCGGGGATTGGATCAACTTCATGAATGCGGGCGATTGTTTTCATTCCAACAGGACCGTGGAGCATGTGGTCCCTCATCTGGACCAACACTATGGCGTGGTCGCCGGCGCCGTGCGCTATATCTATGATGAGAACAACACGCGCATCAAGAATATGTGCCCCAAGTTCGCCGGCTTCTATTTGGAAGTCCCCCATCATCAGGCCTCTTTCATTAACAACCGATTGATGAAGCGTCACAAGTACGATGAAAGCTTCCTCATTCGGGGTGATCTGAATTTGATGACCACGCTCCACGCGGAAGGCCATAAGATTTCAATGATCGATGAGGTGATCTGCGACGTTGATACCAACGGCATCTCATCAGGGCTATCGAAAGTTCACGTCTTGGAAGAAATTCGGGCAGGAAAATTGGTCATCAAAAATTATGGCGTGAAGTGCATTGCATACCATGCGGTACACGTCGTCCCCCGCTTGTTGCTGCGAAAGATGCTGCCCAAGCACGTCGAATCAAAAATTCGCTCGCTCATCAAGAGCTGAGAAACCTGAACGAATTCACAACGGCGAGGGCCCCTCCATGAAAATAGCTTACGTTTGCACCAACTACAACAACTCATCCTTTACCGTCACCGCTATTGAAACATTGTTGACGAATAAGAACCACGATATTCGAATCTATGTCGTGGACAATGGATCGCGGGACGAGGAGGTTGACATCCTGCGTCGGCTGGCGCGGAGTTATCCATCCGTGCGCCTGATCGCCAGTCCGATGAACGTGGGCTACTTCGCCGGACTCAATCTTGGCATCAAGGCGGCGCGTGCAGAGGACGAGACTTGCGAGTGGATGATCGTTGGGAACAACGACCTAGAGTTTCCGGAAGCGTTCTGTACAACAGTTGAGCAGAACGCTTCTGAATACGCTGCCCATTCAGTCGTCTCCCCTGATGTGGTGACGCTCGACGGACATCATCAGAACCCGCATTTAATTTCAGGCGTAAGTCCGATTCGCGAAATGTTTTATGCTCTTTACTATTCTAATTATTACCTCGGGTTGCTAATCTACAAGTTGGCGAAGATGTTCCCGAGTTTGTCTCGCCGAGGTGATGAAGAAAATTGGCAGATCGCCCAGTCGATTCATCAAGGCCATGGTTCTGTCTATTTGCTTACCCCAAGGTTTTTCTCACAATTTGAGGAACTTTGGTCGCCGAGCTTCATGATGCACGAAGAATTCTTTCTACAAGTCCAACTCAACCGCGTTGGTGAGCTTGTTTTTTACTCACCCGCCATTAGGGTGGTTCATCACTGGCATGGTTCACTTCAAGATGTACCCAGTTATCTCCGCTGGAGCATGGCGCGCGACGCACATCAGGAGTCACGCAAGTACGCTAAAGCCTTCAAGGGTGATTGCCATTGATCAATCGTATTTATCTAACCAGAAGCTTTGCCCCAGGAGGGAAGTATGAGTAAGTATCAAATCTGCAACCGATGCGTCATGGACACCACGGACTCGGCGATTGTCTTTGATTCCAACGGCGTGTGCGACCACTGCAACACATTCGACACCAAGGTCAAGCCAAATTGGCATACGGGCGAACGTGGCGAGCGGGAATTGCGTCAATTGGTGCAGACAATTAAGGCCTCGGGCAAAGGCAAGGACTTCGATTGCATCATCGGCATGAGCGGTGGCATAGACAGTTCCTATCTCACCTACATCGCGACCGAGTTCGGCCTGCGTCCGCTGGTTTTTCATGTAGATGCCGGCTGGAATTCGCAAATCGCTGTCAACAATATTGAGAAACTAATTGACAAGTTGGGGCTTGATCTCTACACAGAGGTCATAGACTGGCAGGAGATGCGTGATCTGCAGCTTGCGTATTTCAAGTCGGGTGTACCCCATATCGATACGCCACAGGACCACGCATTCTTCGCAACCATGTACAAATTTGCTGAGAAGAACGGCATCAAGTACATCCTGACCGGTGCAAACCTTTCAACAGAGTGCATCCGGAATCCCATCGAATGGATGTACTACCAATCAGACTCCATTCAACTCCGCGACATCCACGCAAAATTCGGTACGCGTCCGTTGGTGAATTATCCCGTTACGTCCATCTTGCGTCACAAGATCTGGCTGCCCTACATCAAGGGGATCAAAGTCGTGCGTCCACTCAACATGGTGGAGTACGACAAGGCAGCCGCAGTGCAACTGCTGACTGAGAAGTTCGGATGGCAACCGTATCCTCAGAAGCACTTCGAATCTCGGTTCACGCGCTTTTATGAGGGTTATTGGCTGCCCAAAAAATTTGGATTTGACACACGCAAGGTGCAGTACGCAAGTCTGATCGTCACCGGTCAAATGACGCGCGAGAAAGCTCTCGAACAACTCAAAACGCCCGCTCTGGACGACGCGACTGTGAGGCAGGAGTTCGAGTATGTCGCCAACAAGCTTGGAATAAGCATCGCCGAGCTGCAAGGTTATTTGGACGCTCCTAACAAGACCTATCGGCATTACAAGTCACAAGAAGGGATCTATATGCTCGGCGCAAAGGCCATGAAGGCACTTGGATTGGAGCTCGGGGGCAAACGATGATCACCATTGTTGACTATGGGCTCGGCAACATAAAGGCGTTTGCCAACATTTATAAGCGCTTGGGCGTATCTGTAAAGTTTGCTAAGACGGCCGACGATCTGGCAGACGCAACCCACCTCATACTGCCGGGCGTTGGCGCTTTTGACTGGGCCATGGAGCGACTTAATGGCTCGGGAATGAGATCTACGTTGGATAGACTCGTGCTTGAAGACAAAAAGCACGTGCTTGGAATCTGCGTGGGCATGCAGATGATGGCCCAGCGCAGCGATGAAGGTAGTGCCGCAGGCTTAGGCTGGTTCGATGCCAACGTCAAACGCTTCGATGAGTCGCGCATTCAGGGCAGCACACACTTGCCGCACATGGGATGGAATGATGTACAACCGCTCAACACAACGGATTTATTCCAGGAGCTAGGCGAAGGTGCTCGCTTCTATTTCCTGCATTCTTATTACTTCGCTCCAAACGACCCCTCGGATGTGCTGGCGCAGACAGACTATGGCGACCGCTTCGCATGCGCAGTAAGACGCGGCAACATATACGGCATACAGTGTCACCCCGAGAAAAGCCACAACTGGGGCATCCAGTTACTCAACAACTTCGCAGGGCTCTGACATGTTGCGGCCTCGAATCATTCCCTGCCTGTTGATTCACAACGGCGGTCTCGTGAAGACCGTTGGTTTCGGCGCACCAAAGTATGTGGGCGACCCACTCAACGCTGTACGAATTTTCAACGAGAAGGAAGTCGACGAGCTGATGGTGGTCGACATCGATGCCAGCCGCTACGGACGCGAACCTGACTATAAGCTGATTGCTAACCTCGCACTTGAATGTCGAATGCCGCTGAGCTATGGGGGGGGCGTCAAGACAGTTGAGCAATTCGATCACATCATTGGTCTAGGCGTCGAGAAGGTCGCAGTGTCATCGGCTGCGGTGGATGATCCCGATCTTATCTCGCGGGCCGCCGCACGCGTCGGCAGCCAGAGCGTGGTCGCCGTAATTGACGTAAAGAAGACTGGACTCTTTCGCAAATACGAAGTACTAACATTGAATGCCACGCAGCGAACAGGGCTGGACCCCGCTGCATTTGCAGAGAGATTACAACAGCTCGGCGCAGGTGAAATTGTCTTGAATTCCATTGATCAAGACGGCGAAATGAAGGGCTACGACTTCGATTTGATTGATCTAGTTCGTAATGCGATTTCAACACCTTTAACCGCGCTTGGAGGGGCTGGGTCATTAGATGACATTCGCGGTTTGGTAAGTCATTATGGAATTATTGGGGCAGCAGCAGGAAGTTTTTTTGTATTTAAAGGAAAGTACCGAGCTGTTTTAATTAGCTATCCCAGCCGCGAAGAAAAGAACAGCATTCATTCATAAGGATTTGAAGTTGAAACAAATATTGCAGAGTCTAAAAACAGGGCGTACGGAAATTGCGGAGATTCCAGTGCCTTTAACAAAGCACGGGCAATTGTTGATTACAACAACACACTCTCTGGTCTCTGCGGGTACTGAGCGAATGTTGGTTGAGTTTGGCAAAGCGGGCTGGATTGAAAAAGCGCGACAGCAGCCTGACAAGGTCCGTATGGTTTTGGACAAGATTAAGACTGATGGTCTTCAACCCACTATTGAAACCGTATTCAACAAGCTAGACCAACCCTTACCATTAGGCTATTGCAATGTGGGTCGTGTTGCCGAGGTCGGCAAAGGCGTGGTTGGCTTTGACGTAGGTGATCGCATCATTAGTAATGGCAAACACGCTGAAGTCGTGAGCGTGCCGACCAACCTTTGTGCGAAGGTTCCAGATAGTGTCTCTGATGAGGAGGCCTCTTTCACCGTGCTTGGTGCAATTGCCCTCCAGGGTATTCGTCTCGTACAGCCAACACTCGGAGAAACGGTAGTTGTAACTGGCTTAGGCCTTATCGGCTTACTTGCTGTTCAACTTTTACGAGCACACGGTTGCCGTGTTCTGGGCTTGGATTTTGATAAAGAAAAATTAGAACTAGCCAGTCAATTCGGTGCAGAAGTTGTCGACTTAGCCGCAGGCCAAGACCCAGTCAAGGCGGCTGAAATCTATTCAAGAGGGCGTGGCGTAGACGCAGTGATTGTTACTGCAGCCACGAAGAGCAGCGAGCCGATGCATCAGGCTGCATTGATGTGTCGCAAGCGTGGTCGCATAGTGTTGGTAGGTGTAACCGGTCTTGAGCTGTCTCGTGACGACTTTTTCAAGAAAGAGCTCACTTTCCAAGTTTCTGCCTCCTATGGCCCCGGCCGCTACGACCCTAATTATGAAGAAAAGGGTCAGGATTACCCGGTCGGCTTTGTGCGCTGGACAGAACAACGTAACTTTGAAGCAGTGCTAGATATGATGTCCGATGGCAGGCTGAATGTGAAGCCTCTTGCATCACATCATTTCGATATTGCCGAGGCGGAGAAGGCATATGAACTGGTGGGCGGGGCGGGGCCTTCGTTAGGGATCTTGCTACGTTACCCGGGATTAGTGATCACGCCGACCGCCAGAACAGTTTCGTTGCAGGCAGGCACACAATCAGTTGGAAGGCCAATCTCTACAGCAGGGGTCGACGCGACAGCCCATAAAGTGGGCGTGAGCTTCATTGGATCAGGGAATTATGCGACGGGGGTGCTGATACCTGCCTTCAAGCTATCTGGGGCGCACCTGCGCAGCGTAGCCTCAAGTGCGGGAGTGAGTGGCGTACATGCCGGGCGTAAGTTTGGCTTTGATGAAACGACAACCGACACAAACCGGCTTTTTTCTGATTCTGCGACGAATGCGGTGGTTATCACGACCCAGCATGACAGCCATGCGCGTTTTGTGTTGCAGGCAATGGATGCGGGCAAGCATGTTTTTGTTGAAAAGCCTTTGTGTTTGAACCTAGATGAATTGGCTGAAATACAGTCGGCATATGCTGAGGCTAGGGCGCAGCGCTCGTCAGTCCCGATGGTGATGGTGGGCTTTAACCGCCGATTTGCGCCGCAAGTTCAGAAAATGAAGCAATTGCTCAACGGCGCCATAGGACCCAAAGCATTCATCATGACGGTGAATGCCGGCGCGATTCCGGGAGACCACTGGACGCAGGATCCTGAGACAGGAGGTGGGCGCCTCATTGGCGAGGCATGCCACTTTATCGATTTACTGCGTTTCTTGGTTGCTGCGCCGATTATTGGATGGCAGTGCACCGGCATGGATGCACCCACGCGTGACACCGTTAGCATTCAATTGAGTTTTGCCGATGGTTCGCTTGGTACCGTGCATTACTTTGCCAATGGCAGCAAGGCTTTCCCCAAAGAGCGTCTGGAGGTGTTTGCCGCCGGACGTGTACTGCAACTGGATAATTTTCGTAAATTAACTGGCTTTGGTTGGCCTGGGTTCACAAAGATGAATCTGTGGCGACAAGACAAGGGGCAGAAAGCGTGCGCTGCAGCTTTTGTGCAGGCAATCGCACAAGGGGCAAGTGGGCCAATACCTTTTGAAGAGGTCGTTGAGGTGGCGCGCGTTAGCATTGAGATTACTGAGGCGTCACATTGACTCTTGTTGCAAAGAGCATGCTTTACTGGGAAACCTTGCGTTACCTCAGGCCTGTGCAGCTTTATGGGCGGTTGTGGTTCAAGTTAAGGAAACCGAAAGTTGACACCGTTGACGCCGCGCCCTCTTTGCGGGAGCGGTTTGGCCAATGGCAATCTCCGGTTGAACACAAGTCCACCATGCTGGGAGCGTGTTGCTTCAAATTTTTGAGCGTTGAACACGATTTGCCCGCTCAGGGTGGTTGGAACAATCCGGCGCTGGAAAAACTTTGGCTTTACAACCTGCACTATTTTGAAGATTTGAACGCAGAGAGTGCGCAAGAGCGAGCATCATGGCATTCTGCGTTGATACAACGCTGGGTTGCTGAAAATCCCCCCACATTTGGCAATGGATGGGAGCCGTATCCTACATCATTAAGGATCGTGAATTGGGTGAAGTGGGCACTGGCAGGCAACACATTGCCGGCTGACTGCGTGCAGAGTCTGGCAACCCAAACACGCTGGCTGTGCAAACGGCTGGAAGTGCACTTGTTGGGAAACCACTTGTTTGCAAATGCCAAAGCTTTGGTATTTGCAGGCCTGTATTTTGAAGGCCATGAGGCAACTCAGTGGTTGGCGATAGGCTTGAGCATTCTTACGCGGGAGCTGCCTGAACAGGTGTTACCAGACGGCGGCAACTTTGAACGCAGCCCAATGTACCACGCGATTTTTCTGGAAGACCTGCTGGATGTTTTGAACATTGCCGAGGCGTATACCAACTTGGTGCCTGCAACGTTAGTGGGGCCATGGCGCGACGCTTCGTTGAGGATGATGGACTGGCTGCAAGGACTGACACATCCGGACGGACAGATTGCGCTGTTTAACGATGCGGCCTTTGGGATTGCAGCCACTGCGGATGTGTTGACTTCCTACGCTGGCAGGGTACTGGGTACCGATACGGTGTTATCTGGATTGCCTCGGCGCAGCGCGCCTAGCAATGACGGAGGTGGCTTACGCTTGAGCCAATGGGCGGATACCGGCTATATCCGTATGGAGTGTGCCGACGCAGTGGCCTTGTTGGACGTTGCGCCGATCGGCCCGGATTACCTGCCTGGCCATGCTCACGCAGATACATTGTCCTTTGAGTTGTCGGTATTTGGCCAACGTGTGATCGTGAACGGGGGCACTTCGCGCTATGGGCTCGGACCAGAGCGTCTGCGCGAGCGGCAAACCGTGAGTCACAGTACGGTGGAAGTTGGTGGCCAAAGTAGCTCCGATGTTTGGGGAGGATTTCGGGTAGCCCGGCGCGCTTACCCCTTTGATTTGGTAATTTCAAAGCGCCCAGATGTTCTTTCGGTGGCTTGCTCGCATGATGGGTATAAGCGATTGCAAGGCGAGCCTGTGCACCGGCGCAGTTGGCAACTCTGTACAAATCACATTGAGGTGTCAGATTCGGTATCAGGGAGGGGCTGGCCCGCTGTAGCACGCTACATTTTGCATCCCGATGTTGGTGTAGAGCTGGTTACTCCAACCTCTTTTCACCTCAAACTGCCTAATGGCCGGCTGATTTTGGTAGAAGTCAACTACGGCCTGGGCAGGCTCGAGAGCTCGAGTTTTGCCCCAGAGTTTGGCAAAGTCTTGCAAACCCAATGCATTGCGGTGGATCTGCAAAACGGAAACGCTCAGGTTCGATTCAGTTGGAGTTGACTTGCATATTCTTTTTCTAACAGATAACTTTCCACCAGAGGTGAATGCACCAGCCAGCCGGACATTTGAGCATTGCCGCGAGTGGGTAGCACGCGGTGCAAAAGTGACGGTAATCACCTGCGCGCCCAACTTTCCTAAGGGCAAGGTGTTTAATGGTTACAAGAACCGGCTTTGGCAAAACGAGGTTATGGAAGGCATTCGGGTCATACGGGTTTGGACGTACATCGCGGCAAACGAAGGTTTTGCCAAACGTGTGATGGACTATGTGAGCTTTATGCTGACCGGTTCAGTGGCCGCCCTATTTGTACGCAAAGTAGATGTAGTGGTGGGCACATCGCCTCAGTTTTTCACGGCTTGTGCCGCCTGGATGGTGGGAGGGCTTAAGCGCGTTCCATGGGTGTTTGAGCTACGGGATATCTGGCCAGAATCGATCAAGGCCGTCGGGGCGATGCAAGATTCGCTAGCCATCAGGGTGCTGGAGAGGATCGAGTTGTTTTTATACCGGCATGCAAGCCGAATTGTGGCCGTGACCCATGCGTTCAAGGTCACGTTGACTCGCCGTGGGATAGAGGGTAACAAAATTGACGTCATCACAAACGGCGTGGACCTGAGTAACTTTTCGCCACTGCCTAAGGATGCTAGCTTGGGCGCAGAGCTTGGGCTCAACGAATGTTTTGTAGCGGGCTACATCGGCACACACGGTCTAGCTCACGGCCTTGAGACGCTGCTGGATGCTGCGAAGATGCTAGAGCAAATGCCCGGGGCGGAAAACATACGCATCTTGTTCTTGGGGGACGGTGCCAAAAAGGCTGAGTTGGTTGATAGTGCCAAGTCCAGGGGCTTACGCAATGTGGTTTTTGTCGCGTCGGTACCAAAAGATCAAGTGCCAAGATATTGGTCGCTGCTGGATGTGTCGATCATCCATTTGCGCAAGACAGACTTGTTCACTTCGGTGATTCCGTCAAAGCTATTTGAGTGCATGGGCATGGGCATACCGGTATTGCACGGCGTAGCTGGAGAGTCTGCTGCTATCGTGCAGACAGAACGAGTGGGTGAAGTGTTTGAGTCTGACAATGCACATCAGCTGGTTGATGCTTTGTTAAAGCTACGTGCGGATGAAACACGCTTCAAAAACTATCAAACCAATGGGTTGTCTGCAGCAAAGCGTTATGACCGTAAACAATTGGCTGCAGACATGCTCAAGATTTTGAAGAGAGTGATCGCTAAGTGAGAAAAAAAATAATGCTGGTGTTTGGCACCAGGCCGGAAGCCATCAAGATGGCACCGCTTTACCATGCTTTAAAGGCTTGCCCGGAGCTGTTTGAAACACGGGTTTGTGTGACCGCACAGCACCGCCAGATGCTGGATCAAGTTTTGCGGATTTTTGAAATCATCCCAGATATTGACCTGAATCTGATGAAAGCTGGACAAGATTTGTACGACGTGACAGCGTCAGTGCTGCTGGGTATGCGCGATGTGTTGCGACAGCATAAGCCAGATGCCTTGCTGGTGCATGGTGATACCACCACCTCACTGGCTGCAGCCATGGCTGGTTTTTATGCAGGTGTGCCCGTCGGTCATGTGGAAGCTGGCTTGCGTACTCATGACGTCTACGCGCCATTCCCAGAAGAGTTCAACCGGCAGGTAACTGGCAAAGTGACACGCTGGCACTTTGCGCCGACAGACGTCAGCCAACAGAATCTGCGGAATGAACGAGTCAACGAAGATCGAATTACGGTAACCGGGAATACAGTGATTGACGCATTGTTTTGGGTGCTGGACCGAATTGATTCGAATGCCGGGCGTCTGTTTGAACTCACCAATTTCTTAAATGACTGGTTGCCGTTTGCTTGGCAAACCGAGCGCTTTGTTTTGATTACTGGCCACCGCCGTGAGAATTTCGGCGACGGATTTTTGCAGATTTGTGAGGCTTTGAAAGACTTAGCCGCGCGTTACCCGGGTGTTCATTTTGTGTACCCAGTGCACTTGAACCCAAATGTGCAGCAACCGGTGAAGTCGCTATTGGCAGATCTACCAAACGTGCATCTGATTGAACCGCTGGATTACGAGCCATTTGTGTATCTGCTTAAGCACAGCCATATTGTGCTGACAGATAGCGGAGGCATCCAAGAGGAGGCCCCCAGTCTGGGCAAACCCGTGTTAGTGATGCGTGATGTGACCGAGCGGCCGGAAGCAGTCGACGCCGGAACGGTGATTTTGGTCGGCGCGAACCGCGAGCGCATTGTCGCTAATGTATCTGAGCTGCTGGAAAACGACGCCACTTACAAACGGATGTCGCGTGCCCATAATCCTTACGGAGATGGCAACGCTTGCGAACGAATTATTGAAGTACTCAGGGGAATTTAATTGAATAAAAAGACGGTTTGCGTTGTTGGACTCGGCTACATTGGTCTGCCTACTGCGGCATTGTTGGCTAGCAACGGCTATCAGGTGGTAGGAGTTGATCTCAACACACACGCTGTTGATACCATCAACCAGGGGCGCATTCATATCGTTGAGCCCGATTTGGATGCGTTTGTACGATCAGCAGTTTCCGCTGGACGCCTTAAAGCGTTTACTACGACCCAGGCTGGCGATGTGTACATGATTTGTGTACCAACGCCTTTCCACGAGGGCGAAGGCATTCCGCAGCCGAACATTGATTACGTGTTAGCCGCCACACGTAGCATTGCTAGGTTTGTCAAACCTGGTGACTTGGTGATTTTGGAGTCGACCTCGCCGGTTGGAACAACCCAGCAGATGGCAGAGGTGTTGAAAACTGAGGGGGTAGACATCAGCCAAATTCACATGGCCTACTGTCCAGAGCGCGTTTTGCCTGGCAAGATCATGACCGAGTTGGTCGAAAATGACCGTGTCGTCGGTGGCCTGACCCCTGCAGCAACAGAAGCTGTATCCAGTTTCTACCGGTCGTTTGTGCGCGGCGGGGTGCTAGAAACCGACGCCAAAACCGCCGAGATGTGCAAGCTGACGGAAAACAGCTTCCGCGACGTCAACATTGCTTTTGCCAATGAGCTGTCGTTGATTTGCGCAAAGGAAGGTATTAATGTCTGGAACCTTATCCAACTGGCCAATCGTCACCCGCGTGTCAACATTCTGCAGCCTGGCGCCGGTGTGGGTGGCCACTGCATTGCTGTGGACCCGTGGTTCATCGTAGCGCGTGATGTTCAAAACTCACGTTTAATTCGGACGGCACGCGAGATTAATAACTATAAAACTGATTGGGCCATCGACCAGATCAAGATCGCTGTTGCTGATGTCTCCGCAAGAACCGGTCGCAAACCGAAGGTGGCCTGTCTCGGTCTGGCGTTCAAGCCCGACATCGATGACCTACGCGAGTCTCCAGCGCTCCACATTGCTCAAGCATTGTTGGCACAAGGCTATGACATAGTGGCGGTCGAGCCGAATATAAATTCACATGAACACTTGACGCTCTTGACGCTGGAGGATGCGCTTGAGACTGCCGATGTTTTTGCCGTGTTGGTGAAACACAAGGAATTATTGGATGAGTCCGTGAAGATGGCTCTTAATGAACGGTCTGTTCTGGATTTCTGTGGAGTTTTAAGTTGACTGGTAATTGTCCCCATCCATGCAAAAGCAACCAACTTTCAATAAGTTATTTAACTAATCTTTGAACAATAGTCCGCCCGCTAACTCCTGATATCGAACTTACTTTAAAAGCAACTTCGGAGTTTCAAACCGCACCAACTTCGCGTAAATCATCACATAAAACGCAGCAAACATAAGCATAAACAACAGTAACGCAGTGGTGTTGTCAGCGAACTGATAGGCAACTACCGAGTTAAGAGTTGTCAGTGTCCAGAGGTAAGGCGCAACCTTATAGTTACTGGTCACTACACGTCTGAACAGCAGGGTATGTAAATGCAAGCTGTCGGGGTGACCCATGGGGTGAGATCGCACAAACTTACGCCGATACATACTAAATAGAGTTTCAACGATTGGATACAGGCCCACCAAAAGTGGCGCCATAGGAGAAAAGTTGGTGCAGCGGTTGACGATCATGAGGCCTAACTCTATAACCCAAAAGCCCAAAATGTAAGCACCAGCGTCACCCAGAAAAATCTTGCCCAACGGCCAATTCCAAAAGAAAAACCCCATCACTACCGCAAAGGTGATGAGGCACAGGTTGACCATCGTCCAGTCTGAAGCTTGATGAGCTAAGGCAGCTAAACCCAGCAAGACTAAGGCCATAGTGCCGCTTGCTAAGCCATGAAATCCGTCGATGATGTTTGTAGCGTTTATAAAGCCCGACACGACCAATACAGTTATGCCGATGAAGATAGGTTGCATTTGCAGCAAATAGTCAATCCAAAAAATATCGGTTCGGCTAACCCCAATACCGAGCACAAACAGCACAAAGATTGAAGATGCCATGGCCAAAGTCAAGCGCATACCGGGAGAGACTCTGTGTGTGAGGTCTTCAATGAGACCTCCTGAAAAAACAGGAATGCAGGCGATAAGTAGCCAACCTCCAAGTGAAGCAACTTCAGGCAAGGATTTGACGGACAGAGCTATGGAAACAAAGAGTCCAACAATCAGCCCCATACCACCTAAACGAGATGTGGTTTGGGTGTGAAACTTCTGCACGCCTTCGTCTTTGTCATGACCAAAACTATGCGTCATTGAAAAATGCCGCACTGCACCCGTGGCCAAGAAGGTAGCCACAAATGCAGCAAATATTGTCCAGAATGCAGACCAATCAAACATAAGTTTTATCGCTTGCTGTGCTCACGTATGGAGGCAATCAATCTGTGCAAGTTTGCCTCAATAGAGCCAACATCACCACGGTCATAGTCACCAACATCGGTGTTTAGGCCATGGCGAATGGTTGGGTATAGACCATACCCAGGCTCAATGTAATTGTCTTTTTCTTGCACTTTGGTTTCTAGCCCCAAGGAGTACTGATCTCGACCCCGAATGGTAATTGGACCAAGTGAGTACGACTCTTTGGGGCCTATTGGCATAGTGATGCTAAAGCCTGCAAAAGCACGTTTGTACGGCGTTTGGAAATTTCCGGGTCCTGTTTTGCGGTAAAAAAACCGAAGACGGTTATCGCCAAAAGTGTGGCTGGACATTACCTGGTAGCCTTCGTCATTGTTCAGGAAGCGACCTCTTGTCATAGAAAGTGCCCAAAACCCAGGGCGCACAGCATACCTGGCCGTGACAAAGGATGGGTTAAGTGGCTCAAACCCGTAAGGCATAGTCTGTTGGTAAGCACCTTTTGTGGCACTCAGCTTCCACTTGCTGTCAGAAGATGTCCATACAGAATTAAAAGTGGTGCCAGAAGTTGAAGAAGATAGAGCGCCATGAGCAGCTTCTACCCACAGGTTCTTATAAACAGGGCGTGTGTAGGTGAATATACTGGCGCCACGGGCTGTTTTTTCGCCAAGACCTACGCGCCTGAAGTAGTGGTTAGCGTTTTTGAAGTCTTCCTTTTCTGTCACCAAGCGGGTG
>JACCDH010109340.1_pt1 | contig 37347 bp, 34 predicted proteins | sample 7442481 | NCBI WGS metagenome assembly JACCDH01 (sample SAMN15323433, study PRJNA562643) | freshwater metagenome | isolation source: river surface water | place: USA:Blue River Watershed | collected 2017-08-15 | reverse complement strand
CTCCTCAGCCTTGCGGTTGGTGCCGATGCGCTTGATGTTCGACTTAATGTTTGCCATGTTTCACTTTCTGTGGCGAAAAACTTTTTCTGGGTAAACCCCAAAGACAAAGCCAAACTCTATCAGTTTGGCCACTTATGGGCAAGCACCGTGCGAGAATAACTCAGTTCCCATCCCAATTTTGAGGTATTGCATTGTCACCGAAGGCCCTGAAGGCGCTGGTTCCAAGCCAGACAAACCCTGCGCAGATCAGGAACTTTTGCATCATTGCCCACATCGACCACGGCAAGTCAACCCTCGCTGACCGCATGCTGCAGCTAACTGGAATCGTCAACGAACGCCAGATGCGCGACCAATACCTAGACCGCATGGACATCGAACGCGAGCGTGGAATCACTATCAAGTCTCAGGCGGTGCGTTTGCCATGGGAGCTCGACGGCACCACCTATGCGCTGAACATGATTGATACCCCTGGACACGTCGATTTCACATACGAGGTGTCCAGATCGCTAGCCGCCTGTGAGGGAGCGGTTCTGCTCGTTGACGCTGCACAAGGTATCGAGGCGCAGACGCTGGCGAACCTGTATCTCGCGCTGGAGAATGACCTCGAAATCATCCCGGTTCTGAACAAGATTGACCTTCCTGCAGCCCAGCCAGAGAAATACGCCGAGGAGCTAGCCAACCTAATTGGCGGCGATCCTGCCGATTGCCTAAGGGTTTCTGGCAAAACCGGTGCTGGCGTCTCTGAACTGCTGGATTTGATCATCAAGCGTGTCCCGGCTCCTGTTGGAGACCCGAACGCTCCTGCGCGAGCCATGATTTTCGACTCGGTTTACGACTCTTACCGCGGTGTCGTCACCTATGTCCGTATGGTCGACGGCCAGCTGACTCCTCGCGAACAAATCACCATGATGAGCACAAAGGCCAACCACGAACTTCTCGAAATCGGTGTTATCTCGCCAGAGCCGGTAGTTTCGGCGGGTCTGGGTGTTGGCGAGGTTGGTTACCTGATCACAGGAGTGAAGGATGTTCGCCAGTCCAAGGTCGGTGACACCGTTACTTCAAAACTCAAGCCGGCTTCAACTGCGCTGAAGGGTTATGCCGACCCCAAGCCGATGGTTTTCTCCGGCATCTACCCAATTGATGGCAGTGACTATCCAAACCTGCGTGAGGCGCTGGACAAGCTCCGACTTTCCGATGCCTCACTGGTATACGAACCCGAGACCTCAGCCGCTTTGGGATTTGGATTCCGCTGTGGCTTCCTCGGGCTTCTTCATCTTGAGATCATCACTGAGCGACTAGAGCGAGAGTTCAATCTTTCGCTGATTGCGACTTCACCCTCTGTGGTTTACGAGGTCACCCGGGAAGATCACAGCGAGTTCATCGTCACCAACCCATCTGAGTTTCCTGAGGGCAAGATCAAAGAGGTCCGTGAACCAATGGTCAAGGCGACAATCCTTGCCCCCAAGGATTACGTAGGAACAATCATGGAGCTTTGTCAAACCAGACGCGGTTCGATGATTGACATGCAGTACTTCGGCGAGGATCGCGTTCAGCTTCGATACAACCTTCCGCTTGCTGAGATTGTTTTTGACTTTTTTGATCAACTAAAGAGCAAGACGCAGGGTTATGCCTCGCTAGATTACGAGGACAACGGCTACGCCGCGGGTGATCTAGTCAAGGTGGATTTATTACTCCAGGGTGAAAAGGTCGATGCCTTTAGCTCGATTGTGCACAAAGACAAGGCCTATGCCCACGGCACCAAGATTGCAGCCAAGCTCCGCGAGCTGATTCCTAGACAGCAATTTGAGGTGCCCATCCAAGCGGCCGTTGGCTCAAGGATCATTGCACGTGAGACCATCAGAGCCATTCGTAAAGATGTTTTGGCAAAGTGTTACGGCGGTGATATCACCAGAAAGCGCAAGCTACTCGAGAAGCAAAAAGAGGGTAAAAAGCGCATGAAGATGGTTGGTCGCGTCGAGGTTCCTCAAGAGGCCTTCATTGCAGCGCTCTCCTCTGATGAGGGCAAGGGCGAAAAGAAGAAGTAGTTGGGCGCGCTTCCAGAGGGTAATCCCTGGCCTGAGTCAAACAGGCTTGCCACTTTGCGGGAGCCGGATTCATTTCATGCCTATGTCCACATCCCTTTCTGCGAGGTCAGATGCGGTTACTGCGATTTCAATACCTATACCGCGTCCGAGCTCGGTGAGGTATCCAGATCAGATTTTGATTCAGCGCTTATTTCTGAAATCGAATTTGCGGCCAACGTGCTTAGCGAATCGGAGATAGTCCCTCGCCAACTGAGTTCAGTTTTTTTTGGTGGCGGAACCCCCTCACTAATGGCAGGGGAGCAGATTCATAGAATTCTCAACCAGCTCAGTTCGAAATTTGGGTTGGCGAAAGACGCTGAGATCACGCTCGAGGCGAACCCAGAGAGCACCTCACCCGAGTTGCTTGAGCAGCTCGTTTCGGCCGGGGTGAACCGGATTAGCTTTGGAGCCCAGAGTTTTGATCCAGAGGTGCTTAGTGTCTTGGACCGAACCCACAGGCCAGAGCTTCTTTCTGCTCTGGTTAGTTATGCCAAGGATCTTGGGCTGAGAACCAGCATTGACCTGATCTATGGTGCGCCGGGGGAGAGCATTGAATCCTGGACGGCAACTTTGGATGCCGCTATTGCCCTTGGCACCGAGCACATTTCCGCTTATTCCTTGATAGTTGAAGAGGGAACAAAGCTGGCAACTAAAATTCGTAGAGGTCTACTGGCTGATGTGGATGAAGACCTCAACGCCCAGAAGCACTCATTGGCAGATCAAATGTTTGAGGCAGCGGGACTTCGGTGGTACGAGGTATCGAACTGGGGGAATCCATCGGTACACAACCAGGCGTATTGGAGTTCAAAGAATTGGTGGGGATTTGGCCCAGGAGCACACTCACACATAAATGGGAACCGGTTCTGGAATCGTAAGCACCCGGCTGCCTACCAGCAGGCTCTCAAGACAGGGTCACCTGCAATAGGCCACGAACAGATTGACGAACTGACGCACCTAACCGAGAGCATCATGCTCCAGCTTCGCACCAGTGAAGGTTTGGATCGGAGTGTTCTCTCAAGGGCTGAGGTTTCTGCTTCGGTGGTCGCGAAATATCTCGCCGAGGGAAAGCTCACCATGGAGCACAACCGCATCTATGTGACTAAGAAGGGTCGACTTTTAGTTGACGGCATTGCTTTGGACCTAGTGAGTTCCATCAAGGCTTGATTTAGAATTGGCACTCAAGGTAGGTGAGTGCCAAATGATTCCAGAGCGTTCTTTAGAAGTGCTTCGGGCTATCGTCCAGGACTTCATCTACTCGAACCAGCCCGTCGGCTCGAAAGCGCTTTTAGATCGCCACCCGCTCGGAGTCTCCGCGGCAACGATTCGAAATGACATGGCGCTTCTAGAAGAAGAAGAGCTCATCAAGGCACCTCACACATCTTCGGGCCGTATTCCAACTGAAAAGGGATACCGGCTCTTTGTCGATCGGTTAGGCGAGGTAAAGCCACTTTCGCAGGCGGAGCGATCTGCGATGGAGAGGTTCTTATCAGAGGCCAACGACATTGATGATGTTGTTGAGCGCGCTGCGAGGCAGCTGGCAAGTCTTACTAACACCCTTGCCCTGGTGCAGTATCCGTCATTGGGCAAATCAAGTGTTCGGCACGTAGAGCTAATTCAGCTCGCTCCTACGAAGGTTCTCTTGATGCTGATTACCGATTCCGGTCGGATTCAGCAGCTGCAGTTGGATGCGCAGACCGAGGTTGATGAGGCGCTGGTGCAGGACCTGCGTGGTCGACTCAATGGAATGTTGGTCGCATCTGCGCTGTCCGATGTTGAAAGCCGATTGAACCTCCTGGCTGATGAATTCGCCCCCGAAAGACGTGCATTTGTTGTTCAGGCCGTCACTGCTTTGCAATCGTTGGTAGATGCGAACCGCCAAGAAAAGTTGGTGGTCTCAGGGTCTGCGAACCTGGTTAGGCAGGGCGAGGATTTTTCCGGTGAACTTTCAAGCGTCCTCGATGCCATTGAGGAACAGGTTGTACTGCTCAGGCTGATCAACGAGCTGCAAGCAGATCAAAATGGTGTTGCTTTGCGCATCGGTTCTGAGATTGGGTTTGAGGGAATCAGTCACGCTTCCCTGGTGGTCAGTGGCTACCAAAGTGCTGGGACTGAGGTCGCACGCCTCGGAGTTATGGGCCCTACCCGCATGGACTATTCGGGGAACATCGCAGCTGTCAGAGCGATTGCTCGCTACTTATCTCAAATCTTGGAAGGTAATCAATGAGCGACCATTACGAAGCCCTAGGTGTCGGTCGCGATGCCAGCCAGGACGAGATAAAAAAGGCTTACCGCAGGCTCGCGCGAGAGTTGCACCCAGATGTCAACCCGGACCCGCAAGCATCCGAGCGTTTCAAATTGGTGACCCATGCCTACGAGGTGCTTTCTGACCCAAACGCGCGTGCAGATTATGACCGCGGTGGTGCTGCAGGTTTTGGACTCGGGGACATCTTTGAATCTTTCTTTGGTGGTTCACCCCGCGGCCCGCGCTCCAGGGCACAGCGTGGTCAAGACGCGCTGCTTAGAGTCGACCTAGATCTACGAGAGAGTGTTTTTGGGGTTCACAAGACGCTGACTATCGACACCGCGGTTCTTTGTGATACCTGCAATGGATCTTGCTGCAAGCCGGGCACGGGCATCAAAACCTGCGATGTTTGTAGGGGCTCGGGGCAGATCCAGCGCCAGGTCCAGTCCTTTATGGGAACCATGGTCACGAGTGCTCCATGTGGATCATGCCGTGGCACTGGAGAAGTTATCCCAGACCCATGCCCAAGCTGTCGCGGACAAGGAAGAGTGCGCGCCAGACGAGATCTCGAACTTGAAATCCCGGCGGGCGTTTCAGATGGATTGCGCCTTCACCTACCTGGGCAGGGCGAAGTCGGATTCGCTGGTGGGTCGAACGGCGACATCTATCTAGAGATCTCAGTGCGGCCGGACCCAGTATTTGCCAGAGAGGGTGATGATTTGGTGGCCACCCTCGAAGTGCCAATGACCGATGCCGCACTTGGCTGCGAGGTAATGGTGGAGACCTTTGACGGGGAGCGCAAGGTAAGCATCGAAGCCGGTGCTCAGCATGGCGACATCATTTTGTTGCGAGGTCTTGGTTCCGCCCGACTTCGCAGCAAGGGCCGTGGGGATCTACGGCTGGAGATCAAGATCCTCACGCCCTCGAGATTGGACTCAAAGCAGCGAAAACTGCTTGCCGAGCTCAGGGGGATGTTCAAAAATGATGCACCTAGGCTTGGCTCGAGGCGATCGCGGGGTCGCTTCTGATGCACTGGTTTTATGAGCCAGATTTTGCCGCATTGCGAGCTCTTTCTCAGGAAACCAAACGTCACCTCACATCCCTTCGTATATCCGCTGCGGAAAAATTTGTCGTGACTGATGGCAAGGGCTCAAGCTGGCAAGTGCAGTCTGAGTCAGGGGACGTAAACTCTGTTGAGCAGCACACGAGCGCCATTTCACCCAGTGTTGGTTTCACTTTGGTGCAGGCTCTTGCTAAATCAGATCGCGATGAACTGGCCCTGCAAGCTTCAGTCGAGCTTGGTGCCACTGAGATCATCCCGTGGCAGGCTGGTCGCTCTATTGTTCGTTGGGATGCCAAGGCGGAGCGAAACAGAGAACGCTGGCAGGCAATCGCGATCGAATCAATGAAGCAATCTCAACGGCCGTGGCTTCCTCAAGTGCCACCGCTAGCAACGACTAAGCAGCTCAGGCCCCGAGGAATTGGTTTGGTTCTCGACCCCAGAGCGACACTGACGCTGAATCAGGTGGCTGCCGCTGACCACTACACACTTGTTGTCGGTCCAGAGGGTGGAATCACTCAGGACGAGCTTGACACCCTGAAATCAAATGGATTCCTAACAGTTCGTCTTGGTCAAGGTGTCCTACGCGCCTCGAGTGCCGGACCCGCGGCAATTGCTGCCCTGCAGCAGCTTCACGGCGAGTTTCGCTCGTAGTATGAAGTTGGAGGAAATCTTGGATTGTATTTTTTGCAAAATCATTGCCGGCGAGTTTGGTACTGAGATATTGGGTGAGAACGAGCACGCGGTCGCTTTCCGCGACATTCACCCACAAGCCAAGGTTCATATCCTCTGTGTTCCGAGATCCCACACGCCAAACATCGCGTCCTTGGAAGACAGTGAAGTTTTGAACGGTCTTTTTGCTCTTATCAGGGACGTTTCGTCTAAGTTCACCGATGGTCAGTTCAGGTTGCAGTTCAACACCGGTGAGCGAGAAGGGCAGTCGGTGTTTCATACCCATGCTCATGTGCTGAGTGGCAAAGAGCGCTAGTGCCGACAATCAGTTTTGAAATCCCCCCGGTCGCATTGATCGACCTGCTGGGCCCCCAGGATCGCCTGCTCCGAAAAATTGAAACAGAGTATCCCGAACTCAAGATCTCGAATCGTGGACACCAGTTCACGATCGAGGGCAGGAGCGGGCTTGCCGAACATGCCAAACGTCTAATACTTGAATTGGTTGACGTTGTTAGAACTGGTGTGAAACCGGATGAAAAGGTTCTCACCGAGAGCATACGAATCATCGAGAGCAATGAGGTACCGGCAAAAGTATTGGGCACTGGTGCCATAACCACTCCGGGCAAAGTCGTTCGAGCCAAGACTCTCGGACAAAAGACCTACCTCAGTGAGATTGATGACAGCACCATTACCTTCGGTATTGGACCGGCCGGAACGGGCAAGACCTACTTGGCCGTAGCCAAGGCGGTGGCTGCGCTTTACTCGAAGCAGGTGAGTCGAATCATATTGACTCGCCCAGCCGTTGAGGCAGGGGAGCGCCTTGGTTTTCTGCCTGGCACCTTGAGTGAAAAAATCGACCCATACCTTCGCCCACTGTTTGATGCGTTGCAGGAAATGCTCGAACCCGAGGCTACCGCTCGACTGGTTCAGTCGGGTGTGATTGAGGTTGCGCCACTGGCCTACATGCGCGGAAGAACCTTGAACGATAGCTTCATCATCTTGGACGAGGCACAGAACACCACTGCCGAGCAGATGAAGATGTTTCTCACCAGACTGGGTTTTGGTTCAAAGATGGTGATTACCGGTGACGTCACTCAGATTGACCTTCCAGGTGGAAAATCGGGACTGTCCCTTGCCACCAGAATTTTGAAGGGTGTTGAGGGTATTTCTATCTCTTCGCTCAGTTCGAAGGATGTGGTGCGACACGAGTTGGTGACCCGCATTGTTGAGGCGTATGACAAGGTTGACTTCAAATGAGCATTGAAATTTCCAATGAGACCGCCATCGAGGTCGATACCGACCGCGTTTTGGCCTTAGCTAGTTTCGTTCGAGATGAGCTAAAGCTTCATCCTGGCGTTGACCTCGGGATCATCTTTGTTGATGAGGAGCCGATGACTGAGCTTCACATCAAGTGGATGGACGAACCTGGGCCGACCGACGTCCTGAGCTTCCCGATGGACGAACTCAGACCTGGATCAGATCTCGTGCCATCTCCTGAGGGCGTGCTCGGCGACATCGTTGTCTGCCCACAGGTCGCCACAAAGCAGGCAGAGGTCGCGGGTCACCCGATGATGAATGAAGTCCTGCTGCTTGTGACCCATGGCATCTTGCACTTGGTCGGATTTGACCATGCAGAGCCAGATGAAGAGCGTGAGATGTTTGGTCTACAAAAGGAACTTCTGGAGAAGTTCTATGGGAGCGAAGTTTGATAGAGCTACTGCTACTTATCGGGGCATTTATAGTTACTTCGCTTCTGGCGATAAGTCAGTCCTACCTCGAGCGGGAAGAGGATGGTCGAGCTGGAGCGCTTTCGGTTGCTAGGGCATTCGTGCTTATCTCGGTTGCCTCATTGCTGTTGGTGCTCTCCCCGGGAAGCTCCATTGTTTTAGCGTGTGGGATTCTATTTGTCTGGTTCACGCAGCAGGCCCTTGGCCGCCTACTCGGAAATGCTTTTGGCGAGCGGCTCACAGAGCTGCTGGATGGCCCAATCTCCAAATTCGCAAAGTTAGCCGCACCGATCCGACTCGCCGTTCCCGAGGAGGCCGAGGAATATGAGCAAGAGCTCATCGACTCAGTTGAAGAGTTTTCAGAGACTGTGGTTCGCGAGGTAATGGTTCCGAGAGTTGACATGGAAGTAGTTCAGGCGGAGCAGTCCTTAGAGGCGGCGCTGAGCCTTTTTGTCTCTACCGGTTACTCAAGACTCCCGGTAATTTCCGATGGCGTTGACGACGTGATCGGGGTGCTGTATTTGAAAGACCTCGCTAGGGTCACGCATCAAGATCCCAAGCTGCTGCAGTCCACCACGGCCGCTCAGGCAGCCAGAAAGCCGTTCTTCACGCCTGAGTCCAAACCAGTTTCGGAACTACTCCAGCTGATGCAGCAGGCCAAAACTCAGATTGCAATCGTTTCGGACGAGTACGGCGGTGTTGCAGGCATCGCGACCGTTGAGGATCTGATCGAAGAGCTGGTCGGCGAGATTGTCGACGAATACGATCGCGAAGAGGCTGAAATTGAGCTCATTGGAGATGACCTCTATCGCGTGAGTCCAAGAGTCACCCTCGATGAACTTTCCGAGCATTGTGAGATCGAACTTGAAGATGAAGACGTTGACACCGTAGCCGGATTGCTCATCAAGGCTCTCGGCGAACTGCCCAAGGGTGGAGAAATCGTGTCAACTCATGGTCTGGAACTAACGGCTGAACGAGTGGACGCAAAACGCGGTCGTGTAATGAGCATTCTGGTTAGAAAGCTTGGCGATGACTAAGTCTGGTTTTGCGAGTTTCGTGGGAAGACCAAATGTCGGCAAGTCGACCCTGACCAATGCCTTGGTGGGGGAGAAGATTGCCATCACTTCCTCGAGGCCACAGACAACTCGTAAGGCAATCAGAGGGATCGTCAGTCGTCCTGCAGGGCAGTTGGTATTGGTCGATCTACCAGGTGTTCACCGCCCAAGGACCCTCCTCGGCGAGCGGTTGAATGACCTCGTCCAGTCCACCCTCAGCGAGGTTGACCTGATCGCATTTTGCACCCCGGCTAATGAGAAGCTTGGGCCCGGGGACGAAAGGCTAATTGCGGAGATCCAGAAATTTCCCAAGGCAAAGAAGATCGCAATCGTCACCAAAACCGATTCGGTATCCAAAGATCGGCTGCTCGAGCACCTGCTTTCTCTAGGTCGGCTCGCAGACTTCGCCGAAATCGTTCCAGTTTCGGCACTGACTGGCGAACAAGTGGATCTGCTCGCAGACTTGATGATTGGCCTATTGCCAGAGGGCCCACTGCTTTATCCGGCGGAGGTTGCCACCGATGAATCGCTAGAGGATCGCATCTGCGAGTCGATTCGTGAGAAGGCTCTTGAGAAGCTGAACGATGAACTACCTCACTCTTTGGCCGTGACTTTGGACGAATTCGATCAGGACCAGGGCAGGATATTCGCCTCGGTATGGGTTGAACGTGATTCGCAAAAGGGGATTGTCATCGGCAAGGCTGGGTCGGTCTTGAAAGCAATCGGTACCGAGGCACGTGCAGAGCTTGCCGAGCTAATCGGTCGCCCAATTTACCTATCACTTCAGGTCCGAGTTGCCAAGGAGTGGCAACGTGACCCCAAGCAGCTTGGGAAACTCGGTTTCTAGAGCTTTGTTCAATTTGGTGCTAGCCTTTGGACATGCGTTTCGCTCTCCTGCTTAGGGGCCGCGACGAGGCCTAAATCTCGGCCCTTCTCGTCGCGGAGCTTTCTGTTGGCCAATTCAATTTTTAGCGGAGAGAAGAAATGAAAAATAATCAAAAACCATCCAAGATGCCTTATGGCCGCTATGTGCCATTTCACGAGCAGATCAAGGTTGATCTACCAGACCGCACCTGGCCAACTAAGCGCATCGAGGTAGCACCGCGCTGGTGTGCAGTCGACCTGCGAGACGGTAACCAGGCGCTTATTGACCCAATGAGCCCAGAGCGCAAGCTAAAGATGTTTCAGCTTTTGGTTCAGATGGGATACAAAGAGATCGAGGTTGGGTTCCCATCCGCGTCTCAGACCGACTTCGATTTCGTCCGCATTTTGATTGAAGAGGGGCACATTCCCGAAGACGTCACGATTCAGGTGTTGACGCAGTCAAGAGACCACCTAATCGAGCGCACTTTTGAGTCGCTTCGCGGTGCCAAGCGCGCCATTGTCCACTTCTACAACTCCACTTCGGTTTTGCAGCGTCGTGTGGTGTTTGGTCAGGACAAAGAGGGAATCAAGCAGATTGCTCTTGACGCTGCAAGAAAGTGCCTAGGTCTGGAGTCGACTCTTCCCGGTACTGAAATCTTCTATGAGTATTCACCAGAGTCCTACACCGGTACCGAACTTGAGTATGCATTGGAAGTTTGTAACGCAGTCGCTGCAGTGATCAAGCCGACCCCGGAGCGAAAGCTCATCATCAACTTGCCGGCCACGGTTGAGATGATCACCCCCAATGTTTACGCAGATTCCATCGAGTGGATGTCTCGCAACCTAGAACCCCGTGACTCGATACTGCTATCGCTGCACCCCCACAATGACCGGGGTACTGCAGTTGCGGCTGCGGAGCTTGGTTACATGGCTGGTGCAGATCGAATCGAGGGTTGCTTGTTTGGTAACGGTGAGCGCACCGGAAACGTTGACCTAGTTACTCTCGGCCTGAATCTTTTCTCACAGGGGATTGATCCGCAAATTGATTTTTCGGACATCGATCACATCAAGCGCACCGTTGAGTACTGCAACCAACTTCCGGTTCCAGAGCGTTCACCCTATGGGGGCGATTTGGTCTACACCGCCTTTTCTGGATCTCACCAGGATGCAATCAAGAAGGGCTTCGAGCACCTGCACAAGGACGCAGCCGCAGCTGGTGTTTCGGTAGATGAGTTCACCTGGGCGGTCCCATACCTTCCGATTGATCCGAAAGATGTTGGAAGAAGCTACGAGGCTGTGATCCGTGTCAATTCTCAATCTGGCAAGGGTGGAGTGGCCTACCTGTTGAAGACCGATCACAACCTAGATCTTCCGAGAAAACTTCAGATTGAGTTCTCTCGCGTCGTCCAAGGTCACACCGATGCATCGGGTGGCGAGGTCACCTCTGACGCGCTGTGGCAGATTTTCATGGATGAGTATCTACCCGCTACTGATCCGGCCTTGAAGTGGGGTCGTTTTGAACTCAAGCGCATGCGCACGGAGTCGAACATGGACGGCGAGGTAAATCTGAGCGTTACGCTCCGCGATGGAGCTGGCGAGCTTGAATCCCTCGGTATTGGCAACGGACCAATCTCCGCCTTTATCGACATTTTGAATAAGCAGGGTGTCGAACTGAGATTGCTTGACTACGTTGAGCACACGCTAGCTCAGGGTGGTGACGCTCTCGCGGCCGCTTACATCGAAATAGAACTCGGCGGCAAGAACCTTTGGGGAGTCGGTATTGATGGAGACATTTCCACCGCGTCGTTGAAGGCTTTGATCTCCGCGGTGAACCGAGCGCTGAGGTAATCAGGAAACACGGTGCCGGTCTACAGGGATGAGGGAATCATCATCCGAACCCACAAGCTGGGCGAGGTTGATCGAATTCTCACCATTCTGACGAGGCGACACGGCCAGATTCGCGCTGTAGCAAAAGGCGTGCGTAAAACCAGTTCAAGGTTCGGTGCACGGCTAGAGCCGTTCATGGTGGCGGATCTTCAGCTATATGAGGGTCGCAACTTAGACACGGTTTCCCAGGTTGAACAACTAGCTAGCTACGGCGCAGAGATTGTTGCTGATTACCAGCTCTACACAATCGGTAACGCGATCCTGGAAGCTGCCGAGCGGCTCACTCGTGAAACCTCCTCGGAAAGTCATTACCTGTTGTTGATTGGCGCGCTTCGAACCCTGGCACAGAACCAAAGGCCCGCTCCTCAGGTACTAGACAGTTACCTGCTTCGATCTCTCGCCCTGGCAGGCTGGGTGCCAGATCTGGATCAGTGCCACCTGTGTCAAAATTCCCCGATTAGTTTTTCTACTCACACGGGAGCGGTTAGTTGTCCGAGCTGTGAGTTACCCGGCGCAGTTCGCCTCGGAACTTCTGGGCTCGAGCTAATGCGGGCGCTGTTGGCCGGAGATTGGGATACTGTTGCTAAGGCGGATGATCAGACCAAAGAGGCGGTGGGAAACGTCGTGAGCACCTATTTGCAGTGGCAATTGGAGCGCGGGTTGCGCTCGCTACGTTTTCTGGAGCGAAGCGAATGAGGCTCTTTGACCCTGAGCGAAAAGCTCCCAAGTTAGACGTGGTCCCGAGGCACATTGCACTTGTTATGGACGGTAATGGTCGTTGGGCGAACCAGCGAGGCCTGACGCGTACCGAAGGTCACAAGGCAGGCGAGATTGCTCTTTTAGAAGTGGTTGCCGGTGCAATTGAAGCCGGAGTTGAGAACCTAACCGCTTATGCATTCTCGACCGAGAATTGGAAGCGATCTCCCGAAGAGGTGCGCTTTTTGATGGGCTACAACAAAGAGGTGCTGCGCAAAAGACGCGACTTGCTCATGGAGTGGAACGTCAGGATCAGGTGGGCGGGTCGTATGCCTCGACTTTGGCCCTCAGTTGTCAAAGAACTTCAAGAGGCCGAGCGCATAACCGCGAAAAACACGGGGCTCACTTTGACGATGGCGGTTAACTATGGTGGTCGACAGGAGCTTGTAGACGCGGTGAACAAGCTGGCTACAAAGGTTGCTCTTGGTCAGCTAAAGCCCGGATCCATCACTGAAAAGACGATTGCCAAAGAGCTTTATGTTCCAGAGCTTCCAGACGTGGATTTGTTTCTTAGGTCAAGTGGCGAACTTCGTTCCTCAAACTTTTTGATGTGGCAATCAAGTTATGCGGAGTACTTCTTTTCACCAACCCTCTGGCCTGACTTCAACAGGGAAGAGCTTTGGAGGGCAATAGCTGAGTTTGGTGGGCGTCAGCGTCGCTTCGGTGCTGCCGAGGATGCTCCGCTAAACTAGCGTTTTCGCTTCCCAACTGGAGAAACATGGCATCCCAGAAACTCGACCAAGTAATTTCATTGGCAAAACGCCGCGGCTTCGTATTTCAGGCCGGTGAGATTTACGGTGGTTCAAGATCAGCATGGGACTACGGACCTTTGGGTGTCGAACTCAAGGAAAACATTAAGCGCCAGTGGTGGAAGTCCATGGTTTCCTCTCGTGAGGATGTTGTGGGGTTGGATTCCTCAATCATTTTGCCAAAACGCGTCTGGGAGGCTTCCGGCCACGTCGAGGCCTTCGTTGATCCGCTAATTGAGTGCACCTCCTGCCACAAGCGCTTCCGCGCTGACCACCTTGAGGAGGCGTTCGAGGAAAAGAAGGGTCGCGCACCATCCTCTCTTGAGGAAATTGCCTGCCCAAACTGTGGCACTCGCTCCTCGTGGACTGAGCCCAAGAATTTCAATGGTCTACTCAAGACCAGCCTTGGTCCGGTAGAAGACGAATCCGGCATGCACTACCTGCGACCTGAGACCGCACAGGGCATTTTTGTGAACTTCAACAACGTGCTAAACGCAGCCAGAATGAAACCCCCTTTTGGCATCGGTCAGATGGGAAAGAGCTTTAGAAACGAGATTACGCCTGGCAACTTCATCTTCCGAACCAGGGAGTTTGAGCAGATGGAGATGGAGTTTTTCGTCAAGCCTGGTGAGGATGAGACCTGGCACGACTATTGGATCAACGAGCGCTACAACTGGTACACAAACCTAGGCATCAACCCTGAAAACCTCAGGCTGTTCGAGCACCCAAAGGAAAAGCTCTCGCACTACTCAAAGCGCACCGTGGACATCGAGTATCGATTTGGTTTCCAGGGCAGCGAGTTCGGCGAACTTGAGGGCATTGCAAACCGAACCGACTTTGATCTCAAGACTCACTCCGAGCACTCCGGTGTTGATCTGAGTTACTTTGATCCAACTGAGGAAAAGCGTTGGACTCCATTTGTTATTGAACCAGCCGCCGGCCTAACTCGGTCACTAATGGCGTTCTTGGTTGATGCTTACGCAGAGGATGAGGCTCCTAACGCCAAGGGTGGTGTTGACACCCGAACTGTCCTAAGGCTTGATTACCGCCTTGCTCCAGTCAAGGCAGCTGTGTTGCCTTTGAGCAAAAACGAGGAGCTATCTCCAATCGCCAAGTCTCTCGCTCAGGAGCTTCGCCAGAACTGGAATGTCGATTACGACGATTCAGCCGCAATCGGTCGACGCTACCGCCGTCAGGATGAAATCGGAACTCCGTTCTGCATCACCGTGGACTTTGAGACCCCGACTGATCAGTCTGTGACCGTACGTGAGCGTGACAGCATGGCCCAGGAGCGCGTCTCCCTTTCCAAGCTTTCTGGCTATCTGTTCGAGCGCCTAAAGGGCTAGTTTGAGCCTCAGATACGGTAAGCACGACATCAAGGTGCCAGTTGTGCTGGCTCCTATGGCGGGCATTACCAACACCGCGTATCGCAGACTTTGTCAGGAATACGGTGGCGGTCTTTACGTATCAGAGATGGTCACATCCCGTGCGCTGGTGGAGAGAACCCCCGAGTCGATGCGCCTAATTGGTCACCATCCAAGTGAGAAGATTCGATCGGTGCAGCTATACGGTGTTGATCCAAAAACCATCGGTGAGGCAGTGACCATGCTGGTTGCTGAGGATCGAGCCGATCACATTGATCTGAATTTTGGCTGTCCAGTACCCAAAGTCACCCGAAAGGGTGGGGGAGCAGCATTACCTTGGAAAAGCGACCTGTTTGAGTCCATAGTCAACACAGCGGTCAAGTCAGCTGGTGATATTCCCGTCACGGTCAAAATGCGTAAGGGGATTGACGACCAACACCTCACTTTCCTGGATGCCGGTAAGGCGGCTCGAGATGCAGGGGTAGCAGCGGTTGCACTGCACGGTCGAACCGCAGCTGATTACTACTCCGGAGTTGCCGACTGGGATGCAATCGCGGAACTTCGCAATTCATTACCTGATGTCCAGGTTCTTGGAAATGGCGACATTTGGTCAGCGGCCGATGCGGTTCGAATGATGCAGCAAACCGGCGTTGACGGCGTTGTCGTCGGTCGCGGCTGCCTTGGTAGGCCATGGCTCTTTGGTGATCTCGAACGTGCGATTTCCGCCTATCTCGAGAATCAACCGCTTGACGCCTCAGAGACCGCGATGCCGTCGCTAGGTGAGGTAGCCGATGCTTACTATCGTCACGCCGAGTTACTGGTTGAGTTTTTTGAAAGTGAAGAGCGTGCCTGCCGTGACATTAGAAAGCATGTGGCTTGGTATTTCAAGGGTTATCCAGTTGGCGGTGAATTACGTGCGGCTCTTGCCCTGGCCAATTCGCTTCAGGAGATTCAGGACTTGCTTGGCACGTTAGATCGCAACATCCCCTACCCCGGCGAGGCCGCTGAGGGTCCACGTGGGCGTTTAGGAAGCGCAAAGTCCTGCACCTTGCCAGAAAACTGGCTGAATTCAAGAGAGCTAAATTTTGAACAGAAGACCGTCCTGTTGGATGCAGAGTTATCGGTGTCCGGAGGGTAATGATGAACGAACTTGAGCCTGGATACGAGGACTTTGACAGAGAGCGTTTTGTCTCACAAGCCAAGTCCTCAATGGTTAGACGCGGTGAGTTCGCCAGGGACCGTGCCCGAGTGCTCCACTCGGCGGCCTTTCGGAAGCTTTCCTCAAAGACTCAGGTACTATCGCCCAGCTCCGGGGATTTCGCTAGAACTCGTCTCACCCACTCGCTAGAGGTTTCTCAGGTCGGCAGAGAAATAGCAAACGTGATTGGTGTAGACGCCGACCTAGTTGACATGGCTTGTCTGGCACATGACCTTGGCCATCCACCATTTGGACACAATGGCGAGAGCGCTCTGAATCTTTGGGCCGCGGAAATAGGGGGCTTTGAGGGTAATGCCCAGACGTTCAGAATTCTTACTCGTCTAGAGCCCAAGATCTATGACGAATCCGGTAGGTCTCGCGGGTTGAACCTCACCAGGGCTTCTCTCGATGCCGCTACCAAGTACCCATGGCGGCTATCGCAGGCGTCAGAATATGGCAATTCGGTGAAGTTCGGCGTTTATGACGATGATCTAGAGGTGTTTCATTGGATGCGAACCTCAGCACCGGATGGAGCAAAGTGCGTTGAGGCTCAGATTATGGACTTCTCCGACGATGTTGCGTATTCAGTTCACGATTTCGAAGATGCGATATTCGAGGGATTTATCGATCCTGCAGTTATCTCTGATCCGCTTGCCAAGGACGCGCTTCTGGAAGAGGTCGGAAAGTGGGCCGGGGGAAGCCTGGCAAAGGTGCAGCTCGAAGAGGCGCTGCATCACTTGCAGCAATCACCATTCTGGTTATCCGGTTATGACGGCTCACCTAGAGATCTGGCTCAGCTCAAGAATTTAACCTCTGACCTAATCGGTAGCTTCGTCTCGCGCACGACTGAGGCCATTTTGGAGAATGCCTCAAAGTCCTCTTTGACCCGGTACCGGGCGGGAGTCATAGTTCCATCCAAGGTCAAGAGCGAGATCGCGGTTTTGAAGGGAATTGTTGCTTCTCAAGTGATGAGCCACAACTCTAGGCAGCCGCTATACGAGCGCCAGCGGGTTATTTTGACCGAGCTTGCGGACGCGCTACTCACGGCGCCTGAACACCTAGATGCGATCTCGGCTCAAGCCTGGGAGGCTGCGTCTTCGGATGCTGCAAAGCGCCGCGTCATTGTTGATCAAGTCGCCTCGCTGACCGACCCGACTGCGATCGCTCTGCACCAGCGCCTGACCTAGGATTGGCGTATGGCTGGCAGGGTAAAGCAATCTGATATTGAAGAGCTCAAGGCTCGGGCCAACCTTGTCGACATCATTTCGGGATACGTCTCTCTAAAGCCCGCCAGCGCTGGTTCTTTCAAAGGCCTGTGTCCATTTCACGGTGAAAAATCTCCCAGTTTCAACGTCAGAAATTCACCGGCTTTTTATCACTGCTTCGGCTGTGGAGTCGGTGGCGACGTGTTTAAGTTTTTACAGGAGATTGAATCCATTTCCTTCTCAGACGCCGTGGAGCGACTGGCTGACAAGCTCGGGTATCAACTGAGTTATGAGGAGGGTTCCTCGGAGTCCTCGGCGAGAACTCGACTGCTTGCTGCCAACGCCGCTGCCGCAGAGTTCTATCAAGCGCAGTTGAGAACCGAAGAAGGTGTCTTCGCGCGAAATTTTCTGATCGGTCGAGGCTTTGACGACTTGGCACAGCAGCGTTTTGGAATTGGTTATGCGCCCAAGGGTTGGCAAAACCTGCTTGAACATCTTGCCGCTTTAGGATTCACCAGCGAGGAGCTAATCACCGCTGGGCTTGTCATGCCAAGCGATAAGGGTGGTTATGACCGATTTAGGGGTCGCGTTCTTTGGCCAATCAAAGATGCGAATTCCCAGGTCTTGGGTTTTGGAGCAAGGAAACTTTATGAGGATGACCAAGGTCCAAAGTATCTAAATACCCCAGAGACTCCTGTTTACCACAAGGGTTCGGTGCTGTATGGATTGGACTCCGCACGCAAGGCCATAGTCAAGTCACGTGAAATTGTGGTGGTTGAGGGCTACACCGATGTAATGGCCTGTCATTTGGCAGGAGTGGAAACAGCGGTGGCAACTTGTGGCACTGCATTTGGTGAGGACCATATCAAGCTCATCAATAGGCTGTTCGGCTCTTCAGCCGGTGATCCCGCCAGCGTAATCTTCACCTTCGATCCAGACGCGGCTGGTGAAAAGGCAGCGTTACGTATGTACTCTGACACCTCAAAGTTCAACGCACTTACCTATGTTGCCGCGGGACCAGAGGGCTTGGACCCGAGTGACCTCAGGCAACAACGCGGCGATGAAGCAATCAAACTTATGGTTCAGGCGCGCAAACCGCTGTTTGAATTTGTCATCCGGCATCGCATTGCAAAGTTTGACCTCGGCAACTTGGAGTCAAGGGTTGCGGCAGCAAGAGCGGCAGCTGGAGTGATTTCGGATTTGGTTGATCCCGCACTGAAGTCTGCTTACACTCGCCAACTCGCAGATTGGGTTTCACTCGACGTATCGGAAGTCAACTCAATTGTCAGCGGCGTCTCTAGACAGGGTGTTAGCGATCGCGTTGCTCCGATTGCAAAGACGTCGATTCCGACTCCACGACCAGACGATCCTCAGTCTCGACAAGAGCGCCAGATTCTAGAGATTCTTATTCAAAAGCCAGAGTTCTTTCAAAAGCTCCAGGTTCGTCGTATTTCTGCAGCGGGTTTTGCGACCCCTGGCTATCAAAGACTTTTGCAGTGCATTTCCCGTAATGTCGATTCAATGGGGGAGCCCGATTGGATTTCTATCCTGATGCAATCAGAACCTGAACTAGTTGATGACGTTCGGTCCCTAGCCATGGCTGAGCTTCCGGTTAGAAGCCAACAGGAGCTCGAGCGCTACGCAAAGGGCATAGTGAGGTCGGCTCAAATGCAGGCCCTGCTGCGCGAAAAGAATGATCTTTTGGCAGCTTTGAAGCGTATTGATGCCGGCACTCAGCCACAAGCTGCAAAGGCATTGCAGCAGGAGTTGATGAATTTGGAGATTGAACGAAGATCACTGATGTAGTGATCCGGTTTTATCTGCTATTGTTTTACCTGCGTTCGCGCATTCCTCGATAGCTCAATTGGCAGAGCATTCGGCTGTTAACCGGAGGGTTCTTGGTTCGAGTCCAAGTCGGGGAGCCACTTCTCAGGGGTGCTGATGGATAAAGTCACTCAGACCTCTCTTTCAGTCTCCCTAGCTACTGGCCTTTACGGCATTTCGTTCGGCGCTCTTGCAACCGCTGCTGGCCTGGAGCTCTTGCCAACCATGCTCCTGAGTCTTTTGATGTTCTCAGGGGCCTCGCAATTCGCTTTGGTTGGAGTCTTCGCTTCGGGAGGCACCGCACTCGCAGCAATTCTTTCAGCGTGGCTGATGGGTATCAGAAATAGCTTCTACGCACTAAGGCTTCGTTCCGAGATTACCCCCAGGGGAGTTATGCGTCTTGTGGCAGCGCAGTTCACAATCGATGAATCGAACGCTGTGCATGCAGCTCAGAGCGATCAAAAGAGTGCGGTCCGTGGTTTTTGGCTAACGGGCGTCGGTATATACCTCCTTTGGAATTTGGCCACTCTGGCAGGCGCCTTAGCCGGCTCTGCGCTTGGTTCAGTGGAAGCCTGGGGTTTGGACGCTGCCGCTGCCGCTGCTTTTCTTGGACTTCTTTGGCCAATGCTCAAAGGCAAGCTTGTCCTGGCACTGGTGGCCTGCGGGGTTGGGGTTGCTCTGACACCAGCTTTTGGTAGCGGGACCGCCATCCTACTCACGGCATTGGTTGCGTTAGTTCCGAGGTTGGTCAGGTCATGACTCTAACCGTCGTCATCGCGTCCGCACTGGTGTTCAGCTGGAAACTACTCGGGTATTTGATTCCTCAGCGGTTCATCACAGTCAGCGTGAAGCGCTTCAGTGAGCGGGTAACGGTCGCGCTTTTGGCTGCGCTAGTCGGGATTCAAACAGTCTCAAGCGCAGATGGCCTTGTGTTGGACGCTCGTGTCCCCGCAGTTATTGTTGCCGCTGTGCTGTTAATGCTTCGGTTGCCTTTTATCGTTGTGATAATTGCTGCAGCATTGGTGGCAGCAGGACTGCGCGCCTTAGGGTTCTAGGAAGTCTTTACCTGGCATCCAGGTATGACCAGGCTCGCCCCAGCCTTCACCTTTGATGACCCGCTTAATCTCTCGCGCATATGGCTTCAGCAGACGATCGGCATACAGGGTGCCATTTAGGTGATCAAACTCATGCTGGAATATGCGAGCGAGCCAGCCAGTGGCAGAAATTTCATATGCTTCACCCTCGAGATTCATAGCCCGCAATACAGCCGTCTCTGCGCGCTTCAGCGGGTAGCGCTCGCCGGGGATAGATAGACACCCTTCGAGTTCGGTGTCCTCGTCCGGCCAGTCTTCGCTGACTGGTCCAAGCTCGAGCGTTGGATTTATTGCCTCACCGCGGTGCAGGGTTTCGCCATCGTGCCAGTCGAAAACAAATATTCTCAATCCGACCCCAACTTGGGTTGCGGCTAACCCAACACCTGGGGCAGCTTCCATCGTTTCGTACATGTCGGCGATGAGTGTCCGAATGTCGTCTGTGATGCTCTCAACTTCCTGAGCGCGCTGATGAAGGACTGGCTCCCCAGTAATAGTGATAGGTCTAATTGGCACCATGCCAATCTAGCTCAGCGCTTATTCAGGTTCACTCATTTAGGCTTAGCAGGTCGCGAACTAGGAGAGCTTTTTATGCCCTTTGAAGACCTTCGCCTACTCGCTATCGCTTTCGCGGTATTGGGCGCAGTCTTTCTCTCGCTAGGTGCTCAGTTTCAAAACGATGCGGTAACGGGTTCGAGCAGTTCGGCTGATAAGCCAAAGGCTCTTGGCATTCGCCAACTTGCCTCGCTTTTGGCCCGGCCAAGATGGCTTATGGGAACTGTTTTTCTCGGGCTCGCTATTTTGCTGCAGCTCTCTGCACTGGCTTTAGCGCCGCTGATTGTGGTGCAGCCGATCGGTGCTATTGCCTTGATTATCACCTCTTTTCTGAACGCCCGAATTCACAAGATCAAGCTCGACGTTAGAACACTGGGCTCTATCTTGCTGACCATGGTCGGGGTTGGATCCTTCGTTGCGTTTGCCTCCCAGGGTGCCAAGGATCAACTGCTCACCGACAGGCAGCTGCTTCTCATAGTCGGTGCCCTAGTTGGGCTGATCACCCTGTTTATCCTGCTATTTCTATTCACCAAGAAATCCGCAGGTCCCTTGCATTACATCTTCGGGGCTGGAGTCCTTTATGGGTTTGTCGCGTCGCTTGCCAAGGTTGTTTTACTTCGAATCCGTCAGGGAGATTTTGAGTGGCTAACGCTGCTTGCTGTGTTTGCTTTAGTAGGTGCAACCGTTCTTGGTGGTTGGTTCGTACAAAACGCTTATGCTTCGGGACCGCCGGATCTAGTAATCGCTGGTTTGACAGTCGTTGACCCTGCAGTGGCGATTGGCATTGCGATTATTTTTCTCGGTGAAGCGCAACAAGCTGACCCGATCCAGATCATCGGTTTCTCACTCTCGGGTATCGTAGCTATCACTGGAGTGCTATTGCTCTCAAAATTTCACCCTCAACTAGACAAACAAAAGGCCTAATGTCAGAAAAACTCAAAGTGGTTCTGGCATGCGATACGTTCGCGCCAGACATCAACGGTGCAGCCAGGTTTGCTGAACGCCTCGCGGCTGGACTAGCCAAGCGTGGTCACGATGTTCACGTTATTGCTGCGGCTTTTGATGAAACACACGGAACGAGAATTGAGACTCACGATGGGGCTCAACTAACTCTGCATCGATTGAAGTCTCATCGTGTCCCCAACCATAAGAGTCTTCGTTGGGTCGAGCCTTGGGGTCTGACGGGCAAAATTGAAAAAATCCTTCGGGAGATAGGACCCGACGCGCTTCACGTCCAATCTCATCTGTTGGTCGGAAGATTTGCGATCCGCGCCGCAAGGCGGGCTGATGTCAAGACGCTTGCTACAAACCACATCATGCCCGAGAACTTAATCAAGTACTCCTTCTTGCCAGAGTTTTTACATAAGCCCGCCATGAAATTCATCTGGTGGGATGCAGGGCGAATTCTGCGTCGCATGGATGCGGTGACGACCCCCACCAGGCGAGCTGCAGATTTGCTTGAGCGCGCGACTGGCCTCACCGAAGTAATGGCGATCTCCTGCGGAATCGAGGCTGCAAAGTTTGCGAACTCAACTCCTACGCAGAACTCGAATCCTCAGCTTCTGTTTTTGGGTCGTCTCGATGACGAAAAGCGGATTCATATATTGCTTCGAGCAGTTGCGCTTTTGAAGGATCATCCAAATGTGAAGGTGGAGCTTGTAGGCGATGGCGGTGAGCGTAAGAATCTAGAGAATCTGGCAAAGGATCTCGGGATTGCAGACCGCGTGAAGTTCACCGGCCACATCACTGACGCAGAGCTGCCTTTGGCATATGAACGCGCCACAGTATTCGTTATGCCATCAATTGCCGAGCTTCAGTCAATTGCCACCATGGAGGCCATGGCCTCAGGTCGCCCGGTAATTGCAGCCAATGCAATGGCACTGCCACACCTTGTTCACGATGGTGATAACGGCTACCTCTTCGAACCCGATAATGCCGATGACCTTGCGGCGAAATTGCGACTCGTACTTGAAGCGGATTCGACTGAGCTTGAGCGTCTGTCCCAAAACTCTCTTCACCTAATTCAGTCACACGACATTGGTCGCACATTAGACATATTCGAAAATCTTTACCGTGGTGTCGGATCTGGCTACGCAACCATGGACAATGACCCCGGTTACCTGCAACCGATCGGAAGACTGAGCGAGGCTTTGACTTCTGCACTCACCAGCTGGCGCGATGAGACCCTTACCCTAAGGCGGAAGGCCGAGGAGCTTTCCTCAGAGGCTCGCGAGCGCATCAGCGACGCATCTGAAGAGCTACGTGAACAGCTGGAGGAACTCAAGGACGAGGTCATAGAGCAGATCGAAGAGATCAAGGATGCGGTGAAGAAACAAGCCCGGAGACTCCGCAACAAGGACGAGAGCTAGGCCTAGACCTTCGGGGTTAGCTAGGTACGTGGGCTAAGCTTTTCCAAGGTTGGGGGCGTTAGCTCAGCCGGTTAGAGCAGCGGACTCATAATCCGTCGGTCGCGGGTTCAAGTCCCGCACGCCCCACCGTCAAAACACAAAGGGGTGGCTTTGAAGCGAATTCTCTCAGTCCTTATCTCCATCGCGATCGCGGTCGGGTTTATCAACCCTGCGAGTGCCCTAAACGAGACCACCGAACTAACGGTTCACTACACACGCTTTGAAGGTGACTATAAGGACTGGAACCTTTGGGTTTGGCCTAAGGGAGGAGAGGGTAAAGCCTACGAATTCACTGAGGATGACGGCTTTGGCAAGGTGGCCCGCATAAAAGTCCCGGGTACTCAAAATGTTGACCAGCTTGGAATTATCGTGCGACTGGGGGAGTGGCAAACCAAGGATGGGCAACAGGATCGTTTTGTAACCAAGTTCGTCGACGGCAGGGCTGAGATTTGGCTGATTCAGGCGGACCCAACCATCTACTACGAAAGGCCGGCCATTACCACCAAGCTTGCCACCGGCATGATGAAATCTTTCACAACCGCCGAGATAACCCTAAACAGAAAGACCGACGCCGCATCGTTAGAGCGCGGACTAAGCATTACGACAGCGGGAGCTGCAACTGCTATCTCATCGCTCTTTCCTATTCCCGAGACTGCCACAACCGCGAACAGGTTCGAGGTTCGACTTGCAAAGGCACTCACTTTGGGTGGAGAGGTTTTGTTCAGCCACCCTGAGTATGGTTCCATCACGCCAGATTTGGGTGGACTCTTCGGAAGCGATGAGTTCAGAGAGGCCTTCCACTATCCAGGTGATGATCTCGGAAACAGCTATGCCAAGACCGAAACCAAATTCAGGCTTTGGGCACCAACGGCCACGGAAGCACAGCTGTTGATTTACGGCGGAGCAGCTGATCCAACCCCATCTAAGACACTCCCCATGACTAAGTCGGAGAAAGGCACCTGGACTGCATCGCTCTCGGGTGACCAAAATCTAACCATCTACACGTATCGGGTAAAGCTGGGTGGAGTTTGGAGTGAAGCGGTTGATCCCTACGTAAGGGCCGCAACCATCAATGGTGAAAAGGGAGTGGTGATAGATCTCTCAACTACGAACCCCGCAGGCTGGGCCGACCACTCAAAACCTAAATTCTCCGGCGTTGCAACTGATGCGGTCTTCTACGAGCTGCACGTGAGGGACCTAGCAATGGATTCCTCGAGTGGGATTGTGAACAAGGGTAAGTTCTTGGGGTTAACCGAGACGGGTACTAAAACTCCAACTGGAAAATCAAAGACCGGGATTGATGCAGTTCTGGATCTCGGTGTCACCCACCTTCAACTCTTGCCGATTTATGACTACAAGACAGTCGATGAATCAAGGAGTGACCAATTCAACTGGGGTTACGACCCCTTGAACTTCAATGTTCCAGAGGGTTCATATGCAACCAACCCTGCGGACCCCGCGAATCGAATTTCTGAGCTAAAGCAGACGATACAGTTTCTTCACTCGAAGGGTCTCAGGGTTGTCATGGATGTGGTCTACAACCACGTATTCGATGCTGGTTCACACAGCTTCGAGAAGCTCGTGCCTGGCTATTTCTTTCGGAAGAACGCAGATGGCTCGTTCGCGAATGGAACAGGTGTTGGTAATGAGGTTGCCTCGGAGCGATCCATGGCTAGCAAATACATAGTTGACAGTTCGCTCTACTGGGCCAGGGAGTACCAGTTAGATGGTTTCCGATTTGACCTAATGGGCATCCTTGATCTGCAAACCATGAACGCCGTAAGAGCGGGTGTTGATTTGATCGACAAGAACTTCTTGATTATCGGCGAAGGTTGGAACATGGGGGACATCCTCGCTGCGGACCGAAAGGCCAATCAATTCAACGCTTCTGCCATGCAGCGTATTGCTCATTTCAACGACGGCATTCGTGATGGGCTGAAGGGATCCGTTTTCAAGGCCGAGGAGAATGGCTGGGCATCGGGTAGGAGCTCATCGAAGCTCGAGGTAATGGCGGGTATCGCCGGCGAGACGGAGTTTGGTTCAAACGTTCGTGGTTCTTGGGGTAACGCTCAACCCGAACAGTCGGTCAGTTATGTTGAAGCGCATGACAACCTCACTCTTTTCGACAAACTAAAGACCTCAATGCCAACCAGTACAGATGCCGAGCGAAAGCGCGTTTTCGCGCTGGCATCGAGCGTCGCAATCCTGGCCCAGGGGATTCCATTTATCCACGCTGGTCAAGAGTTCATGCGGTCCAAGGATGGTGATGAGAATTCATACAAGTCACCTGACCGGGTCAACTCTCTCAAATGGCTAGATCGCGAGAGAAACTTGGACATGGTCAACTACTTCAAGGGCTTGTTAGAGATACGAGCTGCCAACTCGGCCTTCCGCATCAACAAGGTGCAGGAGCTCAAACGCGTACTGAAGTTCAGTTCCACTCCAAACGATGTGATTGCGTACTCATTGGACGCCAAGAGCCAGAACAATGGAGTGAAGCGCATCTTCGTGATTCACAATTCGTCCAAAAAGTCAAAGCTAGTGAGATTGCCATCGAGTGGCCCTTGGAAGGTCTTGGCGCAGGGGCTTGTCGCCAAGGTCGGAGGAATCAAAACGATCAATGGCGGGAAGCAAGTAGCCATTTCAGCACAGTCAACGATGGTGCTTTCAAGCACTAAGTAGGTCTAGCGACTCAACAGAACTTCTCTGCCCCGTGTCACTTCAAGCACCTCGATGGTGGAGATCTCGGCAGGGTCAACTCCTCTGGGGTCAGCCGACAGTGTCACCGTCTCATTGAGATCAGCTGAACCCAGTTGTTTCCTGACTGCGGTTGTGTATGCATACAGTGCCTGGTCGACATCTATTGCTTCAGCGAGGTTGTTTGAATTGCCTTCAAAACTTCTGGTCACGGCGGTTTGAATTCCTTCAAGCGGCGATACCGAACTAACGGGCCAGTCTGATCCAAAGCTAACTGTTGCGCCTGCATTCAGCAACGAGCGCACCTTATACATTTGCTCCAGGCGCTCACCGATTCTCGGCTTGCAGCTCAGCAGCATTCCATCAGGCCTGGCCCAGAGTGGTTGCATGTTGGCGATGACCCCAAGTTTTGCAAAGCGTGATATGTCGTCGTTAGAAATTAGCTCCGCATGAGCGATAACTGACGGTAGTGCGCCTCTTGGTGCCGCTTCGATCACCGAGAGAGCATCCCTAACAGCTGCATCACCTATGGCGTGGATGTGCAGCTGAAATCCTTGCTCTGCATATAGGTTTGCGGCTTGCTGGAGTTGTAGAACATCCCAGACTGGCTCTCCGTGAGAGTGAGTATCAATGTATGGCTCTAGGACTGCTGCAGTCCCGCTTCCAAGTACTCCATCGGCGAAGAACTTGGCTGTCTTTGCCGTTAGCAGGTGCGAGTTTGCCTCTTGAACCTTTTGTCGGAGATCGAGGAAGTACTCGAGGTCACGTTCGAAGTTCTCTGGAGTCACTCTAAACGCGAGGTTGGTGGCAACTTTCAGCTGGTTTCGTTCAAGCGCTTGCAGGTAAATTTCTGCCATACCGCGTTCAATCCAGGCATCTTGGACTTGAACAATTCCGTTTTGCAGAAGCCGCTCTTGAGACCAGGCCAGAGCCTTCAGTTCAGCCTCCATGCTGAACGGCGGAATGCATGAGAGGACAACGTCCATAGCGCCGGACTCTCTTAGCGTGCCAGTTGGTCTGCCCGCTGAATCGGTGTCTGCGAAACCGGGGAAGACCTGTGGGAAGTTATCGAGCACTCCCGCACGCCTGAGCGCTTCAGAATTTACCCAAATGGTGTGGTGGTCGGATGCGTGCAACACCACGGGGCGATCAGGCACCACCGCATCTAACCAGCTCGCCAGAAATGTGTCGGCGAGTGAGCGTTCATACGCCCCACCGACAATCCACTCAGTCGTTGGGTTGTCATTTGCAAACTTGGCGAGAGTTTCGAGAATAAGTTCGATGCTTCTTAGGCCATCGAGTTGAGGGCCCAAGGCCTCCCTGCCAGCGAATATTGGATGGGCGTGACCATCTCTGAAGGCTGGGAGTCTCACGCTCACTTAGATGACTTGCTTCTTCTCGAGGTAACAGGATGCGCAGAGAGACTCGTAGCTGACTTGATCGCCATCGATAGCGACCTGTTCACCATCGAAGGTGAAGGTGCCGTTGATGACGCGACCATTGAACATGGCTTTGCGGCCACAGCGACAAATGGTCTTGAGCTCCTCAAGCGAGTGGGCTATTTCTAGCAACCTGCGGCTTCCAGGAAACGATTTGGTTTGAAAATCAGTTCTGATGCCGTAGGCAAGAACGGGCACTTTGTCTATGACCGCTAGTTCAAGTGCTTGATCAACCTGATCCGGGGTCAAGAATTGAGCTTCATCAATTAGCAAGCATGCAATCTCGTTGCTATCTGGCTGGCTGTCTCGATGCGCCTTGAAAAGCTCTCGCAGGTTATCTTTCGGTTCTACAAGAAAATCTACTTCTCGAGTCACGCCAAGCCTAGAAACGATCTTTCGATCGCCCTTGGAGTCGATCGCCGGCTTTGCAAGCAGGACGTGCTGAGATCGCTCCTCATAGTTATACGCGGCTTGCAGCAAGGCGGTTGACTTGCCTGAATTCATTGCGCCGTAGCGGAAGTAAAGCTTGCTCATGATTGTTCTGTAATCGTATAGGTGGTTTCCATTGCAGCTGTTATTTGCCGACCAACTCGGCCCACATTTTGATTTAGGCGAAGAGATTCTTCTTCCTGAGGTCACTTCGCAGTTCGCAAAGCGCACTTATCACCGTCAAAAGGCCCATCTCATTCTCTACGCGATAAGGGCTAGAGCATTGGATCCCAGGGTGACTCTGGTAAAGCTAGCCAGCTATCGCGAACTTGACCCAAACATCGTGACGAGGGCGGTTTCACCCACTTCTAGACCGATGCTGGCACTGGCCACCTCGCTGGATATGTCGCTTTCGGAACCGAGAGGGTTCTGCAGCAGTCGGGAACAATGGCTTGCCAACAAGGGCAAGGGTCTTCTCTTGGAAACCTTCTACCGAAATCAGCGGAGAACTCTCGGTGTTCTGATGGATGGCACCGAGCCCTGCGGGGGGCAGTGGAACTTCGACCATGACAATCGAAAACCAGTGCCAAAGGGCGGTCTTGGCGTTCCTCACTTTGAAGTCTTGGAAGATGAAATTGACGCGCAGGTGCGCAGGGATTTAGACGCACTTGAAGCGTCCGGACGAGTCCGATTCATCGGCGAGGATGGACCCAGAAAGTTCGCCGGGAGTCGCGAGGAGGCACTTCGAGCTCTAGATCACTTCATCGAACATCAGCTACCGATCTTTGGGCCATATGAGGACGCTGTCTACGACACCGAATGGGTTTTGGCACATTCGATGCTCAGTGCTCCTTTGAATCTTGGATTGCTGGATCCTATGGAGGTGGTCCGAAGGGTCGAGGAAGCCTATCGATCTGGCCACGCACCGCTGCAATCGGTGGAGGGGTTCATTCGTCAGGTGATTGGTTGGCGAGACTACGTATGGCATCTCTACTGGGAGTTTGGAGAAGATTACGAATGGTCAAATTTCTTGAACGCGAATGCCCCACTTCCAGAGTGGTTTGCAAATCTCAGGGAAGATGAAGTTGAGTCCCGATGCGTATCTCACGCCCTGGAGTCTGTTTCGAAGAATGCCTGGGCTCATCACATTCAGCGACTTATGATCCTGGGAAATTTTGCTCTGCAGCGCGGCCTTAACCCCAGAGCCCTAAACGACTGGTTCATTGACGCGTTCGTCGACGGGACGCCATGGGTCATGCCGGCAAACGTTATAGGCATGTCCCAGTACGCCGATGGTGGACGAATGTCAACCAAGCCCTACTCTGCGGGCGGTTCATACATAAGCAAGATGACTAACTTGTGCGGCGGTTGCAGATTTGACCCAAAGGTGAGAGTCGGTCCCAATGCATGCCCAATGACCGCTGGGTATTGGAACTTCTTGGATGCCAACGAAGCCAAGCTTCGCGGTAATGCGCGCATGAACCAGGTCTTTGCTGGGTTGTCAAAGCTCTCTGATCGCGCCGAGTTAGTGCTGCAGGAGAGCGCTCGAAAGAAGTTTTGACAACCACCTAGGTCCAGGTTTAGATTTGCAAGACCATCCAGATCGTTGGGGAAGACGAATCTAGGTGGCTATGAATCAGGTAAATGAGCTGTGGATCGGTGAAATCCCAGCACATCGGCTGGCAAGCTTCGAAGCGCTGCTTGCCCGCTTCGGCATGCATGCCACCGTGAAACTCGCTCCCAACGCAAGCCTTTTCTCAATCTGCTCGGAATCCGTCATCGATCAGACTGCTCGCGCGTCCCTGGCATCGGGGCTGGCCGAGCTGGGTGCACCATTTGAACTGCTGTACATCGGTCCCACCGGCGAAAGATACGCATTCGTACCGCACCTTGGTTTGCACCGTGCGGAGCTGAACGAAATTGGTGAAGAGCTGTTGAGCTACAGCCGCTTCGAAAGCCTCATTGAGCGTTCGAACGGTAGCAATCGGGAGTTGAGGCGACTTGTGGACATCGCCCTAGGAAAGCCATGGGTTGAAGCCATCGACCTAATCAGGTCTAAAGCCGAACGAAGAGTTGCCTAAAGGTTTCTGAAAGCCAAGACCGCGTTGTGGCCACCAAAACCGAAGCTGTTGCTAATGGCGATTGCGCCGGGTCGGCTGAGCTTGGTTGATTTTGATGGGACATTCAGCGGGATCGCTGGATCTTGGTTATCCAAGTTGATGGTCGGCGGAACCAGCTGCTCTGTCAGCGCGAGGATTGTGAAGATGGCCTCTATCGCCCCAGCTCCGCCAAGCAGGTGTCCAGTGGAGGCCTTGGTCGCCGAGACGATTAGTGAATCAGTGTGATCGCCAAACACTCTCCTGATTGCGGTGTACTCCGCAATATCGCCCACTGGAGTTGAGGTGGCGTGAGCGTTCACGTGTTCAACATCCGTCACACTCGCTCCTGCTTGCTCAAGGGCCGCTAGCACTGCCCTGGCAGCGCCAGATCCCTCTGGGTCTGGCGCAGTGATGTGGTAAGCATCTGAGGTCACAGCTCCACCCACGAGTTCACAATAAATCTTTGCACCGCGAGCCTTGGCGTGCTCATATTCTTCAAGCACCAACGCACCAGCACCTTCACCCATCACGAAGCCATCGCGATCGGTGTCGTATGGACGAGAGGCTCTGGCTGGATCGTCGTTGCGCTTGCTTAGCGCGTGCATAGCGGCGAATGCGGCAATCGGAAGTGGGTGAATAGCTGCCTCAGCACCGCCTGCGACCACCACGTCTGCCTGACCGAGTTGAATACGTTGAAGCGCGTTCGCAATTGACTCATTGCCTGATGCACATGCACTCACTGCAGTTCTTACACCGGCCCTGGCCCCCAGGTCCATTCCGATTGCAGCTGCAGGACCGTTAGGCATAAGCATTGGCACGGTCATGGGTAGGACTCGACGCGGTCCGCGCTCTTTTAGGGTGTCGAACGCGTCTAGCAGTGTCCAGACGCCACCGATTCCAGTTGCGAAATCTACAGCTAAGCGCTCCGGAGTTACCTCTGGTGAACCAGCGTCTGCCCAGGCTTCTCGAGCTGAGATGAGGGCGAACTGTGAGGATGGATCAAGACGCTTGGCTTCTTGAGGAGTTAGAACCTGGTCTGCAGAAACCTTTGCCTTACCTGCAAAGGTAACGGGGAGCTCATAACGCTCCACCCATTCCTGAGTCAGGGTTGAAATCCCGCTCTCGCCATTTAGCAGAGCCTTCCATGAGGACGCGACGTCGCCACCAAGTGGAGTGGTGGCTCCGATACCGGTGACGACGACGCGACTCATGATGACTAAGCCTGTGCGCCTACGATGAAGTTGACGGCGTCAGCAACGGTGATGAGGTTCTTTACTTCCTCGTCAGGGATCTTTACGCCGAACTTGTCCTCAGCGTTTACCACGATGGTCATCATGGAAATCGAGTCGATGTCTAGGTCATCGGTGAACGACTTGTCCATCTGAACAGCGTCGGTTGCGATACCGGTCTCGTCGTTTACTAGTTCTGCTAGGCCGGCTAGGACCTCTGCCTGTGAAAGAGCCATCTGATCTCCTGTTATCGGGGGTTTTGGTTTATTTTAGGGGAGTTCCACTACTTGAGCCGCGAAGGCAAGCCCTGCGCCGAAACCAATTTCTAGCGCGTAGCCACCGGACTTGACCTTACCTTCGGCAAGCAATCGATGCATGGCAAGGGGTATAGAGGCGGCCGATGTGTTCCCGGTCTCGACGATGTCCTTAGCCACTACAACGCTCTCGGGAAGTTCCAGTTGCTTGGCAAACTCGTCGATGATTCGAATGTTTGCCTGGTGAGTGACCAGTGCGGAGAGGTCGCTCGATTGGAGACCCGCTTCTTCAAGCGCCTGTTTTGCAACCTTCGCCATCTCCCAGACTGCCCAGCGGAAAACACTTTGCCCCTCTTGAACAAGCGTCGGCCACTCGGACCTGTGGTCGCGGAAATCAAGCTGTGAAGCGGTCATGCCGACCTTGTCCCAGTTCGAGCCATCGGAACCCCAAACGGTCGTTGAGATCCCCGGGTGATCGCTAGGGCCAACGATCGCAGCGCCAGCGCCATCACCCAGCAAGAAAGAGATTGAGCGATCAGTCGGTGAAATGTAATCTGAGAGCTTTTCGGCGCCCACAACGAGGACAAACTCGGCTTGGCCTGAGCGAACCAAGGCGTCGGCCTGGGCGATGCCGTAACAATAGCCAGCGCAGGCGGCCGAAATGTCATACGCTGCCGCACCCTTTGCCCCAACCTTGTCGGCCAGGAGGGCTGCTGCAGATGGAGTTTGGTATGGGAAGGTGATGGTCGCAACGATTACAGCACCGATTCGCGTCGGATCAATACCGGCTTTGGCAATTGCCTCTTCGGAGGCCTCAAAAGCCATGTCGATTAGCGACTGGTCCGCGTCAGCGCGCTTTCTCGTCACGATTCCCGTGCGCTGTCTAATCCACTCGTCGGATGAGTCGATAGGTCCTGCGATGTCATCGTTGGTGACAACCAAGTGGCCCCTTGAAGCACCGAGTGAGTAGATCTTGGTGAATTCACGTGTTTGGGTCTGACGAAGAGCCATTACAGTCCGATCTTCTCGAGGTCCGTTGGAGACTTAAGTGCGACGGTGGAGACTAGGTTCATGCCACGTTTTGCAAGACCTGCAAGCGCACCAGCTGGGGGAAGCTCAATGAACTGTGCCCCCTCTTGGTTCAGTGCATTCATGCAGAGGTCCCAGCGCACGGGATTGGCAACCTGGCTCACCATCAGATCTAGGTACTCTTGGCCGCTTGAAACCCGCTGACCTGCCTGATTAGAAATGAGGGAAAGCTGTGGGTCGGATGCCGTGACCTCAGTGGCCGCCTGTTGCAACTTAGCGACCGCAGACTGCATGAAGTGCGTGTGGAACGCGCCGGCCACCTTGAGTTCAATGGAACGTGTGCCGACAATTGGCTCACTGACTAGCTTTGCAATCAGTTCCTTTGAACCAGCGGCAACAATCTGTCCAGCACCGTTGAAATTGGCAGCATGGAGACCCATGGTTTGCAGCTGGCGAACAACCTCATCGGCCTCGCCTCCCAAAACGGCAGCCATTGATGTTTGTTGCTCCGCGGCTGCCAATGCCATCGCTTCGGCCCTAATCCCAACCAGCTTCATGGCATCGGTATCGCTTAAAACTCCGGCAATAGCCGCCGCTGCGAATTCACCCACTGAGTGCCCCACGACATGGCTTACATCCAGTGTGTCAAGGGCGGTGCGAAAGGCTGCGATTGAAGCACCGACGATTAGCGGTTGGGCGTTGGCGGTGTCCTTGATGATCTCATCATCTGCCTCGGTGCCCAGAAAGACCAAATCTCTGCCGCAAGCTTCGCCTAGAGCGATTAGTTGATCTTGAAAACCTGGAACTGACTCGATCCAGGGAGTCAAAAAACCTTGGGACTGAGATCCCTGACCTGGGCACGCAATGATTCGCATCAGAACAACCTATCTCCTGAGACCCGCCTCTGAGTCACTTATGGCACCTAGTGTCATCGCGACTTGCAGCACAAAAGCACTTCTCGACTCCGTTGGATCGAGTTCCACCTCTTCCATGATTCGCTTGAGTCGATACCTAACCGTATTGGCATGCACGTATAGCTCGCGCGCGCAGGCCTCCAGTGACCCGCCGGTGTCTAGGTATGTTCTCAGCGTTGAGAGTAGATCAGGGGAGTTGTTTGCCAATGGCGTGTAGTAACGCTCAATCAAACTGGTTCTTGCCAGTGAGTCCCCGGCCATTGCCCGCTCTGGGAGCAAACTGTCAGCCAGTAGTGGCCTAGAAAGCTTCCGGAGAGCTCCTGAGACCGCATTTGCGCTCAACGCAGCCTTTGCTGATCTCGAGGCATCTGCCACCGCACCAACGACGGGTCCGAGAATTAATACGCCTGAACCAAACTGCGACTCCATCAATTGGCTGATGTGATGAATCTTGGAGGCAGCATCCGACTGCGCTTCAATTAGGCCAATCACCGCAACCTGACGCCTGCCCTGGACCCCTAGAAGCACATCTGCACCGGATTTTCTGGCGATCTTTCTGATTGCATCAGGGTCGGTTAGCTGCGGGGCAGAGCCAAGTAGCACGGCAACTTGACCATCGGCTCGCCAACCAAGTGCCGCTACGCGTGAGGAGATCTCCTGCGAGGTTTCACCGCTGACTATTGAGTCAACAACCAACGCTTCTAAACGCGCATCCCAGAGCCCTCGGGCCTCCGCGGCACGGGCATAAACATCAGCTGCGGTGAAGGCGATGTCTCTTGAGTAGGTGAGAACGGCCTCTCGCAGGTCGGGCTGTTCGGCAACGACTCGCTCTTCAACCATCTGCACCACGACACGAATCACCTGCAGAGTTTCTTGCAGTGAAATTGAACGCAAAAGCTCACGAGGAGCGGATTCAAAAACATCGGCTGCCACCCACGGTTGAGCCTTTGGGTCCTTGTACCACTCGATGAAGCTAGAAATCCCGCGCTGAGCAACCGTTCCAATCGCCGCTCTGCGTGCTGGCGGCATGGCTGAATACCACGGCAGGGTCTGATCCAACCTCCCGATGGTTGCAGTTGCCAGCTCGCCTGCTATCGAGTTGAGCCAGGCAAGATGCCTAGGCGTCTCCACCGGCCGATCCACTGGTGCCGGCGGACACATCGTGGAGTCTGAACTTCGCGATAGCTTGCTCAGCAACCTCAGGCGCCAACTTGTCCTTTTCGATCAGCTGTTCAATAACGCGAACCGCAATCGATGGCCCATCAATCTTGAAGAATCTTCTGGCAGCCGCGCGGGTGTCCGAGAAGCCAAAGCCATCAGCCCCCAAAGTCGCATAGCGACCTGGGACCCAAGGCCTGATCATGTCCGGTACCGAGTGCATGTAGTCGCTGACCCCAAGCTTTGGTCCGGATGCATCGGCCAGTTTCTGGGTGATGTATGGAACCGGTGCTTCGGAACCTGGGTATAGGAACTTCGCCTCGTCAGCTGCGAGACCATCTCGACGCAGTTCGTTCCAACTTGTGACTGACCAAACGTCGGCGGAGACTCCGAACTCCAGGAGAAGCTGCTGCGCTTCCAGAGCCCATGGAACAGCTACGCCAGATGCCAGAATCTGAGCCTTGTGACCCTCTGCCGGGTTCTTCGAAATCAGGTGAATACCGCGCTGAATGCCCTCGATGTCCACTCCTGCTGGTTCAGCTGGCTGAAGCATTGGCTCGTTGTATACGGTTATGTAGTACATCACGTTCGGATCCGGGTGGTTACCGCCGTACATCCGCTCGATACCGCTGCGAACAATGTGTGAGATCTCGTAACCGTAGGCAGGGTCGTAGCTCACTACGGCAGGGTTGGTGCTTGCGATAACCGGGGAGTGGCCATCGGCGTGCTGGAGTCCCTCACCGGTAAGGGTGGTTCGACCGGCAGTGGCACCAATCATGAAACCTCTAACCATCTGGTCCCCGGCAAGCCAGATTGCATCTGCTGTGCGCTGGAAGCCGAACATCGAGTAGAAGACGTAGAACGGGATGATTGGCTGCCCGTGAGTTGAGTAGCTAGAACCAGACGCGGTGAAGGCAGCAACTGAGCCCGCCTCGTTGATTCCGGTGTGCAAGATCTGTCCGTTTTGGGCTTCTTTATAGCTAAGTAGCAGCTCGCGGTCGACCGATAGGTATTTCTGACCGTTCGGGTTGTAGATCTTTGCAGTTGGGAAGAATGCGTCCATACCGAACGTTCTTGCCTCATCCGGAATGATTAGCTGAACACGCTCACCAAGCCCAGGTGCCCTCAGGATGTCCTTGAGCATTCTGACAAATGCCATTGTGGTAGCAACCTCTTGGTTGCCCGAGCCCTTACGAGGAGTCTCGTAAGCCTTGTCGTCCGGTAGGTCAAAAGATACGTACTTGGTCCTGCGCTCTGGCAGGTAGCCGCCAAGAGCCTTGCGACGCTCGTGAAGGTAGTCAATCTCTGCCGACCCTTCGCTTGGTCGGTAGTAGGGAGGTTGATATGGATCCGCTTCGAGCTGCGCGTCTGAGATTGGAATCTGCATTTGGTCCCTGAAGTCCTTCAGGTTCTCAAGGGTCAGCTTTTTCATCTGGTGGGTAGCGTTTCTGGCTTCGAAAGCCTTGCCAAGGCCGTAACCCTTGACGGTCTTGGCGATGATGACAGTCGGCTGACCCTTGTGGTTCATTGCAGCCTGGTATGCCGCATAGATCTTCTTGTAATCGTGTCCACCGCGCTTAAGTCCCCAAATTTGGTCATCGCTCAGGTGGTCAACCAGTGCGCGGGTGCGGTGGTCTCTACCGAAGAAGTTTTCTCGGATAAAGCCACCCGACTCGGCTTTGTAGGTCTGATAGTCCCCATCGGGAGTGCGGTTCATCAAATCAACCAGCGCACCGTCTGAATCGCGAGAAAGCAGGTCATCCCACTCGCGACCCCAAATCACCTTGATTACGTTCCAACCAGCACCACGGAAGAAGCTCTCCAGCTCCTGGATGATCTTGCCGTTTCCGCGAACCGGACCGTCAAGACGTTGGAGGTTGGCATTCACCACGAAGGTCAGGTTGTCGAGCCCATCGTTTGCAGCCAGCTGCAATGCACCGCGGCTTTCAACCTCATCGAGCTCACCATCTCCAAGGAACGCCCAGACGTGCTGCTCCGACGTGTCCTTGAAGCCGCGGCCTTGGAGGTAGCGGTTGAACTGTGCCTGATAAATGGCATTGATTGGACCCAATCCCATCGAAACGGTTGGGAACTGCCAGAAGTCCGGCATCAACCTTGGGTGAGGGTAGCTCGGTAGTCCTCGTCCCGGGCGAGACTTCTCCTGGCGGAAACCATCCATGTCGGCCTCAGAGAGGCGACCCTCCAGAAAAGCTCTGGCGTATGGGCCAGGGGAGGCGTGCCCCTGGACGAAAATTTGGTCCGCGCCAGCGGGGTGGTCGTGGCCCTTGAAAAAGTGGTTGAAGCCGACCTCATAGAGCGAGGCGCTGGAAGCGAAAGAGGAGATGTGTCCACCAACTGCGATGCCTGGGCGCTGAGCGCGGTGCACCATGATCGCTGCGTTCCAGCGCATCCATGCACGATAGGTTCGCTCGATCTGCTCATCACCAGGGAACTCTGGCTCATCCTCTGGAGAGATGGTGTTGATGTAATCAGTAGTAGGTACGAGGGGAACATTGAGCTGCAGTTCGTGTGAGCGACGCAGCAGTGACTGCATCAACTCCCGAGCGCGTCCTCGGCCTGCATGGTTCGCTACAGCCTCCAAGGATTCCAGCCATTCACGAGTTTCTTGGGGGTCGCGATCTTGAGAGTTAGTAGAGAAAGCGTCGCGATCGTTGAATGACATCAAAAGCCTCTTTTCGTGGCTGGGAACTGGTTGTTCTTGTGTGAACCCGCCTAGTTTATTCTTTACATCTGCCGTTTTTGACCGCAGACACATCTTGAGAGGAATACACCTTGGCAATAGTCGGAGAGCTAGCTCCAGATTTCAAGCTTCAAAATCAATTCGGTGAAGAGGTCTCGCTCTCATCGCTTCGAGGCACTGCGGTCGTGTTGGTTTTTTACCCTCTTTCCTTCTCTGGGATCTGCACGGGGGAGCTGTGCGAGCTTCGCGATAACCTCTCGATGTTCGAGCACTCAGGTGTCAAGCTAATCGGCATCAGCGTTGACTCCAAGTTCGTTCAGGCAAAGTTTGCTGAGCAGGAGGGCTACAAGTTTGATTTACTAGCTGACTTTTGGCCACACGGCGAAGTTGCCCAAAGTTACGGAGTGTTTTTGGAAGAGCGTGGGATAGCCACTCGTGCGACTTTCGTGATTGATTCTGAAGGTGTTTTGGTAGCTAAGTTCGTGAACGGCCCCGGTGAAGCGAGATCACTTTCTGACTATAAAAAAGCCCTCGAGTTGGTTTCTTAGAAAAAACCCACTAGTATTTCGGGCGGGCCTTTAGCTCAGTTGGTAGAGCGCCACGCTTACACCGTGGATGTCATCGGTTCGAGCCCGGTAGGGCCCACTCGACCCCTTT